>OIEC01000008.1_pt1 | contig 110871 bp, 159 predicted proteins | sample 1604801 | NCBI WGS metagenome assembly OIEC01 (sample SAMN01760940, study PRJEB22395) | human gut metagenome | reverse complement strand
CTGCGGCACGTCGTAGCGCTCGCCAGAAGGGGCGGACACGCCAAGGGCTGCCGCAGCTCTGTGCAAGAGCTCAATGCCGCGGCCACGGCGCTTGCTGCCAAGCGGGATAATTGCCTCCGGGCCGTCCTCTGCTACAAGGCCGACGTGGGGGCGGGTCATAATACCGCCGGTTGCGTGCGGGGTAGCGCGTCCACCACCGCCGCCGCTCGTGCCTCCGCCCGTCGTAAACGATCCGGCAGAGAAGCCAGAGCTAAAAGCGTTTCTGGCGTTGGTGAAAAATCCGCTGATCTTGTCCCCTACGCCAGACCAGAAGCCGGTCCATTTCGCCGGAAGCGTTACGGTGAAGAAGTTCGCCGCGCTCGTCGCGCTGCTTTCAACCCAGGTCGGGACTTCCTTTGTCCAGAAGTCGCCGACGCCGGTCCAGAAGTCCGTCCACTTGGTCGGAAGCGTTTCGGTGAAGAACGCTGCGGTCTTTTCGCCGGTGTTCTCCACCCACGCGGGGACGTCCTCGGTCCAGAACTCCCCCACACCATCCCAGAAGGCGGTCCAGTGCTCGGGCAGCGTGCTGGTAAAGAAAACCTTCGTTTTGCCCAGGGCGTAGCCGATTGCATAGGGAATTGTTTCGGAAAACGTGGTGCCCACGCCGTCCCAGAAGCTCGTCCAGTGCTCCGGCAACGTCGAGGTGAAGAAGGTTCCGACCGTCTGTTTCAGGTTGTCCAGGGCTCCGCCTTCGTCCAGAGCGTCAGAAAGCGCCTGGCCGATTTTATCGCCAAGGCCCAGGGCGCCAAGGCCACCGATACCGGCACCCACAAGAGCGCCGACGCCGGTTCCAACAACAGGCACCACAGTACCCACGGCTGCGCCTGCCGCTGCGCCTGCGCCAACCATGCCGATCTTGGTTCCGCCCTTGGAATACTCGTTCTGCGCGTCCTTGCCGGTGGTCTGGGTGCCGCGGTACAGGTTTCTCACGCCTGCACCGATGCCCAGAAGGCCCAGAATGCCGCCCAGAATGCTTGCGCCGCCCGCTGCGGCTGTGCCTGCTGCCGTGGTCGCATGGCTCCCCAGGGCCGTGCCAACGGTGCCCAGGGTGCCGCCAACGCCACCGGTAACAGAAGTGAGGGTGCCGTCCGCGCTCATAGTAGCCTGGGTAGATCCCTTTTGCAGGAACTTGCCCAGCCAGCTATTTGCGGAAGTCAGGCCATTTGCGGGTAGTGTCGCCGGGTCAATCTCGACGGCCGTCCCCTCAAAGGTCGCCTTGCCATCGCCGAGAAGCCTTGTAGCGCCGGGCAGGGCTCCGGCCGTCGCCGGGGTGCCCGCGCTCGGGATCAGCGCGCCGCCGCTCGGCAGCGAAGGGCTGCCAGTGCCACCAGAAAAGGCCGCTTCTGCCGCCTGGCGAGCCTTGGAGCCTGCCTCGGCGCCAAAGTTGCCAGACTTCAAAACCACCATCTGGGCCGTTACGTTCATAACGGCTGCGGAAGTCTTGAAAGAACCGCCCATGGAAGGCATACCAGAAGAGCCCGCGCCGGTGCCTGTGCCACCTCCAAGGCCAAGCGCAGCGGTAAGACCGCGGAGTTTAGAATAGGCGCTTGCTGCGCCCGTTACCAGCTTGAAGCCGAGAACGGCGCCAATGGCCGCCACCTGGGCCTTGTGGTTCTCTGCCCAGGTCTTTAAGCCGTCCAGGATTCCGTCGAAGTCCAGGCCGTCCATAAAGCCGGAAACAAAGTTTGCGCCAATAGCTGCGCCGTCGTCAATGGCTCCGGCAGGGTCAATGCCAAGCAGAGCCAGAAATCCGGCGGTAATGCCGCTGCCAAGGCCACGGCCCAGGCCTGCGGCCCTGTCGGCGAAGAACTGACGGCCGCTGCCGTTCCACCACTCGTCGAACGGCTCCGCCACGATCTTGTCCCAGGCAATGCCCAGCTTGCCCCAAATGTCGGCGTTTGCCCACTCGTCGCTGGCGGTAAACTCCGCAATGGTGTGGCGCAGATTTTCGATTTTCGCGTCTACGCGGTCCATTACGTCGCCGATAGCGTCCTCAACAAGCGGCATTTTGCCGGTGATCCAGGTCGCAAACTCCCGAAGGTACGGGGACAGGCGTTCACCCAGGGCGATTTTTGCGCCATCAACCGCCGATTGCAGCAGCGTAAAGCTGCCGTTCATGTTGTCCAGCATCGTGTCCGCCATCTGCTGGGAGGCGCCGTCGGCGTTGTTCACGGCTGCGGTCAGTTTGTTGTAATCATCCGCGGATGCGTTGATGATTGCCAGCATACCGGCCATGGCTTCCTTGCCGAAAATGGTGCTTGCGGCCGCGGTCTGTTCGGTCTCGGAAAGGCCGCCCAGGCTGCTGCGCAAGTTGTCCAAAACCTCGTGTAGGGTCTTCATTTCGCCGTTGCGCTTGGTCAGGCTGATGCCGTACCGGTCCATGGCTCCCTGCATCTTGTCGGTGGGGGCCGCAAGGTTCGCAAGGGAGGTTTTCAGGCTGGTGCCTGCCATGGAGCCTTTAACGCTGGCGTTTGCCATAAGGCCCAGGGCCAGGGAAACGTCTTCCACGGAGTACTTCAATGCACCCGCCACAGGGGCAACGTACTTGAAGGATTCGCCCATCATACCAACGTTAGTGTTCGCGTTCGCACTGGCCTGCGCCAGAACGTCGGCGAAGTGCCCGGAATCGGATGCTTGCAGCCCGAAGGCCGTCAAAGCATCGGTCACAATGTCGGAAGTGGTCGCCAGGTCTTCGTTTGAGGCTGCGGCCAGGCTCATAATGCCGTCAATGCCGTTCAGCATATCTTCGGTTTTCCAGCCCGCCATAGCCATATAGCCGAAGGCGTCCGCCGAATCCTTGGCGGTGAATTTCGTGGTTGCGCCTTCCTCTTTCGCTTTGGCGGTGAGTTTCTCGAACTCCTCGCCGGTGGCGCCGGAAATGGCCTTCACGTTCGACATGGATTCCTCAAAGGCTCCGTATGTACCCACCGTGTCGGCCAGGCTCACAGAAACGCCGAAAATGGCACCAGCCTGCAAGACGGGGTTCCTCACAAGGTTTATAATGCCCTGCAAGGGCGCCGTTGCCTTGTCAATGATACCAACCGTAAAGTTCCAGGCCTTCCCGGCAAAGCTCCGGGCCCTTGTTTCCACGTTCTGGATCGTAGCGGTCGCCCGGTCTACGGCGTCCAGATCAATGTGGAAGCCCGTACTTGTCAGCCGGTCCAACTGGTCTTTGGTGTGCTCGATGCTCTTGTCGAACCCAGAAAGGCGCTTCTGGGCGGACTGTACGCCGGGGCCGGTTTTGTCGTTGACGGTTGCGTCAATGGCAATTCTAAAAGTTTCAGAGGCCATTTGTTCCCTCCTCTCCGGCCTTCTGCTCTTGTTCGAGCTGCACCATCATGGAGGCCAAACAAAACGCTCTTTCACCATGCGGGGCGTTCCAGACCTTGCCCGGCATTACGCCGGTGCGCTGGAAGATCTGGTGCAAAAGCGTTGCGCGCCCTCCGGCGAGGATTAGTTTTTTGCCACATCCTCCTCGGAAAGCTCATAGCCGCTGATCTGGTCGATAAGGGAAAGAACTGCCTCCTTCTCGCCTGCCATCAGAAGTGCGTTCACGGCCTCGTAGCCGGTCAGGAGATCCAGCTTCTTCCACAGAGCCTTGTTGCACCAGACCTTCGCCTGGTCCTCCGGGATCGTGGCCTGAAAAATCAGCTCGGCGCGGTAGTTCACCGCGTCCACTTCCTCCGGCACACGGATGCCGCCCTGAACCTTGCTCTTAACGAACTTGGTAAACTTCTTGCGGCAGGTGTTGTAGTCCTTCTCACTCAGCGGGTGAATGTGGAAGCTGAACAAGTCCTTGCCATTGCGGGAGATCACAACGTTTTTGATGCACTCTTCCGAGGTCTTGAAGTCGGCAGCAGCCAGAAGGCCGTCCAGCAGGGCGGTTTCATTCTCGCGGGCGTCCGCGATCTGCTCCTCCTTGGTGGTTTCGGTGGTTTCGGCGGCAGGGTTCACAGTAGCTTTGATGCTCATATATTTGTCCTCCATAATGGTTTTGTTCGTTTACGCGAATAAAATAGAAGGGAGGCGCCCTCGCAAGGCGTCTCCCCTTGTATCCGTTCCTCGTTTTTGTGGCCTCTCTTATGCGGTCAGGAGCTTCTGGAGCTCCGGCGGGTCGTTGACCACCATGTTCCATGCGCGCTTAATGATGTCGCCCACAGAAGCGCCCTGGAGGTCAATATTGCCGTCAGGCACACAGCCGCGGTAGTTCATGCGCTGCTCGCTGCCGTTGCGACCGTAAACAACGCCCTGGAAGTTCCAGTTAGGCTGCTGGCCGCTGTGCATCATGGAGAACAGATCCTCGATAAAGGCGTCGTCCTCAATGGTGATCTGGGAGAAGGTCAGCGAAACCTTGTAGCCGGTCATGGTGGCGTGCGCCTGGGCGTCGCCCAAGGGCTGGTAGTCGGAATTGGAAACGTTCACCTGGACCTGGAAGCTCTCAACGGTGGCAAGCATAACGCCTTCGCCGTTGAAAAGCACCGCGTCCTTGCCGCTCAAAACTTTGCGGCTGTCGGCCGGGCCGGACTGATTATACATAGCTTATTCCCTCCTTTACTCGCTCACTTCGGTAGCAAAGCGATACTTATACGCCAGATAGACGTGCTCCAAGCTGTCCTTGTCCACAATGTCAAGGATGAACCATGCGGAATCGCCCTGCGGCGGGTTGCTCTCGTCCTCGTACATATCGCCAGAAGTCAGCTTCTTTTCGCCCACCATGGCGGCAATGATTGCCTTGCCCATGGCAATAACGGTGGCGCGGCCGTCGCTGTCGTTGTCCAGCTTGCCCACAATGGGGTCCAGGCTGTCGTCGATGCGCTGCATAAGCTCGAAGCGTTCCTTGGTGCGGCGGATCTTCTTCCAGCCCGCATCCATGTCGCCGTTAGGGCTCACCAGGGTGTTGATACCCTGCTCGATCTGCACCTGGCCGGAAGCGTTCTTGGTCAGCACGATGCAGCCGCGCTTCAACGCCTTCTCGATCTGGCTGTTGGTCAGGCCTTCGTCCAGATCAACAAAGCCCTTCACCACGGTGTGGGTAAGGGCCACGTTAGAAGCAACGGAAGCGATCATGCCGCCAATGCGGGCGGCCAGCTTGTAGCCGTTGTAGTCGTCGCCGGTAGCATTCAGGGCGCCGTTGACGCAATAGTGCATTTTCTCGTCATTGAAGGCCGCGGCGTGGGTCGTGCGGGTGTCGAACTCGACGCCCTTGTTCTCGGCGACGCAGCCCATCAGGTAGCCGCCACCGGTAAAGGTGCGGGTAATGTATGCCTGCACCAGGGCGTGAACGGCAGCGTCGTCGGTGTCCACACAGATAACATTGCCGCGCACAGCGTCGAAAGCGTCCAGGGCCGCGCTGTACTCGGAGACCGCAGCCGTGGGCTGGGTGCCCTTGGTCATAGCCGACTGGGTCACGGTAGCCATAACGCCGGAGCCTGCGGCGGTCGCCTTTGCGACAAAGTCCTTGGTGGCCGCGTTGATAGCCGCGGCCAGGCCTGCGGGCTCCTTGGTGTCGGCCTCAAACGTCACCTTCAGGAACTCGGTCGTGCCCTCGTAAATGATGCACTCGCGGCCGTCGCCGGTCAGGCTGTCACGAACGGACACGGAAAATGCCCGATCGCCAACGTAGGCGCCGGTAATGGTCACAACGTCGGCCTTCGCGTTGTCTTTCAGGGTGATGGTGGGCGCCGTGCCGCCGGTGCCGCAGCGCACGAAATAGCCGCTGGAAATACCGCCGGAAAACATTTCGGTGATAAGGTCCTCAGTGTTGCCGCTGCCAAACACAGCGTTCACGTTGGTGGACGGCTCAAACGCAACAGCCCGGTTCAGCGGGCCCCAGTTTGCGCGAATGATGCCCATGCCGACGCCGTTCAGCGCACCGGCAACCTCGCCGCCGCCAACGCTATAACGCCGGTGGTAAACGCCCGGGCGGGTCTTGGATTCGCCCACAGAAAAGGTACCAGCCATAATTATTTCACCTCCTTGGTCGCAAACGCGGTAATAATCGTCTTTGCCTCCTCAACGGTGGCAGACTTTTTGCCAGCCATGCGCAGGGCGGCGGTTGCGATGTCGCGCGAAACGCCAAACTTTTCCGGTGCTGCTGCGATAAGCTCGGCGGCGGTATAGGTGGCGGCCGCCTCTACGGGCGCGGCAGCCGTGGTTTTGGTTTCTGCCATAATAGCCTCCTTTTACGGTTTGTAGTTGTAATTCGTATTGATGTGGTTCAGCTTGTGGGCGAACTTCGGCCGCCTCAAGATTCCCCAGCGGACGGCAAGGCGCATCTGCCCGGCCGTGAGCGGGTCAAGGCTCCCGTCCACCTCCAAACCGCGTATGAACATGGGGGAAGTGTCTAACATTTCGACTTCCCCGCGGGTTGCAAGCTCGTCCGCAAGGGCTTTGAGCCAGCGCTGGCGGCCTGCGTAGGTCGGCGCGATCAGGTGACCCACCAGAACGCCTTCCAGCCAAATAACGGTGTTGGTTTCCTGTGCCCGGTGGTAGTTCGCAAGGCGGAAATAAGCCGCCGGATGCTGGTCCGACGGCTCCGTATACTCGCCCATGCGGTCGCTTCCAATCACGGTCACAGCGTCGCTCCACCTGTTCGTGAAGGCGTTCATTGCCAGGATGGGGTCCGGGTCGGTGGTTTCCTGCTGCGGCAGCGCATACAGATCAAAAGTCACCGTCACGCCAATAACGCGGGCGCTCTTGTCAAGCTGCTTTGTGGCCTCGAAGGTTTCACTTGTGACCCACGCCAGGCTGTACGGGGGCTGTTCATGCGGCGCCATAATAACGTCGCACAGGGCAGCCCGGACGCTGGGCTCTACGGCCTCCGGTGCGTTCCCGCTGTCCAGGCACCAAACATCAAGGTACAGATTCCCGGCGGTTTGGCGCTCGGGGTTTGCCCTCATGTCGATGGTGTAGGAAATACGCGGGTACTGTTCAGCCCCGGCCCAGCCCGGGTCCGTGTCGGTAGGCACCGGGCCAAAGAAAACGGCCGGTGCCCCGTTGTGGAGCGCCAGCCGTTCAGCGGCGGCGGATTCAGTGATCCGCTTATAGATAAGTTCTTCAAGCGTCATGCTTTTCTCCCTCGGTCTGGATGGTCTTCATGTCGGTGCTCCAGGAAATATCCCAAAGCCCTTCTGTAACCTCGTCTGCCGCGATCAGAAAGTAATTGCACACGTTCCGGATGCCCGGAAAGTAAAGGCAGCGGATTTCCCCGCCGGTCACGGCGGTAACAATACCGTTCTTTGCCTCGTTCCAGTCTGCGTACTTTGCGCGGATCAGGTCGCCGGGGTGGATGGCGGTTGTATCAATCGCCGCGGATGTGGTTTCCTTCATAAGGCCCATGGGGCTGCCCTCCTCTTAGGTGTATTTTTCTTCAAAAATAGCCTTCACCTCGGGGAAGGCCTTCTGCTTGATCTCCTCCGCGTAGGGGCGCGGGGAAATTCTGCTGGTTCCATCTTCCAGGAACGGCGCATACTTCACATCTGTGCGGATGCCGGGTGTGTAGTGCTTGGCGCTCTGGACGATTTCGCTCTTTGCAAGCGGTCGGAAGCTCCGGCGGAGGTCGCCAGTACGAAGAGCGGGCGGTTCACCGGGGGCGGATGCCGTGTAGGTCTTATTGCTCGCAGGCTTGCGGTATACTTTGCCGCTGCGCTTCGGGTTGTTCGACAGTACGCTTAGTTCGTACTTGCGAATAACGTGTGCGGCACGCTCGGCGCGGCTCGCAACCTGTTTTTCCACGTCCTGTACAAAGCCCTGGACGGCACCAGAAATATCAATTTCCATTGTGCGTGTCCTCCCTTTGCTGAACGTAGTAGAGCGTATAAAGGCCCAGGTCTCCGAGTGGGTCCACGCCTTCAACGTAGTACGCCCGGTTCTCCAAAATAAGGCGGTCGCCAGCCTTGGCCTTGGGCCTGCCGCGCTGCGCGATCTGGTGCGTGACCGGATGCGCGTTCTGACTGAATCGCTCGATCACTTCCGGGGAAGCGGCCGAAAGTACGCCGCGGAGAAGCTGTCGGCTCTCCGTGTCATATTCCGAAGTTGCCCGCCCGGTCGTGCTCTTTCCCGCTATGTGCGGCTCGATTACAAAGTCCTTGTAAAGGTTCCCGGGTCTAAGGTAAAACATGGCCGCCGCCTCCTCTGCCGGTCCCGTGGTTCTCCATCATGCCAGCATAGAAATAGTGGTCGCCGTTGATAGCCGCCGGGTTTGCCAGCGGGGCGGAAGCGCTCACATCTGCCTTTAAGTCAGAATAGAGTTTTTTCCAGTAGTCCAGGCGGTCACTCAGGGAGAGGTTCAGTTCTCCAACCTTGGTATTCACCTCGTAGGAAAACCGGCGCAGAATGCTTTCCACGCAAGCCAGCTTTGCACGTTTCCAGCGGGGGTAGGCTTCAATAACGGCTTTGTATTCCTGGTCGCTCAGCGCACAGGTTTCCACGCCGCCCTCCACCATCGTGTCCCCCAGCTCGAAGCGCATCTGGTCAAGGCCGTGTTCGGCGATTTTGCTCGCGTCGTAGGTGTATGTGAGCTGTGCCAATCAGCTCACCCCCTCGGAGCCGCCCTCCGGGGCCTCCTGCGCGGCCTTTGCGGCCTCGTCTTCCAGGAATACGCCGCGTTCCTTTGCAGCCGTCTTGACGCTCTTGCGGCTGTCGCAGGCGTTCACCAGAATAAGGACGCTCTGGTCCTCAACCTCGGCAATGGTCGCCACTGCCTCCTCGGCCCGCTGCTGCAAAATGCACACAGCCTGGACAACGGCGTCCGGGGTGGCGTCAAGCTCTACCACGCCGCCCTCCGCAGTAATGGGGAGGGTCAGCGTTTCGATTTTGCCCACTTCGAGGTCCTGGAACTCGGCAATAATGCCCATGTCCTGCATTGCCCTTGCGCTGCCCGGCTGGATCATTTCAGCCTCCACAACGTCCCCCGGGCGGTATTTCACGCCGCCGAAGGTCGCCATTTTCAGACAGGTGTATCCCATGGCATCCTCCTTAGACGCAGTCCTTCAGGAAGATTGCCAGGTCGTCAGAAGTCTTCTTCATGTCGGAAGCGCACAGGCCTTCGATGAACTCCGCGTGAGTGCCGTTTTCGCCCTCGTACTGGTCAAAGGCGACAGAAGCGCCGTTGCCCAGCATATCCCAGGTGAAAATGTAGCCTGCGGAGGGCTCGTCGATCTGCGGGGTCGGGGTGGCATAGCACAGAAGCGCGGCCTTGGGGTCGCAAATGAACTCCATGTTCTCCTTCTGGCCCAGGCCTGCGGAGTTGTAGGTGGATTCCAGGATCTTCACCTGCTCAACGCCGAAAAGCTGCGCCAGAACGTTGGGCGTAACGATGGCGGGGTTTGCGGTGGTGCCGGTGTATTTCACGCTCTCCTTCACGAAGGGGTTGTTTTTCAGGGCGTTGTAGGCCTGGATGCCCAGTGCCAGGCGATTCGGGGTGCGGCGGCCCTGGCGCTTGATCTCGGTGCGCAGGTCGTCGAAGAAGCCGATGGGGTCAAAAGAAGTGTCGTTGAACTTCACGAACTCCTTAGAACCGCTGCCGTTGGTGGTGCCGGTCAGCTCATTTGCCCAGACGCCAGCACGGAAAAAGTTCTTTGCGAAAAGAATGTCCTGGTGCAGCAGCATCTGTTCGGTGGCGGTGCGGACCTTGGCGCGGCGGGGGTCGTTCACGCCAGGGGCGCGGCTGCGCTGGTAGTTCAGGGCGGCGATCTGGTCAATGCCAAGGATGATCTGGTCAACGTGGCACTTGTAGGTGTTGTCGTCCTGGCCCATCACAGCAGGATCAACCTTGCCGAACGCGGGCTTAGGCTGCACGTTGTCGCGGGCCAGATCTTCTTTGCTGAACGTGTAGTAGTAGGAAGCGGACAGCTGCACCGGGCAGACCGGGAAAATGCTGTGTGCCACATAGTCTTCCGGCTTCTGGAAGTATGCCATGGACATATTGGTCAGGTAGTTGTTGGGCTGCCAGCCTTTGGCGATCTCGGCCGTAATGCCCGCGGTAGTGTTTCTGGTATTCATGGTTTAATTCCCCTTTCCTTTAGCCCGCCTTCGGCACAAAGCCGCTCTTGGTAATCTGGATGTGGATGATCTGGCCTGCGGCGGTTGCGCTCTCCATGGCATAGCCAACGACGAACTTTTCCGCCTCTGCCTTTACGGCGCAGCCGGTGGCGTCGCTTGCCACGGGGTCGCCCGCGGTAATAGCGCCGCCGGTCTGAATCAGGGTGCGGTCCTTGATCTGGACAGTCACGCACTCGCCTGCTGCCACCTTGTCCTCGGTGTCAGGCAGCAGAATGCCAACGGCGGCGGCGCCAGCAGTAGCCAGGGAAACGCCGTTCTCGCCCAGGGTAACAAAGTGGTTCTTGCCGTTCTCAATGGCCGCAGCGGCAGGCGCGGCCAGGTACGGGCTGGAATTGGTTGCAGTGCCGATAGTGCTCATACTCTTTTCCTCCTCTCTTTAGCGGCCGTTCTCGTAGTCGTGAACGAGATCGGGGTTCTGCTGGCAAGCCGTGTCGATGGCCTCGTAGTAGCTCATAGCAGGGGCGGACTTGCGGATCTCCTCGGCCTTCTTCTCGATCTGGCTCCATACGTCGCCTGCGCCGCCCATAACCTCGCCGTGGGTGCCGCCGCGCTTGCCAAGCTCGGAAAATGCGCCGGACTTCTGCACAGCTTCCAGGTTCGCGTCCAGGACGCCGATCATATCGTTGTAGGCGGTGCCGCCTGCGGCTTTCAGGGATTTCAGCACGGGGACAAGTTCCTCGGGCTTCTTGCCCAGAAGCTCGTACTTCTTGGCAACGGCCAGAAGTTCGCGGTTCTCCGCGTCCTGGCGGAATTTGCGCAGTTCTGCGATCTCCTTGGCAACATCGGGGTGAATGCCCTTGTAAATGTCCTCCTCGCCGCCCGTGGCGTTATCTGCGGGGGTGGCGGGGGCGGCCTTCTCAACGCCAGCAGGGACGGCAGGCGTTGCCTTGGCCGGGATACCGGCCTTCTTCTCGATTGCTTCCAGCTGAGCCACTTCCTCGGCGGACAGCTTGCTCTTGTCGATTTCCATGTCAAATGCTCCTTTCTGAACGGGTTCCTCTCGCTGCGGGTCAGCGGGAGGCGTCGGGTCGGCGCCCTCTTTCGGGGGCTCCGGCGGTGTATCTTTGGTTGCGGGTTTCGGCTCCGCCTTGGCGATCATCTCGTCCAGGCGGGCGCGGGCTGCTTTGGCGTTCTCGATTCTGTCGGGCGTCAGAGGCGTGGGGGCTGCCTTTTCCAACTTCACGGGAATACCGCCGGACCACTTCGGGATTGCTGCTTCGGTCGCCGCTGCGAACTCTGCGCAGCTCTGGGCCATGAGGGCCTTTTTGTCCTCGGCCGTAATTTCGGCATTTGCCACAATGCCGCACAGGCTGTCATTCAGGGCATAGCAGTAATCCCAGATTTCTTCTGTGGTCTGGCGCATCCGGCGGCGAGCCATAGCGTCGCAAAAGGTGGGGACGTCCGCATTCTTGGAAACTTCTTCAACGGCCGCGGCTGCCTGTGCATCGGTTGCGCCGATGCTCTTGGCAATGGCGTGAACGATCCGCTTCAAAAAAGATTCCTCGGGCGGGGTGCCCTCCTCGGGCTTTACGGCAGGCGCCTTCCCTTCCGCGGGCTTGCTCTTGTACAGAGCAATGCTTGCGCCGGGGTTTGCGCCGTTGTCCACAAAGTCCACCTTCTTGATTTTCAGGTTTTTAAGTTTGGTTGCCATTTGCGTTTCCTCCTTTCTTTGAAGATTTTTATAAACAACAAAGCCCCGGCGGGTGCCGAGGCTTTGGTTTATCGGTATTCAGTTCTCGGGCTCCTCGTCCACTTCCTCGCGGACAGCCTCGCCCTCAATGGAAAACATGGGATAGGTACCGTCTTTGACCTTTTCCCAAACCTCGTCGTCTGTTACCTTAAAGCCGATCCACCAGCCTTCCGGGACAACGCCTTCCGGGATACCCATGGCGGCCATTTTTTCCTTGGTGAAAATAACGCTCTCCACCAGGACAGCACAGCCGCCGCGCTCGTGCATTTCGCCGCCCTCGCGGTAGAACTGCACGAAGTTATAGGCGGCCTGTTCCAGCTCGTCGGGCTCGATGATGTCCTCGTAGTAGTCCGTCACGGTGTCACCCGCGGCCGTGGCTGCCACGCTGGCCCAGCCAAAGGCCAGGCGCTTTTCGTCAACAGACTTCTGGATCTTGAAGGTGCCAGCAATGCGGCCGCTCGGCTCTTTGCCGGGCGGCTTCTTGCCGAGTGCTTTGTTAAAAGTAAACATGGCTCTCTCCTTATTCGCTGAATTTGCAAAATAATTGCAAAAGTCAGCGTAAATTCAGCGTATTTCAAAATTTAAGCGTAAATTATTCGTTATTTACGCGCGGAAAGCAAAGCCCGGCGGCTTCGCCATACCTCTTGCGATACCATTCGTGGAGGTCCGCCGTGCCGCGGATTGTCTGCGCAATGTAGTTGCCGCCTTCCACGATCTTGTAGGTTTCGCGCCGGAAGCGTTCAATGGTCAGCTTTTCAAATTGCCAGGCTCCGGGCGCGCAGCCATCCGAAGTGAATGTGAAGGCGTCCTCTCCGTCCTCTGTCACCTTGCCGGGGATCTCGTGGCCGTGCTCCATGTCGAAGTAACGGAAGGCACCGTGCCAAAGGTGGCAGTTCAGGGCAAGGCCGGTGGGCTTCTTATCGCCCGGCCGCTTTACGGTATAAACAAGGCGTCTGTTCATAAGTAATCGCCAACCTCCACAAAGTCCTCAATCGGAATCCCGTTCACGCTCGTTATTCCGGCGTCACGAAACGCTTTCAGCAGCTTGTCGCGCTCATAGTCACCCGAGCAGCGAATCTTTTGTATAGATTCTGTCGGTATGCCTTGGCGGAACATGATTTCGTTGCCGGATTTGAAAGATCTGTTCTGGCCTTTCACAAACTCCTCAGAGCCCTGGCGGCTGTGAAGCGTGCTCGGCCTGGTCGTTCCGAAGTTATCGCCGGTATATGCGTACCAGTCCGTGCGGCCCAGTTCCGCTTCGTCTATAATGAGGCGGTAGCCGCTGCCGCAAAAGCTGTCATCATACCGGATTTTCCCGCGGCCCGCGTTCGTTCCGATGCGGGTAAAAACGTTGTCGGCGCCGCCGGTTCCCATGTCGGAACTCGGGCTTGCGCCGGTCAGCCGGATGCCGGAAAGGCAACGCCGGTTTGTGCTGCGAAGGCCGCCACTTTGAACGATAGAAACAACGCTTTCGGCTCTGCCAACTCCGCACCAAACATAATCTGCGCCCGCAGCCTTTAGGGCTTTGGCCTGCTCCGGGTCGTAATAGACGGCGTAGCCGTCGCATACCTTGCGCAGTTCCACGCCGTCCACCCGCTTCTGGTCAATGCCAAGGTCCTTTAGAATCTCGTCCAGCTTTTTGTCCATGGCGTCGCCCGTCAGGGTTTCGTACTCTGGAACGCGGGAAGGAGCGTTTTGCCAGACCAAGCGGGATTTTATGAGGCGCTTTTCGGCTTCTGCCGTAGGCGTTGCCGTTAGGTCGTCAAGACCGGCCGTTTTTAGCAGGCCCTTCATTTCCCGGGCATCAAACCCGCCGTCTGCCGTCACCGGAACACGGGCCCGGAAAAAGCCCTGCCAGGAGTAATAGTTTCCGCCTTCGTGGGTATAGACCTGCAAGGTCTTTTCCCCATCGTGCACGGTCTGGCACTTCGTGTTTACGCCTATGCTCAATCCGCCGGAGCTGAAAAAAGCGCTCGTCTTGGAGGCTTCCTCAAATTCCAGCGCCTCGGTTGCGCTGTTGGGCTTGATTGTCTTCAACGTCCGCTCCCAGGTCCCTTGCGTTAGCTTTCCGCTCACCTCGTAGAACTCTGAGCCGTCAATGTTCATCCGCCGGGCGCGAAGAACAAGGCCCTCCACGCTGCTGCGGTCGGAAGAAATCGGGATTCCCTCTTGCGTGGTCGGAACTTTCGACAGGTCGGTGAAAATATCCCCGGCGCCCTTTATGCCCTTCGGGACTGCCGCCTGCGGGGCTGTGTACTGGGCTTTCGCCTTTCGTGCGGCCGCATTTGCGGCGGCCTTGGCCTTCACCCCCTGGGAAAGCTCTGCGGCTTTTACAGGGTCCGTTACAGCCTGCACAAGCTGGGACTTGTTCATCTTGCCGTAATAGGCAATGCCCTTGCTCTTTGCAATCTGTTTCAGGTCTTGGACGGTCATGCCCTTAGCTGCTTGCGGGGTGATCTGCACGGCCGCAAGTGGCTGCTTCGCAACGGCTGCGGCCTCGTCTGCCCAAACAAAAGAAGTCTTCACGCCGGTGCGTTCCGTCAAAAGGCTTTCGTAAAACGTGCGGTAGGTTTCGCGGAGGGTGCTTTTCCGCTCCACGATCTCGTCCAGCAGCTTTTCGGCTTCCTTTCCCTGGCCGTGCAATGCCTCGGCATAGGGGCGGAAGATCTCGCGGTATTCCTTGTCCGGTATGCTCTCCACCCGCTTTATATACGGCAAGGTGTCTTGGAGGTTCAGGTCTATGTCCTCCTCCGCAAACCGGCGGAAAAGGGTGTTGTAAACTGGCTCTGTTTCGCCGTATGCGCTGTTCGGGTGGTATGTGTAGCTCATTACATGGCTTTTGGCGTCGCTCATGTACCGGAAGGCCTGTTCCTTGTCAATGCCAACGATTCGGCCCTCCTGGTCCGTCAGGAAGTTTTCGCCGTGGGCGTCAAAGTTGCCCAGAAGCCAGTCCGTGACGTGCTCGCGCTGGATCTGTGCCGTCACCTCCGGCGAAAGGTCGGAAGCTGCACCCAACTGCCATGCTTCAAGGTCAATTCCCCCGGCGGAGGTCTGCACCTTCTCCTGGAACGCTCCAAACTTTCCGTCAATGGTTCCGACGCCCACCGGGACGGCCGTGTCCGGGTCCACAATAGACTGCACCTTATAGCCCGCCTCCTGTGCATAGGCCCGGAAAGGCTCATACTGCCCGCCCTTGCTCTGTGCAGGCTTGAAATACCATTCCAAGCCGTTGGCGTCGGTGTAGTCGTACATTTTCCCGGTATTGCCAAGGTGGACGGGCCCGTTCGAGGTCATGCCATCCGGCACTTTCAGGCTGCCCGCCACATAGGCCTGGCTTTCGTCTGCGCTGTTTTCGCCGGGGTCTGGCAAATTACCGGGCCACGGCTGTATAACGTCCTGTGCGGGCTGCTGGGGCAGAAATACGGGCGGTTCCTTCTCCTCGAAGTATTCGGCGCACCGGCAGCGCGGGTGCACCGGCGGATGAGGGCCCATCTTGAAGGTCATTTTTGTTGTGCCGATGTGGTAACTTCCCTCGGCGTCGGTTTCGGTGCCGTTCAGGGCGCTGCATACCGGGCAGACGTCTTCATCGTCGGCGGTCGCAAAAACATACACGCCCTTCCCAAGATAGCCTTGCGTCTGCGCCTGTGCTGTGCCCTCACGGTATCCGGCGCAGTACGCTGCGGCGTTCTCCGTGATGGCAATGGTATAGGCCCGCTGCCGGAGCTGCTTATCGGCGTACTTATAGGCCTGCTCCCGGGCCTTCTTTGTGGCCGCATCCGCTTTCACGCCGTTGTCAAGGAGGTTTTTCTTAACGCTGGCGTAATATTTCAGGTTTGCGGCCGCCTGTGGCTCTGTCAGACCGATAAGCGGCCGGATTGCCCTGGAAAGCTCGTCCACCGTGAACTGGCCCTTTGTGCTGGCCTCAATCATGGCGCGCATGGCGTCCCGGGTTTCGTCGTTTATTTTCGTTACCCACTCGGCGCCGTGGTCCTTGATCCAGGCCGTCATGGCGTCACTCATGGGGTCAAAAACCCACCCGCCGGAAGCCGACGCCGCCAGGGCATCGGCTCCGGCTTTGGCTGCCTGTTGCCAGATGGGTTCAAGGTGGCTTTTCACAAAGAGAGAGTAATCTTGCTGCCACGCTTGGAGGGTTGCTTCGTCAAGGTAGCCGTTCATAATGGCTTCACGAAGTTCTTTGTAGGTGATGGCGTTGCTCTGGGCCTTCCAAAAGCTGTGTAGGAAGTACATCGGCTCACTGGAAGCCGAGTTCAGGTAGCCGCTCAGCTTTTTAAGGGCATCTTTGCCCGCCTTCGACTTCTTGGGCTTTGATTTTGCCACGAAGTCGTGGGGCGTTGCTGCCCGCGCCTTGCGAATACTAAACATCTTAGTCCCTCCCCAGGTCCTTTCTTGCCTTTTCTACTTCCGCCGGGTCTTCCTCCGGTTCCTCGTCGTCAAGGCCGCCCATCTTGTCGCCGGTGTCATTCTTCGGCTTCTGGGTGGTTCTCACCTTGCCCGGTTCCCGGTCCTCGCCAGGCATCGGCACATAGTCGTCAAGCCGCTTCGGCAGCCCGGCGGCCGCGCGGATGTAGTCTTCCACGCCCTCGTCGGGCACCAGGAGGCCGGAGGTCGTGACGTTCTTCAAGTAGTTGCCCAGCTTGTCCAGGTCCACGTCCTCCACGTCGCCATGGGTAAGGTGCGGGTAGTCCGTAAGGCCTGTGAAGTGCTCGCCGTTCATTTTCATAAGGTCAGGGATGGCCTTATTGTTGAACTGCTCACAGATCACGTCTAGGAAGGCTTCGATTGCCATGGAAAAAATATGCGTCTTGTTGTCGCTCAACGCAAAGGAGCCGGTCTGCTGGTGGCCCAGCAGCACAAAATCCGCCATAACGGTCATGGCGATTCGGGTGTCGTAGCGGTCGATGGTCTTGTTCGTGTCGAACTGCCGGTCTCCGCCGCTGCTCAAAAGCTCCAACTTCCAGCCAAACGGAAGCACAAGGCCTTCCAGGTGGTCCCGGCGGATGTTCTGCACAATGGATTGTGCGTTTTTCAGAACTGCGGCCATATCCGGGTCGTTCTGGTCCCAAATGTCCAGCCCTTCCGGCGCGGTCAGCACCGGAAAGCCTGCGAGGTCGCGTTCGATGCCGATGCCTTCAATTTCCTGGATTCTGCGCTTGAAATACCAGGAGCGGTAAGCGTTGCGCAGAATGCTGCGTCCCTCCGGGTTGCCCTTGCTGCTCTCCGTGCGGAAGAAAAGCAGCTTTTCCGCCGGAATCGTGATAATCTCAAAGTTCGGCGGCGGCATCTGGGTCAGTGCGACAAGGTTGTCGTTCTCGTCGTACTCCCATTGGTAGAGGCTTTCTTGGGAGCGGATGGGAAGTTTCATCCAGCCCACCAGGCTGTCGTTGTACTTGCTGTTCAGGCGCGGGTCCCGGCTGCTGCCGCACCGGCGCTTGTAAACGATCTCGTGGGCGGACCAGCCGAAAGTCAGAAAGGACAAGATTTCGCTGATCGTGTCCGTCCAGGTGTCTTGCATATCGGCCATACATTCCAGAACGAAGTCTGCGGCCTCCTGGTCCTTCTCGGAAGCGCCGCCGGGCGCCACGTTCCAGTCTACTTGCCGGATCAGCATTTTTATTGCGTACAGAATGGCGCCCACAAGGTCGTCATTTGCTGCCATTTCGCTATAAGCCGCCATACCCCGGCGGCCGCGCAGCTCCGGCAAAAATTCTTCATAAAAGACGCCGCCATAGCGTTTCTGGCCTATGCGGCCGACTTCTCCTTTTCGGGTTGTCACGCGTTTTCCTCCTTCTGGTTATCTCCGCCAATAGCTGCTCTTGGAAAGCATTGCTTCTGCCTTTGGCGGGCTCTTTGCGGGCTTGTCCATCAAGTACAAGATAGCCTGCACAAGTGCGTCTATATCGTCCTTGTATTCGCCCTTTGGAAACATCAAAAGATCCTGGATGGTGTCGTGCACCCAAGGCGCCGTTTCCGGCTTCGGGAAATGAATATTCCCGGCTTCAAAGTAGGGCGTAACGGAAAGAGCACGTTCTTGCTTGCTGCCCTTTGGGTTAAACTCTACCATGCCGGGAATCTGCTTTTTCAACAGGTCAACGATTGCGGGGCCGTTGGCCTTGTTCTCTATAACCTTCGCCCTGGCTTTCGGCCATTTTCCCGTCAGGGTTCGCACGGCCGCCACGCTCTCGGTAAAGGTCATTTTTTCGTTTACCAGGTCCCAAATGTAAATGTCTGCACCACTCCGGCCCACAATGTAGCCCGCCACCTTGGCGCTGCCTTCGCTCTTGGTGAAAGCCATATCCCAGGACTGGATAAGCATACTTTGGTGGGGCGCTGCTTTGGGGTCGAAGAAGTTTTGCAGCCATTCGCGCTTAAAGATCAGGCCGTCCGCCGGGGCGGGGGTCTGTTCGTACTGGCCCGCATATTGCAAGGAGCCCATGGACTTTTTAAGGCTCGCCAGAGTTTCTTTGTCGAAACGCTGCGGGTTCAGGATGTCGCCTTCCTCGCGGATCACCTCGCGGCCGCTCACCGGGAAGGTGATTATTGTGCGCTGCGGCGCCTCCGCCGGGAGGCAAAGGTGTGTATAGCCCAGGTCCTCAGCCAAAATATGGCCGGTCAGGTCCTTTTCGTGAAGGCGCTGCATCACAATAATAAAAACGCCCGTCTTCGGGTCGTTCAGACGGGATTGCAAGGTGTTCTTGAAGAAGGCTATGGTTGCTTCTCTCTCGGTTTCGCTGTTGGCCTGTAAGGGGTTCTGCGGGTCGTCCAGTATGATGCAGTCGCCGCCTTCGCCGGTCAGCGCGCCGCCGACAGAGGTCGAAAACATAAGGCCTTGGTGGTTGTTCTTAAACTCGTTTTGCCGGTTCACGTCGTCTTTTAGGCTGAATCGGTCTCCCCAGTTGGCTGCATACCATGGGGATTGTATAATGTCACGGGTCAAAACGTTGTGCTTGCGGCTTAGGTTGTCGGAATACGAAACTTTTATGAATCGCCGTTCCGGGTGCTTTACCCACGTCCAGGCCGGATAGCACACGGTTATTTCCAGGGATTTCATGTGGCGAGGTGGCATATTTACGATCAGGCGGGTGATCTGGCCGCGGTTTACCGCTTCCAGGTACTCGCCGATGCAATCTATGTGCCAGTTGTCGATGAATGTCGTGCCGGGCTCAATTACGGACCAGGCCTGGCGGATGAACTCGGGGAGGTTCCGTTCCGCCTGCTCCCGGCGGACCTGTCGGAGAAGCGCCGCAGGGTCAACCTGGGCTAGATTTTTCCAGTAGTCCGGCAAGCTGGTTTAGCTCCTCGTCGGAAAGGACAGAAAGGTCCGCGCGCTGCGTGTTTTCTACTTCCAGCGCGCCGCCATGGGTCACGGTGCGGTTTTCCGTGGGCTCTCCTCGGCTCAGCCGCTCCACCTTTACGCCTATATCCACCATGCGAACAACGGCGTTTGCGTCTATATCGGTGTCCGGGATGGTCAGCAGGCGGCTGGTGGCCTTGCGCAGCATCTGTTCCGCAATGGCCGCGTGCTTCTCGTGCATCTTCACGATCTGGGCCGTGTTTTGGGCTGCTACACAATCCAGGATATAACTGTCGTACTCCTCTGCCCTGGCGACCCAGTCAAACTTTGCGCTCATGGGTTCCAGGCTCTTGCGGGTAACGCCCATCTGCTCGGCAAGGCCGCGAATGCTGCGGCGGACGGTGAAGTCCGGCCGAACAACGCCGCCCGGTTTCTTCGGCTTCTCCAAGTATCGCATATCGCGGTAAGCGCAGAAGCACTCATACTGCCGCGCCGTCTCTCCTGGCAGGCGTTCCCACGGGTCGCGCTGCCCTGTGTGTGCCATGGTCTTTCCTCCTTCCTGGCAAAAAGTAAGGCCCGGGATTGCTCCCGGGCCTCCTATGCTGTTATTCGTCCCCGGTGTCTTCTCCGAGAATTTCTTTTAATAGGGCCGTGTTGTCGTACCGGTCGGCTTCCTCTGCGGTTTCCGGCGTTCCGATGGTCTCCGCAGCCTTTTCCGGGTCGCCCTTGGCAAAAACCAGGACTTTTTCGTGGTTCACGCCAAGTTTGCCCGCTCCGGCTCTCAGATAGTCGTTTATGTCCTCTGTGTATTCCTGCGGATCTTCCGTGCGGAAGGCTGCACTTTGGGCAGGGTCTCCGTTGCAGAACACAAGGACGTTCTGGTGGTCTTTGCCCATTTTCCGGCTGTGCTCAAACTGCTTTCCCACGCGAATTGCCAGGCCTCCGGCCGTATTTACCAGAATCGCTTCGTTGTAAAATTTCAGGCCGACGTCCTGGAAGGCGTCGATGGTGTCAGAAACGAAATTGCGGTAAAAGCCCTTCTTGTCCCGAAGGTCGCTCACCACAATAACGGCAAAGCTGTCAGGTTTCAGCATGGCGGTTGCCCGGCGGATCACGTTGCGGTAAAGCTGCAAGAACTCGGGGTATTCCTTGTTTGAAAGGTCCTCGGGCTTGTCGCTGTACACTTCAAGATCTGCATAGGGCGGACAAGTGAAAAACAGGTCATATTCTCCCGGTGCCAGCTCGTCGATGTGGGAGCTGTCGCCGTTTATCCATGTGGGCGGTGTCACCTCGGGCGCATCGTCCAGGACGCTAATGTGGGAGATCTCTTCCCAGTTGCTCACGTTGGCCTCAATCTGGCGGCCGCTTAAATCGCAGCCGGTGTATTTGCGGCCGGTAAGGGCCGCCACCACACCGCGAACGCTGCCGCCTGCGAAGGGGTCAATGATCGTGCCGCCCTGCGGGCAAAACCAGCGGTATGCCAGCTCACACAAAACCGGGTCAAAAATGGACGTGGCGCTGTACGCCATAGCATCCGGGAAAAGTTCGGCGAACTCCTCCCAGCTTATTTTCTGCCCGATTTTTTCTTCATAGGCGTTCTTGGCCTTGTAGGCACCCGGCGGCTGGCTGCTTATGTTATAAGTCAAGCCCGCCTTCGTGTTGTCGTCGTCAGCACCGCGGCCAACCTCGGAACGGATACCGAGGCGCTTCCAGGCCTTCTTTCTTTCGGCCCATACGCCGCCTCTGGAATCCAGGACAGTAAAGGGCGGAATGAGGAATCTTTCGCCCAGGGTCAGGCGCGCGGCCTGTTCCTCGGCTTCCCTGTCGGTCTTGTTTTCCGCGATCATGTCCTCGATCTGTTCCGCCGTAAAGCCGGACAGCTCCGGGTCCAGGCCGTCGGTGTTCTCTTTCAGCTCGGCCAGAATCCCGGCTATTGCATCCTGGTCCAGGACGGCAAGCTCCGCGATTCGGTTGTCTGCGACAAGGTCCGCCATTTCGGCGCTGTCGTTGTCGTAGTCTTGCCACTCGATGGGGGCGTACCGGCTGCCTGCCTCATAGCTTGCAAGGCGTCTGGCGTGGCCGCGTACAATGTAGCCGCTGCGCCTGCTCACGGTGATAGGGGCTCGCCACCCCTGTTCCGCAATTATGTGGGCCAGCATCTTCACTTGTGCCTCCGGGTGTCTGTTCGGGTTCCGGGGGTTCGGTTTCAGGCTGTCGGTTTCCACGATCTCGTCATACGCACAGTATACTTTGAAGCCGTCAGGCGTTACCTCTCGGGGGGGGGGGGGGCCGTTATAGGGTTTTTCATTCATCCTCAAGCCTCCATGCTAGTATTATATATCTTTCAAAGTGCCCTGTCAGTGCCCAATTTGTGCACCCTAGCGCACGTTAGGCAGCCTTTACGGCGTCAATGCCAAAAAACAAGGCGGTAAGCGGCTGAATTGCTGCATTGAGGTCCTTGTACACGGTGCGCCGCTCGATGCCAAAAGTGCCCGCGATTTCCTGTACACTTTTTTTGGGCTCCCGGATGTACGTTTCCATGACCACCTCGTAGCGCCTCGCGTCCTCCTCCGTGCCGTTCTGCTGGCACCATACGCGGTACAGGTCAAGCATCTTTTCGATGTGGGCCAGAATAATGAGGGTGCGTTCCTGGCTGCGCTTGATGCTCTCAATATAGAGGCTGTCGTCCCGTGTGTAGCTTTCCAGCCCGTCCAGGATGCTGGCTGCGCTCTCTTTCTCCTTGGCCTGCTTGGCGTTGTAGATGGCTCCTGCGGTGTGCCGCTTCAAAAGGCGGTAGTTTTTCAGGAGAAGCCGGGTGTTATGGAGGCGCCGGTCCGTGCGCTCCTTTGCCTCCTTCTGGCGTTCCTCCTCAATGTGTGCGGCCGCTGCGCTCACGCCTGCTGCTACGCCGGTACGGATTGCGGCCTGCATAAGGGTCTGGCCCATGTTGGCAATACGGGATCCCAGGGCGCCCATATTCTCGCGGCTGTTCATTCTGCATCGTCCTTTCTTCTCGGGCACCAGTCGGGTGACTGGCGGTTTCCTCTGGTCGGAATGTGGCGGGCGCCTCCGTCCTCGTATCCCTCGGCTGTCCATCCAATGGCGCATTCTTTCCGTGTGCCTCGCTGCCCCTCCTTGGTCTTAACGCAGTGCTCACACTCGGCGCAGTGCGGCGTGGGGCGGTCCTTGGGGCGTTTAAGTGCATCCGGCAAGGCCTGGGCCGGTTCTCCGCCTATCACAGCGCGGATCTCCTCGCTGTCTTTGATCCAAAGCGGGACGCCTGCCCTTCGTGCTGCGGCTGCCAGTTCTTCCAGCCAGCCTTCTTCTGGGGTGATCTTCCCCGCCCTGTGGCCGGTTTCGGCTCCGGCGATAATCCAGTCAACCTTTGCGGCGGCGTCCCCGTCTGCAATGCCCAGGGGTTTAAGCATGGGTTCATAGCTCACAAAGGTGTGGTGGTATTCACTCCACCAAAAACTGTTTTCCGGGCCCGTTATGCTGCTGCCGTACCAGAAGTTCGGAAGTTCCGGCAGCTTTCCCGCTGCTGCAAGGGTCTGGTAGCGGCCCGGGTTCTTGGTCAGGAATAAGTAATTGTGCTGGGGCGCCGCCTTGCAGGCTTCAAAAACCGCCTCGATCCATTCTTCGGGAATCCAGTTTCCGAAAAGGTCCGCCATGCTGCAAACGAAAATGTTCGCGGGCTTCTTTTTCTTCGCCGGGTCTCCTAGGCGGTATTTGTGGAACGTCGGGGCAAATCCGGCCGGGAACGGAAGAACGGCGCCGTTGTAGTTCTTGAAGGGCTGTTCCAGAATGTAAAGCCCGGCGGTATCTGTTTTAAGCTGCTCGTTCGTCATGTTCAGGCGGGTGTTTCCGGCAAACCGGGCGGCCTGGCGGCGGGCGTAGCAGTATTCACAGCCAAAATTGCAGCCGGTGACAGGGTTCCACGAAAAATCACACCAGTCGATTGCGCTCTTGTTCATCATTTTTGTGTGTCCCCTCCCTGTTTCAAAAGGCCCGGGTTGTCGTAAATGTTACCCACGATTTCGTCCGGGTATGCGATCTGGCAGGCGTGCCAGGGGCGATCTACCGGAAAAGCTCTAAAAGCGCTCCACTTTTTGTCGTACTTCACCACGGCCAGGCCGACGGGCAGGGGCGTTTTGTGGTGAATCTTCAAAATATCGCCTTCAAAAATGTCCCGGGCGCGCTTGTCCAGGATACCGGTAGCCTGCCCTACGGTTTCAGGGTTCACGCGGCCGTATTTGCCCACAACGTTTTTGCCGGGGCGGATAATACAGATTCCCTTGCTGTCAACGTTCAGTTCCCGCGGGCCCATTCACCACTTTTCAGCTTCCCGCGGAAAAGAATCCGGCGCGGCAGCTCCCGGGTTTCAGGCTCGCGGCTTTCTTTGGCTGCCAAGCCCAAAAAATCAAAGCCTTCCATTTATCTGTACTCCTTCCCGGTCGCCTTGTCGCGCAGCGGTATGCGACCGATAATCTCAAAGCCCGCAAGCTCTGCTGTCTGGCGCAGAATCGGCACCAAGGCCGAAACCACAACAAGGCGGGCGGCATCCAGCCGCTTTTCCTCCCTGCGCATATTCTCCCAGGCCGTGCCGGGTGTGGGGTCGCTGTAATGTTCGCTGTTTCTGCCCATGTCCATGCGTGGGTCCTCCTTCGGTACAATGAACTTTTCTGTTGTAGTCTGGTGTGCGATCCATTCGAAAAACGGAAGTTCTTTTGAATTGTAGTCCCTTATGCCGCCTGTGCACCCCCAGACGAACGGCTGGCGTTCTGCCTTTTCATCACTCATTCATCAATCACCGCCCTGTTTTAACGGCTCGAACTTGCTCCACGCAATCGGCGGCCAGAAACGGCCGTCGTTGTATGTGATGCAGAACGGAATCTCCGGGGTGTCTATGTATTCGGTGTTGGTGTGGTAGTTGCCGTAGGCGTCCACGGTTAAAACCGGGTGTTCCAGGGGTGGCATGGTCTTTTTGACGTCCATCCATACGCCAGCGGGCAGGGTTTCAAATTCTTCCGCGGTCATGCGGTGGAAGCCAGGCGCCGGGCCGTCCAGGAGCCGGAAGCCATCACGGCCCGGCCTTGGCTTCTTATAGGGCCAGTGCGGGAAGCGCTTGCGGAGGTCGATTGCCCAGGCCTCGAAGGGCGGGGCGGTTTTTGATTCCTCTGTATAATTCATAATGTCAAAATGCCGCAGGCACTCGCTTAATGCGTCTATAACATCGTCTTCCACGCGGTCGTCCGGGTCTTCCGCTTCAACAAGGAGTTCAATGGTCACTCTCTTCTCCATCGTCCGATGCACCTCCGTTCGCCCTGTTCTCCACCTTCTCGTAATAGCTGCGGCGCATCCGGCGTTCCTCCTCATACGCGGCAATCTCGTCCGCGTACTCATTACCGACGCTATGAATAGCACGGGCCAGCATATCGGTTACAAGGTCGTGATATTTGCCGTCTTTCTTTCCCTTGCGCTGTGCGGCCTCTCTGGCCTCCCACAAGTCCGTCAGCTTGTCCCGGCGGTCGGAGGCGATCTCGCCGTATCCGTAGGCCTCTTGGATCTGGTCCAGGCTTTCCCAGCCTTCCAGTTCCGCGAACGGGTCTGCTTCGGCTTTCGCCACGCTGCGGGCGCGGGTCTTTTTCTTTATGTACCGGTTCATGGCCTCCTGGATTGCCTGCCGGGCGGTTTCCTGGGCCTTGTAGATGGCTTGCATTTCGTGGGCCTTCTTCTGCTGCTCGGTGGTAGCCTCCCAGGCCTTAAACATGGAGCCTTTCTCGATCATTGGTGTGTCTCCTCTCAAATGTTCAGGTGCAGCGGCCGCCCTGTTGCAAGCTGCCTGTGAATAAATTCCCTTTCAAGGCAGTTGCTCACCATGACCAGGGCTTGCAGCTCACCGGGCAAAATCTTGCCGTCAAGGTAAAGCCGCTCCGTTTCCGGCTGCCGGGCGTGGAGTTCTCGGATGGCCGCTTCTGCGTCCTCCCATTCGATCAGGTCGTGCAGTTCTCCGAGCGTCTTGTCAAAAGCGCTTTTCTCCATCATTGTTTCCGCCTCCTTCAAGAGCCCCTCATTGTGCATTTTTCTTCCTCCACTCTCTGTTCCAGGCAATCACCGTGGGTTTGTAGTGGCCGCACGCGGTACATACAACGCCGTGCAGGCTGCCAAGCCAGGCAACAAACCAGGGCGTTGCACAGCCATAGGGTTTCCCATGGGCCAGGTAAGTGCTGCCGCACTTCGGGCAGGGGTGGACGAGAACCATCTTCTTTTTCATGCGTGTTCCTCTTTCTGTTCGTTCAGGCGGAAAAGCCAGCGTTCCATTTTTGGCTCCGCGTACTCGCCGCACTCGCTCATAAACTCGTGGTAGTTCTGCGGATCTTGCTCTGTAAGGGCATCAATGGAGTTCATAACGTCGCCGATTTCCTTTTTCAGGTCCTCCCAGCACTCTTCTAAGGTCTTCGGTGTCGGGTTCTTTCCGTCAATTTTGCGGCGCAGCTTCGAGGCAGCCGCGGAAGCCTCTGCAAGTTCTTCCGCAAGCTGGCCCAGAATTTCAGGTTTCGGCAGAATGTCGGAAACCTTCTTTCTCGGGTAGATCCTGTTAAGCGTGGCCTTCACCTGTTCCTGGAGTTCCTTGTGGCACTCGCCAGGGCCCACAACATAGCACCAGCTTTGCGGCGGCCTGTTAAGCTGCAAGCCATAATTCCCGCAGCAGTTCCCGTTTGCGGGTCGCTCAATGTGCATTGCGCAGCCGCCATTGTTGCACCAGCGCAGGGCGTTTTCGCAACGGAGGTGAAATGCGGCCAGGTCAAGCGGCGTTTCATACGTCTTCAACTCGGTAATGTGCCAGGCGTAGCCCTTGCCGTGTGTGTATTTCCAGATCTGGTCCCGGTCCATGCAGGCCTGGGCTTCCAGGTCGTCCGGCGCATGGTTAAGCGGGGCGATTTCATACACGCGATCACAGGTAAACTCCCCGATAACGGTTCCGTCCAGCCGCAGCAGGCTTCCGTCTGGCTCCATCCGAAATCCGGCGTTTTGTCCTTTTGTGCAGTAAATGAAGCACTTAAAGGGCTGCCCCTGGAAGTCTTTCGGAAAGTTCTTGCGGATCTCCATGGTCTTTTCTCCGCGGAAAATCTTTTGGCACCACTCTGGGTGAATGCTCAAAAGAACGGCGGTTTCTTCCATGCTCATTTCTTTTCCTCCCACGGTAGTTTCGGAAGCGGCATCCAAACGCGGACCGCCTCCGGGTTTTCTCTGGCGTACTGTAAGGACGTAGCGACCGCACAATGGGCACCGGCGTGGGCGATCAGAACGCGGCCGCAGCAGTCGCCGTCTTCTTCCTTCGGAGGCTCCTCTGCCGTGTAGCGCCAGCGCTGGGCGTCCTGGGGTGCTGCTGTCCGGGTGTTTTCCACAACACAAACAAGCTGCTCCAACTCGTTTTCCATGTCCGGGTTATACCAGCCGCCCAGGATTTCCGGGGCCAGGTCGCGGATTCTCTGGATCACGTCCTCCGCGTAGACCATACGTTTTTCGCTCATTTCTTCTCCTCCTCAAAAATCCCAGTCGTCGGGGACATATAAACGGCACTCTCCATCCCCGTTGTCGCTAGTCGGTTTATCAAACGGGCACCCCGGGCAGCCATTTCCTGCCGCCAAATGGTCGTGGCAAAAGTCCATCAAGTAATGGGCCATATCTTCCGGGCTCATTATGGCAGCTCCGGAGCTGGCTTTTTCCTCCTCGGTTTCAAAGAAAAACGCAATCGGTTTTTCATTTTCAACGACGTTCCCGTAGGCCACGCCAATTTTATAAATATAGTTGCCGCGCAGCTTGCGGGGAATCTCGGCAATATACCGGCGAAACACTTCCAGGGAGTGTGCGCGCTTATAATGGTTGCACATCCGGCAGGCGGGCATAAGGTTTGAAATATCATCCGCCGCGCCGTCTGCTTCATTCCATACCCGCAGCGGCCGGAAATGATCGACCTGCATATCCTTGTAGGCAATCGCCCTGCCGCAATACGCGCAGCGGCCGCCGTACTTCTGGTATACCGCCTCGCGGATCTTTTTATTGATTGCCATCTTCTTGCACCTCAAATCCGATAAAGTCACATACGCAAACACGGGAACGGTCGCAACGATGGAGAAGATAGACCCTTCCTTGGTCACAACCGGCAAAAATGGCGTAAACTCGTTTTTCTGTCTTTCCGCTGTCAAGGTTTACCTTTACGGTTGCCCCATTTATCACAAGCATGGTTTCCCGCTCATCGGAAAACGTAACAACCTGGCCGCAGCCGCGGCACTTGTAAAATTCATTGCGGACGGTCGTGTGCTTTTCGCTCATTTTGCAATCTCCTTCGGCGGCAACGGCATCCAGCCCACCACGGTGCAGTCTATCTTGTTGTTGTAAACGTCGTCCGGGTTGAAGTGGCGGTATTCCCACCAGCCTTCCGGGATTCGGTAGTCGTCCCGTTCCTCGTCGTATGTTCCCCAATCAGGGAGATCTTCCCAATTCCATTCGCTGTCCTGGGAGAAAACATTGCCGTCCTCGTAGTGCGCCGTTGTAATGCCCATATAGCCATTATAACGGTACAAAGCCAGCACTTCCGTTTCGACCTTCGGAGGGTCTTTGTCAGGGTCGCGCCAGGCCGGGATCATCCTCTCCGGGTCAATAACCGGCAACGATTTCAGCTCCTCGATTTCGTCTTCTGCCGCTTCCTCAACCGTCAAGGCTTCTGTGGAGCCTTCCAGGTCTTTCAACTCCTTTTTGAGGTCTTCCAGGAGCGGGCCAATATCAGCGATTCTTCTTTCAGCCATTTTCTTTTCCTCCGAATCCATCCCAGCCCATCGGGCTGCCATAAAGCGGGCAAAGCGGTCCTTTATTGCCCTTGTTGAATATGCAGCTTTCGCAGCAGTCCACCTTCCGGCGCTTCTCGCAGTAAAACCGAATGACTTCCGCGGCTGCCGTGGCATCCACGTCTTCGTCCGCCCGGCTTTTGCCCTTCCCGCCTGTTGTCAGCTTGTCCAGTGCATCAACAACGTGCATAACGGCTTCGGCTGCTTCACGGTAGCCTTGCAGCGCATATCCTCCGGCAGCGCCAATAAGGAGGCGCCGGAACGAACCAGCTTCAACAAATACGTTCTTGCTCATTTCTGTGCCTCCCGTGCCTTCCGAAGGTGCTTCATTTTGTAGGCAGTTGCCTGGTATCCCTGCCAGCGTTCAGAAAACCACTGCTGCCAGGTCGCGCAGCCCGGGAAGGTCTTTCGGTTGTCGCCTTTGCCAATGGTAATGCTCGTGCAGCCAGCGGAAGCGCATTTGAGGCAAGGACTGTCCGCCGGGCGCGGGAGGTTGTCTGTGCTGCTCATTGTGCGTTCTCTCCTTTCGCCTTATTTCCGGCCCCTGCGGGCCTTCGGCGGCTCGCTGTTCATGGGCTGGTATCTGTTCTTGTTCTCGTTCCACTCAAGCGCCACAGGGGCCTCACAGTTCAGGCACGGCATATCAAATGCGGCGTCCTGGATATTCGTGTGGTACCGGTAAGCGCTGCCGCACTCGCACCAAATCTTGACCTGGCGCATATTTTTGAGCTCCGTTTTCCCGCCGCACTCCCGGCAATAACACGAGGAAATCGGTGTCTTTGCGCAGAAGCCGCGTTCCTGGCCGCACTTTTCGCAGCGCACATACAGGAAGCCGGTAAACTTTGCCTCGTTTGGCGGCTCCGGGGCTCTGTGGGCGCTTTCGGCGGGCTGTGCAGCTTTTGCCCTTTCCAGAATGTCCAGCCGCTGCACCGCGCGCTTTTTCTGCGGCTCTGGCTTCTGGAAAGCTTTCGGCGCAACCGGCGGCTGATCGGCCGCGCCCTTTTCGGGCTCCTTCGCGGCCTTTTCCAGCGGTTCTTCCTGTTGCTGCTGGGCGGCGGCCGTCTCCTTCTTTTTCAGCTCGCCGAGGATCTCGACGGCCAGGTCGTCCAGCGTGGCCCGCTCCGCCGCCGTGTGGCCCGGGTCGCCAAATGCGGCTCCCGCCTCGTAGCGAGCCCGGCGCAAAACGCGCAGTTCTTCAACGTTGAAGGCTTCAAAACGTACTTTTTCCATGTGTTTCTCCTTAAAGCCAGGCTTCCACAATGCTGTCGTCCGGTGCTGCCGGAAGGCGGCTCATTTCAGCCGGAATTGTCTTTCGTAACTCTTCCAGGGTGTCTTCCAGGGCCATGTATTGGGTGCTCGTCGGGACGCTCATGTCCCACAGGCGGGCAACGTAGCGCCGCGGGTAGTCGTCCTGGTTTGCGGTCACGATAATAACGGGGATCGCGGCCTGCTCCGTCAGCTCCTCATAGTCGAAGCGGGCTAAATAAATATCGTCACTCATTCCAGAACTCCTTCCAGCTTTTCAATGGTTTCCAGGTAGGGCAGGCCGGTGCGGCCGCCGAGGTTTACTTCCCAGGCCGGAAGAAAATCTTCCGGGGCTGCGCTCGCCATGGGTGGCGGCGTCCATGTCTGGCCGTAGGCCGTCACGGTGGGCGGTGTGCGCTTTTTCTTGGCCGTTCCCTTCTGTGCGGCCCATGTGTTCCTGGCAGCCCGCCAGAAGGGCCAGGGGACGGCAAAGAAGCGGCGAAGGCCGAAACTAACCAGAATCATGCCCACCGCCTTGTCGGTCGTCCAGGCGTCCAGGAAGGCGGCTTGATGCGGCTGCACTGCATCAAAATCGATCCGGCCTGTGTGCGTCTGCTTGGTCTCCACCGCAACGGGGATGCTGTTGTATCGGCCCAGGAAATCAACGCAGGATTTATGCTCCACCTTGCAGCTCTTGATCTGGCCGGTGCTGTCGCGTATCGGCAAAAACTCCGTTGGTACCTTGTAGACCACAGCTTTTCCGCTGCGGGTATACAGGTCGTTCACCTGTATAACGAAGTCCTCAAAATCACGGCCGCGGTTTGCGAATGTGTTGTAACTTCTCATGCTGCCCTCCCTGGGTTTTATTTTTCTTCTGCCACTCACAGAGGGGGCAGATGTAGGATTGCCCGCCGCCTTTTGTTATGCAGCTCACGTTCCAGCGGCTCCCACAGGTCTTACAGATCCGGTAGCACCGGCCGTTCTCTGTGCTCATTTCGCCCTCCATGATGGGCCGTCAAGCGGAACCGCAAGGCACATTTCCCGGAGGCGGTCAATCATCTTCTGGGCGTTTCGCTCACTGCACCCGGCCGGTGTCAGGCTCCGGGTCAGTTCCTCGGTGCCGCAGTTGGTCGTTACGATCACGGGCATATAGGCTTCATAGCGGGCATTTACGATGGTGAAGATCATGGATGAAGTCCACTCGGTTGCCGCCTCGCTGCCCAGGTCGTCAATAATCAGCAGCGGGGTTTCGGTGTAGAGCTTCAAAATGTCCGCCTCGTCGCCCTGGCCGTTGTAGGTCCGGCGCACGTTCGCCAGAAGGTCGATCATGGTCATGCACAGGGCCGGGGTGCCGTTTCGGATCAGCTCATTTGCAACGGCTGCGGCCAGGTGTGTTTTGCCGGTGCCATAGCCTCCAACCAAGAAAAGGCCGTTGCGCTCCCGCTGCGGGGGTACTGCTTCGCCGTCCTCCCCCTTGCCGGGAAGCATCTGTGCTTTGAACGCTGCCGCATACTCCTTGCAGGCGGTATAGGCCTTCTGGTTCTCCGGCGTCACCTGGAAGCGGTCAAAGGTCCTGTTCTGGAAGCGGGCACCCATGCCGCTGTCACCCAACAGGCGGTTTATACGCCGGTTGAAGGCTGCGGCGGCTTCTGCGGCTGCCCTGGCTTCCTCTGCGGCCTTGTTCTTGGCCTCTGTCCTCTCCCAGTAGGCTTGCGCCCTTGGGCAGGTGCAGCGCTCCGGCTGCGAATCCCAGCCGAACACGCGGTGCGGCGCAATGGCCGGAAGGAGGAAGCCCCTGTATTGCAGGGTTTTGCCGCAGAACTTGCAATGCTCCGGCTCCGGTGCCGGTTTGTCCATCTTGTAGCCGCGGCGGATTGCCTCGTCTGCCAGGATGGAGGTTTCACGCGGTGTGGAATCCTGCGAGGTCCTGGGTTGCCGGGACTGCGTCCCGTTGGCGATCATATCGCCCAGCTTTTCCATTTCGTGCTTCCTCCTTTGTCCATTTATCCGCATCGACGGCCGCCGCAAGGTCTTTCACGTCCTTCTCCCTATACCGCGCCAGTACGCCGCGGGTATATTTCCAGTTCGGCGCTTTGTTTCTCTGGGCGATTTCCATTGCGTGGATCACCACGTCGGCGCCAAACTCAGCGACAGCCTGGGTCAGGTCTTCAAGCTCCCAGCGCGGCGGCGTCGGGTTTATGTTGTTCAAGTAAAACTGTCCAGCCCGGGCCAGTTCTGGGTCTGTGCGTGGTTCCGTCCTCGGCGGCGGCTGCGGGGCCACGACAAGCGGCTTTTGTTGCGGCGCAGTGACTTTGCTTGCCTCCGCCCTCGCGGCCTCTGCGGCCTTCTCTGCCCGCTTTCGCTCTTTGAATCTCCGTTGCCGTTCTCGTGCTGCCTCCCGGCGGGCTTCCGCTTCAATCTGTCCTGTGTTTTCGGCCCAATCATGGAGCCGGAAGCCGTCTGGTGCTTCGTCTATGTAACCGGCATCTATCATGGCCGCCAGAAAGTCGGCTGGTTCGCCTGCCCACCCGGAAACCTCTGCGATTTCCGTCGGCGTCATTCCCGCCAGGCTGCCGTCCTTGGTGCTGTTTGCGGCCCATACCCAGAGCATTGTAAGATGGCCGACCGCCTGGGCGACGCCTATCCCCAGCAGGCCTTTAAGGCGCAGCGTTTTTCTGTGCGTCAAGGTCCCCTGTTCAATTTTTACCCCGGCCATGTCGTCCTCCATCGTAGAAATTAACAAACGTACACTTCCGCGCCGGTAAGCCGCTGGATCTGGCGCTTCATTTCGGCCTCGTCTGAATTTTCGGCCGAAAGGTGCACAAGGTAGATCTGTTTCAGCCTCGAAAGGTCGCTGGCCTCCAAAAATTCAACCAGGTGTTGGAGGCTCATGTGGCTGTGCATCAACCGAGCGGCCCGAACTGTTGGCAGCGTGTCTTCTGCAAGGTTTTCTTGCACCCGTTCCCGGGTATAGTTGCACTCTCCGAGTATGTGGGTAATGCCGGAAAATTTGTATTTCAGGTAATAGGTATCTGTGAAATAAAGCAGCTTTTCACCGGTCGCCGTAGATTCCAGAAGGAAGCCTTGTGAATCCGGCGCGTCGTGCTCCACATCGAAGGGCAAAACTAGGAAGGTGCCCACGGTAAGCTGTTCAAGCGGCCGCGTAACGTGCAGCCTGTGGCCTTCCAGGTGGCAGGCGTCAATGGTGCCCTGGCCGGTGTAAACGTCCACGCCGTAGCGCAGAAGGTCTTTTGCGGCTTTGCTGTGGTCTCCGTGGCAGTGCGTAATAAAGCAGCCTCCCAGCTCCCGCACACGGAATCCGCATCCTATCTGGATTGCCTTCATCGGGATGCCAGCATCAAGCAGCAGCGGGGTTTTGCCGTCGGATATCCAATAGGCGTTTCCGCTGCTGCCGCTGGCAATGGGCCGAATGTCCACTTAAAAATCCGGTTCCGCAACGTCCCACTGTGCCGGGGCTGCTTTCCGGCTGGTGGGCTTTGCCGCGGGCGCCGCCTGGGGTTCCAGAACTTCGCCGGTGCTGGCATCGACCTGGATTGTCTTCTTGGGCTCCGGCAGGCTTGCGGGCGCTGCGGGCTGCGGCGCGGTGTCGATCAGAACGGTGTTGGCCTGTTCCTGGATCTCAGCCTCCGCCTGGATCTCGGCATAGGCAACCTCTCTGGCCTTCATCACGCGGTAATCTTCGTCCAGCTTTTCGGGGTCGCGTACAATGTGCTTTGCGCTGAAGACCTCGCGGATCAGGGTCTTGCGGCACATTTCGTCCAGCCATCCTTCCACGGTGGTGTCTTCCTTCTTGCCGGTCTCCTTGTTGTAGACCTGCTTCGTACCGCCCCAGAACTCGGCGCTTGCGTACTTGGGCATACGCTTGCGAATGGCAGCCATGGGCATAACAATAAGCTCATTCTGTGTCGGGTCGTCATATTCGAGGTAGCCAAAGCCGCCCACAATGTCGCCGCGGTCGAAGGGGTTCGTGATCTCGAACTCGTAGGATGCAACCGGGTGGCGGCTGTCCTTCGGGTGCGGGGCAAACTTGTCATTGCTGTAAACAAGCTCGATCGTGTCCGCCTTGGGCTTGTGCAGCGCATATTTCATGGCAACGTAGCGGATACCGTTATAGCCGGGCATCAGGGTCACGTCGTACAGGTTCGTTTTGTTGTTCTTGTACGGGATCGGGAACAACATATTTTCGCACTGCATATCCAGGCCCATACGGGCGTAGCGTACCAGGTCCATTGCCAGGTCCTGGAGGTTGACGAACTTCCACGTTACGGGGAGGGTTTCGTCCCACTTGTGGTCCCGGTTCTTGGCGTTCTTCGCCACGCGGGCCTCCTCTGCTACGGCCAGGGCGCGGTCGATCTGGATAAAGTATCCCTGGATAAGGCGGCGCTGGAACTCCGTTACTGCAACCTGGCTGCCGGTGTTACTGGCAAACTGGGCCAGCACCTTTTTGGTAAAGCGGGTGCCGATGCTCTCGGTGGCGGTTTCTACAACCGCGTTTTCGGCTGCGGGGGTCATTGCTGCGTTTTCTGCGTTCATGTGTGTTCCTCCATTTTTTTATTTCTTGCTGGCCGCGTAGAAATCTACGGGCGGCAGCTTTACAACTTTTTCGATTTGCTCTGCCATCTTGGCGGCCGCCGGGTCCTGGTAAGAAAGGCTCGCCGCAATGTGGGTATAAAGCACAATCAACATTGCGGTATCTGCCAGCGGGTACGGCCCCAGGGCCTCCGCCGTGCAGTTGAAGTAATGCGCAAAGCCTTCCAGAAGCACCCGCAGGCCTTCTTCCGGCTTGTGTTGCTCCACGGTCAGCTCAACGGCCCGCGGTAGATACTGTGAAGTTTCCGGGGCCGCCTTGGGTTCCTCCGGCTTCTTCCAGTGCGGGCGGAACGGAAAATTATTTTTCATGTGTGTTCTCCTCTTTGTCGCCCAGGACGTCAAAAACCGTTACCTGGTTCGGGTCCGGCATCTCCCGAAGGGCCTTCATGCGGCAAACGTGGCCGATGCCGTTCCTCACACCCTCTTTGCTGGTCAGCAGCCCGCCGCAGCGGCGGCAGCGGCAAGCCTGGATCATAAACGTGCCGGGCTCCCGGTCTTTGTCCTTGACGCTCATTTCTTCCCTCCCGGAAAAGGAATCACAAACGTGGTGACGTGCTGCAAAATGTCATCTTCCAAATCTGCGCCGTTTTCGGGAATAACGCCGCGGATGCCATCGTGAACGGATTTCATGGCCGCAAGGAAAATAGGCGCATCCACGGTCGGGAATGATTCAATGAGATTCTTGAACTGCTGGCCGTAGAAGTTCAGCCCATCCTGGATACCGCTTCCGACAGAATCGGAGCCGGATTCGTAAATCTTCCGCACAAAAGGTTCGTTCATTTGTCTACCTCCACGCGCAGGCTCTCGTCTTCTGCGCTCACGACCAGGCGGATCACCTGGGAATCAACGGGGAGAAGTTCGGTCACGCTCTCGGCGTTGTCTACCACAATAGGCAGCCGGACGCCGTAGTGGTGGGAAAGCGTGGCGATGATTTCCAGGCCAGCGTTTACCACGGCCGCCTTGTTTGCGGTCGAATACGGCACCATGGCGCCGCCCTCGCCGGGCACCAGAACTTCGCAGCAGTCAGTGACGCCGCCGTTTGTCTGCTCTCGGAAAAGCTGGAAGCTCACAGACTTGAACTTGCTATTGATTCGTTCGGTCAGCAGGGCCACTTTTGTTTTTACGAAAACTTCACACAGGTAAACGCCCTGTTCGGTCTTCTCATATTCCGCGGCCAGGCTCTTTTCCTCGACTTCAAGTTCCGTAATACGCTGGCGCTGGCGCTGTGCTGCCTCTGCCTGGCTCTGCATATAGCGGATCTGGCGGCAGCTGTTCATAGCTGCCTGCTGGCGCTCGTTCACTTCGCGGAGGGCTGTGCTCTGCTTCTGCTCGGCCGCCTCGATCTGGCCGAAAATCGTCTGGATAGTCTTCGCAATGGCCTGGCCGCGGTCAGTTTCGGAGAAGTCCGGGCGTGGCGGCTCTGCCTTGATGGTCTCTTTGCGAGAGGTGTAAATTTCATCGGCGCGGGCCTCGGCTGCCGCTGCCTTTTCTTCGAGGGCTGCAATGTCCTGTTCAAGCTGGGCAATGGCTTCCTTGCTGGCTTCCTTCTTGCCCTTGGTGTTGATGGCTTCCAGCTTGGCGGACCGGCGCTGGAGGAAGTCTGCGCGGAGCTCCTCCACCTTTTCTTCCGGCAAAGCCTGGCCGCAGGTCGGGCAGATCTCGCGGTGCTCGTCCCAGGTTTCTGCCGCTGCTTCCTTGTACTCGGCCAGAATGGCCTCCCGGCGGGCCTTCATGTGTTCCAAGTCTGCTTTCTTGCGCCGGGCATCCGCGGTGGCGTTGGCAGCCTCCGTCTTGGCTTCCAGCAGTTCGCTTTCTGCCTTCTCCTGTGCCTTGCGGTGCTCGGCCCGGGCCTCGCTGCCCTCCTCGATGTACTCGGCTTTTGCCGCTGCATAGTCCGCCTTGGCGTTTGCCAGGGAGCTGCGGAGTTCCGAAGTATCACCGGCCAGAATTGCCCGCTTTTCCTCTGCAATTTTGGTTTCCTCGGCCTCCGCTGCGGCCAGCTTGGCCGCCAGGTCTTCGGACGTCGGGAGGTCCTTGTCGATGGCGCGGCTTGCCTCGTCAATGCGGTTCGGAATGGCCTCGATCTTCTTGTTCAGGTCGGTTTTCTTGGCGGCAGCGATTTTTCTGTACTCGTCCACCTTATAGAGGCGGGTCGTGCTGCCGGGCATTTTAAGGAACTCGGGAAGCCCTGCCAGCTCCGGGGTGCTGGCGATCACGTCGGCGTCGGAAACGTCGCCGCAAATATCCAGCAGAATTTCCCGGCGCTTCTGCCAGTCCATAACGGAGGAGAAGTAATCGGGCATGGTCAGCAGCTTCATGGTTTCTTCGCCGCTGCAATACTCCTGGACGGCCGCCATGTACTCTTTTTCCTTGCAAGGAACGCCGTTGATCTGGTAGTCAATGGTATTCCCGGAGTACTCCTCTGCGGCGCTGCCACGCTTGCGCTTCCATACCTCGCGGAAAACCTTTTTCAAGGTCACAGTCTGGCCGTCGTCCAGCCGGAAGGTGCCGGTTGCGCTGTGTTCCAGGTTGTGCAAATCCCCGTTGGGTCCCTTTGTCTTGGGGTCCCAGTTCTTCGCCCAGGTGCTCGGCTTGCCAAAAAGCAGCCAGGTGATGGCGTTGAAAATGGTAGTTTTTCCGCTGGCGTTCCGGCCGTAAATGCTGGCGCTGTGGCCGTCCAACTGGATTTCCTCATGCTTCAAGCCCTGGAAGTTTTCAAGGCTCAACGTCAAAAGTTCCATTGTGTGTCCTCCTTGATTTTTCGCAAAAATCGTGATAAACTGTTGGTGTGTGTTCTGGGGTCGTCAATTTTTGGCGGCCCCTCTCTTTATTGTCCAGGCTGAAAGCGTCGCTTCGCGGATGTACTCTGCTGCAAGCTGCGCCATATAGCCGGGCTACTCTCTGCATCCGTCATACCCGCAGAACTCTGCGATATGGCGGATTTTTCTTTTGGCCTTCTCCCAGGCTTCCGTCCATGCGGAATCGCTCACAGGGCGGCCGAGAATCGCGCTGGTGCGCTCTCTGGTTTCTTCTTCACTCATAAGCCGCACCGCTGCATGAAATAGCTGCGAGGAACGCGGCCCCGGGGCACTTCGTAGCCCTTGGCGCGGAGCTCGTTGTTAAACTTCTGGATGGTGTGGTAGGCGGTAGACTTGGAAACGCTCAAAATCTCCATTGCCTCGTCCACCCGCACCATTTTGGAAGGCTCCCGGGTGCTTTTCTTACTTCTTGCCATTGTAGACCTCTCCTTTCAAATTCTTCTTGATCCAAAGCTGCATTGCCTCCGCTGTGCTGGCAACGTTCTTCATGTAGGCCAGGATCTCGCCCATCTTCACATCCTCGCCGGGGTCCACGCGGCCGTCCCGGGCAATAGAAATAATAGCAGCACTAACTTTGTCTGCGCCCTGCAATGCGGCAAGCGCCTGCATCATAACGCGGTCGAACTCCTGCAAGGCGCAGGGCTTCACGTTCTGGCGGCCAATCGGGCAGCACGTCGAACAATAGAAATTCAAAAGCTGCGGGGCGTCGTATGCGTCGGCCAGAAGCATAACTTCTTCCGGGTAAGGGGTGATGCTGTCCAGCTCTATGCGAGCCAGGCGGGTGCGGTCAATGCCCGTTTCGTCTGCTGCACCTTCGCGGCTGCTGAAGCGGTCGTTGACCTTCGCAGCCTCCATTCGTGCCAAATAGAACGGGCTGTTTGCCGCTTTCGTGGCGGGTTTGCTCATGTGTTCCAACCTCTTTTCGTGGTAAAATTTAGGTAGTGGGCCAGTTCTTCGGGGCAAATAGGCGGCCTTCTTGCCGGGCAAGCGCCCGAAGGTCCTCTTTAGCCTTTCTTACACCCACGGTGTTATCCCAGGCGTAATAGTTGCCGTCCGGGGCCAGAACGTGCCGTTTACATTTGCCGTTGCATCGGTCAATAATGGCCTGGTAGCTGAAATAGTTCTGCTTGGCAGCCTGGCGGGCACTGGAATAGCATTCCAGCAGTTCGCCGGTGGCACTGAATTTCAGCACCGGCCGCCGGGTGCTATCCGCGCCGGTCATGCGGCCTATTTCTTCCGGGGTGCGGAAAACCAGATTCCAAACGGAGTTGTCCGCCGGGTTGCCGTTCTTGTGAAAAATCGCCATCCCGGGAGGAACTGGCCCCAGAAAGGTTTCTGCCACGACCTTTGCGGCGGAAATCTCCTTCCTGTGCCCTTCCAGATCTGTGAGGTGCACAAAGCGTTTTGCGCTGTCCCTGGCCTTTCCGTGGGGCTTTTTCTTGAACTGGGCCATAATGGTGCGGCCTCCGTTCTGGCGTCTCCGGCCGTGCCAGAAGGTATTTGCAATGCGGCCCATGTCGCTTGCCTGGTACTTGCCGCCATAGCCGGGCACGTCCCGCCAGGCTTCACTTACTGCCACCGGTTTTCCCTCCTCCGCATGGCTTCCATCTGGCGGTCGTAATATGCGCGGCACTCCGCGCAATGCCCGGAGGAAATAAGCCCCAGTGCAAAGATGCCAGCTAAGGCGCCAACAACCAGGCCGCCAATAAACAAAAGGATCATTCTTCGCAGCCCCCTTTCTTTGCAGGCTTGTGCGCCTCGCTCTGGCTTTTCTCATGATGGCGCTTTCGAACACTCACCATGCCCATAACGGCGTCCGTAAGCTCTCTAATCTGTAAGCCAAACTGCCCTGCGGTCAGCTTAATAAGCCGCTTGCGGTTTATCTTCACGTTCTTGCTCACGTTCTGCGTTCTCCTTTCCGTCCTCTGCCTGGTGGACCCGTCCGTCCCGGATTTCCTGGGCAACGTGCTTGGCAAACACCTTTGCAAAGGCATCTGCAACTTTCTGCGGATCTGCGCTGTCCTTGGCCGAGGCGGCAATCAGGCCGGAAGTTGCCCGAAGCAAAAACACGATCGTGTCGTATGGGCTTCCTGCAACGTTGCCGGTCATTTCAAAAGAAAGGCTGTCGCCTCCCTTGTCTACAATGCGGATGCTGTCAAATTCTTTCATGCGTATTCCTCCGGGGCCCCTCTGGACCTCCAAACGCCATAGGTCAAAGGCTCAAGGCCTGCGGCCCGGCGCTGCTCGTTGTATTTCTTCAAGGTTTCCAGGTCGTCGTCCAGGCTTCGCGGCTTCGGCCGTGCGGCCTCCTCGGCCCTCCTGGTCTCGTTCGCCCTGCGGACGGATTCTCTGTTGTGGCCCACACGGCAGACGGCGCAGCGCTTTGTATTGCTCGGCACGTCAACCATAAGCGCGCCACAGTCCACGCATTTCACCGTTGTGTGAAACATGGTCAGCCTGCCTTCCGCTTCATGCGGGGCTTCACGGTGCCCTTCTGGGCCTTATGGATCTTGTTCTCCCGCTTCTCCATGTCCTGCACTGCAAAGCTCACACGGGCCAGCAGCACGGCCAAAAGCAGAAAGCCCAGGGAAACCATAAACGTGCCGGTGCTGGTTTCGCCGGTCGTCTCAAAGTTCCCGGCAAAGCCCAGGCCAAAGAAAAGGCCCAGGACGCCACACACGGCCGCGATCTTCTGCAAGGTAATGGACTTGATTTTCATTTTGCTTCCTCCTGTGGTCTTATGGTCACACCCTCCGGGTCAACGGTAATCACCGCGCCCAGCCCGGCGGCCAGCTTCATAACGGTGCCCAGCTGGGCCCGTTCAAGTTCCGCGCCTGGCCTGGTCAGTTTGAAAACTGCCCCCATGGAAAGCCCTGCGGCTTCGCACAGCTTCGTCATGGAAAGGCCGCGCAGTATGCGGAGCTCGTCAATCGTCATCTTCCGAGCCTCCAATGTTTCCCAGCGCACCCAGCAGGCGCAGCGCATCAACCTGGGCCTTGCGGCACTTGCGGAAGTTCTTTGCACTGTTGGACGCGCCAACGGGGACGGAGTTTTCAACCTCTGCCGCCATCCGGTCCGCGTAGTAAAGTGCTTCTTTGGCGGCTTCGTCGGCCTGCTTCCGCAGCATAATGGTAAGTTCTGCGGCAACGTTGTCCGGGAGGATCTTTCCCTTCGCCTTTTCCAGGGCGATCTTGAACTCCGCAGCCTCCTTCCGTGCCTGGCCCTCCATCTGCCGGGCCTTCTGCAATTCGGCTTCAAGCTCTGCAATGCGCTGGCCCTGGGCGTTCACCTTTTCGGTCAGGCTCTTGCGGGTATTCTCGTGGGCCTTGCACTCGGACTGCCAACGGCCCTTCATGCTGACCGCGAAATCGCTGTCGATGTTCTCCTCGGCATCTGCAATACAGCCGTCAAAGGCCGTTGCGCAATAGCTGTTCGGGCCCAGGGCATCCAGAATGTTCTTGATTCGGCCCAAATACTCGCGTTCGGTGTCTTTGGAAACGCCTGCGTTTGTCTGGATCCGCTGCGCCGTGCAGTCGTCCAGCTTTTCGGCTCCGTAGATTTTCCCCTGGATAAACGCCTCTTTGAAAGCAGCGTCCACGTTAATTTCGTAGATCTTCGACTTGTGGGTAATGCCTTTGCCATCCACCACGCTGATTTCGTACAAATTCATGTGTGTTCCTCCTCTCGCTCGTCCTTAATGTTTGCTAGTTGTGAACTTTATCGGCAAAAAAATTTCGCCAATCTCCACATCAAGGAACCGAGCGATCTTATTTGCTACATCTGCGGGAACTCCCCGCAGCCCAGTTTCGTACTGGCAATACGTCGAGGCGCCAATTCCTACGCCCTTTGCCACCTGTTCCTGCGTGAAGCCCTTTGCCTTGCGGACTTCCTCGATGGTTCGGTTCATCTTTTCACCTCCAACTATTTTTCGTTTCAGTTCACATATTGTGAGCTTCACAACCCGATTATAACTTTGCAAACTGTGAATGTCAAGAGAAAATTTCTCTTTTTGTGAACTTTTCTTTCTGCCGGAAAAGTATGTGCTATAATGTTCTCATAGTGAGAAGGGGGGAGAAAATCACGTCTACGAAAATCGGCGCACGAATCAGGCAGCTACGTCTTTCTGCGGGAATGACACAGCGCGATTTAGCGCAGCGAATCAACGTCGGGAACACAACGCTCTCCCAGTACGAGAGCGGTGCACGCGTACCGAGCGACGAGGTCAAAATAAAAATTGCCTCAGTCTTCGGTGTTTCCGTCGATTACCTTCTCGGGGCGTCAAGCGAACGCAATTCGACAGAAAAGGTGCCTTGTTCCCCAGCGGTCGCCCAGCGCCCGGTGGAGGCCGCAATCGCCGGGGAGCTCAGTTCCCTGTCTGATCGGCAGCTCGACCGGCTCTTGGGGTATATTCAGGCGTTGAAGGAACTGCCGGAAGGCGCCGCATCGCAGAACACGTCCATTGTGGAGAAGAACGCCTCAAGCGAGAACTCCTCCGCTGCGGGCTGATTTGGTTTTGGAAATGAAAGGGGGCTGCTCATGGCAGCGCATCGGTATCCGCACAAAATGAACGAACGTGAACGGCAGATGAAAGCCCGGCGGAGTAGGTTTGTTTCCCGTGGGTATCGTTCCGCCGGGCGGATGGTCACTTTCGGGCTGCTGCAAAGCCTTCACGGCTTTTCCCTGCTCGGCTTTCTAAAAAGCGTGGTCGTGGCAGCCCTCACCATTGCAGCCGTCTGTCTGTTCTTCGCCTATCTGCCAGTGCTGGGCGCCGTCGCTCTGATCGTGGCCGTGGTGGTCGTCGTTGTCCTCGTCCGGCAGCGCAGGCCGCAAGCCAGCCCGGCGGAAGATCCGCCCGCCCAGGGCTCCCCGGCCGGGTCTGTGGCAGATGAAGCGCAGCGGCGCGAACTTCTGCGGCACATGGAAATTTTGAAGGACTGCGAAGAACTGGTGAACTCCTCCAACAATTTCTCCACGGTGCTTTCCCGGTACGATCTCCTGTTGCAGGAGCTTTCCTACTTTGCCGCCTTTGAAGAAATCGGACCGGATTATCTGCCCTCTTACGGTATCAACTTCAAAACACCCGCCTCTGAACTCTGGAAGCGGTATTTTGATAACATGGCCGAATATCTGAATGCAGCCGTTGACCGAATCCTGGACGCAGAAATCGAAAAGGCCCTTGCGCTCAAAACCGCCGCCGGGCAAGAAAAGCACATGGCTGCATGGGTGGATAAGCTGCAAGAACTGGAAGGTGTACCGGCCGGAACTCTGCAATACATCAACGAACTGCCCGTGGCCGCTGCTCTCCGGGAGCCGAAGGTTTCCGTTTCCTGTCCCTGTGGCAATGAATTTCAGGGGCGGCCACACGCTCACAAGGGTTTCGTCCTCGTTTGCCCAAAGTGCGGCCAAAAGCTCCGCGCCAATACTTCAAAACCGTAACGCCTGCGATCCGCTTCAAAAAGGCAACGCCCACCAGACCGTCGGAAAGCGGCCTTGTGGGCGTTTTGTTTTTCTTTGTCTAGTTTTCCGCATCGGTTTGTAAAAGGCCACGACAGGGCTTCCCTGGGGCTTCTGGCGTCGCTCTGGCAAGTTACCGGCAAGTTAAACGGCCGCCCTGGGCGTTATTCGCGCGCCGCGCGTTTTTTCTCGCGCTATTGCACGCTTTTAGCACGAATCGCACGTTTTGCGCGCATTCAATCACAAAAATAGGCCATTTCCGCGCGTTTTCCGGCATCAAGTTCAACTTTTCGGATCGCACGGGTTGAACTCATTTTCCAAGCTGCTGTCAAGTTGTAAGCAACTGCCGGACCATTTTCGTCACGTGACGAAAATGGTCTGCGCCATGTCTTCGTGGCGCCGCGCAAACGTCCGCCTCTCAATCTAACCCATAAGCTATATATTATATTATTAAGCTATATCTAAGATAATAATATCTAAGATTAAGTTAGATATTCTAGATATACATGGATGTAAGATAGGGGTTGTTAGGGGGAAGAATGCGGCAGCTTATGCCGTTGAAAACCGCGTTGAAAGCATCGTTTTTTGTCGTTGTTCCGTTTTGTTTTGTCTGTTGAAAACTGCATTTCCTGGGTGGTAACGCGTTACCAATGCGTTACCGGGTGCGAATGTTGAAAACTTGTTGAATCTTTTTCTTTCGTTTATTCGTCAGTTTTTGAAATTCTATCCCCGTGAAGAAAATTCACTTTCAACATGAAATCTGCGTTTTCAACTTTTTATTGGTAACGCGTTACCCGCGTTACTTGTTGAAAACTTTGTGGAAAGCTGTTGAAAAGCAGCAAATGGAGGGGTCTCATGCCTGCATACAAAAACCAGAAAACCGGCGAATGGTATTGCATCTTCCGCGTTACGGACTGGACAGGTAAGCGGAAGCAAATAAAGAAAAGCTGCTTTGCCCGCCGGGCGGATGCTCTGGCTTACGAGCGCGAATACCTGGCGAAAAGCTCGCTCACCACAAAAATGAAATTCGGTTCCCTGGTGGAGTTGTACATGGCGGATGCAAAAACCAGGCTCCGGCCCACCACCTACGAAATGAAACAATGGATTTTTGAAACGAAGATCCTCCCCTACTTCAAGGATCAGCTGGTGGATGAAGTGTCGGTGTCGTCCATTCGTGCTTGGCAAAATCACCTGATCGACGCCAAGGACAAGAACGGGAAGCCGTATTCTGCCACCTACCTGAAAACCATCAACAACCAAATGAGCGCCCTGTTTCGGTTCGCCGGGAAATATTACGGCCTGAAAGAAAACCCCGTTTCCCTGGCCGGGTCCATGGGCAAAAGCAGCGCCGAAGAAATGCAGTTCTGGACGCTGGAAGAATTTCAGAAGTTCATTGCCGGGATGTCAGACCCTACGGCATACGCTGCGTTCAATATTCTGTTTTGGACCGGTATGCGGGAAGGCGAACTGCTGGCCCTCACCCTGGCCGATGTGGATTTTGAACGGAAGGGCATTTTTGTGCGGCACTCCTACGCCCGCCTGAATGGCGAGGACGTCATTTCAGACCCGAAAACCCGCCGTTCCAAGCGGTTCATTACAGTGCCGGATTTCTTGCTGGAAATCATTCGGGAATATGCCGCCAAGCTCTACGAATACCAGCCGGAAGAACGCCTGTTTGAATGCACCAAATACTGGCTAAAGGAACAGTTGGAGCGCTGCTGCCAGCGCACCGGCGTGAAGGTCATTCGGGTGCACGATATACGGCACTCCCACGCTTCCCTGCTTATCAACATGGGCACGGACGCCCTTCTGGTGCAGCAGCGCCTTGGGCACGAAAAAGTTTCGACAACGCTCGGCACCTACGCCCACCTGTACCCGGATCGAGCCAACAACGTCGCGGACCGCCTGGAAGCTCTGGCCTCCCAGGAGGAAAAGAAACCGTGATACTGGTTTGATTCTGCCCAGGGTGTTACTTTTCTGTTACTTCGGGCGCAAAAAAGCCCCGCCTTCAAGCGAAAATTCTTGAAAGCGAGGCTGTTTTTATACGCTGTTGTGTTCTATTTTTTGGAGGCCTAAAAAGCCGGAAGGCAAATTTTCATTACTCGAGCTCGATTCTGGAAAGCTGTTTTCTGGTTGTAACAGGTACAGCTTCCCAGTTTGGAGAAGTGTATTTTCCGCTCCGTCCATTGTGTGTTTTTGACTACAACGAAAATTGCTGTCAAAATGATGTCACGGCATCAAGCAGACCGCTTCGTGTCAAGCGCTTTGACTTCTTCAACGGACAGGCCCATCGCATCAGCAATTTCCTGATAAGACAATTTTCCAGCAGTGAGCAGCCTTTTCGCTGATTCAATCGCCTTAGCGTGTGCGCCTTTCAAAACTCCCTCACGGAGCGATTCTTCTCTCACTTCTTCAAAAGCTCTGCACATAGTTGCCACTCCCTTCGTATCTTCTTTGAAATAGCGTACCCGGTTTGCGAGTACAGAAAAACACATATCATTCGGATTTTTGCAGGAAAAATCGTGCATCAAGCGGCCCAACTGGGACTCGTCCTTGATTTGGGAGTTCACATAGATAATATGTGCTTCATCCCCGAAATCTTCCCCGGTCTCCCGGATGATGCGGTCAACATGGTAAATCGGCAGGTTCTTCTTCAGCACATCATGTTCGGTGATGAAGATAACATAGGTCTCATTCAGCGCGTTATACGCATCGCCTTTCTGAGTCAGGTTCGCATCCAACAGACTACTGTTGTACCTTGCCCGTTTGACACCAGCGCCGCGGTCGCTGCGCTGGACTTCAATGTTATAAGCACGGTTCGCTTCATCCACGGCAAGAATATCCAGCCGTACCGAACGGCCCTGCAAATTGTTCAGGTCGTGCTGGCCGTGAACTTCCTGTATCGTCAGATCATCACGGTCAAGAATGATTTTGAGCAGGAATTCGGCACATTCTTTGTCCTCAAAGACCTTGCTCATGAAATCATCATCCATAAGCCGCAGGTCACAAATGCGCCGCATATCCTCTTCATGCTTCCGCTCAAAGTCCAACTCCTGCGGCGTCTTATTCTCTCCCATCGGCTCACCTACTTTTATATAACACTTGAATGAATCATTTGTCACATAAAGAATACCACAAAACCGTACTTTTTTCAAGGTAGCACAAAATTCACCCCGGCGGACCATCAAATGCTCCATTCAACTGCCATATACATTATTATAATACATTTGTTTCATACAAATGTCACGCAACAGAAAAAAGGACGGCCCGAAAGCCGCCCTTTCCCTTATATACCGACTTTTGATTCCGTCGCGGGTTTCTCAAAGCCAGTACGATTCCTTACCCTTGGCTCAGGATTTGGAACACGTACAAGTATTTCGTCCGGTTCGCAATCCAGCGCTTCGCAGATGAGGTCCAAATGATTCAGATTCATCCTCTCCGCGATTTCGTTGTAATAATCGCTGATTGTAGTCGGCCGAATGCCTGTGGCGCGTGCCAGATCTGCTTGCGTCCATTTCAGCTCGCCTAGCTTCTTGGACAGTAAAATTCTAATCATATACTCGCTCGCTCCTTACAATAAAAGATATTCTTTTCTTCTGGAAAAATCAGGGGATTGTTAGATTATCACGAATTTTGTGATTCTTTATTGCATAAAAGCAAAAAACACCCCCGTCACCTGTTTCGACTTTTCATCTGACAGGTGACGGGGGTGTTGTCATTTGTTCCGAGTATTCAGTTCAGCAAGCTGCCGCTGGTCTGATTCTCTGTACCGTTCTCCCACGCCTTCCAAATGGGAGAGACAGCGTTTCAGCTCTCCGTTCCAGTAAATCTGCCCAGTTTCCGTTTCCATCCGCTCAATGCCGGCACAAATGCAGGATAGCAGGTCGAATGTAGCCTTGCGGCTGTCCATCTGCAAAATATACCGTTCACGGCGTTGTTCATCTTCCTTTTCGCGCTTCTTGGCCGCACGGTCCGCCGCGCCCTTGATAAGAAGCTGATTCACGGCAAAGGAAATCGCGCCGCCCAAAACAGTTCCTAAGAACGCCAGCGCCGCCAAGAGCCACGCCGGAACGGTGACAGTAAACACTTCGGCTGTTCCTGCAAGCACCTGTATCCTCCTTTCAGTCGTCGGTGAGTGTCAGCAATTCAATCCATCTCGTGACGGGGAGACGGTCTAAGAGCCATTCCACGCACCGTTTAAGCATCCTTCAGCACCTCCAGCCCTGCCTTGGCTGCATTAAAGGTCACCTGCACCACTTTCTGAATCAGGCTGTCCGTGACCAGGAAACGCAAAGGAGCAGGAACCTTTGCGCGCAGCCACGACACGACAACCGCCAAACGGGCTTCGCCCAGCTTGGTGCCAACGAACTCTTTTTCGGCCTTGGTGATGGCCTCAATCGCCCATTCGGCCAGCAGGGCCTTGTATCCCAGACGAATCATGCAGGCCGCAACAACGACCAACGCCACAGCCATAATAGCAACCGTAATGATAGTAGCAGTATTCATACCTTATCCCCTTTCTCAAAGCAGCTTAGAAAGCGCCGCCTTTGTCTGCGTTCCAACGATGCCGTCCGCAGTCAGATTGTGCGCTGCTTGGAACGCCTTGACGGCCTTTTCAGTGTTTGCACCGAAGATGCCGTCTTGGTTGATGCCCAGTGCTCCTTGAAGCGCGGCATTGTATAGCCGCTGCGGATAACCACTGGTCGATTTCTTCAGATTTCCGGGGCCGAAGATTTCAGCCGCCCAGTTAGACGTATACGCTGCCGAACCGGGCATGTTAGGGATTCCTGCATAATGATACACCGACACATAGCCCGTTTTAATGTCGTTGATACGGATTTCCCAGTGCAGGTGACTTCCGGTGCTGTGTCCCGTGCTTCCCTCAACGCCGATCAGGTCACCCGGCTTCAGCTTTTGACCTGCGGCCACATTGATTTGCGACAGATGCCCAAAGTACATATAGTAGTTCGTGCACCCCACCCTAAGCACAACGCGCTGGCCAAAACCCTTTTTGGGGAGCGTTGCACACTCCCATCCAGCGCGAATAACCGTACCGTATACAGGAGAGTAAATGTGCTTGTCTCCGATGCCCACGAGGTCATAGCCTTGGTGATATGTGCCATCCGACCTCAGATGCCTATACGCTTGCGATACCCTGAAAGTGTTCTTATACGGGGAAATCAAAATCAATCCACCTCCATTTCAAACAAAAAAGCCGTGCTGACCATCAGCACGGCTTCTCTCAACACTTTATAGCATCATATTCGGCTTGCAGGATTGCTCTCTGCTCGCCATAATTTTCCGGCTCTTCTCCTGTCTCAACTGAAATATCCTCCCAGCAATCCAGAAGATGAACCGCAGATGCCAATAGAGCTTCGAGCTTTTGTTCTCGGCTCAATCAAAGCACCTTCCTGTCAGGACTCTTTCGGACGCGGGCCGCAGATGCGGAGTGCCTGAGCTTTCGTCAGTTCGCCCTCATCCACTTTTTCCCATACGCCAACGGCGGTGATTTTCTTCATGCGATACATGGTGCGATAAAATTGCTCCTTGCCCATTACAGTTCGCCTCCCATAAACAGAGTTTCCAGCACGCTCACACGCTCTTCCAGAGAGGGCGCAGCTTCATCAGCGGTCGTCCATGCTTCTGCATAGACCCACCAATCATCAGCCGCCGCCGTGATGCTTTCCACAGTTTCCTCTGCATAATCGGAACCCAACTTGCAAAGAGCCGTGGTGCACTCCCACGAAGTACCGCCCTGCTCTCCTTCGGGAGCCTCGGTTCGCACCTCATGAGCGTCCTTACGCAGGTACAGCCAAGCCGTACCATCCGGCAGTTTTTCCAGCGTTACTGCCTGCGGATTATGGTCAAGGTTCTCGATAAAAATCATGCTACTATCCTCACTTTCTTCATTGCATTCCTTTGTGCCGTTACGCGGATTGCTACTTTTGCGGCCGTGAACAGCTTTTTCTGTTTTAGGGCTTCGCTGATTGCACGAGATTTTGTCCAGTCAAAATAGCCGTTATAGCTGACCAGCTTGTATGACCGCCAGACCGGCACATATCCATTTCGTGAAACATCAGCCTTGGCTCGAATGTACTGCCGCCGAGCCCTCAGAAAAATTCTGGGGCGTATCGTGGTGTAGGTACGGTGCATCACATAGCCAGCCATATCCAAGCCCGGACACCCTTTCGCCGCTCCAGTCATGTGTCGGCGCTGATGTTCTTCAGCCGCGCTTAGAAAATCCACCCGAACCCACTCGGTTTTTATGGTCAGCCCAAATTCAGCCAGCGCCCACTTAGTCAATTTCCGGGCCGCACTTTGTATATCGGCCCATCGTCGCCCAAGTAGAACAAGGTCGTCCATATAGCTACCGCTGCGGGTCACAAACGGCGTAGACGCTCCTCGGCGAGTCTTTGCATAGCTCAACACCTTTACCAGCATATAGCTGGCAACAAGGTTGAAAAGCCACGCTTCGAGGTATCCGCCAATGAGCAGTCCCTCGCCCGGTGCCATCGCCAGCAAGCAGTTGATGACCGCCAGCAACCATGTCGCACTCGGAATCTCACGCCGCAGAATATCCATCACGACAGCCTGTTTCGTATGGGCATACGCCCCCTGCACATCCAGCTTGACTGCGTGTTGAATCCCAAGACTTTTCCTGCGAAGCCAACGTTCAACCTGACGTTTTAGAGCAATCTGCCCCTTTCCGGGGATGCTGGCGAATTGATATGGAAGCAATTTTGCGCGAAGCAGCGGCCGCAGTCCAATCACCGCCAAATGCCCAAAGGCTTGGTGCATCGGGTGGCAGTTGGACAGCTCACGCCGTTTCATGCTGATTCCATCAATTCGATAAAATACGCTCACAGGTTCAAGGTCGAGGTCGTCCGCCTCGCCCTCCACAAGGTCTTCCACGCGTTGTTCCATTTCGAGAGCAATGCTGTTCACTGCTTCCAAACGCGGATTCCAGTCGTTTAACCGGGCGGCGCGCGATAATTCTGCACGGCTCACACCTCCATATTTCTCCACCGTAGCGAGGTAATCCCGGCGGAACCATTTTTTATCAAACGCTTCAAGGACAGCCTGCTCACACATTGCGTGCGTGAGCTGTAAGAACCTCTTTGTTTTCATATCCTTAAAGCCTCCAAACTTGCTGATGTTCAACGACTTTCGGTTGCCGTCCCCGGCCTTAAATCAGGCAGAACGGATTTCTACTACTCGCCGCCACGCAGTCCCAAAAACTGCGGCCACGCTCTCACCAATGCGTTCGTATCTCTCGAAACGCGCGGCTGCGTGGTGTCGGTATAACATGATCTTAGTGGTCAAGCCACAGGCGCAATGAAACGCTTATGCCCTTTTGAGGGCTATTTTATCATCAGCATGCCGGGGCACGCCGTTCCAGTTCGAGTTCGCCGGGGAATTGTTGCCATTCGCGCAAGGCAGGCCGCAGTTAGCACCGTCATTCAGGTTGCCACCGCGCCAAGGGGCGTACACGCCCGCCGAACTGGGCGAATTGAACGCAGCCACACGCCGCTTCATTGCTCCAAAAACAATCGGCTTGTGGCGATGGTAAACCATCGCCACAAGCGGGAGAAATCGTCTACGGGGGTTTCAGGGGGTTACACCCCCTCTATGTGCCTACGGCACATATTCACCCTCTCTTTTTGCCCGATCCAGCAAGCCGGGGCACGCCGTTCCAGTACGAGTACGCCGGGGAAAAGTGGCCATTCGCGCAAGGCAGGCCGCAGGCAGCACCGTCATTCAGGGCGCCACCGCGCCAAGGGGCGTACACGCCCGCCGAACTGGGCGAAACGAACGCAGCCCGTACATAGGTGGAGCCACTGCCATTGAACTTTTCATACATCATGGCTTCCGCGCCCAGCTTGCCCAGCTTGCGGATATAATGCCACGACCAAGTTGCCTTGTCGTTCAGGTCGAAGGAGCCGGTCTGGGCATAGTCCGAAGAAATAGAACCAACCTGCTTCTCACCGCTCTTGCAGGAGAACACATCGTAATGCCAATGGTCATCATCGACGAGGCTTGCTTTCCACAGAGGGTCCAGCTGCTCGACGTATGCGCCAATCTGCATCTCGATGCCCGCCACACGGTACGGATATTTGCCGTTTGTCAGATTGCCACAGCATCCATCACTGTGACCCGGGACTCCCTCAGTCGTGCCGGACTCCCACGGCATAGTAGAGACCAGCATTGTGGTTGTGGTGTCAATGGGAGCATCCAGCTCAAGGTTCAGAGCCACATACTCCGTATCGTTCACGGTCACATTGGTAATGCTGGAAATCTTGGCCCAGTTGAAAATGTCATGGTTATAGGACAAATTGCGGTCTGTGCTGGTATTTTCGCCGCGCTCGCCCATACATACCGCAGAACCCACGAGGAAGTTTGCGCCCTGCGCTTTCGTCACAAGCACACGCTTTACTCCGGTCTCGGCCACCGCCGGGGTATACTGGTAATTGTAGGACGTGCAGCCCTCCAGCTTGCCGCTGTTGCTCAGCGTCCAATGGCGCAGCCGCCACTGGGCCAGAACATACTGCTGGTCGCAGTCAGTCCACAGGGCATCATAAGCGGTAATCTTACGAGCCAGAGGGATAGCTGCATTGGCGCTTGTCCACGGCATCGGGGGCAGTCCAGCACCGCTGGTCATTCCGCCCTTGGAATTTTTGCCGCCGTAGAATGCAGGATGCCATGTCAGCCAGCGGCGGCTCTTATCCGGGGCCACATCGCCAGCCATAGGCTCATAGCCACCACCAAAGAAGGTGCGCCAGCTGTTATAGAGGTAGGCTCCATCCTCCCACTCCTTCAGCATCAGAGACAGGGCGAAGCAGTAGACGGGTGCGGTTTCACCAGAAAGGTCAAAACCGGTTTCGCCCTCAACCGCCAGCACGTTCATGGTGCCATCTTCCAAAGACAGTGCATTGGCACGGATGTACCAGGTGAAAGGATCCTCTTCCGACCAGTCTGCGGTTTCCGGGCTGGTGTCAGTCAGCAGCGGCGCTGCTTCACGTCCATCTGCCAGATCATCCAACGGGGTGCCGGTGTAGTCCCCGCTCACATCGTCACTGTAGAAGCGAACAGTGTAGGTTTTGCTGCGAGCGCTCTCTGCGAGCATTTTCGCAAAGCGTTCCAGACGTTGATACTTTGTCACGCCATCACCGGCAGACAGCGGCCACCAGCTCCAGAAGATTTCTGTGGTATTTTTGCCATCCAGCAGACCGCGGAATGTTGCATCCACGAATTCCGCGCCGGCAGTGCCAGCAGCAATACCTGCCAAAATGTCATTTTGGCGTTTCATCTGAGCGACCAGTTCCAGACCGGTTTCATCGCTCATAGGATGATTGATAAGTTCCCATGTTGTGTCAGCCATTTCTTATACCCCCTTTTTTAGGTGCTTTTCTTGATGAAAAACGACAGTCGGCCACTCTCGTCCGGGCCAAGTGCATAGCTTGCAGAAGCAACGCTTGCCGCAGCCTGCTGGGCCGCAGCCGTCGTCTTGTTCAGCAGATCCTTCGATGTCTCAGCAGCGGCCTTGCTGGTCTCTGCGCTATCTTTCGCCGCATCCGCAACAGCTTTTGTCTGACTATACAGTTCATCCAATTTTGCTGCTGATTTCCTGCGGGCGATTGCGTAGGTCAAAATATCAATCATGCGCCACCATCCTTACATCGGGTAGAACTTCCCGGTAGAATCGGCGATATAGATATTTCCGGTGTGGATAACCAGTGCTTGCGCCCCCATCGGTGCAGATTTGATATTCTGCAGGTCTGCTTCATCGTCGCAGTAGTACACCGTGGCCGGCTGGGCTGCGGTGCCATACTGCTGCATAACTTTGAACATAGAAACTCCTTTCCAGATTATAGCCATGTGACATCTGTATGTCTGATTTTTGTTAGAAAATCACGAAATCTGTGATTTCAGCTGCTTCTCCGGATAAAAAACGAGAATCGCCCATCGGCATCCGGCCCAAATGCAAAGTTGGTGGATGACGCAGAACCCGCCGCTTGATTTGCAATATCAAGCGTCCTATTCATGTAGTTCAACGTGTTTCCCTCAGCAGCTCGTGCCTCTGCTGCGCTGTCTCTCGACGCACGTTCATTTGCCGACGCCGATGAAGCACATTCGGCGGAAATTTTCTCAGACTTATTGGCCGCGATCCTACTGGCTTCAGCAGAGGAAGCGCTATTTGCTGCCGCCTGTTCTGAAGCACTGGTGTTTGCCACAAGCCGCTTGATTTCGTCAACGCTTTTCAGCAAAGCGTCTGCCACATCCTCGCGCAAAGCATACATGAGCCGCCACTGGTCCGCTCCATCCAGAGCATACACAGCCGCCATCTCAATGCAGTATGCAATGCTCGTCGGACGGGCAAGCTTCTTCACCTTGTACGATGCACCCGTCGATTGGCTTGTAGGCAGGTCCGCGATGTCAGACATCTTATCCACATAAAATTGATACCAAGCATCAGTTTCTGTTTCCAGCTTGGTATCGGCAATGAGGATTGCCATTGCACTCCCTCCTTTCAGCTAATCCCGATTTCATCAGCAAACTTCATAAGCGCCGCCGTCTCAATGTGCATCAATTCCGCCCATTTCTCGGCGGGCAGAATCTTCAGCCCATCTTCGGCCGGAAGTCTCACCTCGATAGGGAGACAGTCTCCGATTTCCAGATAACGGCGATTGTGATAGTAGCAGCTTGCCAGAACGCGCGCTTTGTGCGCCCAACAAATGGCTGTGGAGCGTTCATCGGCCGTACCGAATAATTCATAGTTAAGGCCGCTGCACCAGCCACAGCCAGCCGATACAGGGCATTCTAAGCACTCCTGCGGAGATTGGGATGTACGCGTGATGGCGTCCAGCTCTGCTTTTGCCTGACGCTGAGCTTCCGTGGTATACAGACCATCATAGACACTGCCGAAGCGGACTTTCTGCGATTTTTCCTCGCCAATGGAAATCGGGGCATATCGAATGCAGGGATAAGCAGACCCGTCCGGCGCAAAGCTCAGCATCGCACCGGTGCCGCCGCAGAAATTAGTGTCATCCTTGGCCTGTCCGCCCAAAAGGTCGTCCAGCATCGTAATCGTGACATCCATTCGTCGGGAAATAATGTAGTCAGAGACTGTCTGCATCTGCTCATACAGTGCACGGCCATCTTCGGGTGTGTAAGTGGGTTCATAAGCGTAGTTGCAGGCGATTTCCACGCATCCCTCATCCAGCATCATTTTGATGCTGTCGGCAATGTACTGAAAAGATCCCGGAACAAAGGTCATCTTGGACGTAAGCCACCCAAAATCCTTTTTTCCTGCCTGAAATGCTTTCCATGCCAGCGAAAAGCTGCCAACCCCATGCTCGTCCACTCTATACTTGTCATGCAGCTCTTGAACGCCGTCAATGCTGACAGTCACAGACATCATCTCATGGTATTTTGCGAACAGGTGCTGCGCCGCCGGAGAAAACCACAACTTGCCATTCGTCGCAAAGCTGATTCTCGTGAACGGTGCAAGCGGAATCTCGCGGCGGTAGCACTCCGAGAACCAGTAATCACAGATTCGCTCAATCAACTTGGCTTCAAGTAACGGCTCTCCACCAATGAAATCCAGCACAACAGCCTGCGTATTCTGGTTCACGAAATCGGACTCGTTTTTCTCGTACAGGTCAAGGATATAATCCACAATCTTTCGCCCGGTCTCGATGCTCATTCTCTCAACGCTCTTGTGGTGCTCATAGCAGTATGAGCATCTGAGATTACACCCGCTTGTCACCTGAAACGTAATGTTCCGGCAACAGACGCGGTTCTCAGCCGCAGTATCGCGTGCGTACAGCCTTTGGACCATGTTTCCATAATCCTCAATTCGCCGTTGCTTCAAGGAGAACGACCTCCTCTCGAACAAAATCAAACCTGTACTGCACACCCGCCGACGTCTGCGGGTCAAGATGCCGGGAAAGCACCATTTCCTGCGCCATCTTCAACTTCATTTGAGCCGCACGGCACAGTTCTGCATAATGGTGGATCACCTTTGCAGTTTCCGAATTCGCATCTGCGTTAAGCTGACGGCACAGAACCGCCATCAACGCTTCAAAAGAGCTTGCTTCATAGTAAGCTCGCTCCACTGCTTCGCTTTCCGCCGTGGTCAATTTAATGGCTTTCATATTCTTCTCCTTAGCAGGCATCCATCTTCGGGAGGCGGTCTGCGATCTGACGGTAACGGTCACGAATCTTGTTCATGGTTTTCATGGCGTCAATCAGTTCCCGGAGATTGCCGTTGAAGTCCAGCCGCAGATACTCAGTAAGCACCTGCAAAAGATACCACATCGAAAAAATGTCGGCATCCTCAGTGCAGTTATAGCTTGCCGCGCCTTGAATCGTTTCTGCGCATTTCAGATTTTTTGTCACCGGGTTGCCAGAAAAATTGAATGTGCGCGCCGCCAGCCCGATGGACAGAAGATTCTTCCGTTCATCGGGCGCTTCAACCCCGCACGCCTCCAGCGCAGACAGAACCACCGTAGAGCAGTAAACCACCCAATCATCAAAGTCCGTTGCGTCCAGCGCACAGAGGGTACCCGTGTAACCAAGACACCACAACAACTTGTCCTCATTATTCGGCGTTGCCGCAAGCAGGACGCTCCAATCGTCTGCTTCAATGTTCTCTTTTGCGAGCAGCTTCAGAAGCGGAAGATTCCTGAGATAGGATTCTTCCGTTCCTGCATCTGCATTCTGTGCAAAATGAAGCGTTGTCTCCATTTGGATTTCTCCTTTCATCACGATTTGCTCCACAGGAAGCCAGAGCAGCCACTACAACCACCTTTGCAGGATCCGGAGCAGTCATCTGCGCACGTTGAACTGCACCCCGTGCAAAAGACGTCACAGCCGCTTCTGCATTGAGAGCCACAGCCTCCAGAACAGCCGCCGGAGCAATGGTTAGAGCAGTCACTTCCGCAGTTGAATGCACAACCAAGGTTCACACAGCTGCCGGAGCAGTCATTCGCACACGTCGAACTGCATTGCTGGATACATTTACTTGAGCAATTATCAGAACAGCTGCTTCCACAGCCGCCCTCACAAGTCGAAGAGCACCCATCACACGAACCAGAGCAGCCGCCCGAACATCCGCCGGAGCAGGAACCAGAACAGTTATTTGCGCAATTCTTCGTGCAAGTTGTGTTACAGCCTCCGGTGCAACTTCCAGTGCAACTTCCAGTGCAGCTTCCCGTACAGGACCCCGCGCAAGTGCCGGCGCAATCATTCGCACACGCCTTTGTGCACGTTCCCGTACACGAACCCGTGCAGGACCCCGTACAGGACCCCGTGCAAGTGCTGGAGCAGTTATTTGCACACGCTCTAGTGCAGGTTCCCGTGCAGGATCCCGTGCACGTTCCCTGGCAGCTCCCCTTGCATCCGCCAGCGCAATCATTGGCGCACGATGCCACGCAAGACCCAGTACAGTTCCCCGTGCAGGAGCCGGTGCAACTCGTGCAAGCCGTATTGCATCCCGTGGAACACAAGCCAGAGCAGCGGCCAGAGCACCCGCTTGATGCAGCATTTTCCGGGATCGCGCTCAGCTCGCTTAGCACTGCTGCCGCTTGGCTCAGCCTGCTCGCTGTGATCTGCGCCCCATTTTCGGGTGTGATCGATGTTCCTTTGATCGCATCCAGCGGCTTTGTAATTTTTTGGATATGTTCGTTTTTGATGTACGCTCCAGCCGTCGGTTGCGTCGAGAAGTCGTATGCAGAGCCGTTATAACTCGCCATACTGCCAACGCTCTGCCCTCGTGCTGTTCCCTCTGTTTTTCCGCGTCTCCCTACCTCGGCCTTGAGCAAGGCTTTGATTTCCGCATAGTCCGAGGGGTAGACTTTTTGCCCCCAGTTAGCCATTAAGCACCTCTCACTCTGACTTTGAGCCGCCGTTGTTCGGTCAGATCGTCACCCTCGACCGCATAACCAACCACTTTGCACGGGTCAACATATTCGCACGGTTTCGCCGCACGACCAACACCCGGAATATGGGAAAGTACAATGCAGTCTCCCGTGTTCACCGGGCCAATAACCTTTGTGTGGACACGTCCGGCAAGCGAAACCGGGATAAAAAGGGGAAGATTCTTTTCCAAGAAATCCTCCCCATCATTGACCTGCTCTCCGCCGATCAGCATCCCGTATTCGTCCGAATGGATTCCGGCAATGCGGCTCGAAAGATTTGTGGCTTTGACATATTTTTCTTGCTGGCTGTTAGTATCCAGTGCAATAATGTCACCCGGCTCAGTATCCTCGCCGCGGGGCATCAGCTCCGCGTAGTCGTTGTAGACCGCTTCAAACACTCGTTTCGCATGAATGTCCTCACTCGCAGTCATCGACCTAAAATGCGCATCTCCCGCAGAGCCGACGTAGTGCGTCGTACCATTTGCAAAATAGACCGTCCCCGTAAAGGTGCCGCCTGTGTTCCGCATGGCTCCAAGAGCGCGACACGCATCAGCAGAGGTTCCCGCGCCAGTGCCACCACGTTCGATCGGCAAATTTCCGCTTGTAATGTCTCTTGCTGCATGACTGTGCTTACCCGCAGCGAATTCGTCCGCATGCTTTCCATCCAGCATATCCGCGTTGCACCCAGACATAAGCCCATACTTGGAAAGCAGGGCTACAATCTGTTTCGCCGTAAAGCTCTCTTTCGGCAATGCTGCATTTGCTGTGTTCTTGACCGCTGAAACATCCGAAATGTTCTGATTCGTGAGCACAGACAGAACATAAAACACCATGTTAAACTGGTGGCTTGTTGGTTTTCCGTTCAAACCGCCAACGATCGCGGCCCATCCATTGCGCCAATCGTCAATCGAAATTTCCTGCCGAACGCCATCAGCCGAGAACGCCACCTTGGAATAATCGGTCAGTTCCGCTCCCGAACGTGCATCCGCCATAGAATCACCCCCTGTTAATTGATGGACTGGGCAAACATACCCTCGCCAAATCCCGCAACTCGCGGATTAAGATCCACGAAGCCAAATGTTTCTGCATCCTCTGTTGAGCAGTTGATCCTGACTCTCACGCCCGCCGGATGGACCACCAAGTCATGCGTTCCCAAAATGGACAGAACCAAATCCGAGAACGGCGCGGAAATCGAAAGGTAAATGGTCGCCGGCACATCGCGGCGCTCACTGTATACAACTTCCGTCGCTCCAAAAATAATTTTGGTCGCTTCGATAATCTCATTCGGCGTACAGCGGCACGAATTAACGTAAGCCTTGTACTTCAAGCAGACCCGATAAATATCATCGTTGTCTGCCAGCTCTCGGCTTCCAATCATCGCTCCCGCCTGCTGACGAGTAAGGCATACCAGCTGGCCAATTCGGTTGAGCAAAATGCCGTTGCATTTGTCGATGTTGTTAATCCACTCGAATCCGCCCAGTGCGAGCATCAAATGTTCGTACTCAGGCGCAAAGGCCCAAACGATGCCGTCCAGCACAGACATTTTCTCTACTCTAAGCGGCTTTTCGCTCAGTGCTTCAAATGCCATCGTTTTACCCCCTGTTCGCTGTTCTTTGCAGAATCCATTTTCCCTCAGAATTCTTTCTGTAAATGGTCAACGGACTAATCACTCTCGCCGTACTGCCCATCACGCAGTTATCAGGAAGATTTTTCAAGTCCTCCAGCGTGTCGCACACATAATCTCCCAAACAGCTTTCCTCATACGATTCAAGCTGAAATTGCGTCGGGAGCTTAGCGTACATCTCCTTATACGCCGAAATCATGCTTTCACCACCCGAATTCCGTTCATCGTGACAACTGGCTGCTGGTTGATGCTGACCGGAACGACGCCCGTAAGCATAGCACTGTCTGCCACGCCCTCAATGTCCGGCTTTTTGGAAAGAACGCCCCGAATCTCGATATAATCGACTCCAGACACATTCTCCATGATAGGCCGGATGAACTTCTGCAGCCTAACCGATGTTCCCGCCGAAAGAATTTCTTCCATCAGCAGAGATTTGATTCTCGCTTCAAAGTCATCATCCAGACCACCAGCGCTCGTAACTTTGACCGACAGCAGCAAATAGACATCGTTGACGCGGGTAAACTCAACATACTGGCGCGTTCCGTTTATGTCGGTGGCATAAGCGTAATGGCTTCCATACGCCCTAATTCCACCGGATTTGTTTTCCCAGATGATGCCCGCAACATCTTCATCCGAGCCACCTTGCACAACAATTTCGATACAGTGCGGCGGACGACCCGCCGCATCCTTTTCATCATTGTCGTTTTGATAGCCCGAAGCAAACGTCACGCCCTCTACATCGCTGTAAAGCAACGACACAATGGCATTGACTGTTCCTGTACCGCGGCTTGCCACGCGGTTGGTATAGCTGGTGCGAGCCTCAGAGTCTTTCTGGGTCAGCCTGCCCTTTATGGGCGGGATCTCATTTATGCAGGAATCCCAACCGTCAACAGAAGTCACAATTTGGTTAATGGTTTTATCTGCCTGCACATAGCTTCCGTATTCGACGCTCTCGAAAAGGATATTGCTGGTCACGTCAACAACCGTAATGTACCTGCAAAGAGACGCAGAAAAGCTGTCAGCCGCACCAGAAGCCGACAGCACAATCGTGTGGTTTCCCTGTTCATCCGTGGAATCTTCGACCTTGATTCCAAACTTCGTGAGCGCATCGAATTTCTGAAGCTCTGCCAGGATTTTTGTGTAAGCATCACTGTACGAACTCACCGAAAGCTGTTTTGTGATGCTGGCCGACTCGGAATAGCTTCCCACTTCACCCGAAGTCGCATTTCTGGACACGCCAAATTCAAACGTAATCGTTCCGCTCACGCTTTCGATTGGCCGAATGCCGATTCTTCTCCAGTTTGCACTGGAAATCGTGGACACTCCTTTTGCCTGAAACTGGCGCTGTGGATATGTACTCGACTGCACCAAAGCGCCCGCCGGAATCACCGTACCCTCACGCCCGGTACAGGACAGCGTATATTTTGTGCGCGCCTGCCCGATGCGGTTGACGCCGCCAATCTGCATGGCGTTGTCCAGTGCGATTCCCTCGGCGGTATTCGGGAAGAGCTGCTGATAGCTAGCCGCAAATGCTTCCCACAATTCTGCCGGGGCATCGGCAAAAATCGTAAAAAGCACATTCATAAGGCTCTGCGGATTCTCGGACGGGTTTACACCGATTTCATCCTCAAATCTTTTGCAGGAGTCATTATAGATTTCGTCCAGCCGCCGCATCGAAAAGCCATCAGCTGTTATTCCATACTCCATGAGAAAGCTCCACCTCACTTTCCACCTCTCCCTCCGTCGTTTTTGCGGTAAACTTCGCAGAGAGAGTTCGTTTTTTCTTGTCCATTGCAAGATTTATCGAACCAACGCTTGTAACACCAGACACGCTTAAAATCTGGTCACGCAGCGTTTTTTCGATAAGTGCTTGGTTTGGCATCTTGACTAAAATCGACTCAAAATAAGGCACACCCATTTCAGGATTAAAGACCCACTCGCCTTTAATCCACCTCAGCTTGATTTGAATGCCCTGCCGAACCGAGTCGATGATTGTAAAATCTCCGCTCTCGTTTATCAGCAGGTCTCCGCTTTTGGAAAGCGCAAGGTCTTTCAAAGCCATTACACAGGTCCTCCAGTCGGCCCATGCACACCGACGTGCGTGTGCGTATTCATCACAATTCCGCCGAGCGTTAATGTACCGGAAATCGTCACGTTTCCCGTCACCGAGATATTGCCATTCACCTTGGTATTCCCCTTGATGTTCAAATTCGGAGACGTCACATCAACACTCGAAGATGATGCCGTAACAGTCGTGCTGCCTTTTTCCATTTTTATGGAATCAGATGTCACCGTAATTTTGGTATCATCCTTTTTGATTTCGATTTTGTCTTTCGTGACCGTGATAGTGGAGCTGGGTGCAAACATTATGGCCGCTTCTTCGCTCCCGGCCTTTTTCACCTGCTCACCCGGCGACTGGTAAAGGCCCGGAAGCAAAGCCGCATTCGAGAGGTCCCATTTGAGGTCTGTTCCTGAGCCGCCCTCGTTGAAGAGAGCAAGGCACCCGTCATCCGACTTCACTGGAAAGGCAAAGCCGACCGTTCCACCTGCTCCACAGGGCATCAGAATGATGGCGCCTGATATTTCCGGGTAAGGAACTTCTCGGCCATCATCCGTTGTCACCTTGAGGTTAGGGGTGAGCTTCGCAGTATGGTTATTCTCTACCTTTCCAACCTTGGAGGGTGCAGAGGTATGAATCGAATCTTCCATCAGCCGCCCAACAAGGGAAGATACTGCATCAAGAAAATCCTGTTTCACGTCACTTCACCTCCACAAACAGCGCTACACATTTCCAGTCGTCGCCCTCTGTGTCGCCAGTAAATTTGATTTTGGACGCCCGATAATTGCCCTTGTACGGCTTCGAGTCAACTTTCACATAATCGTCCACTTGGATATGACCATTAAGTGCATAGGTGACTTCGATGCCCTTTTTCGCCTTACGCTTGGAAGCATTACTGCTCTTTTTATCGCTCGTCGATGCAGACTCAAAGACGGGTTTCGGAGAGCCAATGAGGCCCGTGCTTGCGGACAGCACATAAGCGGCCATCGTTATCGGCTCGTCCAATGCGCAGATTTGGACAATTCCGTTTTGCAAGCTCCAGCGCATTTTGCTGCGGTTGCAAACCCTTTCAATCAAGGTCTTTCCTGCCCCTACAAACGCAAAATTCGTGAAGTCTATCAGCTTGGCGGACTTTGAGAATTTAACCTCACAGCCCATAATCTGCGCCGCGTCACGCACGATTTTATCTCCCGAAACCGTACCGGAATAGCTGAGGCTTACCGTGTTGTCTCGGCACGATGTAAAGCTGTCCACAAACTCTATTGTGGTTTGCTGATCGGCGCCGCTCTGCTCAGTTTCAAAGTACGTCAGCGTTCCGCCCATTATCGTGGGCAGGTCGTCCTTGTACCCTGCACTCAGCTCAATCAAGCAGTCCTCTTGTTCCAGTAGGCGCAGGGTCTCATCTGCCAAATTCCACAGCGTAATTTTTCCGGTGTTGGAGCTTGAGCTGTCACCAACTTCGCAGGAGAATTGACACCGAAGCGCCCTGCCTGTTGACTCATTCGGCTTGCCGAGTTCTCGGCCCATGGAATTGTTCTTTCCGATTCGTACTCTGTACTGACGGTCAAAGTTTTCCATCACTGCGCCCCCATCTGTTCAGCCGGCAGATAGTATAGGTGAGCCACCGCATCAACAAAATCCTGCCTCCCGATGCGTTCCTTGTCCGTTTGAACGCCAAGGATTCCCGGCGGGCCGTTCGAGTTGAGATAGTAGAAGTTCCAGATCGTCCCCGGCACGAGCTTTGCCATTCCGATTTTCATCTGCATATCTGCATCGTAGATACTCAGCATCCAAAACTCTCCGTAAGCATTCCATGTAACCCGGAGGTAGTAGTATGTGCCGTCAAGGTTTACGCGCATTACCGAATCATTGCGGTCTGGAACAGAAATCTCGTAGTATTCCATTTGCACGCCTCACTTGAAAAGACCAATGGCTTTTGCACCAGAACACAAAATGCTAGATTTTGTGGCTTTTTCGTCTTTCTGTGTACCAGATGTAGACGATGAGCTTTTCTGTCCAGCGCCCGTGTTTTTCTTAGATGTTCCTCCGCGAATGTACTTCACGCTGATATTTGCCATATCGGTGGAGTTGATAGACGCTTGCTTCAGCTTGATGGTCAACCGGGTACTACTGCCGTCCTCAACCGTTCGAGGGGCCGTAATACTCGTGATGCACATATTCTCGTAGCTGTCGCCAGCCGCGGTAAACTGCACCGGAGTCTTTTTCAGCCACAGCTGACGAAGCTCTTCAACCATCGTCTCAACACGGCTTGACGATGCCGCGTGTTGCTCAGCCCATGTGACAGGGCTGTTGGTAATGATGGCTTCGATTTCCAGCTCACGGGGTTTTAGGCAGATGTTGTCCGTGATGGAGTATCCTTCCTCTGTTGCATACTCCGGCACATCACTGGTCATTGTTTCCGACCTCTTGATGATTGCATCGAACTCAAATCCGCCGAGGGACGCAGGTTGCTTTGCCAGCACAGCGCATCACCTCCCGTAATTTAACGCTCTTGCCAATTCATCCGTGGACTGTGTTTCCTGCGAACGCACCGTAGTGCTCAGACGGTCAGCAGCGCTTCTTTCCGTGACTTGGAATGTGTACTGCTGCTTATTTTCCTGCTTCACGTTGATTGACTTATTGTTGGTGGTCTGGGATGCCAAAGGTGCTGTCATCACGGTCTTGCTTGAGACAGCATTTCCGCCCGATGCAAGTGCTCCAACAGCCGTTCCAATGCCAGAGCCAGAAGAGCCATTATTGCGCTTCTTAGGATTTGGCTTCGTCGTCCCGTCGCCATCCCCATCCCCATCGCCATCATTTCCGTCGAAAAATCCCTTGATTCCGCTCCAAAGATTTTTAGCCCACTGAATTTTCTCTCCGAACCAATTAAAGAATCCTTTCAGCAAATTCCATGCGCCATTCATAGAATCCACCAGCGGATCCCACAATTCACCGAAGACCATTTGCCCTGCATCATTCAGCAAATCAAGGAAGTCCTGCCATAAATCTTTGCACCCTTGGAGAAATTGCGTGAAATCCTTAGTTTGAAATCCAGTAAGGAGACTGCCCAGTAAACCAAAGAAATGCCCGCCAAGAGATATAAGGTCTGCGGCCAAAGACGTGCATCCCTGCCAAAGCCATTGCAGAACTGCAAGCACACTATCGCCGTGCTCGTTCCAAAATTGCTTTAGATCGCCAAGGGCATCCTTGCCGAATTGCTTTGCATTAGAGAAGAAATTAGAAATTTTGTCCCTGAGCGCATCGACATCCACGCCAGCATCGCTTAAGAAGCGCCCTAAGACGCTATCCCCGCCCTGTAAGAACGTGAACACATCTTCAAGCACCAAGAACAGCAGAAGCCATTTTGCGGCCGCGAGCGCCGTTTGGACATTAAATCCTTTCAGCAGCTTTACGGCCCCGCTAAGAAACGACAGCACCTTGTTCCCGTTTGTTGCAAGGAAGAGTGCCGTTGCCGCCAGCGCAATTAACTTCAGTAGCTGTTCCACGCCGCCCAGCTTGTCTGAAACGTTCTTGAGCCACGATGTAAATTTCTGCGCTTTCCCTATCAGAAAATCGCTTCCATCTCGAATCGCTTTTCCGATGCGAGTGGTAATGCCGAATGTGTCGTTCCAATCCGCAATCAGCAGCCCCCACTCATTCCGAACATACTTGAGCGCATCCGTGATGTCAAAGCCCAGTTCATCAAAATTCTTCTGAATCTCGCTTTCAGATGCAAAGAAAGCATCTTTCAGTTGCTTGGCCGAAAGTTTTCCGCTCTCTGCCAGCTTTTGAAGCTGGGCCTCCGATACTCCCACTGCGGAAGAGATGGCATTGACGACCTCCGGGGCTTTTGACTTCAAATTCGCAAAACCAGTTTTGTCCAGCTTTCCAGAGGACATGGCCTCGGTCAAAACGTCCATAGTGCTGTCTATGTTCGCTTCCCGGCCAGCACCCTTTTCGAGCTTTTCAACCAGCGAAACAAATTTCACAGCATCGTCCACAGGGAAAAGTTTGCCGTTCTGCTGGATTAACTTTGTAACGCTTCCAGCCATTGCGCCATACTCTTCCCGACAGTCTTGCGCACCTTTCAGAATTTTCTGCTGAATTTCCGATTGGTCGCCCAACTCGCGGGTTGCGCCACGAATCGCATCGTTAATGCCACCAAATTCTTCTGCTAAGCTCCTGAGTTGCGCCAGAGAGAATCCTATGCCAAGCGCTCCAAGCGTTTTCTTGGCATAATCCTTGATTTCATCTATCGCACTTTTAGCATTTTGTGTGCCCTTTTGGCCCGGCTTAAACTCAGGAAGCTTTTCCGTTTCGCTCCGTGCCTTTTGAGCCTTTTTCTGGATTTCGTCAATGTTGTCATTGACGCTTTTTTTCACTTCATCCGCAATGCCCTGAACGGTTTTTATTCCAGACTTTACACTTTCAACAGTGTTTTTCACCTGCTGGACAGTGCTGCGGTCAATGTGAAATCCGATCTGATTGATAAACTTTCCAATCACCATTTCTTTCGCTGCCATTCAATCACCGTCCTTCCCTCTCGGCATATACGGATTTCAGATATTCTATATCACGCTCCATCATCATCAAATCGTACAATTTCAGCGCTTCGTCGAGGTTGTACTCTTCTTTTAATTCGGTCATTGTTGCCACTCGTTCCCGGATGAGCGTATACAGTATCCACTCAAGGCCCGTTACTTGGGCTCGGTCAAACTCTCCGTATTTTTCAAGCGCATCCCCTTGCGTGCGCTCATGAGGCGTCCAAAGAGGGTGCCGATATCGCCGAAAAAACCGCTGAAATTCTGCTGAATCACTGCGGCGCACAGGCCAAGCGCGCCAGCAAAGGCCATGCAGAAGATCTCGTCAAAGTCATCCTCTGTCATAGGACGCCACTTCGATTCATCTTTATCGAAGAAACTGACATTGCTGTGCTCCAAAAGAAGTTCCGAAATCAACCGAGTCAGCGTCTTTCCGTTGATGTTGCTCAGCGCTGTAACCAGAGACTTCGTATCAAGGTCAACGCCCTCGAAAATGTCAAGGTCTGCGCTTTCCTCGTCTCCACTGGACAGTGCCACCGTGCCAATGATGGGAAGAACCACCGCCGCGACATCACCGAAGATGTATGCCGCACTCATAGCACCCAGAGGGCGAATGCGAAACGTATAGTCTCCAACTACCGTTTCCTGCATCTCCATCCGTTTCATTTTCATGTTGCGTCATCCTTTCTTATTCCGAAGCAAATTCGCCCACGCACCGAATGGTCCACTCCTGATCGCCGCCCTTTGCGCCGTACACGATGGGCGCGGGCTTGGACACCCATGCCTTAGATGCCGTAAACTGGGGGTTATCTCCCAAATCACGAATCATCAGCGGGAAGAAATAGCCGCCGGTGGACTGCTTTTGCAGGTTGTAGTACTTGCGTAGCACTGCGTTTGTCTTGGAGCCGTATTTGAAGTTCATCTTAACTTCATAACGGGGGTCGTCGGAGTTGGAGACTACAACCTCACCGTCGGCACCCGCCTCATCGGTGATGCCGTCGCCCTGCTCCGTGATGGTGATGCAGTTATCAGCCGCAAAGCCGCTCGGCATATGGGAGCCGATTGCGCAGATGACATTCTTAAAAGAATAAACGTGAACACTGCCACGAGCCATTTAGCACATCTCCTTTCGCTTAATAATTCAGCGTACCGCCGATTTCCACTGCAATCAGCGCACCCGCCAGTTGTGCTGTCCATTTTACTTTCGGCAGCACACGAGTCTTGCGTGTCGCCGCATCCAGCTCTGCAGCCTTCGGCACGGTAATGGTATAGGACGGGGTGACCGTTCCGGTTGTTTCGTCGCTGGAGGGCCGTGCAATGCCGCCAGCTTCCACGCCCGCATCCAGCGCCGCAGTCACGGCATTCTGAACCAGACCGATGCCGGGATCCGTGTAAGGAACCTTGGACAGAGACAGCAGCAGGTTGATAACATTCTGCTGAATCCGAGTCTTGAGCCAGTCGCGGAAGCGAATCGTATCAATCCACTCGCCTGCAGATACCTTGCCGCCCTGCACCATTGCCTGACTGCCGATAGTGGTGTAGTACGAGACGTTGCGGCTTTCCAAGCTGGAAATGTCCGTGGTGGACAGGCTCTGCGCCTCGACCGTGCTGAGGGACTTATATGCCCACAGTTCGCTACCCGGCTTATACGACAAGAACTTGGCCGCATATGCCGCATTCACGCAGTCGTTTTCCTTCGTTGCATGAATAACGGCCGTTCGGAACATCGCATCGGAAACGGGCGATGCAGAAATGCCCGTAGTCTCGCAGACGCAGAGCTTCTCGTTGGATTCTGTCCAGTCCGCAATGCTCTGGTAAAAGTCCTCCTTGATGCCCGCCGGGCAGATGCAGTACCACCCCGGCACCGCCTTTGCACGGTCAAGGGTGACGTCCACCTTTTCCGTCGAACCAGAGGTGGTTTTCTGAACGGCCACCATCACCATGCTGGGCTTGGGCGACTGCGAAAAGACCTTAGAGGCGGAGATATAAACCGGGTCGTCCGTCGAGAAGCCGGCACTCTTCAGATCCTGCGTACCGGTATAACCAGCAACATCGGGAGTCATATGACCGCCGGGAGTTTTCGGCAGGGGGCCGATGATAAGGATGGTGTCATAGCCGCCGTCGATTGCCATTGCTTCCGAAATGGCAATATCGACCTTGATGATTTGGTCAATGGTCATGCTCTCACTCCTTTATTCCTTGATTTGTGGTTCAATTTCAACTTCTGTGAAATATCCAGCCTGCATATCTGCAAGCTTTTTCGATGCCGCACTATCGTGGTCTGCGATGTATTCACCGTCCTGCGGATGCAGTGCTGCATACTCCTTCGTGCTCTGGATGAAATCCACAGAAAAAGAACAGCGCGCCCGTTCCACACCGGACACGCTGTTACAGATTTGCTCTAGGTTTCCTGTGGCCGTTACCGAAATGTTCAGCAGGCGCATTTTGTCCTCTGCGTAGGGGCTTTGAAAAAAGCGGATGCTCTGGGCAAGGTCGTCAACAACTGTTGACGGCAGAGCCTTTTTTACTCCGCCGCCATGAACCACCTTGCTCTGCGCAACCAGCTCCGCAGAAAACGGCATGGTCATGTACCACGTCTGCTGCAAAATTCCATCATCAACGTACTCGTCAATTTGAGAGCTGTCGGCAGCATTAAAGTCAAGCACGACGTAGGGCGCAGGCGGGCGGGCCGCATTGCCGGGGTAGGAGTAAATGACCGTGCAGGCAGGGTAAAGCTCCATGAAAAACTTCCGAATCTCGGCCCTGCACTCAGCTTCCGTCATCGTCTCTCTTCCCCCTTTCATTCTCGCCATCGACTGCTTCAAACTCCGAAATCCAGTGTGACAGGATGGTGTTTCCCCAGTAAACCGACGACTTGCAGACGTACCACTTTCCCATGTAGAACAGGCGGTCACCGTCTGTCTGGTCGTCAGACTCCGCCGGGTGAAGCTCCATATCGCTGTACACCGTCAGCGTTCCCGTGGTTGTCCGGCCCGCCGGGTCATCTTGGTTTCTTCTCGTCTTGGCTTGGACATCCAGCATAAGCCGCACATCCTCATACCCGGCGGACGCCACACCATCTTCCCAGCTGGTTTTTCCGTACCGCCGCACTTCGTAAGGCCGTTTGAAGATGTTCATTTTTTCCCTTTCATAAGGCGGAATCCACACTGCTGTCTCATGGTTCCAGTGTCAATTAAAGGCTTTGTAGAGCCTTTTCCGTCAATATGAACCGGGACAGGGCCATTTTTGCCGTACTCGTTTACCATCCATCCACCCTCAACCGTAATCGGCGCATTAGGCGCCCAATCTTCGTCTCTGATAGCGTCCTGAATCATAGAACTGGCTTGGGCGCCGATTGCGCTTGCCACAGTTTCAGCGGTATTGAGGTTCGACGCCGCTTGCTGTGAGAACTCCGCCAATTCATCGGGGTGCTTTTGAAGTGCATCCATGAACGGGCGTGCTGGAATCATCACGGAACCATCCTTATGCAAAGTCCCATAATGATTCCAATAGGCAATCTCTGCCAGCGAGGTCTCGCCGTCAATCGCCATTTGGTCGGCTTGGTATCCGACCTCAACAACGATATCCTCCAGCTCATCCAGCATTGACAGTGCCGCTGTTCCCTCCGGGGTCAGGTCGAGCCCAAATTCTCCGGCAATAGCCATACATTCACCCTCTTACCGAATCATAATGGGAACGATATGCCTGTTCCGGATCTCGATGAACTGCAACCCATAAGATGTAAGTTGATAGGCTGCGTCCCCCGTTGTTCCCGCAGTAGACGTCGCAAAGGAGATACTTACACCGCCCTCCGACACACTGGCAAGGCGTCCAGTGTTAGCGATAGTACCCAGCGAGTTGTCGCCGCTGCCAGCCATCTTCATGGCGTGGCACGTCAAAAGAGCCAGCGCCAAATTATAATCAGCACCGAACTTCTTTCGGGAAATAACAGGGGCTTGAAGTTCAATCCAGAACTTGATGTCCTCATCGGACGCCCCTTTGAACTCAGCTCCCACCATCTTCACGATTTTAGTGATTGCCGCCACATCGACGGCATCCATCAGGACTCCTCCTCTGCGGCATCCTCTGCAATGGCGTCAGGCTCCGCGTCGGGAGTCTTTGCCTTGCCACGGGTCTTTTTCTCCGCGACTTCCTGCACATAGCCCATGCTGATGTAGAACGCCACCGCATCGGCATAGACGGCCTCGACCTGTGCGGTCTCGCCGGGGAGCAGGGAGACATCGCCAATGCAAATCGGCTTCACGCTGATATTCTTGATTTTCATAAGCAGGCTCCTTTCTTACAGACCGTAGACAAGGCAGGCGGACAGCGGATAAGGAATGACCATTCCGGCGTCGCGGCCCTCACAGTTGATGACGATTTCGAGGTTGCGGTCCTGCGGCGCATGCTGGAGGAATGCCATAGGCACATCATGGTACATCTTATCGGCGTCCTTGGTGTACAGCAGGCCGATGTTCTTTCCAGTGGTGTTGTAGTCCTTGTTGCTCTTGGACAGCTCACCAGCGGTCTCCCAGTTTTTGATCTGCGGAGTATGCTCCTTGATGTAGGACAGCACGGATTCGCCAGTGCCGTCGATGCGGCGCAGGTTCAGAGCGGTGTACAGGTCGTTCGGCATAACCCAGCTGTCCGGGTGCTCAACGCTCTGGGTCAGAGTGTCGATGTAGTTCAGGATGCCGGCAATGTCAGCGGCGATTTCATCGGCAGTCTTGCTTGCCCAGTCAGCCTTACCGCCAGCGCCGTTCTGAAGTGTGTAAACGGGGATATTGTTGTCCGAAGAGAGCACGCCGACGATTTTTGCCTTCTCGTCGCCGTTCCAAATCAGGTGGTTCACCTTGACATCATAGACCCGGCGGGCGGCTTCGGCGCGAACAGCATCCAGAGACTTCATGATACCCAGAACGGCGTTCCGACGGCATGCGCGCAGCTCCTGCACGTTGTAACCGTAGCTGTCACCGATGTTGACGATTTCAGCACGATGGGGAGTGCCCTTCACATCAACACGGGGCAGGTCGCTGGCATAGTTGGCGATGATGGCAGCGAAGCCGACAGGCTCATAGGAGTAGTACTCGATGTAGCTTGCGCCCTCATCCGTATCGCTTGTCTGGGGGAACAGCTTCAGACCGGACAGCTCCGGGAACTCCTTGTCGTATGCCTTGGTCTTGATGTGCGCCAGTTGCTTGGCAAAGAAGATGCCCGCATTGTCCGCACCATCGTGACGAAGCGAAGCGCCAGGGAACGGGTTCCGATAGGCGCGGTTAATCAGCGAGGCGCACTTCGTCTCCAGAGCGACGCGGTCCTCCTCGCTGTAACCGTTTGCGGGGTCGAAAGGATTGAATTTAGACATAGGTTCCTACCTCCTTAAAGCTGAGTCACGAACTGGGCAGGGGCGATGCCGTTCACGGCCGCGCCGATGAAGCGCGCCTTCACTGCCAGATTGGTTCCCTTGGCCGGGGTAAACTTTCCGGCGTCTGTGCCAGTGGTCACAAGGTACACGGGCTGGCCATAAGCAGGCTCCACCGAATCGACCAGCTGCACCCACAGCTTGCCGGACTGACAGACATCGACGATCTGGTTCTTCCGCAGGAGTACGGCACCATCATCGTCCATCTCGACATTGGCGCTGTACATCACAACGCCCTCGAACTTGTCAGCAGTTGCGCCCGTTGCAGGAAGCGCAATGTCCTTTCCCGGCTCTGCGCCCTGCACGACACCGTATCCGAAGCACAGCGCCTTATCCTCTGCGCTGTTGCGGCGGGTCACGGCTTCATACTCGGCCCGGTCATAGAGGCCACCGGGCATGCCGCGGCTCGGCTCACCGTAATTCATCTGTACAGCCATATTGCTCATAGCTTAGTCCTCCTTTTCGCCAGCGTGACGCTGGATCATGCGGGTACGAGCGGCGTCGGGGTCATTTTTGGCGTTCGCATTGCGGGTCGCCGCATTTGCGGAATCCGCATTGAACACCTGCCGACGCTGATCGTTCACGGTCTTGCGGCCATTGACCTTGCCCTTGGCAATGTCAAAAGCCGCGTTGATGTATGCGTCGCCTTTCCCGTCCAGACGCATGCCGGGCAGAACAGTTCTGATGACCTTTTTCTTTGCCTGCATCACAGGCAGGGTGTCCATGCCATCCAGATGCAGTTTGTCGCCCAGACGGCACAGCTCCATGCGCTGGCCGACCTTCTTCTTGACGATGGCGTCGAGACTGTCATGGTTCAGCTGGCCGCTGTCATTGTCAGAGGCGTCGTCCTCATCTTCTGTGGGCGGCTGTTTGACATCGTCTTCAGCGGCATCCGCACGGGCTTTCTCAGCCTCCAGCATAGACAGCAGGGTGTTGATGTCGGACTTTGCGGGACCATCCTCCATTGCATCCCGGCGGGCCGTAATGTCCGCCAGAACGTCGGGTGTGGTGGCATCATCTTCACCATCGTCCTCAGTCGGCTTGGTGGGGTCACCACCCGCCGCCGGGTCGTTCTCATCGTCAGCAGTTGCACCGCCAGTAGCGGCCAGATATGCCTTGATAGCCGCCTCGATGCCGGCAGGGTTAAGGGACGATGCCGCAGGGGAAGCGCCCTCGCCATCATCCGCAGTCTGCTTATCGGGTTCCACAGTAGCATCGTCGTCCATGGTGGTGCAGGTCTTCTTGTTCTCGTCATCCATAGGGTCAGTACCTCCATTGTCTTGGCCGTCCATGTTCAGTCTTGCATCATCTCCGGCGCGGGCGACGGCAACCAGCGCAAGATGATTCACACGGATGTGGGTCTGGATTGCATCGTAAGGCTCCCCCTCCCACTCTCCGGGTTCCATGATAAGATCCTGATAATATCCAACGGACAGTTCGCGCAGGCCCGACGCCTTTACAGCATCGGGGTCGTCAATGACGATTTTGGCACGGACGGTCTCGCCGTCCTGCTGTCCGGGAGTCAGGATTGTTCCCACTCTCTCCCGGCGGGCGTTGTCCTTGTCTATCACCTGCGCGTCGTGGGTAATGATGATGGGCTTTCCCTCATAGCTTGCAAGGCTCGCCGGGTCAAACACATCTTCCGGCCTGCGCAGTTCTCGACGTTCCGAACCATCTTCCAGCTTGTACTTGAAGATGCCCGTGCGGGTCAGGATGGGGTTATCATAAAAATATCCCTCGGTGCTGTAATGCTCATCGACAGGCACGCTGTCAGCACGCATTTCGCTCCGAAGGACTTGCGGCGGATTTTTCTGATTCATTGTTTCTTCTCCTTAAAGGCTTGAGAATTGAGCCTATTAAAGTCAAAAACGGGTTTTGCAACACAGCGGCACTGGTAATCCTCGCCGGGGTTGCAGTGTCTCCCGGTGTAGATTTTCCCTCGCTTCGTCATGTACCACATTGCTGGTGGGTCATCATAACGAAACGTCTTACCATCAAGTTCACGATGGCACGCGCGCACACGTTCGTCGCCGGACGAACGCCAGATATACTCCTTTACCCCGGCGGACTCCTGCCGAGTACGAGTCAGGTCTGCGCTCAATGTTCCAATCTGGTCGCGGGCCAAAAGGTTTGCTTTCGATTTGGTCACATCGAAGCGCCGCTGTATCTCATTTGAAATTGCGGCGGGTGTTCGGCCCTTTGTAAAGCCGTCAATAATGATTTTCTCCATATCATCAAAGCAATCGCTCTCGATGCTGGTTATGAAAGAAACATTTTGCTCCGCCCACCTTGAAAGCATCTGCTCATACCGCTCACCAATGAAGAAGTCCTTGCTGATGTCGATGCCGAGTGTGGCCCGGACACTGCGTTGCCATTCTTGGAGCTGGCGGCGGTCTGTATAATCCGCACAGCGGCGGACATCACGTTCCAACGGGTCGGTTTTCAGCCGCCGACTGAGCCGATCACGCATAATGCGGAACCTGTTCTGGATGCGGCGCACCATGTCGCTGTATCCATCTTTTCTGATGCTTTCAGAAGCCGTATCCATTTCATCCGCGGCGATGGCCAGTATCTCAGGCATTGAATCGCGCACCACAGCTTGAAGCTCTTTTAAGCGCCTGTTCTCAATGGCCCGCATCTTACTTTCTGCCCATCGCGGGTATTCCGGCTCGATCTTTGATTTTCTTGTCGTAGAAGCCCGACTGTATCCGCCGGGGCCGTTGTTTCTCACTGGCATAAACACCTCTTTATCTTTCCGGGAATCTTCCCTCTGCCGGCATCAAAAAGGCCCTGCATCATTGAAGATACAGGGCCTTTACGTTCATGGCATGCAGCACTTGAATTGGTTTGACCTTTTTGCTTACAGCGCGCATCCGTCCAAGGCGAAGCGGAAGGAACGCGGCATATGGCTCCGCGCTGGCTCAGTCATGGAACAGGCCAGAACACTTCGCAGCGGTCTGTTGGGAGCGGGGTCGGCGCTTCCTCATGCCATCGAGGTGCCGATTACGGTGTACGGCGGGTGGAGCTGGGGATGGGATTTGAACCCACGACCTGAAGATTACGAATCAACTGCTCTGTCCAACTGAGCTACACCAGCATAAGTCGAGGGTACCGGACTCGAACCGGCGGTCTGGGAGTCAAAGGCCCATGCCTTATCCAACTTGGCCAACCCTCGATATGGAGCAGTCAACGGGGCTTGAACCCGCGGCATCCTGCTTGGAGGGCAGGCGCTCTACCAACTGAGCTATGACTGCAAACAAAAAGAGCCTTCGCAAAGGACGCTCTCGCGTCACCTGCAAAGGCTCTCAACGCCGTTATTGTTAATCAAACACCTTTTTGCCTGCGGCAAATTTCTTTTTTGCTTCGTTCAGGCTGATGCGGTTATACCCGCCGCGATAATCGGGATCTGCGCGCTGTACGCCGTCATTTACCCAACCGCACACGGGGCATTCCTCAAAATCATCGTTCTCTTCAAAGTGATGCTGCCCACACAGTGGGCAAATGGTTTCGTCATTCATCGTTCTCTATTCCCTCGGCCTCAAGTCGGCGTCTATAATACTCTTCCCCATCATCGGGCTTGAACATCGTTCTTACGCCTTTCTCCGGGGAACCTTTCGCAAAGTCATTTTTCTTCGTATCATATCGGCATATAAGGCCATCTTTTGTCTTATAGCCCTTGATACCGTTCCCACAGGGGCTTTCCAGAAGTTGAACCGCCCGCTTTTCGTACTGCTCCTTTGTTGTAATGCCATCGGGAGCGTACTCAGCGGCGTGGGTTCTTCCGTTCTGCCAGTGGTTGTTCAGCTTCTGCTTGTTGGGAAACCCTTTCACTTTGAAAGCGTTTGCGCCTTTTGCCGAAACTGCGTTAGAATTTATTTTAGCATGACTTTGGGAATCATTCAAGTCTTTTGACGAATTTTCCTTGCCCGATTCATCTTTTGATGTTGTGTTCCCCATGCTGGAGAACTTTCCGTCCTCATCGCGTTTGTGCTTATTGGGGTCGAAGTCATCCAGCGTCAGGACCAGCTGGTCAAGGTATTCTTCCACGCTCCTGCGGAATGGGTCGAACACCAGCCCGCCGGGGACCTCTTGAGCAAGAATCTGTTCCGGGGTGAACCATGTGGCGGTGAACATCTCTTCCTGATCGCACACCGGGATACCTGCATAGTCGTTGACGCGGTATATCTGCACAGGGAGGATTTCATCCGGTTTTCCTTTGCAGTTACCAAGATAGGTAATATTCCCAACGTCAATTCCAAACTCTTCTTTGGCTTCCCGGCGGAAGGCCACCCCCGGCGTTTCTTTCGGCTCGATATGCCCACCGGGGCCACACCAGCCTTGACCATCGGAGCGACGCCCGCAGAGGATCTTGCCGTCCTGCACGACAAAGCCCGCCACATAGCCGCAGTCTCCCTCATCGGTAACAAGACCGCTTGCGTCCGCGACGTTCTGTTGCTGACCATCAGCGGCTTCCTGCTGGGTATCGGCTCCGCCAAGACCCCAGTCTTGGTGGATGTCCGCTTCCGTGAGAATGTTCTCCGGGTCAAACTGTTCGTCCCGAACCATCGCACGGCGAACTTCTTCAGCTTCGACAATTCCATTTGTGACGTATGTGCCAGCGGTCTGCGCTCTGGTGAGCTGTGCCGCTGCGGCAGCTTGGTCTTGTGCTGCCTTTTCATCGTCAGACGGGCTCCACGCGCTCTTGTAGGTCACGGTGTACTCAGGTATCTCCTCGACTTCCCTGTTCCAAACCATGCCGTGAAGAATCAGCTCAACGAGGGTACGGGTGTTATCGCGGAGGTCACCGTTTTGGAGACCTCCGACGAATTCCTTGTAATTCTCAAGGTCACTCTCTCCAGTGGCATTCTCGCCCGCCGGGGAACGCCCAAAAAGCCGCGTCTGTGGGATATGAGATACAGCAGACAACATCGCACAGGCATTGTCCAGAATGTCCTTAACGCCAGCAACAGACAGGGATTGAACGCCCACATCCTCGCCGTCGGCATCAATAATGACCATGTTCAGCAGATTACGGGCAAGGTCAAGCATTTCCATACGCTGAAGAACCGTATCCTCGCCGTCTGCCGTGGAAAGCACACCAGCAAGATTCTTCATCTTGTAGGTCACCATCGACAGCCGCTCCAGCAGGCGGATAGAATAGCCGGGGCCTATGCTGGCATTTCTCAGCTCTTCACGAATGCGCAGATACTCCGGGATGCCCCATGTGCGGTAGAGATTAGCCATAGTGGAGCTTTCCGGGATGTCCGAGTTATGGAAAACAAGGCATCTGGACGAATGCACAACATAGTTGCCGTACACGCTGTTGACTTGGTAGTACTCCGGGATGCCAGTGCCTCCCCGGCGGTAATCCTCATCGTCCGGGTTGTTCTCATACCCATTGACCCAAAGAGGATACATTTCGTTGCGGCCATATACCAACAGTTCTTCGACGCCGTGCACGTCACGCCAGTTCAAAGGATCCTGCAGGAGCCGCCCGTCGTCAACCAGCATCACCACAGCAGCACCGCCAAAGAGCCGCGCCCAGCGCAAAGCCTTGGCAAATTTGCTCTGGTATCGGATGGTCTGCAAGTGGTTGTCGATCTGCTTCTGCAAGTCTTTGTCCTTGATGCCGAGGTCGATGCCGTTCTTGGTTGCGTCGTCCGCCGGGGCATCAATAATGGTTGAGAACAACCCGTTTCCTGCATAGAGATCGGCCAGCTCCGTATCGCTTACCGCAGAGCCAGACGCCCACTGGTAGTACTCCGTGCTGTCGTGCTGGGTGCCGTACTTGTTCAGCACATTGTAGTAACCGTCAAGGCGCAGCTGTGTTTTGATTTTTCCGGGAATAACTTTTTTCACGCTTTCTCCTTTCCGATTACGTTAAATCAGGCTGTGGACATCAAAAATTCCGCCCTCGTATAATGCCAGCGCAACTGCATCAGCCCGGTCCGGGCTGGTCAGGCCGCGCTTCTTTAGCGCCTCTTTGCTTTCAAGTTTCAGCTTGGAGGGCGCGCCGCTGAAGATGTACTTGCGGGTCGTGAGCTGACCTATCAAGGTCGCGTCATCCGGCAAATGCAGGAGACCAGACGCCGCCATGTCGCGCAGGACAGCCCACATCCATGTTGAAATATCGGCATATCTCCCGGCGGCTTCCTTGTCAGGAACAGCAGACGAGAAATTGACAGGAACAACCATGAGTTTGTTCAGCTTCTGCCGAATCTTCTCCCTGTTGAGAATATCCGTCACTCCGCCGCCCACACCCGTATCGTCAATAATCGCATAGATCAGACCGCGATACTGCGGATACGCTGTGCGCAGGGCCTTGTACATTTCGATAATGTCATCGGCTGTCGCGTACAGGTCTTGGCCGTGGCGCGTGACCAGCTTTTGAATGTCCCCGTCAATGTTCTTCGCAATGGCGGTGTCGTCGTTGCCAAAGCGGGCCACGTCGCACCCAATGGAGATTCTGGCCGGAATGCTGTGCTCAAGCGGTTCAGTATTGACCGCTTTTGTGGCAAGCGCCATCGGAATAAAGACGTCGTCCTCATTTTCCGGGAACTCGCCGTCAACACGGACGCGGACCACATTGCTGTTCTTGCCGAACTTTCGCTCCAAGTCAGCGATATTTTGCTTATTCGTGCGGGGGCTGTCCCTGCTGGACACCTTCATGCAGTAGTAGGACTGGGCATCCACGGTGTGCGAATCGTGGAATGTGCCAGTGTTCTGCGTTGGGTTTCCGCACATCAGTAAGCGGTTGTTGTCTCCGGAAAGCGTACCCTGTATGGCCTCCATGATGGGGTCAGCAACGCCAGATGCCTCGTCCACCACGAAAAGCATATTGTCTTCGTGGAAGCCCTGCATATTCTCTGGCTTAGTGGCTGTACGGGCCACGGCGAACCAGCGTTTCTCATGTCCTTTCATGTAGACACGGGTCTTTGTCCATACAAGCATGGTCTGCAAGACAGGACTGCGCTCCTGCCACTTGGCAATCTCAGCCCAGAGCACATCGTTCAACTGCTGGCGGGTCGGTGCCGTGCACACGACGCGGGGATACGGGAAGCAAGCCAAAAACCAGAGCACCAAGTTTGCTTCAAAAGCTGTTTTTCCAACGCCCTGTCCTGAACGGATGGAAACTTTGCGGTGCTGTGCAATGGCCGTGGCCGCTTCTTTTTGCCATCTATCCGGCTTGAAGCGTGTGACCTCTTTGAAGAACAAGCAGGGGTCTTTGCGGTACAGCGGGAGCCGTTTGGCGAAGACTTCACGTTGTCTCAGCGCCATCGTCTTCACCCTCCACTTCTGCGTCCGCCGCCTCGACTGCCGCTACCCAGTCGTCTACCAGCTCATTCTTGCCGCTGTTGCTCATTCTGCGCAGGTCGGCAAGCTGCTGTATCACCTTAGACTTCTGGCGCTGTACATCGGTCAACAGCCGCTCTAAGCGCTCCACGATAAGGTAGCTTGATTCGGTGGTGGTTGATGTCTCAACGCTGGTGCCAGGAAGGCGCTCTTCCCTTTGCACCTTTGCATCTATCCGCTCAATGTAAACCTCCTTGTCGTGGGCCTCTTTTTCTTCATCCTCATCCAGCCGGGTAAAAGACCTGCTGGATTTTGACGTATGCACCGACTGGATGTGCTGCTTCTTTTCCTGCGCCGCCGTGATGCGCTGGAGCAGAAATGCTTCGCGGGCGGTCAGCAGTTGAAGCTCCTGTATCAGCAGGTCCTCTGCATCCACGTCTTTCGTGCAGTCCTGTATAGCTTTCTGGTTTTCTTCGGAAAACGCGCCAAACATCACAGCAGACCAACCGCCGTGCTTTAGCGCATTCTGATTTCCCGGCGGTGCCCCGCCATGATTGCCAACAGCATTGACGTTCCCTTTCGGCGCGCCGCCGAGATTCGGTCTCTTCTCAGGCTGAGCCGCCGGGTCTTGCTGGGTGCATTTTGAAGATGCACCCTTTGGGTGCGACGGGGTGCGCTTCTTGGGTGCACCCTTTTGTGCATCCCAATACCGCTTTTTCCAAGACTTGACCGTGTTCAGCGATACGCCCAGCTTCTTTGAGATTTCGGTGCATCCCATCCCTTTCTTATAAAGGGTGAACGCCTTGTCTCGCGTTTCCATCTACATCGCCACCACTATCCCTCTTTGTTCTGCTCGCCCGGTATTTGGCCGGACGGTTATGTTGTTCCAAAGAAAAAGCGCCGACCCTTTGCAGAGCCAGCGCCGTGCCCCCTCTTACACGATTCTTGCAAGAGCGGTTTTAGAAATCATCATGTTGCCGAGTTCCACGGCCAAGAAAGTGCCAACGAACAGCCCTGCGGCCGTCAGCAGGAACGGCGCTCCCACCATTGCGTACAGCTCCACCCCGATGAACAGAGCCACGGACAAAGAGAGGATAACAGCTTTCCACAAAATCCCCAGCTTTTTCCACGGCCCCCAAACAACAAGGAGATACGCTGCTCCCTCGGCCATCAGGCCAAAAGCCACATCGACAGGTCCAAACGGGCTGGTTGCGTTTGCGATTGCGATTCCCAGAAGAACCGCCGGGGCATATCTCTTGTCTTTGAACGGGAGCGCACAGAGCATATTTGCAACCCGGAATTGGATTGCGCCCCACGACAGGGGGTTCAAGGTGGTCAATGCCACATACAGTGCCGCGACAACGGCGGTCTGGCAAAGAGCACGAGTATTTTTCATCTTGCGCCCCTCCCTTATACCGTTACCGTTACATGGCCGTGCACACCGTCGGTCACATCCGACTCGACCTCGACCCAGTAGGGATGAATCTCCCCCGTGAGCCACTGCTTCAGCTTGCAGGCGGCGTCCTCAATGACAAGGCTTTTGCCATCCAGCTGCTCACGAATGAACTTGTCGATTTCGCAGTAGTCCGGGATCCACTTCTTCGGGGTGATGGTCACAGTGAAGTTGTTCGTGTAGTCTGCCTTTCCGATAGGGCAAAAGCATCTGCACTTCTGGGTGTACTTGATTTTCGACACCCCATACTCATTCTTGAACTTAGGCATTTTTCTCTCCTTTCGGCTTCTGGACGATGAACAACAGCTCTTTCGCCTCACGCGGGAATGGGATAGCCATAAACGCTGTGAGGAACGCAGACGGGACATAGGACTTCATGCGTTCATAGAAATCCTTGAGCGCCGGCGGCTGCTTAGAATAAAACTCATCCATTTCGCGGACGCTGGTGACCAGACCGACCTCCTGCACAATGCTGAATCCGATTTCGGTCAGCTTGGCTTTCAGTTCATCGTAGCCCCACTCATAGACATGAGCGCGGTACTGTGTCTGATACCCATTGCCAGGGGTGTTCGGACAGGAGAGAAACATCTTTGCACCCGGCTTCATCACCTTGTAGCATTCTGCAAGGCTTTTTGCGCCGTCCGTAGGGTGCATATGCTCAATGGCAGAGGTGTAAATCACAAAATCGGCAAACCCCGCCGGGATGACTTTCGACATCTCAGCAACGTTGCCCAGCTTCCAACCCACCCGGAACGGGTAGTAGGAGGCCAAATCCTTGGGTTCGAGGTTCTTTGCAGTTGCGCCGCGCATCGCTTCCTTGATGTTTGCTTTGCTGATGTCCACTCCGGTATAGGATGCAATGTCCTTTGCGTAGTAGCGCAGCAGCGGGAGCATCAGAGAGCGCCCACAGCACACATCCAGCACGTTCATCCCCTTTTTCGCCATATGCGCAGCGGCAAGGTGCTGGATATAGTTCATAACGTCCAGATTGGTAAAAAATCCGTCTCTGAACTGCATATAAAAATTCCGCATCTGGTAGGTGGTGCAGAGAATCTTTTCCCTGTCCATGCCACCCTCGACGCGGTAGACGATTTCTTTATCCACGCCATTTTCCTTTCGTATCAAGGTATTTCTGGTACTTTATCCACTCTCTCAACGAGTACTCCCGGCGGCGGCGATAGTCAGCACCGATCATCCCCTTGGGCGGTCTGACCACGACCATCTCCGAACCATTGAAGTACGACAGCCCTCCGAAATTGACCTGCGTAGTCCATGTTGTGCTGTCCACGCTGTAAAAACCGAAGCTCACTGCATCCTTTTTGGTATACCCCAGACCATGCACCCGCACCCCGCAAGAATTTGCATACTGCACCAGACGGCGGATATATCCGTACTCACTGGGCTGTATATGCTTGATTGCAAAGCCGCCGATGCCGATGTAGGGATAATCCCTGCACAGGCGCTTGAACTCGTCCAGACCACGGGAGCGGTGCCAGACCGGAATGCTTTGCTTTCCTGTCTCTGCTTCAAGACGCGCTCTCATGCGTTTTACAGCGTCATAGCCTACGATGGAATCCACATCCAGCTCGAAGAAATGCTGCACGTCGTTGCGGTTGATAAAGTCGATGTATCGACTCAGGTAGCCATCCCAATCTACTGGCTTTGAAGAGGCTTCTATGCCGTGCATAAAAGTAAACGCCCCGCTGTCGAGCAGGAACATTTTCCATTTTGGAATCTCTTCGATTTGCCAGGGCCGGATGTAAAAGAAACTCTCCAGAACGTATTCCGGGCGGTACTCTTTTACAATCTTCTCGGCTGGGAATGTACCCGCCAGACACAACCTCATGTCTCAAACCATTCTCCGCAGTGCGGGCATTGGATGAGCTTAGAGCCGCTCTGCTGCGGCACAGCGGGCTGAGAAGATTCCGGTTGGGTAGATTGCTGGGTCTCGGTGCTCTGCCCTGCATTGGCCGCTTTGAGCGGCTGTTGGACAGGTTCCGTAAAGAATTCCTCGAAGTCGGCATCCTCCACTTCCCGAAGAAGCCCATCAAGTTCCACTTCGCTGAAACCCGTGTCCGTCAAATCGACATCCAGAGCTTTCAGCGCGTCCATTTCGGCGCGGAGAACATCATCATTCCACGAAGAAGCCTCAGCCACCTTGTTGTCTGCAATGCGGTATGCGCGGATTTGCTCATCCGTCAGGTCATCGACCCGAATACACGGCACTTCGTCCATGCCAAGCCGTTTTGCGGCCTCATAGCGGGTGTGTCCTGCGATGATGGTTCCTTTTCCGTCAATGAGGATGGGGACACGGAAGCCAAACCGCTTGATGCTCTGCGCAACAGGCTCAATGGCCGCTTCGTTGTTCCGGGGATTGTTCTCATAGGGATGGATCTGCGAAATATCCTGATACACTACTTGCTGATTCATTTTTTCTCCCTTCTTTGCTATCCCGCTGGCGTTGCGGGTCAAATTGGGGAGCGGCGGTTTTCTGCCTCCTTTCCGGGCATAAAAATACCCGCTCGGTGGCGAAACCGGGCGGGCAATGCGCTATGATTAGAATTTTACGGTATTATTCTACCACATTTTTCATGCCGTGTAAATGACATGATTTTGACATCGGCCTACTCCATGTCCAAGGCATCAATGCCGAACATGAGCGCCGAGATTTTTTCAACGGCTGCATCGTGGTCTCGGTATGCCTGACGGGTGCTCACGCCCTCCAGCGCCGCAAGCTGCTCAATGGACTTGGCCTCGTCGTCAATGTACATCGCTTTGATGATGCGGTAGCCGCGCTTATGGGCCTCATTCTTGCTCTGTTCGCAGTACGTCTCGTACAGGGCCAGCATCGAATCAATATGACGAACCATGATTTTTGTACGGCGGCAGGAGTTGCGGATCGATTCGACCGTAATCGCGTTATTGCGCTGAAACATCATATCAAGCAGTTCCAGCGCAGTTTCTTCTTCCTTGCCGTCATGGTCACCCGTTTCGTCCGTATAGACCGCGCCCGTGCAGTGCTTCTTGAACATTCGATAGTTTTTCAGCAACAGCTTCGTGTTTCGAAGTCGGCGGTCACAGCGGCCTGCGGCTTTGCGGGTCTGTTCTGCGATAACTTCCTTGGCGCCCTCACGAGCAGCCTTTCTTGCGGTTTCCTGAATAACGGCCATCATTTCTTCCGGGATAGTCATTTTGCGCACCCTCCTGTTCTATCGTTGCCAAAATACATCAATTTAGGTATAATAGACTTGCTCTATCGGGGGATTGCGCAAGCGATCCTCTTTTTTATTACTCAGATAGATTTCATCCTGCGGGTCACCTCGCTCTGACTCAAAACCGCCAGCGGCACACGCTTGATGCCCCGCTCTGCCGCCATCTTAGCCGATACGGCCTCCATCGCCCGCAGCATATCCGCACTCTGGGTCTCTGCGAAGCCACCGGGCAGGATATGATTCTTGCTTTCCTGCATATCGTTGACTTTGAGTTCTTCCTGCAAAGCCTGTTCCGAACAGCGGCGAAGCAGCTCCATTGCGTAGGCTTCACCGTCCTGCTCTACCCATCCGATGTACTGCCGGTAATTATCCAGCGTTTCCCGCTTCAGGCGGGCAAGCCGTTCCTTACCGAAACCGAAGGTCAGGTGCGTTGTCGCCGCCATAACCAACCATGCAATTTCTGCCCCCTCATTCTGGGCCATGCGAAGCTGTTCTTCCTTGCGGTTGCGCGGGGCCTTGGTCTGCGGAAGCCGGACCTCAAAATCACAGATGCCCTTCAAGTCCTCCCGCATAGCATCCGTTGCGCTTTTGCGGTTCTCGGTCAGGATTTTTGTTTTGTACCGCTGCTGAAACTCGTGCATTTCATTACAGGCCCGCTCTAGGCGCGTAGCTCCAATGCCCTCTTCCTGGTGCATGGCCACTACCATACACCAAGTGAAGATCTGCGCCGTCTTATCCCGTTCATCGGCCCGCTGCTGGCGAATGTTCTTCATCTGTTTTGCCATCTCCAATCTTTGCACCCCAAAATTTTTGCCAAGAGCCTTTTTGTTTTGCTGCAGTCCCAATAGTTCTTACACCACTGGCACCGGCCATTGCACAGGAACGCCAGATGTGCTTTCATGTGCCCTCCTTTGCATTTTTGACCTTCGGGCCCGCCATGTGATTCACAGCCCAGGACCAGCCCGCCATGGGCAATGCGGCCACGATCAGGACAATAGACGCCAGCGCCGTCACCTTCTGGTCTGAAATAACTTCACGAATCAGATTCATTTTTTTGCTCCCTTTCCGCACGCCGATTGAAGTACTTAACCGGGGAAACTCCGCGTTCATTACAGTCTTTGTTGCTGAAACTGACGATGGCACCGCAAGTTCTCTTATTGGTGCACCGAATACATTTCACGCCCGTACCACTCATAACTTCATAGGTAGATGCGCCGCAGAACGGGCATTCCTTGCTCTTAGGTTCAACGTGTGCTTTCATTTGCTTGCTCCTCTCTGTTCCAGTCTTTTACGGGTGCATAGTACCCACACATCATGCAGCAGACAATTCTACGACGGCTCCCCAGCAATACGATAAGCCTTGGCGTCGTACTTCTAAAAGGTTTTCCCCATGCCAGAAATCTGCTTCCGCATTTAGGACACGGGAGAACCGCACCTGTTTTCTCCATCAGGATCCTCCCCTGCGCACCGACTTCTTACCATTTCCGGCAAACTTGTCAGGCCGTTCGTCGCTCATGCCGCGGGCCAGCACCAGCGCTCGCTGGTCATTCGGCATCTGGTAGACACAGCCAGTCGAAATGTGCATATACAGGTCATTCAGGACAGCGCGGGCGATTTCCGCTGTTTCATACTGCCCCAGACGATAGACATTTCCGCCTCCAGTGGGTACCGCCTTTATTTCATGCTCAGGACTCACATACACGCTGGTGCACTGGGCAATGTTCGTGATGGAGTCCCATTTTTTGTTCATGACGTACATTCTGCATCCTCCACATAAAACCAGGATTGCGGTGGACGCCGAATCTCTACAGGCTCATAGCCAAATTTTGTTGCCCGCAGTCTTGTGAAATCACTTAACGGTCGTGGGCGGTCGTAAATTTTCAGGTCGGAAATGTGCCAGCCATACAAGTCTTTCAAATCTGCATAACTCATCCCGGACTTCCATCCGGCATAGTCTTTGACTTGCGGTACTGTGAGACAGCTTCCAGAAATTGCAGATTCGATATCTTCTTTGACGACACAGTATTCAGGTCCAATGCGTCGGATGTCATCGCAGACGAACTCGCCAATAACCATCTGCATGGCCCTGTCTATATCATCTGGCACACCAATGCCATCCCATGTGATAAACTTGGTCTTTCCGTGATAGATTTCTCCATCATACGATTCTTCGCCATCTCTGAAAATCGTAATGAGTTTCTTTGGAGCTTTTGTGCAGTAGATGTAGCATTTGAACGGCACTTCAAGGTTTGGCGCAGTTTTGCGAATTTCAACCGTCTTCCGCAGGTTTGCGATTTTCTTGCACCAGTTGGGCCGGATGCTCAGTAAAACAGCTTTACTCACTTTGCACCTCCCCGTCGTCTAAACAGCCTTTGAGCTGTTCGAGCTTTTCGAGCACGATCTGCTGTACCTGTTCCGGCTTGCCGACGATCTCAACGAGCTGCGCCAGCATGATGTAAACGTCTGCGATTTCTTCCCTGACGCTCTCGTGGGCGACCTTGATCTTCGCACCGTTGCGGTAGTTGAAGGTCACGGCCCGCTGGAGATTGCAGATCGACTTCGTGAGCTCCGACATTTCCTTGATCGCCATCTGGAGCTGAGGGGTGGTGCCGTACCGATTGATTGCCCGCCGGATGGTGCTCAGGCCATAATCAGGAATGGCCGGGATGCCCGCATCCTCGTACCATTTGAGCTTTTCCCGCAGGGTCGCATAAGCCCACAAGATCGTGTAGTGCTCTGCGATCAGTCCGTCAATGCTCTGCTTCGGGTCGTCGAAAAGGTGATCGGTCAGACTTTCGGAGAGCTCCATATCGTTGCATCCCAGATCGATGCTGCTGCCATGGCCCTTGACGAGCTGCCGCGCATACTCGGTCAGCGCTATTTCAGGTTGCCGCAGCCATACCCAACCGTCCTCGCTGACGTCAGTAAAGTTGAGGGCCGCCTGAAAGTTGTCCACGGGATTGTCGGTCGTCAACTTTGGCACGCTCTTGATTTTTTGCTTATCCATTTGCTCACCCTTCTTTTTGAATAATCGTCATATCATAGCCGCTTTCCACAAACTTCACACAGAGGTCGTGCTTGATTCCGTTGCCGAGATAGGTATAGATATCCGTCATTTCCTCAAGTGTAAAATTCGTACCCAGCAGCTTGTTGATGCCCTCAAAGTGGAGTTTTCTTTCCTTCGGGGAAATGCCCTTAATTGCTGTGCGCGTAAGCCACTCCAGAATTTTTGCTTTCAGCTGGGTTTCATCGCTCACATCTTCCAGCCTGAAACAGGAATTGCTTCTCAGGCTGAAAATGAGCTCATTTTGCATATTCACGAACGCCTGCGGAAACGCCGCCTGAATTTTCCTTGCCCACGAAGTATCGAAAATGCTGAACTTTTCTACACCGCCTGCGGCTTCAGGTTCTTCTTTAGCAAGATAATCAATCGTGTTTTCGACATCTGCCAGTGTGTGAATATGTCCCAGTGAACCTTCCATGCTCAGCACGGCCTTCAGCTGGTCTGCGTTAAGTGTTCTCATTTTTCGCTACCTCCTTCGGCGGCAAAGGCATCCACCCAACTACGGGAGAATCCACACGGTTATCGTAAACGTCCTCCGGGTTGAAATAACGATATTCCCACCAGCCTTTAGGAATAAAGTAATCATCATTTTCTTCGTCGTAGGTTCCCCACTCGAAAATTTCTTCCCAGTAGAAAGCGCTCTTTTTTGATAGAACTGTGCCATCTTCGTAGTGAGCCGTCGTAATCCCATATCCGCCGCAGGCTGTTTCGAACAGAATCAGCACATCTTCTTCGACTTTCGGCGGATTCGTTTCAGGATTCCGCCATTTCGGCCACTCACTTACAGTGGGTGCAGTCGCTACCGTTTTCTGAGCGTCTTTATAAGCCGCGCTGGCCGCAGCGCTGTGCGCTTGCACCAAGCGCTCTTTGCAGGAGAACCTCGCCATCAATTCATTGGCGTCAACCAATCGCTTCTCAGCCATTGTTTTCCTCCTCATAAATATCGAGCTTCATGTCCAGTGTGTACGGGGTGTCCACCGCGGCGTCAGCATCCGGGTCAAACTGCACGTCCAAGCTCCCATCTTTCAGCGAAATGGTGAGCACACAGTTATTGAGCTTTGTCGTAAAGCTGTCGCCATCGTTCAACTTCCCATGGTCAGCCGCGTACAGCTCCAGCGCCGCTTTAATCGCCGCGTTCGACTGTTCAATCAATCCCTTTTCATTCATCCGAAATCACCTCCATCTTCGCCACATCGAATTTTTCATACTCCGGGTAGCAAGCCTTGGCCATTGCTTTTGCCCGCGCCGCTGCGCTTTTACCGCTTTTATCGTCAACCAGCACATACGGCAGGAGTGCAGAGCCATGTTTCCCGGATGCAGCGATAAGCATCTCATACCTTGCCATCGTCTCGCCCTTTCTCTGGTTTCGGCGGGTGCGCTTCGCTCTGGCGATCTATGTCACCCTCCACACAGCACGCCGCATAAATCAGAAGTGCAGCCATCACCGCCAGAATTGCCAACACAATCCATTGCCGCATTTTGCATCACCCTCCCAGAAGATTTTTCATCATGTATCCGGCCATAGCCTGTGCATATGCCTGTTTAGGAACGTCCGCCGCACCATTCTCTTCCAGCAACTCTTTGATGCTGTGTTCACGCCCTGCGCCGTCAATAGCCCGGACTCTGGTACTGCCGCGATTGACCGTCACCGTTTTCTTATCGCGCGGGTGGATGCCGAACGGAAGCTGGAAGTCTTTCTCGAACACCCAGAGGTGATAGCAGTCGCAGACATCCACCAGCCTGTCCTGCGTCGGGAACACCTCGACGGCGGCGCGCTTTTCGCCGAACAGGTCATTTTTAATTTCCATCTTGACGGCCCACGGAATATCCCCGCTGCCGTCGCTCTGGCCGACACCCTCTGCCGCCGTAATCGTGACGTGCTCGACCTTGCCCCATTCCGTGCGGAGCAAACGAGACATCACGCTGTACTTCTGGTCTTCGCTGATCCACGCCCGATCCATCTCCCTCATCCAGCCGTGATAAGGTACTCCCAGCTCTTCAGCCGCCTGTTTCGGGGTAATCGTCTCAATCCACTTCATGTTACTACTCCTTTCCAGTGCTCATGCCCATCAGCTCCGGCGTGTCCACTACATTTCCAACCACCTTTGAGGTCAGAACCAAGCTTGCAAGACCATGCTCGACAAACTCCTTTCGGTTCTCCGAAAATTCTGCGTAGAATCCGATATGGCCTACGCCGTAGTCGATGTATTCGCCGTATCTTACGGCAAAAATCACATCTTTGCCGCATCGATTGTCTTTCAAAATGTCCCCCTCAAAAACAGGTGCCCCGTTTCCGTCCGTCAGAGTCGTGTTCATGCCGATCGTAAACGGCTTGACGAGATGGGCGTATGCCGGCTCTTGCTCGGAGTTGATGTACCAGCCCTCACCCGGTCGGCTGTTCTTCACACCCGGTGAGCGAATCAAGAATCCTTCATGCCAAGTGCCATCTGGGGACTGCCCACGAAAAGTTCTACCCTGCATCATGCTTCCTCCTTGACCTTGACAGGAAGCACCAGCGCTTCATACTGCGGCTCAATCAGCTTTACGGGGGATAGAGGGCCGACCACCCATGCGCTGACCTCGTCTCCTTCCATCGACTTCAATGCCTCGCTCAGGAACTCCAGATTAAAGCCGATTCGCAGGCGCTCATCCAGCTTTCCGTTGAAGGAAAACTCCTCATTCATCTGCGCAATCGTGCTACGCATCGACGCTCTACCTGTGCCGCCGGGTTCCAGATCCATCACCAAGGTGCTCTTTTCCTTTGCGTCTGCAGACCGAGCAAGTTTGACGCGGCCCAGAACGCCCAGCAATTCTTTTCTGTCAAGCACGATTCTGGTCCCCTCACTCTTTTGGGCTGCAATTTTGCTATAATCCAGAAACGGTTCTGCGATCAGGCGAGACTTCACCTCAAAATTGTTGTCACTGAAAACGGCCTTTTTGCGGTCTCTTTCAATACTGACGCTCCCATCAAGGCCCAGCGTGTCAATCGCCTTTGCCGTTGCCGCCGGAAGCACAAACTTGAAATCGCCATCGGCGGGGTGCAGCCGATTCGGCTGATAGCCATTCTGTACCCATCCAGGGCGCAGATTTCCAAAGTATCGTCGCCGTTGTGGGAAAAGCACAGCCCTTTGTGCGCCGGATGCCGATCCTCCTTGGATACAGCGTACAGAACCTTTGAGATGGCCCAGCTCAAATCGCTCGCGCTTACCACGCAGCGTTTCGCATCCTTTCCCGGACCATCAAATGTGGGGTAATTCTCCGCCGGCGTCGTGCTCAACCGCGCCCGCGCCGTGCCGGACTCTATGACCAACCCGCTCTTTGTCACGTTGATGTTGATTTCAGGGGCTACTGCTCCGGTGACAAAATCCACTCCACGCGGTGGAATAACGACGCCCTGCGGAACCGGGCTGGAAAGTTCTGCCCGAATGCTCAGTTCCAAATTCGTTGCGAACGCATCCGGGCCACTCAGCAGGATTCCCGTGCTGTCGTTGCCCACTGCGCGAACCTCCGGCACCGCTGTTCGGAGCTTGGAGAACAGCGCTCCAATTTCGCTTCGTTCAAACTTCATCGTCTTTTCCTTTCTCAAAATTGTCTCTGCTGAACTGCTCATAGCATTCCGGGCACATATAAGCCACCCGCTCCGGGCTATCTCCACGTTTTCTGCGCAAGAGCAGCGCGTACATTTCTTTCATCGGTCTGTACTTGCCACAGACCGCGCAATACTCCCACAGACGCTCCTTCTGCACGTCACTGGGAACTCTCTGAAGAAGCGGCTGTGGTTTCTCGCGCCGCATATTCTCAGCACCCACCACGCTTTCCACGCTGCTCCGCATGAAGACAGGCGTGTCGGTCGCATCCGCTGACGTAAGAATATCTTTAATCCACTCCGCTTTCGGAATGACCTTTCCGACGTTTCGGCCCGTTTCCGCGCCGATGATGACCCACTTCAACTTCTGGAACGCTTTTGTCACATCGCCCTCAAACGGGCCAAGGAGCGGCTCTATCGCTACGAACGCATTATAGTGTTCGTTCGCCCATACGCTGCTTTCTCTTACCGTCGCTGTCGAACCGTACCAGAAATTCTTGTTTTGGGGTAGCTTCTCGTGATTCGCAAGCTGCTTATAGCGTTCCGGATACTGCGTCAGAAAAATGTACTGGTGCTGGGGCGCTTCATCAGCCGCCGCAAACACCCGAAGAATCCAATCTTCAGGAACCCACGGCCCGAATAAATCGCCATCCGTGCATACCATAATGCTTGAGCCAACTTTGACCTTTTGAGGCCAGTCGAAACGGTATTTGTGCATGGTGGGCAGAAATCCCGTTGGACTGTTCAGGAAGCGCTTGCTCTTCGTTTTCCAAGGGGTATCCAGCTCAAAGAGCTTTTCTCCCACCTGCTGAACTTTCGGCCTTTCCGCCAGATTTTGTCTCCAATCGCTTGCAAACCTCAACGTGCTTTTCCTTGCGTAGCAATACCGGCAATCTTTCAGGCATCCAGTCACCGGATTCCAAGCATAATCGGCCAACTCATTCTTTGTTCTGTTCACCGATAAATCCTCCCCGTCTGGTTATCCACGAGAACAATTCGCTCCACAATTTCAAACCCGGCGGCACCTGCCACATAACGCAGGACGTGGACAAGTTCGCTCACACGAGCTTCTTCCCTCTGGATGTTGCTCTCTGCCCGAACCCGTGTAGGGTCCGGCGCACCGCTAGGATTGTGGTTCTTTCGGGTATCAGGCATTGTTCTCTCCTTTGTCCAAAACCATGAAATATTCGTACTGGGTTCCCGGATTGGTATTCGGGCGGCGGCGTACAATATCAACTCGGTATCCTGCTTTCAGGAGCAGCCGCCCCAAATCCAGACGTTCATCTTCCGAAAGGCCCTTTGCTTTGGCGGGCGCGAGAGAAAGTTCAATTTTAGCCGACACGCTTTTCCACCTCCATCAAGTCGTGCATCAGTTCATCCACGAGCAGCTTTCCAGCATTTGCGCCCGTGCGGATAATGTTTCCGTTCTCCTTGAGTTCCGCAAACTCCTGTGCGCGGATTTCCTTAGACTGACGTGCAAAATCAATTTCCGCCGCTGTCATGCGGCCCTGCACGACCTGTTGCCATTCCGCAATAAACGGTTTCGCGTCCTCCAAATCGGCGTACTGGTCGTTGTTATAGCTGCGCTTTTGGCGGACAGTGCCGCCCGGTTCCACCTCCAAGGTGTACCACGGGGTATTCGGGTCAGACTTGCGCCGCATGAAGAAAATGTAGCTTTCGCGTTTGGCAATGCGTTCAAAGTATCTGGTTCCGCGCTGGATGCAGTGGTCAAGGAATCTGCTTTCTTCCAAAATGGCCTTCGCCCCATCCGGCACCCGAATGATGTATTCCGTTCCATCGTACTCGTAGATTTTGCGGATTTTCTTGTAGATGTTCTCGATATGGAACTGATCCTCCAGTTCCTTGGCTTCCTTTTTGATGCTGCTTGCGGCACCTCTCAGCGCATCCTTTCGACGCCGCTTATTGCGCTCCAAGGCCAAATCGTCATGGCGACGCTTGAGATCCAGCGGGAAACGAACCTTTTCAAGATTCAAGTTCATCTTCATCTGCCCGGCCATATCGAGATAGTCCAACCAGTCCGATGCGACTTGAAGAGCAATCTGGCCGTTGTAGCTTCCGGTGACTCGCCTTGTCTGCTGGCGGAGATATTTCAAGCTCCGCGTCATTCCGCTTTCCTGCAATGTCTTGGCCATTCCTGAGAGGTTTCGGATGTTGGCCGTCATCTTCATGTTCTTGTCATTGATTGCAAGGCCGGCTTCTTTCCACTTCAGCGCATCATCCACCTCGCGGAACGACTTTTTGCTTCGTGCGACCGCAGCCAGCTCCTGACGATTTAAGCCAAACACGCCGTAATAGGTCTCTGCACGAAGATTGATGCGGGCGCTGTGTTCATATTCGTCGTACACCTGAGAGCACAGCGCATCAGCCCAGCCCGTTTTCACAAGGCTTTCGGCCATCGGATACCGATTCACGATTTCCCACTGACGAACTTCCCACGGAAAATTGAGGTGCTTATCGTACTGGTACATCCATTCAGATTTCAGCACTTTCCGAATATCACTCTCAAATTGGTCAGTATGGGATGCCAACGTGTACGGCTGATACGGGCCAGAGGGGGCCAGCAGCATTGCGGATAACTTCGGGCGCTGGCACATAATATATTCCTCTTTTTCACTCCAGCTGCGTTTCCACTGCTTGATGGTCTTTCCGTCCGTCCACCAGATTCCACGGCCGTGAAATTCCGGTTCTGCCCGATGATTTCTGAAATCGAAATACACCAGATAGCGGCGAATCCAGACTCCATCCCCCTGCGGCTTGCTCCAAAGGAATGTCCTTGCGGCCCATAACCTTTTGACCGAATAGCGGGTATTGCGAACCTGCATTTTCTCCCCGCAGCACTCGCACGTCGCTGTGCTCTTGTGTTTGAGCAGTTCCGACAGCGTATATTCACCACCGCAGCTATCGCACCTTGCCCGCTGAATCGAGATTTTCTTCTCAACGCCGCCGGGTTCGATTACGTTCTGTTTATCATTGGTGACCCAAAGAAAGCCCGCATCACTGCACACTTTCAAAACTTGTTTACTGAGATCTTCCGGCGGCTCCGGCAGATTCTCAAAGAGCTTCTTGGTCTCAGCCGCCTGTCGTGCGTTGCGCTCTTCGCGCTTCTTCCTGGCATGAGCCGACAGTGCATCTTCTACAATGCCAATCAGATATCCCGGTCTGCAGTCATCAAAATAGTTCTGCAGGAGTTCCGATTCTCCTTTTGTGGCCGGCACTTCGGTCCTCCATGTCAAGCACTGGCAGGGCTTGACCTCAATTTGACGCGGCGAAAGCTCGCCTTTAGTCGGGTTCTCGTTCCCGCGAAGCTCCCCCGTCCAGTAATCCCCGAAAAAGCGCCACACGACCAGCGGCTTTTCCTTTTTGTCCCAGACGGCCACCGTCAGCACCTTTCCCTCGATGTAGCGGCCCATGCCCTGCCCCTCGGCAACTGACATACACAGTGCCGCATCCAGCTCTGGCCGTTTCGGTTCCGGCGCATAAAGTTTCAATTCTTTAGCCTTTTTCATTGTGTGCCGCCTCCAAGCTCTCTGCCGTGTAGTTCTTCCCCGGCAAAATCTTCACGCCGTCAATCGGCTGTGCAATGCAGATGGACTCCTGCTGATCTTGGATGATGAAGCAGAGCCATTCTCCCAGTTCTCCGGCCAGCTTCTTATCCCGGCCATATGCGACATGAAATGGCCCTTTATAGCTGTCCTCAAACTTCTCCGCAGGATGCTCAAACACATAGTTGGCGTGCATCAGCAAAAATTCTTCTGCTGTCAGCTTGCGGAGAGGAACCAGCTTCGTACAGCTGCTCCGGCTTCCGTAGCCATCCTCGTCAACATCACCCCCGGCCGCAACTGCCCAAAACTCATTCTTGCCGTTCCATGTGTACCAATTCAGGCAATCCCACGGGTCTAAGCAATAATGGAACCCAGTGCTGGCGCACATGGCCTTTTTCGTCTCATTCAGCTCGTTCGGAACATACTGGAATTTTCCGTTTCCAAGCGTTGCGACCAGCCCCGGCTTGAATCCCTTGAATCCCAAAATCATCAGAACCATCCCTCCAAGGAAAGCTGCATCGAATCCTCGCTCTGCTTCTCTTTCTTCTTTGCAGGCTTTTTCTCCGGTTTCGGCTTCTTTTGGTCGGGCTTTTCCTTTGCCGGCTCCTGCGGTTTCGGAATATTCGGGGTGGCGTTCTCCGGTTTAATGGTTGCCGGCGCCCGCATCTCTTCTTCCGTCGGCGGCGTTCCGGTAAGATTGATGTTCATCGAAAACGAGATTTCAGCATTGGGGAAGTAGAACTGCACGGCCTTGCGATACGCTTCAAGGTCAGACAGAACCTCTCCCGCATTGTGCACGACTGCCGCGCAGCATTCAGAGAACGTGCGCTCCGTGTTACAAACGACCTCAGCGAAGCGCGGCTCCTGATCTGCAAAGTTCAGCAGCGCCCGCAGCACATAGCTCTGAACGCTCGCGGCGGCGCGCCCACCTTTGAACAGCTTGTCCTCTGCCTCCAACTTCTCTTTTGCCTTGGTCCGCCAATCGACGAACTCTACTGTGGTTGTGGTGTGTGTGGTGGAATCCATATTGTCCTCCTATCAGAAAAAGCTCAACTGCCCGCCCTTGCCCTCAGAGAACATCGGTTCCTGCTCCGGCTCTTTGGGCGGTATTTTAGCGGTTTTGGGCTTTTCCGTATCTTTTGGTTGCTTACTCTTTTTTGTGGCTTCAAGGGCTTTCTGTGGTTCGGATTTTGGCGCATCCGCAGCATATTCTTCCTTTATCGGCTGGGTGACCAGCTCCATCTGCGCCATAAAGATTCGATACTGCCAAACCGGGATCCTGAGCAGCGGCGTGTACCAGACGCTCCCGTTGTCAACCGGAAGCAGCCCTCTTTTGTCATAAGACGTAGACGGGCTTGCAAGCGTATCACCGATGACGACATATCCCGGCATTCCAAGCAGACTCATTTGCAGATAGCACATCATACCCACGATGTAGTCAATGTCCTGCGCCACAAACAGCACATCCGTCTGATAATTGATGCCTTTTTTCCTGCATTCGTTTGCAAACGCCACCAGCAAGGCCCCCGCGCCGCAGGTCGGGTCACAGACCGCGACCCATCCCCTGTCTCCGATTTTCTGCTGAAATTCTTCTGCCGGGGTCGTCACCGCAGACATAAACTCGCAAAGGTGGTAAGGCGTGAAGAACTGGCCCGCGTGGTCACTTCCAAGCCCCAAGCACATATACAGCTCGCCAAGGAAATCCTGTTCCGAGTTGTCCTCCAACGCCATAACCAGAATCGAGAACATATCCGCGAATGCGTCCACTTCCTGCTTCGTGTACTTTTTCACAATAGTCATGTACTGCTGCTCCCGCTCATCGAAGTGGCTCTTGTCCGTCGCGTTGGACACGGCAATGGCGCTTATCGTAATCCAATCGCTCCAAACCTGCCACCTTGATCGCCCCTTGCTTGTAAATACTTCAAACTTCTTCACAAGCTCTTTCTGGGCCTCGCCGCGGACATGGCGAATATCGCTTCCCATTAGAAAACCTCCTTAGTCTGGCGGAACTTCCTCCGCCCGCTTTTTGAGAGGTCTCCTTTTCAGGAGATTCAAGCTGTTATCAAGGCCAAGGAAGTTATTTCCACTCGGCGTCTCCCGGTCAACCCGGTTTCCTTTGTATACGATATGTACTTTTTCCCACGCTTCCAGCGTTGTGATTTTTTGTGCTGCTGCTTGGTCAAGCAGACGCTTGGCATAGACCCAAGGATACTTTGCTTGATGGCGCATCGCTTCTTTCAGCGCGGCCACCACTAAGGCATCCTCTACACCAGCTTCCCGCAGACCCCGGAATTCTGAGGCCATATAAGGCGTGAGCATCTTATCGCATCCAGCCCAGACCCAGTAGGATTCCGGCTTTCCGTCGGGCGGGCCGGTTGAAGTCTCTTGCTGTTCATCTGCGTCCTCTGATTCTTTAGCGGGTTCAAAACCCAGTGGGTTTTCTTGGGTTTCTTTAGGTTTTGGTGGTCTTCCGCCCTTTGCCCCATTCTCACGGCTTATGGCCGCTTTTCGTTCATAGGCCGCTATCTCAGCGTCAAGTCTGCTTTTTATTGCAGGCCATACATACCGCTCATTGCCATCAAACCGTGGCTCGGCTCCATCCGCCTTATAATCCATCATCGCCCAGATGATTCGTCCCCTTTCTTCCATGCTGTACGGTTCAAGGAGAAGGCGGTAATCGTCAATCCACAGTTTTACATACTCATTCGCCGCCACGCTTCACCTCCCCTTTCGGCTTTTGATTGAGGGAGAGCACTTTGCACAGGTGCTTGTCCAGTTTGATTCCGTAGATGTGGTAATCAGCAAACAGCGCGTTCTCCCGGCGGTGTGCTTCCTCGTGGTGCGCTCGGCAAAGCGCGATTGCATTCAAGCCAACGTGGACGACCTTTTCTCTGTCCATGCCCATGCCGATACGGTCAACATGATGTACCTCCGCCGGACGGTTGCAAATTGCACAGCGGCGGTTCTCAAGGCACAGATACAGGTATTTTCCAATGTCGTCCGTTTGTGTCAGCAGACTATCCTTTGTCGGAACACCCCAATGGAAGCAAAATGAAATCAGGTAGGTAATGAATTCTCGTGCTGTCGTCATGTCGCAGTCCGAGAGGGAGAACCACTCCCGCATAGCGCGGGAGCAGAAATCCCATTCCAAATACTGCCGAAGTTCTTCCGGCTCGTGGCCGGACCACAAAGAAATGTCACGGATGATGGCAAAAATCTTTCGGCGCTGGTCAACAGAAATCGTGCGCCCATCATCCAACCGGACCTCCACCCGCCGGGGGCGTTTCTGCTCCACAAAGCGGCTGATGTCCGTATCGGGCTTCAGGACGAGCTTTCCATCTTCCAGCTTTTCAATTCTCGCCGTTACGACCATCCGTTTTCTCCTTGTCAACATGAACGTGCATAGGGATATACACGCTGTTCGCCTGCATATTTCTCACCAAGAAGTCATTGCATTTTGCTTCCGACAGGTGATTTTTGAGCACCTGCATCTCATAGGCATACTGTCCAGCAGCTTTTTTCTCTGCGATTTTGACTTGAATGTCTTCATCTCGATAATTGGCTTCTATCAAATAGAGGTCATATCCGAGTGCCTGCACCCCGTTCAGGTTGTTGGTGTCGGTAGCATAAATCACCTTGCCAGATGGAAAATGCACCTTGTACCCGCAGTTCGGTACATTGTGAGTCAGCATAAACGGAATCACATTGCACAGGCCGTATCCGTACATGGTCCGGGGTTCCAGCACATCAATCTGACGTTCCGGCACCCCTGCGGCCAGAAGCGGCGGTGCCAGCCAGCAGCAACACCCAAAGCGCAGCGTTGGCCGTTCTTCGGCAAGCCGCTTGATGGTGCGCTTTTGGAAGTGATCTGAATGAATATGCGTCAAAAGCACAAGTTTCAGCTTCGTCACATATGGCTCCAGCGCTTTGTAAGGCACCCCGCAGTCTATCAGCACAAAATCTTCCAAGATCGTAGCGTTGCCGTCGCTTCCGGTGCTGATAATGTTGTACTTGACCATCAGAGTGTCGCCAAATCAACAGCCGCTTTCACTTCGTCTGCTTCCGGCTCCGGCAAGTCCATAGTCTTGGCCGTCCGCTCGATTTTGGGCGGATTCTGCTCGCTGAGTCCATTCTGTCCGGCATCTGCGAAATCCGGCGTCTCCGGCAGAAGTCCGTCATCCGCACTGTTGGGAACCATCACTCGACCATCTCGTTCATAAGCGGTAGTCATTTCAACAGTCATGATTCCCCATTTGGAAATCAGCTGGCGCAGCATAGTCTTTTTTGCCATACCGTCAAAATTCCGGTACCAAAAGCTGGAATATTTCCACATATCCTCCTGCGGGATTTCGCCGTTCAATAGCTTTTTGTACGCGGTCGCACTGAATGCCGGACTGTACTTATCGGCATGAGCCATCATCTGGTCGGCAGTCCAGTACAGAGTTTTCTCGAAGCCATTGATATACTCGAAGTGGGCAATATAGCCCACAGTCGGCATTGCCGCACGCTTTTCAAAATCTTCGATGAAGTGCATTTCATGGAAACGCTCTTCAAAGGGATCCCAACCGCCCAATTCCCCGGATTTGACTTCCAGAACATTCAGGCGCTTGTACTGGCCCGTTCTCAGAGCCAACTGGGTGTATCCCTTGTAGCCCAAAACGAATTGCGCCTTGAGACACGCCGGCTCAATCACATTACCCTGCCGGTCACGTTTTGCTTTGGATTTGAACGGCACCAAGTAGAACTGACCCAACTGCGGGGAGGGCTGCAAGAGCAGGCTCTCACCCAAAAGGGCACCCGCCAAAATAGTACCTGCATCACACTCCTGCAAGGTAGGATTAACTGCCACAGCAGAAGTGATATTTGCAGCGAATCGTGCCGCGCGTACCGGATCGCCTAGGGTATTATTTATGAGTTTCTTGTATTTCTCGGTCTGCATTGCTTGAGAGAAGTACAATTTCTGCGGCTGCATAGCTTTAGCCATTATCGCTTACCTCCTGATTCTCGATGCCGACGGAATCCATATGCTTCTGGATCTCGTTGATTTTTTCATTTATGAAAGACTTCAGCTCCCGGAGCTGGGTCAATGTACCGCAGCACTGGAACGTGCGGCCCATGAAAGCAAATTGGGCCGTCATGACCTGTTCCTTGCTCTCCTGCTGGGTTTCTTCGGCCTCCTGCTCGTCCATAACCGGAGGCTCAGCGCCCATGACCTGCGGCGCGGCCAGCTCTTCTTCCACCGCATCCAGCACCGCCGACTCTGCTTCCTGCTCACGAAGCTGGGCCTCAAGGCGCTGTTTCCGTTCAGCTTCCTCGCGGGCCACACGGTCTTTGCGCTGGCTCACGCTGTTAATCGCAACGGCCAGATTGCGGCACTGCTTATACTCAGCCATGACCTCCGGGGCATTCTCCATGCCGTTGATGCAGTTCACATCAGCTACCACACGGTCAATGTAATCCTTGACCTTGCTCTTCAAAGATTTCAGGCTCGCCGTCATGGTAACGGCAATGCCGACGTTCCCATAGCTGACCCACTCGACCCCGTTTGCCTTGACCAGCTCGTCGAAGTAAGCAACCACTTTCTTCTCCTTGTCAGCTTTCAAGCCGGCTTCCACATCCGTGATTTTGCCTTTCAGCGCTTCATCCGCAGGGCCATAGACATCGGTGACGCACTCCTTGTAAACCTTGTCGAAATCCTCAAACGGCTGCATGATTTGATTTTTCACAACCATGCGCCGGGCATCCAGATCTTTGCGGTCGCGATTCAGCTTCGCCCGCTGCTCCTTGACGACCTTGAGCGTTTCTTCCGTGCAAACCAGCGCCAGCGCTTCCGCCACAGACGCCTGTGCCTGAGCCTTGATGCTGTGCAGCTGTTCCTTGATGACGGGAAGCTGCTGCACCACAATCAGCCTGTCGGCTAACATCGGCTCCTGCGTGGTTACGGCGGCAGTAAGTTCTTTTTCCATGTTGTACCTCCTAATTTTTGCATAGAAAAACGGCAGAAAGGATAGTCCTTTCTCGCCGCTTCGTACCTGTTGAAAAATTCAACCGAATATGCTACAATATGGTTGTGTGTGGTGGAGACCTGTATTTTCCGGCTTGATGTTCCTGCATCAAGCGCCAACGGAATGTGCGGGTCTCTATCCATTTGTAGCGCGCTGGCCGTTCTGGTCAGCGCTTTTTTCGTGTGCGGCGAGTATGTCATATACCATGAGTTGGCCGATGATTTGGCGCTCAGCGGTGCTCTTAGGCTGTGTAGCGGTCTTTCCCTTGCGAGGTCTTGCGGGCGATTTCAGCTTCTTGCCGAACTCCTTGGCGTAACACTTTGCGCCGTACCCCGCTTCGATTGCCGCCGGATCTGTAATGACCCTGTGACACCGAGCGCATCTTACCATGCTTCTTTCCTCCGAAAATCATGAACATCTGGAATGCGTGCGTCAGCCGCACCGCCATGATGATTGCAATAATGACAAGCAGCCATTCGCCGCCGATTGCCCAGTAGCCACGCCAGCGGTAGGCGCTCGGCAACTGCCATATTGCCATCAGCCCTCCGGCTACGACCCCGGCCAGCGTGTCCAGCAGTCCTACGAGTACCCAATCCATCACGCTCAGCTTCTTTTCCCTGCGCTTCATTTGAGGTTTGCTCCTTTCATGTAGGTTTTGACCAGCGCCCATTCATGGGCATCCTTTGGCTTCCCCGCCATTGCATCCAGCGCTTCTTCGGTTCCGCACTGGTCACAAATCATGATGCCCGGAACCTGACGGGAAAGAGCATTGCTGTGCAAGCGCATCTTCATGGTCAGCTTCCCGCACCGGGGACACGGGAGCACCTGCGCCATCTCAGCTGCGGCATCCTGCACATCGAGGTATGTAGCAAAGACTTCATCCAGCAGCTTCTTCTCCGCGTAATCCTGAATCATTTGCATCACCTTACGAAACATCCCTTTCTTCCTCCAAAAGGCCAACCATTGCGCTCCACACCTTGTCGGTGTAGGCCGTGCTGCGGGTTCCTGCATTCCAAGCCTTTTCTGCCCCGCTCTTCCCAAGGTTGTACGCCATCATAGTTCGGTTGATGTCTCCATCGTACAGGGCAAGATAACTTCCGAGCATGTAGCACCCAGCCTTGATGTTCTGTCCGGCATCCAGCAGATCCGTGACTCCCAGCTCATCTTTGAGCCATCCGGCATTGATGCTGTTGATCTGCATCAGACCATAATCCCCGGTTGAGCTGGTAGCGCTCACCGTATAGCCGCTCTCGACCTGCATGACGGCGTAGGCCAGCTCCAGCGGAACTTCGTACAAGTCACACATCTCGGCTGTATACTGCTGTAAATCCGCATCCAGCGGCACATGGTATGTAATCGGCTCATAGGGAGCCGGGTCTCGCCGGATGCACTCACCCTGCTCGATGTCAGCTTGCACAGGAATCATCGCTATCGGGAGCTGCGTTTCTTTCGGTTGGAAAGCGAACGCCGCGGCGATGCTTCCGATTACCAGTAGTTGCGCCGCCGCTGTTGCCACCAGCGGGATTATTGCCTTTCGCATCATCCTGAACCTCCGTAATGCCGAACCGCTCGAACACATACCGCCGGGGCACTCTGCCCGGAAACGTAAGCAGACCCTTTGCTTCCAGCTCTTTGTTCATCTGCTGGATAAACTGATAGGCTCTGGATTTGCTGCATCCGACAATTTCCTGCACTTCGCTCACGCCGATAAAGTACGATTCTTTCACGTCCGACGCCCTCCTTTCGAAAAACGCATATTGGCCATCGCCACGAACAGGTTGTTCATTCGATCCATGATCTCATTCCATTCAGCCTGTTCGTCTTCTTCGATTTTCCCGTCTGCAACGATCTCTATCATCGCATCGCGCTTTATAATAAATTTTTGAACCGCCGCCAAAACGCCGATAACAGCTTCCGGCAGATCTTTCAGTTCAATCTCCGGCACCACCCGCTTGCCCAGCTCTGAGGACAGGCGCAAGTGCTGAACCGCAAGATACGGGGCTTGGTACACATCGCACATGGCACTCGCCACATCGCTGGGCACCGGGCGCTGGCTCTGCTCGTAATCCCGCAGGGAATCGACCGACACGCTCAAAAGCTGTGCGGCCTTCTCCTGCGTAAAACCAGCAGATTTCCGCGCGTTTTTGTAGATATTCTGGCAATCAACCGCCATTTCGCACAACTCTCCTTTCTGGTAAACTTATGATGTAAGAAATCACGCCCGCAGGTTCAGGCAGGACTCAATCGCGGACTTGATGTTCGCGGACGGCACCATCGTACCATTGATGACCTGGCTGACGTGTGCGCGGGAGTACCCGATTTCTTTTGCCAGCTCAGTGACGCTCATATCGTCGCGCTCAACCATCGCTTTTTTGACTGACACGCACCACTCTGGCAGCGGAACTTTCTTCATGTTTTTTCTCCTTCCCGACAAAGATTTATCTAACAAATGTATTGAACACTTGTTTGATTTTTGATAGACTAAAAGGGCCAGTACCCACCATTCAACGCGTTCCCCCGCCTTTAAGCTGTTAAGCAGAAGCTCTTGGGGAGTAATCGCTTTACCTGCGCACCGCCGATTTGCAGTATCGGCGCTGCGCTTTGCAGCGATGCCTGTCATGAGGAGGAATCAACTTGCATGGTTTGTACTGCGTGGTACGTTGAAGCCCCTTTGCAGAGGGGCTTCGGGGAACGCGCTGAATGGAAAGCGCTGGCCCTTTCAATCTGACATTTGTTTTGTACAAGTGTATTATAAACCATCACTTTATGATTTTCAATCGTAAAAATCATAACAAGATGGTTTTTGTGAGGATGCACAAAATGACTGAGACCAATTTGTACGATTCTATTGCTCTTGCAGACAGAATCAAACTTCAGTGCAAAAGCAGGAACGTTCAGATAAAGGACGTGATGGACAGCGCCAACCTAAGCAATGGCACCCTGTACAATCTTCGCTCCGGAAAAATGCTCAAGGCAGATAGCCTTGCCAGAATTGCCGATGCCCTCGACTGCTCCATGGACTTCCTCATGGGGCGCACCGTTGACCCCGCCGTGAAACGGATGAATCTGACAGATGATGAACGCCAAAAGGTTACAGATTATCTTCAGTTCATTCTGAGTCAGCGGAAATAGTTCTCAGAGCTGCTCAGATGGCTCTATTTTGCGTTTTTGATTCTTCCGCAAGGAATTTGCCGTTTGATACAAAAAGCGGCTTAAATTGCCTCTTTGAGCGATTGTGTTCATTCGTCGATTACGAAGTGCGCGCCCTCGGTGATAAGCACCGTGCCGCGATGCTCGTCATTGACGATGGTGTTCCGTTTGCCGATGTACTCTGCCGGAAGCTCCCCGCTCTTCACCCGCTCAAGGTTGAACGGCGTCGGCTCCCAGCGGCCCTTGTAGGCCTCCGGGATCTTGCCCCACTCCGCTTTTGTGTAGTGGCGCATCAGGTCTGCCCCCATTCTTCTCCGCTCAGCAGCTTCCAACCGTAAGCATCGCAGAACCACCAGCCGGAGGATTCCCCATCGGCGAGGTAAATGATGTCCGACACGCTCAAGCTGTGGCCCTCGAAGCCTGTGGGCCTGTCTATGTTGAATCTGCGGAACAAGCCATCAAGCGTCTGCTGCGCGTCCTTTCGGGTTTCCACATTACCCTCGTACACCAGACGGTAGTTCTCCCGGTGGATGCCTCCCAGCTGTGCAGCCTGATCGGACGCCATGAACCGCAGCTTCATCTGCTCCATGGTGTCCTCTTTCAGCTGGTAGATTTCATACTTCATGTGAATCTTCCTTTCCTTGATTTGCGAACGCCATCAAGTGTCTAACAAGCAATTTCCGGGTGGACGTGCCTTTTACGCAGGATGTTGACCTGCTACCCAGAACCATAAAACGGACACGCTCATGGTGTCATGGCTCCCGCGACGCCCATTGGGCGTTTCGGCCTGTGCCGGAGGCCATCGTCAGGCGGGTTATTTATTCCAGTTGCGCCCTGCGCCAATCGACGCATCCCGGATAGAGAGCATCCTATTCTTTCCTGTGCGAGTGCTGCGGAATGCCTGCATGGCCTCCCGAAAGGCATCGTCTTCAGCCAGTTCCCACGACTCAAAGTGGTAATACCGAATCTCGCCATCCTCGGCCTGATACTTAATTTCAATGTTCACGGCTCAAGCCTCCTCGATCTCCACGCACTTGATGCTGTTGCGAAGGTACTTCCGCCCCCGGAGCGCTTCACAGGCGGCGCACAGGTCATCGACCTTGCACCGCAAGAGGATGTCCTCAATCTCGCTGCTCCCCTGCCGGTTATCGTATGCAGCCTTAACGACCGCTGCTCGGTCATCATCCAGCAGGACGGTCATGCAGGCCTCGTCTTCCTTGCCTTTCATGCGGATATCGTAGGTAAAAATGACGTACTTCATGGTTTAGGCTCCTTTCTCACAGCTTGCGCAGGTTCGCATACTGGCGAAACAGGTCTTGGACGTATGCCCGGTGGATGGTTGAGCAAAACCACATCTCCGCATCCCGACCCGCCCGGACGGGCGGCACCCATCCGGCCATTTCCACCACATCCGCATCGTAATCCTGCGGTGCGTGCTTGATTGTAGCCGCCAGCACCCGGATCACCCGGGCGATGCCGTACTTCGGCACCATCTCCTTCACGTTCAGGCGGTTCATCTCGCTGGCAAGCTGTTCCAGCTTGTCGCGTTCCTCGAACCACTTCGCCCGGTCTTCTGCCGGAATAGTGGTCAGCTGCTTCATAAGCTCTTTGTCGAACATCATTCAGTCCTCCTCAACGACCCAGCCGGCGCAATAGCCGGGGTTGCGAAGCCTTGCTTTCTTCAAGGCTTCATCGAACGACCGGGCGCGAACCCGGATGGGTGGCAGGTTCCCGCCTACTATCTCCCATGTGTCCATCGGTGCTACAAACTTCATCGTGTGGCCCTCCCTCAGTTCCGGCTATCCCGCCGGATGCTCAAAATCTGGTCGTTGTCTCCGAAGCTCCGTTCCTGCAGGTTCTCGATGTCGTAAATCAGGAATGCAAGGATCAGAGCTTCCCGTGTGCAGCGCTTCCGTTCCCGGAACGTGTACGGCGTCTTGGCCTTTAACAGCCGTTCCGCCACATCGTCCACAATGTCCAGCGTGGTGGTGTAGGTCTGCGGCGCTGCCGGGCCGCGGCCATGCGAGGTGTACTCAACAAGAAGTCTCATAGCGTTGTCCTTTCTATCTAACAGATGTTTGAATCATTTGTTAGATATATTATAATCCTGAGTTCTTTGGATTTCAACGCAAAAATCAAAAGTTCTTTGGATTCTATCTTTTGCACAGATTGGAGATGTTTCCATTGTTCACTTCTTCTCAAGTTGCTGAACGTATTAAAAAGACCGCTCACGATCAAGGATTCCTCGTCAAAGACATCCTCGTAACCTGCCAGCTGAACAAGAACACGCTGTCGTCGATGAAGTCTGGTGGCTATTTCCCCCGGATGGAGGCCATAGTTGCAATCGCGGAGCATCTGGGCTGTTCCGTTGACTACCTGCTTGGTCGCACCGACGACCCCGTTCTTCATCAGTTGGATTCGTCGTCGTCGGCTATATAACGCGCGCGCCCGCGCGTGATGATGACGAAGTCATCTAATCTTATTCTTAATCTTATTCTTAATCTTGGGCGTTCTGGGTTTCGTTGGGTTTTGCTGGGTTTTCTCTGAAACCAAAAATAACCCAGTGGGTTTTCACAATTTCTTAATATTTAAGAAAAGCGGGGCCATCAAGCCCCGCCAGAAACCACCTTGGAGATGACCAGCCGCCCTGCGAAGTACTTAAACCTCTCCGGCGAATGGAACAGCTTCTCAAAATACGTTGCATCCTCTTCCCGCAGATCCGTGAAGTCCTCTTCATCGACTCCAACCACGAGGAATGTGCCAACAATGACGTCGTAAGGCTTGCCGTCCCTGTACAGGGCCCGGTTCGGCTTGAGGCCCATGTACTTGCCCTCTTCGTTGCAGACCAAACCCACCGGGCGGTGCGGATCCGGGTAGACCACCTGAATGTAGCCGCCCACGGCGTCTTGCAGGGTTGCAAGCTCGTTGTGAATATCAATGCGTTCCGGGGCCTTTCCCGGCTCAATCTTCAGCGCTTTCATGGTTCAAATCTCCTTTCCGGCCGACAGCGGCTTACCATTCCATGCAACACAGAACGGGTACGAATCTACCTCTGCGCTGCGGAGCCAGCCGCCCTGCACGGCCATCATCGCTTCTACCCGGTACGATTGCCGAGTGTGACTCCCCTTGATGTTCTTGTACAGCGCCCCGCCGTGAGACTTCTTGAAAGCCTTGGCCTCCTCTTCGGTTCTGAAAAACTTGTTGCAATACATAGTCAAACCTCCTTGTTGTTGAGCTGATATGCTTTGCCGCGATAATTGATGATGTGTCGATGGTCAGGCGTGCGGAACACTTCAATGCGCTTCTTGTCCACGTTCTTGATGCCAAGCTTCCGGCGAATGAACCGCACCGCAATTTTGATGGTTTCAGCGTTGGTCATGTCCTCAGCCTTGCGGCTCGGCCTCTGCGCATAGCGGCTCATACGGACTTTGCTGACCGCTTCGGCGTCCGCTTCCGTCCCATAGAACTTGTCGGGATCTCCGTAGCCGCTCACCTCGTAGAACCGCTGGCTGCTGACTTGTTCCAAGCGTCCGTTCCAAATCGTGTTGACGCAATAGGCCACATCTGGCCGAATGCCCTCTTTCTCGGCCACGCGGCCAACGAACAGCTCAACGCCCTGCTTATCCCACTCCTTGGAAAAAGTGCGAGCCACAATGCGGATGATCTCAGTTCCGTTGGTCAAATCGACCTTGGCCAGTTCACCTTGGCTCCCATTCATGCTTGCGGTGTTGAAGCGATATCCCTGCGCCAAGTACTTGTTCACCTCTGTCGTGAACATCTTGTTGATATCTGAATACTTCATGGCCATTCCCCTTATCTAACAATCGTATAACCAGCGTACTTGAAGTTGTTCACGAGCTCCGCTGCCTTTGCCAGATGCTCAGCGAGTTCTGCGGCCCGCGCTGCATCCATTGTTGCCCAGTCCATCGAAATGGTGATTTTAACTTTTTCACCAAACACCAAGCGGATTTCAATGGCTTCATCCAGCTCTGCGACTTGCCCTGTCAGCTCTCGCATCGCTTTGCTAAGTACTTTGTACGTTACCATTTTCATATTTTTCGACCTCCGTTGTTGTTCATGCAGTCCAACAAATGTTTGACTGTGATTATATAATAATCCAACACCTGTTAGACGACAAGACCGCAAATCTAACAAGTGTTGGATTTCAGCGTATTACACAAGATTTTAGAAAGAAAGCTGGTAAAAAGGATGACGATTACTGTCCAACGCATTGTCGATTTGATGGAACATTACGGTTCATCGGGCGCTTTTATGTCGCGCCTGTGCGGGAAAAGCAGAACCCTTGTCGCAAGCTGGCAAGCGGGAAAATCTGTTCCTACCGCTTCGGACATCGCCGCTATTGCCGCCCGCTATGGCGTATCTGAAGCCTATCTCCGGGGAGATGTAGATTTCCCGGAATCGAATCTTTCCGCTTTGCAGAGGCGGCTCATGGACTCCACGCACGATCTGACGGACGATGAAATGTGCAAGGTGATAGAGTACGTCCGCTTCATCAAATTCCTGCGCCAATAACAAAAGGACAGGCTCCCAAAGAGGGCCTGTCCGCGCCATTGGTGCTCGTTACTGCTGTTTCAGCGTTTCGATGTACTCAAGCACCTGCTTGACCTGTTCCGGGGTTAAATCCTTGATTTCTTCCCGAAGAACATCATCAAGCACATTTCCATGTCTGGAGCGCTCATCCGATGCAGGCATCTTCTCACTCCTTCCCGGCGCAAGCACGCCATTGGAAAGAGTAAGACAGCTTACAAGCAGATTCCAGCCATCTACCGAAATCCGTGAATAAATAACAGAAAGGGTTGTGAGGTTATGGGGTTCCTAAGTAAATTGTTTCACCCAAAGAAAAATGAAGCCATAACATTTGAATCGCTTGGCCCCCGTCCCCGGCGCAATATTATTCCATTCAGCCAGTTCAAACCTAAAACGAAAGAAGAAATCGAAAAGCTCAACAACGATCATGCAGCAAATCTATCAAAAATCGACCTTTCAAATATCGATTTATCCCCTGCTTATACAGGAAATTTTTCATACTGGGATATTGAATTTCTCGCACAGATTGAACGAATAAAATTCAACAAACCATCCATTGGGCGCTACTGGACGACGGCACACCACATTGATTTTAACTCTTTGCTACACCACTTATGGGGTGCAGGATATATCGTTTCTGTTCCTTTGGAAGCGGATCTCTCTGCTTTCAAAGTCGATGAGTTAAAATCTATTTTATTGCAAAACAATTTGGATGTCTCTGGAAAAAAATCCGATTTAATTAAGCGGATTGTAGGATCTGTTCCTCTCTCCTTTTTGAAGATGAACAGGCTCATCCCCAATAAATTTCGCATTACAGATTCCGGCATCACAGCAATACAAAATTCACGCCGCGATAAGGTTTCAGAATTGTCTATGCTCGCTGAGAATCATCGCAAAAACAACGATTACGACTATTGGAGGGATGCTACCAAAGACATCATGGATATTCACCTTACGAACAACGCATGGCGCGAGGCTCTTTTTTCAGGCATTCAAATTTATAGGTTTGACTTATTCTATTTTCAAACCATGTGGGATTATCAGATGTACTTATGCAGTATTGGACGCGGGATTCCCGTGAAGTCGCAAGCCATGATTGCTCCTGGAATCATCGTAAATATAAAAAAGTGTGTTCAAGAGCTTTCCCTAACCAAAAATGATTTATTTCAAATATTCGATTCTGCTTACCAAGACGATGCTTTTCCCGATTGTATCTGTTCAAAAGAAGAGGCCTATGACTTATTCATGCGTTATTTGAATGAGCCATTTGACTCACTTGATTATGTTGTGGAATCGTATAACCGCCGTTTTGACGCCAGATATCGTCGCAATTAAAATTTGCATCACGCATTCCGTAATAGCATAACGAATTTCGTTATTTTATAAAGCAAAAGACCCCGGCCATTAAAAAATGGTCGGGGATTTCTAAACACGTCAGGAGGTATATTCTAATGCCCTGCTATAAGGATGAAAAAACTGGCACATGGTACTGCCAATTTCGCTACGCTGATTTCACCGGAAAAAGAAAACAGAAGCGCAAGCGCGGCTTCAAAACCAAACGTGAAGCGCAGGAGTGGGAGCGCGAATTCCATCTGCAAAAGGCCAAGAGCTGTGATATGACTCTTGCCAGCTTCGTGGAGCTATATTTCGATGACCGGGAGCACCATGTCCGCGACACCACAATGGACACTAAGCGAAATATTTTTGACACCAAAATCGTTCCGCTTCTCGGAAACCGGAAAATGAACGAGATCACTGCTCTTGATATTCGAGATTGGCAGCAGCGAATCAAAGAAATGGGCGAAGCCACTGGCCTCCCCTATTCGGAAACATACCTCTACACCATTCACGCACAGTTGACCGCGCTCTTCAACTATGCCCAGACGTTCTACGGCCTGCGTCTCAATCCGTGCGATGCCTCTGGCTACATGGGTTCCTCCGTCGCCGGGGAAATGCTTATCATCACGAAAGACCAGTATGAGCTTTTGCGGAAAGAATTCCGCAATGAGGCCTATCTTCTGGCATTTGATATTCTATTCTGGACGGGATGCCGCGAGGGTGAGATGCTGGCGCTGTTGCCCAAAGACCTGACCGATGATGACCAGTTGCGCATCTATAAGACCTACCACAGAAAAAAGGGGCAGGACATCTTCGGCCCCACCAAGAACAGCAAGAAAGGCGGAAACCGCAATGTGCCGATTCCGCATTGGCTGGCCGAAGAGTTCCGCACCTACTGTTCCCGGCTCTACGGGCTGACCCCAGACGACCGCGTATTCTACATGACGTGCACAGCGCTCAACAAGGAGCTGACCCGCTGCACCCAACTCACCTATCTGCCGGATATTCGTGTCCATGACCTGCGGCACAGCCACGTTTCCCTCTGTATTGAGCTGGGCTATTCCGTCGTTCTGGTAGCAAGGCGAATCGGCGACACCGTTCCTGTTGTCATGCGAACCTATGCCCATTTGTACCCAAACAAGCAGCAGGAGCTTGTGTCGAAACTGGAGGCCATCGGCTCCCCCTCTTCCAAGGACGATGAATCCGATTTGATGTCACTCGGCTAGGCCGAAAACAGGTGATGTCGCGGCCTGTTTTGTGATGTCATGATGTCAAAAAAGCCCCGGAAAGTTTCGATTTCTCGTTACTTTCCGGGGCTTTCAAATTATTCTTCGATAATAAACCGTACTACCATTTCCCGGCGCGTCCAGCAGGTGCTTTTTGCCGCAGGTGATGTCAAAGTGATGTCATTCTTCCGAAATTCATCATTTTTCAGTCGTAGACACGTTTTATTTTCTCGTATTCCATTATTCGAGCTCGATGGTGGCAGGCGGCTTACCGGTGCAATCGTAGAACACACGGTTGACGTGCTTGACCTCATTGACGATGCGGCTGGTCACGGTGCCCAGAACATCCCAAGGCACATTGTAGCTCTCAGCCGTCATAAAGTCGGTAGTAGTCACAGCACGCAGGGCCACAGCATAGTCATAGGTACGCTCGTCACCCATCACGCCGACGCTGCGCATATTGGTCAGAGCGGCGTAATACTGGTTGATCTCCTTATCCAGACCCGCCTTGGCGATCTCCTCACGCCAGATTGCGTCTGCATCCTGCACGATGGCAACCTTCTCAGGGGTCACCTCGCCGATGATGCGGATGCCCAGACCGGGGCCGGGGAACGGCTGACGGCTGACCAGATACTCAGGCAGGCCCAGTTCGCGGCCAACCTGACGCACCTCATCCTTAAACAGGTTGCGCAGGGGCTCCACCAGCTCCTTGAAGTCCACGGTATCGGGCAGGCCGCCGACATTGTGGTGGCTCTTGATGACGGTGGATTCGCCGCCCAGGCCGCTCTCCACAACGTCGGGATAGATGGTGCCCTGTGCCAGGAAATCCACCTTGCCGATCTGCTTTGCCTGCTCCTCAAAGACGCGGATGAACTCCTCGCCGATGATCTTGCGCTTGCGCTCGGGCTCAGTAACACCGGCCAGCTTGCTGAAATAGCGGTCACGGGCATCCACACAGATGAAGTTGATATCAAAGCCGTTGGCATTGCCCGGGCCAAAGACAGAGCAGACCTCTTCCTTTTCGTTCTTGCGGAGCAGACCATGATCCACAAACACGCAGGTCAGCTGCTTTCCGATAGCCTTTGCCAGCATTGCAGCCAGCACAGAGGAATCCACGCCGCCGGACAGGGCGCACAGCACCTTGCCGTCGCCAATGCGCTCCCGCAGAGCCTTGACATTGTTCTCCACGAAGGAGTCCATCTTCCAGTCACCGGAGCAGCCACAGACGTTATACACGAAGTTGCGGAGCATCTTCTTGCCCTCAGCGGTGTGGAGCACTTCCGGGTGGAACTGAACAGCGTACAGGCCCTTCTCGGCGTTCTCTGCAGCAGCCACAGGGCAGTTCACAGTGTGTGCGGTGATCTTGAAGCCGGGGGCTGCCTGCTCGATGTAGTCATTGTGGCTCATCCAGCAGATGGTGGAGGGCTGAACATCCTCGAACATCTTGCTGCTGTTGTCCACAAAGACCTCGGTCTTGCCGTACTCACGCTCAGGGGCGCGGCAGACATGACCGCCCAGCAGGTGCATCATCAGCTGGCTGCCGTAGCAGATTCCCAGCACAGGGATGCCCCAGTTGAAGATCTCGGGGTCGATGGTGGGCGAATCTTCCAGATAGACGCTGTTGGGGCCGCCGGTGAAGATGATGCCCTTGGGGTTCTTCGCCTTGATGACCGACAGGTCAGTTTTGTAGGAATAGATTTCACAGTAGACATTGTTCTCGCGGACACGGCGCGCGATCAGCTGATTGTACTGGCCGCCAAAGTCCAGCACGATGACAGTTTCATGCTGCATGATGTTCTCCTCCCTTTTCTATCCAATGGAATTTTACAGATAGATATAGTATAGCACATCTCACAACGAAAATCGACAGTCTTTGTGAACTTTCCCGATTTTATTTTACGCGAACAGGATGCCGCAGCACCGTTTTCAATTTTTCCGGTGCTGTCCGGCGCGGATCGCTGAGGTAAATTTCGTGGTGACGGCGGTGCCCGGTGAAATCAGTCTCATAGCCCTGTTCCCGCGCAAAAGCATCCATCTGCTCCAGCGTCTCCGGTTCGGCATCATAAGAACCAACATGCATACACTGCACACAAAGTCCTTCATCATAGTGGAGGAACTGCACTTTGGAGAAATCCTTCTTCTTTTTTGCAGTCGCTTCCTGAACGGCCCAATCGAACACTTCCCGGGTCACGAAATCCGGCAGGCGGATCATACTTGTCCACTCAAAGCATTCTTTGTGGGCGTAGTCCACACCGTCCACCCCCTCTTGATGCCACAAACCCTCCAACGGTGGGACAACATATTCAAAGTAACCGTCGATCTTATGGCTTCCCTTGTAGCTCATCTTGATGGTAAAGGCAATGCCATACAGCAACTCCATTGCCGCCTGATATTCCCCACCTGGTTCATTGGGGTCTCCCCTGCCCTGTACAGACACAAAATTCATCGGCGGAACAGTTACAATACCCGGCTTCCTGGGTGGAAGATAAAACTCCTTGTACTCCTTCTTATAGTCAAACGCCATAGTGCCGTCCTCCATTCTTCGACATCTTGTTTCTTTAATGTCAGCATATCATAACAACCTTTATTTGTAAAGCACTTTTTGGCAAAAACAAAAATCCCCTGCCATCTCGGGCAGAGGATCTGTTAGCGCAAAAAGAGCCTTCCCACTCTCCGGAATGGGAAGGCTCTTTGTAAGTTTAACCTTTTGCCTTAGAACAGGCGCAGAGGGTCAAAATCACTCAATGATCTTGCCAACAACGCCGGAACCAACGGTACGGCCACCCT
>OIEC01000001.1_pt1 | contig 210415 bp, 237 predicted proteins | sample 1604801 | NCBI WGS metagenome assembly OIEC01 (sample SAMN01760940, study PRJEB22395) | human gut metagenome | reverse complement strand
ATTTCAAAATAAAAGACAAATAAGTAAATTTTTTACTTATTTGTCAACAGTCTGAGAGACTAAAATTATAGTCTCTAATCTTTTTTAATTTTAATTATTATTTGATACATGTCTTCAAAATCAAATTCTTCTGTGTCTACATCAAAACCCATTTCTTCTATTTTACGCGCTTCTTCTCTTGCTTGATTTATGGCTTTACTGATGCTTTTTGTAGATGTTGGTGTTTCTTGCACTTTTGGTGTTTCTTCTTGGTTTCTATATTCTTCAATTATGCTACTACCTTTTGTTTCAATTGGTGTGTCTTTAACTGGGTTTTCAAATGTTTGATTAGATACATCAAAATCCATTATAACTGGTTCAGTGTCTACTTCTTGGAATGGATTAATTAATTCTGGCTCAGCATTAAAAGTTTGTTTTTCTTCTTTTGGTTTTGTTTCATTTATTATTGTTTCACTTTGTGGAGCAAGTAATGCATCTATGTCTTTTGGTTTGTATTCTTCTATTATGTCTTTGCTAGCCTTTTTTTCTTGTTCAATATCTATTTGATTTGGCATTATGTCTTCAACTGGTTTGTCCTCTTTTGTTTCAACAATTGGTGGAGTTACTTTAGGTGTATTATCTATTTTGGGTGTTTTTCCTAGTAATTTATTTATTTCTTCATCTGTTTGTCTTACAGTTAATCTTTCTGCAATTATTCTGTTTAGCATGCTTATTTGTAAGTTATTGTCTGTTATGTTAAGTAAACTTCTTGCATGTCTTTCAGATATTTTGTTGTGAAGAAGTGCTTCTTTTACTGGTATTGTTAGGTTAAGTAATCTTAATTTGTTTGCAATTGTTGACTGAGCAACACCCATACGAGTTGCTAATTCTTCTTGTGTTAGGTAACCCATATCTAGTATTTTTTTGTAACTTTGTGCTTCTTCTATAGCAGTTAAATCTTTTCTTTGTAAGTTTTCTACTACAGCAACTTCAGCACTTTTTTGGTCATCTATGTTCATTATTACAGCTGGAACTTGTGTTAAACCTGCTAAAACACTTGCTTTATATCTTCTTTCACCTGCAATTATTTCGTATTTATCTCCAATTCTTCTTAAAACTAATGGTTGAATAATACCGTGCATTTTTATTGAATCGGCTAATTCATTTAATTCTTTTTCATCAAATGCTAATCTTGGTTGAAATCTATTTGGTATGATTTCATCTATTCTTACATTTACTATTTCATTTTCATGGTTCATATTAACAGCCCCTTATCTTTATTCTATATATAATTGTACTTTATTTTTTCCAATTTTGCAAGTACTAATGAAAAAAAGTTAGTAAAAAATGCTAACTTTATTGTTTTTTGTTTAGAGATTTTTTGATTTGAGAATAATTTCTTGGGTAGATTGATGGAGTTGTTTTTTGTTTTGTTATTTTTAATATTGTTCTTTTTGAATTTTCAATTGGTAGAGTGTATGTAATTATTTCTGTTAATTCTGAATTTAATGTTTTTAAAAATGGTTCTGTTTCTTTTAATTCTTCTTCATAGTGTGATTTTAGTGGGATGAATAAACCATTTATTTTTAATGCAGGTATTTCTAATTCTGAAAGTATTTTTAGATGGGAAACTGCTCTTGAAGTGGCTAGATCAAATTCTTCTTTATGAGTTTTAATAAAGTCTTCTGCACGACTATTTATTACTTCAATGTTGTTTAAGTTAAGTTCTTGTTTTACTATTTTTAGAAATTCACATTTTTTTGTGTTTGATTCTAATAAGTACACTTTTAAATTTGAATTTATTATTGCTAAAGGGATTCCTGGAAAACCAGAACCTGTTCCTATATCTAGTAATGTTTTGTTTTCTTTTACTTCTTTTATTTTAAATAAGCATAGCGAGTCATAAAAGTGTTTTAAGTAGATATCTAAATCATTTGTTATACTTGTTAGATTAAATTTTTGATTATATTCTTTTAATAAATCTTTATATTTTTCGAATTTTGATAGTTCTTTCTTTGTTACTTCTATACCTAAGAGTTTTAGTGAGTTTAAGAATTCTTCATTATTCATTTGGATACTCCTTTTTTAGGTAAACGAGTAACATTGTTATATCAGAAGGATTTATTCCTGAAATTCTTGTTGCTTGTCCAATTGTTAGAGGTCTTACTTCATTTAATTTTTGACGAGCTTCAGTTGCAATGTTTCTTACTTTATTGTAGTCAATATCATTTGGTATTTTCTTTTTTTCTAAATTTAACATTTTTTCTACTTCAATATTTGTTTTTATAATGTAACCTTTATATTTTGTATTAATACTAACTTGTTCTTTTGCTTTTTTATCAAATGTTTCATTAAGTAAGTATTCTATGTCTTCAATAGATATTTCTGGTCTTTTTAGTAAATCTATTGCTAAAGTTTTACCTGTTAGTGGAGAACTTGATAAGTTTTTTAGGTATTCATTATTTTTATCTGTTGGTTCTACTTTTGTGTTTTCTAGATGTTCTTGTAATTTTTTTATGTTTTCTACTTTAGTTTTAAATATTTTATATTTATCATCATCAATAAGTCCTACTTTTCTTCCTATTTCAGTAAGTCTTAAGTCGGCATTGTCATGTCTTAAAAGAAGACGAAATTCTGCACGACTAGTTAATAGTCTATATGGTTCAGTTATTCCTTTATTTATTAAGTCATCTATTAATACACCAATGTATGCTTCGTTTCTTTTTAGAATTAGTGGGTCTTTGTTTTCAAGAGAAAGTGATGCATTTATTCCAGCAATTAAACCTTGTGCGGCTGCTTCTTCGTATCCACTTGTTCCATTTATTTGTCCTGCACTGTAAAGACCTTTAATTTTTTTGCTTTCTAGGGACATTTTTAATTCTAAACTGTCTATTGCATCATATTCTATTGCATAACCATATTTTGTTATTACTGCATTATGAAGACCTTCCATTGAATGAATTAGTTTTTCTTGAAGTTCTTCTGGCATGGTTGTTGAAAAACCTCCAACATATATTTCATCTCCATCTTTTCTTTCAGGTTCTAGAAATATTTGATGTCTATCTTTATCTTTAAATTTAACTATTTTATCTTCAATTGATGGACAGTATCTTGGTCCGATTCCTACAATTAAACCACTATATAGTGCGCATTTGTCTAAATTGTCTAAAATTATTTTGTGGGTTTCTTTATTAGTATATGTTAAATAACATGGTACTTGTTTATCTATGTCATATGTTGGTTCATAGAAATTACTGAAACTTAATAACTCATTATCTCCTTTTTCTTCTTGACATTCACTATAGTTAATTGAAGACTTTAATACTCTTGGTGGTGTTCCTGTTTTTAATCTTCTCATTTTAATTCCGTGTTTTTGTAGACTTTCACTTAGGTATAGAGATGGTTTTTCTCCGTGTGGTCCACCTTTATGTTTATTGTGTCCTCTTAAAATATCCGCATTTAGATATGTACCTGTTGTTATTATTATTTTTTTTGCCGATATTTTTTCATTTGTTTCTGTAATAATGCCTTGTACTTCATTATTTTCTATTAATAATTCTTTTACTAAGTCTTCTTTTATAGTTAAATTTGGAGTGTTAAGAAGTTCTTTTAACATATTTTCTGGGTATATTGTTTTGTCTGCTTGACATCTTAAGCTTCTTACTCCTGGACCTTTTTTACTATTAAGCATTTTTATTTGTAAATGAGAAATGTCTGCATTGTATCCCATATATCCTCCTAATGCATCTATTTCTCTTACTACTATTCCTTTAGCGGAACCTCCAATTGATGGGTTACATGGCATATCTGCAATATTTTTGATATTTCCTGTTATTAATAATGTGGTATGACCTTTTTTGGCACATGCAAGTGAGGCTTCACATCCAGCATGTCCTCCTCCAATTACTATTACTTCGTACATTTTTTCCTCCTATTTTCCTAAACAAAATTTACTAAATATTTCATCTAATAATTCGTCTTTGTATGATTCACCAGTTAGTTCTCCTAATTTTTCCCAAAGTCTTTGTATATCTATTTGTATTAAGTCTACTGGTGTATTTTTTTCATTTTGTTTATTTATTTCTTCACTTAGCGATAAACAATTTTTGATCAGATTTATTTGTCTTGCATTTGACAAGTAAGTGAAGTCTTGCGTTTCTAATTCGTTTAAATTAAATAATGATTTTATTTCTTCTATTATGTCATTTATTCCTTTATTTTCTTTAATTGATATTTGAAGTGTTTTGTATCTCGAAAATTTTTCTTTTTCTATTTGCATAGGTAAGTCTTCTTTGTTTATGATTATTATAGATTTTTTATTTTCTATTTCTTTTAATATGTCTAAATCATCTTTTGTTAGTGGTTTACTTCCATCAAATATTGCTAGTAAAAGGTCGCTAGTTTCTAATATGCTTTTACTTTTTTCTACACCAATTTTTTCAACAACGTTTGATGTTTGTCTTATTCCTGCTGTATCAATTAAATTTATTTCAATTCCATTTATTACTATTTTACCTTCTACTATGTCTCTTGTTGTTCCTTCTACATCTGTTACTATTGCTTTATCTTCGTTAATAAGTCTATTTAGTAGGCTACTTTTTCCAACATTTGGTTTTCCTACTATTCCTACGTTTATACCATTTTTGATAATTGAACCTTTTTCACTTTCATCTACTATTTTTTTTAATTCATTTTTTATTTCTATTATATTATTTTTTAGTAATTCGTTTGTATATACTATAGCATCTTCATATTCTGGGTAATCAATGTTAACTTCTATGTTTGCTATTATTGTTAATAATTTATTTCTAAGATTTTTAATTATTCTAGATAATTCTCCTGTTACACCATTCATACTCATTTTTCTTGATGCTTCTGTTTTGGCATTTATTAAGTCACTTATTGATTCGGCTTCTAGTAGGTCTCTTTTACCATTTAAAAATGCTCTTTTTAGGAATTCTCCTGGCTCGGCTAATCGACAACCTTGTTCTAATAGCATTTCTAAGATTTTGTTTGTTACTGCTAAACCACCATGAGTATTTATTTCTACAATGTTTTCACCTGTGTATGTATTTGGTTCTAGAAAAACTGAAACTAATACTTCATCAACTTTTTCTTCTTTATCTTTTATGTAGCCAAAAGTTATTGTGTGAGTTTTTGCTTTTAGTAAGTCTTTTGTAAATAATTTGTTTACTATACTAATACTTTCTTTACCACTTATCTTTATTATATTTATTGCGCTTGTTCCTACTGAGGTTGCTATAGCACATATAGTGTCAGTCATTTTTAAACACTTCCTTTCGTGTGTAGATTATACCACTTTGAAAAGCATATGTAAATTATTTATTTCCCGGGAAATAAATTTTTTCTTTGGGAAATAAAAAAACAAACTATTTTTTTCTAGTTTGATTTTTCTTTATACTTAATTACTACACATCTATTTGGTTCTACTCCAACACTTTCAGTTGTAATGTAATCGAATTTTGATAGTGCATTATGAACTATTCTTCTTTGGAAAGAATTCATTGGATCAAGTTTAACATCTATTTTTGAAAGTGTTACTTGTCTTGCAATTTTTTTTACATCTCTTTCTAGGAAATAGTTTTGTTTTTCTTTATAATTTTCTATATCTAATATTATGTTAACATACATGCCAGTTTGTGCAGATATGCTTTGTTTTAGGTATTTTTGAATTGATTCTAGTGTTTTTCCATTTTTACCAATTAGAATTCCATTATTGTCAGAATATACTTTATATGATATTTGTTTGTCTCTTATTTGTTTTTCAATGTTTCCCTTAATATTAAATCCTTTTAATATGTTTTCTAATATAGTTTTTCCAAATTCACTAATATCTTCTATTTTAACTATTTCGACAACTACTTTTTTACCAGAAAATAAGCCACCTTTTTCTTCTTTGGTTTTTATTAGTATTTCACTTTCTGGAATATTTAATTCTTTTAAAGCACTTTCTAGTACAACTTTTTCTTCTTTTCCTTTATAAATATATTTTTCCATAACTACACTTCCTTTTCACTAATTAGTTTTTTTCTCTTTTAATTTCTTTAATATTATATTTTGTAATATTGCAAATGCACTTGTTGAGAACCAATAAACTCCAATACCTACATTTAAACTGAATGACATTAATGTTATGAATACTGTCATCATTCTAGTCATCATTTTTGTTTGTGCTTCTTGTTCTTTGCTAACACTCATTGAACCTGTATTTTTAAATGAGAAGTAAGTTGATAAACCAATTAATATAACTATTATAATATAATAATATTGTCCATTTGATATAGCCTTCCAAGGAGTTGTTCCAAGGTCAAAACCTAATAATTTTTCTTCTAGTATTGCAGGTATTCTTTGTATTGCTTCTAGAAATGCGAAGAATAAAGGTAATTGTATTAATGATACTAAGCAACCTGAGAATGGTTTTATATCATATTTTTTATAAATCATTAACATTTCTTGCTGTTTTGCCATTAATGATTGTTGGTCAGTTCTACCATTATATTTTTTTTCTAATCTTTGTAATTCAGGATTTGCTTTTTGCATATTAGTACTCATGTCCATTGTTTGTTTACTTAGGGGTAGCACTAATAGTCTTAAAAGTATTCCTAATAAAATTATTGATACACCATAATTTTTAACAAGTAATCCAACTTTTACTATTACCCATGCTAGAGGTTTTACTAGAATACTTGTCCACAAACCTTCATATCCTCCAGAATTTATTTTTAAATTTTTACATTCAGGTAATTTTTCTAAATTTACTTTATCGTTTTTTTCGTATACTTTTAAAGTTTCTTCATTTGTTGGCTTACATAATATATTTTCTGTATAAACTTGTTTTGTCTCCTTATCGCTAAAACTTTTTGTACAACCAGTTGTTAATGTTAATGTTAACATTGTTATTAAAATTATTTTTTTTAAATTTTTCATTTAATTCGCTCCTTTTATTAAATCAATTAGATTTGCTTCTAATTCTTTATATGAAACCAATAAGGCTTCTTTCCTAATTATTATAACATACTTTTTGTTAAATTCCATTTTATTTTTCATTAATATGTCTTTTATTCTTCTTTTTATTTTATTTCTAATATGTGCTTTACCTAATTTTTTGCTTACACTTACACAATATTGATTATAGATCTTTTCACTATCTGTATAATATAGGATAAAATATTTACTAACTTTTTTTCTTCCTCTTTTAACAATTAGTTCTATTTCTTCATTTTTTCTTACAATAAACTGCTTGTTCATAAAATCACCTAAATAATATTCTATAAAAAAAAACTACTCATTGCAAGTAGTTTATTTGCTGATTAGGTTTTTTCTTCCTTTTTGTCTTCTAGATTTTAAAATGTTTGCACTTCTAGAAAGAAAACCTTGTTTTTTTGCTTTGTTGTTTTTCTTAGCAACTGGTGTTAATTTCATTTTTTATTCCTCCCAACTTTTTTTGCTTGACTTATAAGATTATAAACTATAGAATATTATTTGTCAACTTTTTGTTTATTAACATATTCACATTAGTGTGGATAACTTTATTAACAGAGTGAATTTAAAAAATGTGGATAATGTGAATAAGTCTGTTTTTTCTCGTAAATTAAAGGTAAAAAAAGTAGATAACCTGTGTATAAGTTGTGTTAATAACAATTTTTTAAAAATTTTGCTTTGAAAATTTTATAAAATGGGGTACAATGGAAGTGGATAACTTGTGATGTGGGGTGAGTTTATGGATAAAGATAAAATTTGGAACGAATTTGTTAATCAATTGAAAACTAAAATAACTGATGTAACTTATAATACGTGGTTTGTTCAATTAAGATTATTAACAATTAATGAAAATGATATTGTTATTATTGTGCCATATCCTATATATAAGAATCACATTACAAGCAATTATATGGATATAATTGAGGAAATATTTTTAGAAATAACTGGTAATAGTCATAATATTATATTTTGTTTAGATGGAGAGTATAAAGATTCTGTTCAAGAAAATATTGTTAACATCGTTAGTGATGATAGAATTATTGATGAATTCGTTGAAACTAGAAAAACTAATTTGAATCCTAAGTATACTTTTGACAACTTTGTTGTTGGAGATACTAACAGATTTGCGTTTAGTAGTTGTTTACAAGTAGCGCAGAATCCTGGAAAACTTTATAACCCTTTATTTTTATATGGTAAAAGTGGACTTGGAAAAACACATTTGATGCACGCAATTGGTAATTATATTATTCAGAATACTAATTTAAAGGTACTATATGTTACTACTGATGAGTTTATGAATGAGTTTATTAGTATTACAAGAGATAGTGGAAATAGAGAAGATAATTTAAATGGTATTGATATTTTTAAGAATAAATATCGAGATATTGACGTGTTAATGATTGATGATATTCAATTTTTAGGTAGTGCAAATGCTACTCAGCAAGAGTTTACTAATACTTTTAATAGTTTATATAGCAATTCTAAACAGATAATTATTTGTTCTGATAGAAGTGTTGATGATTTAAAGATGTTTGCTGATAGGTTAAAGACTAGGTTTAATTGGGGATTAAAAGCAATTATAAGTGTTCCTGACTTTGATTTAAAAGTTAAAATTATTAAAAATAAGATAAAAACTGCTGACCTGGCGATAGATTTAAGTGATGAGATTATTGATTTTATGGCATCTAATTGTGGAAGTGATGTTAGAAACTTGGAAGGTATGATTACAAGACTTGCAGCTTATTCATCAATTTGGGGTATTCAAATACTTAGTTTAGAAAATGCAATGGAAGCATTAGATGAATATGTTAATGGAATGGGACAATATACCGAAAATAGTATTGGAAAGATTATTAATGTTGTTAGTGAATATTTTAAATTAACACCTGATGATTTAAAAGGTAAGAAAAGAAGTAAGAATATAGCAAATGCTAGAATGATAGCAATGTATTTGTGCAGAGTACTAACCGATGAAACATATCCTAGAATTGGACTTGAGTTTGGTGGAAGGGACCACTCGACAGTTATTCATGGATATGATAAAATAAATGATGATATGAAGAGTAATGGGGAGCTAGAAAAGATGATTAGTGAACTTAAACAAAAGATGAGTGAATAAAATGTTAATATTGTAAAGTTATCAACATAGATAAATTGGCTTAGAATAAGGGATTAGACAACTTATTAACATTATCAACATCTATATTATAATTAATTTATTAAAAAAAATAGGAGGAATGAAAAATGAAATTTAAGATTAATAAAGATGTATTGTTAGAAAATTTAAATAATGTAGGAAGGGCTTTGTCAAATAGGAATATTATTCCTGTTATTAATGGTATTTTGTTTGAATTAAATGAAGATGGATTAAGTTTAATGGCTACTGATAATGAAATAACTATTAAAACATTTATTGATAAATCTAATATTAAGGAAATAGTTAGTTCTGGTAAAATTGTTATTTATGGAAAGTTTATTCTTGATATTATTAGAAAGATACCTGAAGGGGATGTTGAAATTGAAGAAGTAGATGGATGTAAAGCAATTATTAGAACTTATTCAAGTAAGTATAATTTAAATTGTTTTGATGTTAATGAATTTCCAAAGATAAATTTAGAATTAAGTACTACTCCAATTAAGTTAACTGCTGGTAATTTTAAAGATATTGTTAATCAAACTGTTTTTGCTACTAGTCAACAAGAAAGTAAACCATTACTTACAGGAATTAATATAAAAATTACTGGTAATACTTTAGAATGTGTTGCGACTGATAGTTATAGACTTGCTAAAAAATGTGTTGTTTTTAATGATTTTGTTGAGAATAATGTTAATATAGTTATTCCAGCTAGAAATATTAATGAATTTGTTAAATTAATAGATGATGATAATAAAGCTATTGAGTTATATACATATAGTAATAAAGTATTATTTAAATATGAAGGTATTTTATTTCAATCTAGTATATTAAATGGAACTTATCCTAATACAGATTCATTGGTTCCTAATAATTTTGAAGTTGAGTATGAAGTTGATACTAATGAATTTTATAATGTTATGGATAGAGCGAGTATTTTAGCACAGGCTAAAGATAAAAATATTGTTAGTTTAGAGACTCAAGGTAATAAGTTAATATTAACTTCTAGTAGTCCAGAAATTGGTAAAATTGAAGAAGTTATGAACATTAATGTTTTAAAGGGTGAAAATATTAAGATTAGTTTTAGTGTTAAATATATGATGGAGGCTATAAAAAGTTTTGATAGTAAGAATGTTACATTATATTTTAATGGCGAAATTAAACCAATTATTGTCAAAGAAAATGATAATGGAGATTTATTACAATTGATTTTACCTATAAAAACTTATTAAAAAATATGCTGAAAAGTTAAATTTTCAGTTTTTTTTTGGAAAAAAGAGTTTATTCGACATGTTTCGACGCTTTTCGACATTTCGCTATGCTAGTATATTTGACCATGAAAGGAGGAAAAATTATGAATTATGAGATAAATGATGAAACTTTAGTATTAGTTCCTATGAAAGAAAATAAATGTGAGGTTGTTGAAAAAACTGGTAATATTCCACTTAATGAAAATACTTTTAAAGTTATTGAACATAGTTGTGACTATTTTGGAGTCAAATATAAATCTAGAGTGTCAGCTACCTATAAATTTATTAAAACTAAATATAGACCCCCTGTTATGATCGAAGAAAGTTCTAAAACTATATTTTTTCCAGTAAGTGCTGATGCTAAGGAAGATAATTTGTGGTTTTGTTTTAATCAAATTAGAGATTATAAAGCTGGAAGTGCAAAAAAGGAAACTGTAGTTACGTTTAAAAATGGTTTTACTATGGTTGTTCCTGTATCTTTGTATAGTTTTAATAGTCAATATATTAAGTCAGCTAGGTTATATGCATCTTATTCTTTAAGAAGTATTAAAAAAAATTAAAAAATGCTTTTTGTTGAGCACTATTTGTGATATAATTGTAATAGGTATAGGAGTACTGGTATACCTATTATTTTTAATTAGAAGGTTATAAGAGGTTTTAAAATGCATATCAGAAGAATAGAACTTACAAATTTTAGAAATTATGAAAAAATTAAACTTGAAAATCTTGATAACATTAATATTATTATAGGTAATAATGGAATAGGAAAAACATCTATACTTGAGAGTATATATGTTGCAAGTACTTGTAGAACATTTAAATCAAATGATGAGGGTGTTTTGGTTAATAGTAATAAAGATTTTTTTAAAGTAAAAGTTGATATTGAAAATAATGGAAAAATTAAAAAATTAGATTATATTTTAACTGATAATGGTAAAAAAACTAAGATTAATAACATTTTAAAAAGAAGAATAAGTGATTATATATTTCAGTATAAAGTTATTCTTTTTTCTCCTGATGAAATGAAACTTATTAAAGAAAGTCCAAATGTTAGGAGAAATTATTTAAATGTTAGTTTATCTCAAATTAATAAATTTTATATGAAATTATTGAAAGATTATAATGTTCTTATTAAAAATAAAAATGAATATTTAAAGAGAATGTATGTTAATTCTAATATGGATTCTAGATATTTAGATATTATTGATGAAAAAATAGCTGAAATAGGGTCTGAAATATGTAAAATTAGAAGTGAATATATTTCTAAAATTAATAAATATTTAAGAAAAAATTTTCAAAAGTTTAGAAAAAATGATAATGTTTATGTTAAATATTCTAGTCAGTTTTTAGATAAGGATAAAAAGGAAATAGTTAGTTTGTTAAAGAAAAACAGAGATAGTGAGATGAATTTAAGTTTAACGAGAACTGGTATTCATAGAGATGATTTTTTGTTTTTATTTAATGGAAATAATGCTAGGGATTATAGTAGTGAAGGAATTCAAAAACTTATATTATTTTGTTTTAAACTTGCAGAGTTAGAAGTTTTGTCACATGATTATTATGAAGAACCTATTTTGCTTTTGGATGATTTATTTAGTGAATTAGATATAGATAATCAAAATAATGTTTTAAATAATTTAAATAAGAATGTACAAGTGTTTATAACTACTACAGATATTAAGAATGTTAAGAAAAGCATTATTAAAAAGGCAAAAATTATTGATTTGAATGGAGGAGGAAAGTATGAGCGATAATAATTATAATGAGAATGATATTCAAGTCTTAGAAGGCTTGGAAGCTGTTAGAAAACGTCCTGGTATGTATATTGGGACTACTGATGTTAAAGGTCTTCATCATTTAGTTTGGGAAATTGTTGATAACTCAATTGATGAAGCGTTAGCTGGATATTGTAAAAATATTGAAATTATTATTAATAAAGATAATTCAATTACGGTTAAGGATGATGGACGTGGTATACCGGTAGGAAAACATCCTAAAACTGGAATTTCAACTGTTGAAACAGTATATACAGTGTTACATGCTGGAGGAAAGTTTGGCGGTGGAGGCTACAAGGTAAGTGGAGGTTTACACGGAGTTGGTGCTAGTGTAGTTAATGCTTTATCTAGTAGAGTTACTGTAACAGTTTATAAAGATGGCAAAATATATGAGTGTAAGTTTGCAAATGGTGGAAAGACTGTACAGCCTTTAACTGTAATTGGTACTTGTGCAGCAAATAGAACTGGTACAACTGTAACTTTTAAGCCAGATTCTGAAATATTTGATACTGAGATATATGACTATGAAACTTTGAAAGTAAGGGTAAGGGAACTTGCATTTTTAAATAGAGGACTACAACTTACTTTAAGAGATGATAGAGATGAAGAAGATACTCAAGGAGAAAAGTTTCTTTATGAAGGTGGAATAAGTGAGTATGTCAGGTTTTTAAATCAAAATAAAACACCAATACATGATGATATAATTCATTTAGAAGGAGAACAAGATGGTATTTTCTTTGAAGTTGCAATGCAATATAATAATAGTTATAATGATAATATTTATTCATTTGTGAATAATATTAATACTCACGATGGTGGTACACATGAAGAGGGTGTTAGACGTGCTTTAACTAGGGTTATTAACAATTATGCAAGAAAAACTAAGATGTTAAAGGAGAAAGACGATGGTTTAACTCAGGACGATGTTAAAGAGGGGTTAACAATGATTATTTCTTGTAAACATCCGAATCCTCAATTTGAAGGGCAAACTAAGGGAAGACTTGGTAACTCTGAAGTTAGAAAGATAGCTGATAATGTTTTTGCTGAAGGATTTGAGAGATTTTTAATGGAACATCCTACTGACGCTAAGATAATTGTTGAAAAGGCTATGCTTGCAAGTCGTGCAAGAAGTGCTGCTAAAAAAGCAAGAGAGGCTACTAGAAAGAGTGATTTAACAATTACTAATTTCTTTGGTAAGTTAACTGATTGTAAGAGTAAAGATCCTACTGTATGTGAATTATTTATAGTCGAGGGAGATAGTGCCGGAGGTAGTGCTAAAAAGGGAAGAGATTCAATGACTCAAGCTATTTTACCTTTAAGAGGTAAGATTCTTAATGTTGAAAAGACTAGACTTGATAAGGCTTTGGGAAATGAAGAAATTAAAACAATTATTACGGCTTTTGGTACTGGTATAGGACAAGACTTTGATTTAGAGAAGTTAAGATATCATAAGATTATTATCATGACAGATGCCGATGTTGATGGTTCTCATATTAGAATTTTGTTATTAACATTATTTTATAGATATTTTAAACCTATTTTGGAACAAGGACATGTTTATGCTGCTCAACCACCTTTGTTTAGGGTAATGCATGGCAAGACAAGAAAGTATTGTTTGGATGAGGCTGAGAAAGATAGATATTTGGCTTCTTTACCAGAGAATGTTAGAAATCGTGCTGAAATTGCCAGAATGAAGGGTCTTGGAGAGATGGATGCTGAAGAATTAAATGAGACTACAATGGATATTAACAAGAGAATATTAAGAAAGATTAGTGTAGATGATGCAATACTAGCAGATCAAATTTTTACTAAACTTATGGGTGAAGAGGTTGAACCTAGACGTAAGTTTATTGAAGAAAATGCTGGATTTGTACAAAATTTAGATATTTAGGAGGGTTTATATATGAATGATGATTTAGATAGATTACTTGAAAGAGCTAATGAGTTAGAAAATGATGAAGAATTAGAGTCTCCTAGCGAAAATATAAATGAAGAGGTTGTGAGTAAAAGCGATGATGATACTTCTTATTTTGGCGGAGAGTTTCATGAAAGAGATAAACTTTCAGTTAATAATATAGTTGATGAAGTTAAGACATCTTTTCTTGATTATTCAATGAGTGTTATTAAAGCACGTGCTTTACCTGATTTAAGAGATGGTTTAAAACCTGTTCATAGAAGAATTTTGTGGAGTATGTATGAATGTGGTTATACACCAGATAAGCCTCATAAGAAGTGTGCTACTACAGTTGGTTATGTTATAGGACATTATCATCCACACGGTGATACTTCTGTATATGATGCAATGGTAAGACTTGCTCAGGATTTTAATCAAAGATATACTTTAGTTGATGGACATGGAAACTTTGGTAATATTGAGGGAGATAGTGCGGCTGCATATCGTTATACCGAATCGAGATTGGCGAAAATTAGTTTGGAATTATTGCGTGATATTAATAAAAATACAGTAGATATGGAAGATAACTTTGATGTTACAAAGAAAGAACCTAAGGTTTTACCTTCGAGATTTCCTAATATCTTGGTTAATGGTTCAATGGGTATTGCTGTTGGTATGGCTACTAATATTCCTCCTCATAATTTAGGAGAAGTTATTGATGGTTGTATTGCTTACATAGATAATCCTGATATTGACACAATGGGTTTAATGCAGTATATTAAGGGACCTGATTTTCCAACAGGTGGTGTAATTTTAGGAAATTCAGGTATTAAACAAGCATATGAAACAGGAAGAGGTACTATTACTATTAGAAGTAGAGCAACTATTGAAGAGATTAAGGGACATCCTACTATTGTTATTACTGAAGTTCCTTATGGCGTTAATACTATGGAGTTAAAGAATAAGGTTGCTGAACTTGTTCACAATAAAATTATTGATGGAATTACTGATTATCATACTGATTTAAAGGATGGAGTAAAGATTACTATTACGTTAAAGAAAGATGCTAATGCGCAGGTAGTTCTTAATAATTTGTATAAACATACACAATTTCAAATTAATTATGGTATTATTTTCTTAATGTTAGATGGTTTGACACCGAAAACTTTACCTTTAAAGAGCATTATAAGTAAGTATATTGACCATCAAAAGGAAGTTATTTATAGAAGAACTAAGTTTGACCTTGCAAAAAGTGAGAATAGAGTTCACATTTTAGAAGGTTACAAGATAGCACTTGATAATATTGATGAAGTTGTTAACATTATTAGAAATGCTGGAGATGATGATGAGGCTAGAACTAAACTTATTAACAGATTTGGTTTGAGTGTAGTTCAAGCAGATAGTATTCTTGAATTAAAGTTAAAGAGATTAACTGGATTAGAGAGAAATAAAATAGAGGAAGAGTTATCAACATTACTAAAATTAATTGATGAATTGAGGTCTATTTTAGCAAATGAGAAGAAAGTTCTTGATATTATTAAGAGAGAAATGTTAGAAATCAAGAACAAATATTCTGATGATAGGCGTACTTCTATAGACATGACTGCTATTGATTATATTGAAGATGAGTCATTAATTCCAGAACAAGATGTAATTGTTACTATTAGTAATAAGAATTATATTAAACGTATGTCGACTGATAATTATAAGACTCAAAATAGAGGTGGAGTCGGAATTAAAGGAATGTCCACAAATGATGAAGATTTTGTTGAGCAAATGATTAACTTATCCACACATGATTATTTACTTTTCTTCACTAATAAAGGTAAAGTTTATAGATTAAAGGGTTATGAAATTCCTGAATTTTCTAGAACAAGTAAAGGATTACCTATTATTAACTTAATTCAAATTGAAAAGGGAGAAAATGTCAGCGCGGTTGTAAAAGTAGAAAAAGAAAATGCTTATAAATACTTTATTTTTGGTACTAAAGATGGTGTTATTAAGAGAACTTTAATTAGTGAATTTGATAATATTCGTCAAAGTGGTAAAATAGCTATTACTTTAAGGGATGGAGATGAATTAAATTCTGTTAAGAAATCTACAGGAGAAGATTTTGTATTAATGTGTTCTTCAAATGGAAGAATGGTAAGATTTAATGAAAATGAAGTTAGAGTAATGGGTAGAAGTGCTGCTGGAGTAAGAGGAATTACTTTAGAAAATGATTATTGTGTAGGTACCGAGGTTGCTAGCGAATATCAAGAAGTTTTAGTAGTTACTGAAAAAGGTTATGGTAAAAAGACTGCAGTAAGTGAGTATAGACAAACAAAGCGTGGTAGTAAAGGTGTTAAGACTTTAAGTATTACTGAAAAAAACGGTATTATAGTTGGATTTAAATCTGTTTATAATGATTGTGATTTAATGATTATTACTAATTCGGGTATTATTATTAGGCTAGATATGTCGAGTATTTCTACAATGGGTAGAGTTACTCAAGGGGTAAGACTTATTAATTTGAAGGAAAATAGTTCTGTATCTTCTATTTCTGTAGTAAGTAAAAGCGAAGAAGAAAATTTAGAAACTGAAAATGATGAAAAGTAATGTTTCACGTGAAACATTACTTTTTTTTATATTTTATTAGGTCTTTTGGTTGTGTATTTTTTGAATTTTTCGAGTTATTAACAATTAGATTTATTTATTATTTAAATACTTGTTAGTATAATTTTAATGTTTCACGTGAAACATTAAAATTATAATTATGTTTTTTCAATTTATAATTGTTTTATCAGGATTAAAATTATTGATTTAAAATACATTTGTAATTTAGTTTATTAATTTATATAAAATTTTTTCAATATAACAATGTTTCACGTGAAACATTGTTATAAATTATTTTATTTTTAAAATTTATAAGCATTTTGTATATTATTTAGTAATTCTAATTAGAAAATAATTTGAAATACAATCATTTTATTTATAAATTTATTTATAACATATTTTTTATATAATTTTTACTATTGTGTTTTCTAATGTTTCACGTGAAACATTAGAAAATTCTAAAAATATTATTAAATTATTATTAATTTTTTATATTTATTTTTTATTAATACTATATGTTGATTTATTTCCAATATGATTTATCTTTTAATTATAAAATTATCAATATTTATTTGTTAATATGTTTCACGTGAAACATATTAAATTTATTTAATTGATTTTAAATTTTTTTTATTGAATATTTTTATTTATTAAATTATATAAAAGTTTATTTATTATAAAATAGAGATTGAATTTTAATGTTTCACGTGAAACATTAAAATTGAGTTTGCTTTTTTTATATGTTGTGGTATAATTTTTGTAGTGCAACGGATAATTATGGAAACAGGTCAGGATCGGAAGATAGCAGCCTTAACATTTATTGTCTGTGTGCACTTTTTTTAAAGGAGAAATAGTATGAATGAAAGTTATCAACATATTTTATATAAACTTTCTATGAAGGCTTATAGAAAAAATGAAATTCCAGTAGCAGCTATTGTTGTTAGAAATGGAAAAATTATATCTAAATCTTATAATAAGAGAAATACAACTAATAATCCATTACATCATGCTGAAATTATATGCCTTGTTAAAGCTTCTAAAAAATTAAAAACTTGGAAGTTATCTGACTGCGATATGTATGTTACTCTAGAACCTTGTCCAATGTGCAAATCTGTTATTAATGAGTCTAGAATTAAAAATGTTTACTTTTTATCTTCAAAAAGTAAAAACATTCATTATAAAACTAAATATTCGTTATGCTATATTTTTGAGTTTTCTGATTTATTAACATCTTTTTTTAAAAAATTAAGGCTTAATAACAAACAATAGTATGTTTTTGTTGACTAATTATATTGGTTGTGATATATTATTTAAGTAAATGGAGGTATGTTTTATGGCTTATACTGCTTTGTATAGAAAATATAGACCAACAAATTTTTCGAGTATTGTTGGACAAGATGTTATTGTAGATATTTTAAAAAATTCAATTATTAACAATAAAGTTAGTCATGCTTATTTATTTACTGGCCCTCGAGGTACTGGTAAAACAAGTACTGCTAAGATTTTGGCTCATGCTGTTAATTGTCTTAATTTTACTAATGATATTTGTGGTGAATGTTCTATTTGTAAATCTTTGGATTTAAATGACAACGATATTGTTGAGATAGATGCTGCTAGTAATAACGGAGTAGATGAAATTCGTTCTTTGAGGGATAATGTTAATTTGATGCCTGCTTTTTGTAAGTATAAAATATATATTATTGATGAAGTTCATATGCTTTCTACTGGTGCTTTTAATGCACTTTTGAAAACTTTAGAAGAACCTCCAAGTCATGTTATTTTTATTTTAGCCACTACTGAACCTAATAAAATTCCTTTAACAATTTTGTCTAGGTGTCAGAGATTTGACTTTAATAAAATTAATATGAATGATTTAGTTTCACGCCTTAAATATATAGTAAACGAGGAAGGCAGAGTTGTTAGTGATAATATATTAGAACAAATTGCTAAAATATCTGATGGTGGACTTAGAGATGCTATTAATTTGTTAGATCAATTATTATCTTTACGTGATGAGAATATTAACATAGATGAAGTAGAAAAGTTATCTGGAAAAATTTCTACACAGTCAGTTTATGAATTGTTTTCATATATTATTAATAATGATTTAGTTTCTATTTTGAATTTTTCTACTTATATGTTTGACAATGGAAAGAATTATAAGGATTTAGCTGATTCTATGTTGTCTTTTTTGAGAGATATAAGTATTAATACGGAAGTACCTAATTATTTTGATAAATCTTATTCTGAACTTTTATCGAAAATTTCTATTTCTTTTAATAATCTTATCAAAATGTCTTCTATAATTAATGAACTTTTGAAGGAATTAAAGAATTCTAATAATCAAAAGATGTTGTTTGAAATATATGTATTTCAAATGTGTAATATTCTAAAAAATGTTGATAAAGTAGAAGTTATTAACACATCAATAAATAATAATAAAAATGTTAACATAAAAAATGATAAAAATGAAAATATTAACATTGAAACAAAACAAAACTTGATTGATAGCGATTTAAAGGATATACGTATTAATAATGTATTTTCAGGTGCAAATAAAGAAATTTTAAATAGTGTTAATAGTAAATATTACTTAATAAATGATTATATTTCTAATAAAAAATATAATATGGTATCTATTTTACTTTCTAGTGGAAGAATAGTAGTTGCGTCTGATAAATATTTATTATTTTCATTTAAAAATAAATCTGATGTACTTAAATTTGATTCTATTTATAAACAAATTGAACAATTTTTAAAGAAAATTTATGATGAATCATATAAAATAGTTGCAGTAAGTGATAAAGAATGGGAAGAAATGAAAAATAATTATATAAATAATATAAAAAATAAAATTTCTTATGTATTTATTGAAGAAAATGATGTAAAATTAGAAATGAGTGAGAATTCTAATGCTTTAGAAAATTCTGCACTTAATATATTTGGTGAGGACACAATAAGTGTTAAATAGGAGGAAATAATGAATATTCAAAATTTAATGGCACAAGCTCAAAGAGTGCAAAAGGAATTAGAAAGAGCTAATAACGAGATAGAAAATACTTCTTTTGAAGGTAATAATGGAGCAGTTAAAGTTATCTTATCTGGTAAAAATGAGATTACAAGTGTAGAAATACTTGATGATTCTGTTTTAAGTGATAAAGAAATGTTACAAGATATGATAATGCTAGCTGTTAATGATGGTCTTAGTAAAATAGCAAAAATGAAACAGGATAAATTAGGAAAGTATACTGGTGGACTTGGGGGTTTATTTTAGTAAATGATTTATCCTGAAGAATTTGAAAAATTAAAAGAAAGTTTTGAAATTTTGCCTGGTGTAGGTGAAAAATCGGCTGAAAGATATGTTTATTCTGTTTATGATATTGATGATGATAAAATTGAAGAATTTGCTCATAATTTAAAGAATTTTAAAAGAAATATTAGAGTATGTTCTGTTTGTGGTCATTTAACTAATATGGATGTATGTTCTATATGTAGTGATACAAATAGAGATAAGAGTACAATTTGTGTAGTAGAGGATTCTAAAAGTGTTTTTATGTTTGAAAAAACTCATAAATTTAACGGAGTTTATCATGTATTAGGTGGACTTATTTCTCCAATTGATGAAGTTAATCCGGATGATATTAATATTGTCTCATTAGTGAATAATAGAATTACTGAAGATGTGAAGGAAGTTATAATTGCATTAAATCCTTCAGTCGAAGGTGAAATGACTAGTTTATATATTCAAAAATTACTTGAAACTAAAAATGTTAAAGTGTCAAGATTATCTTATGGTATACCTATGGGAGCAGATATTGAATATTTAGATCCTTTAACTATCATTAGAGCAATTGATGATAGAAAGTTTTTATCATAATGTTTGTTTTTTAAAATACTATTATTAATGGAGGAATATCATGCATATAATAGTATTTATTGTTAAAAGATTAGTAATGGCTTTGTGTATGCTTTATGCTATTGATTTGATTACATCTAGTGCTGGTTTTATAATTCCTATTAACTTAGTTTCTATAATTAGTGTTACATTATTAGGAATTCCGGCAATTATTGGGTTAGCATTTTTAGACCATTATATTTAGGAAGTGGGAGTTATGAATGGTAAGTTATTAACATATTTTGAAAAAGCAGCTATTTCTAATAAAATTAGCCATGCTTTTTTGGTGTGTAACACTTCTTTTGACAAAATTAAATTAGATTTAGAAAGCGTGTTAAATAATTATTTTTTTAAGGAAAATATTGATTTAAGTAACTCGTTGGATGTTTTAATAGTCAATCCTCAAAAAGATAAAATTACTAAGGAACAGATAATTGATATTCAAATGGAACTTGCTAATAAATCTCAAATAAATAATAATAGAGTTTATATAATTACTGAAGCAAATAAAATGAATGATTATGCTGCTAATTCACTACTTAAATTTTTGGAAGAGCCACAAGAAAATGTCTATGCTTTTTTAATTACTAATAATGTTGATAAGGTGTTACCAACAATTAAAAGCAGATGTCAAATTATATATGTAGATAATGTAGAAGAAAATTGTTTAGATTTATATTCAACAGATGATATTATATGTACCCTTAATTTAATTGATTTAATTGAAAAGAAAAAGTATTTTTGTTTTCCGTACATTTATGATATAATTAGTAAGAAGGAAGAAAAAGAAAAGTTAGTAAAAATTATGACTATTATGGAGTATTTCTATTATGATGTATTTATTTATATATCATTAGGAAAAGTAAATTGTTTTAATAATTATATTTCGAAAGTTGAAGAAATAGCTTTTTTAAATAATAATAAAGAAGTTGTACGTAAATTAATGGTTATAAACAAAGCATTAAGTATGTTACAATATAATTTGAATATTAATTTATTTATTGATAAATTGATCATTGATTTGGTGGGTGAGTTAAATGAATAATGTAGTCGCAGTTAATTTTAAAGAAAATGGAAAGTTGTATTTTTTTAGAGGAAATAATTTAATTATTAAAGATAATGATTTTGTTATTGTTGATACTGATAGGGGATTACAAGTTGGTAAAGTAGTTGTTTCTAATATTATTAATAAAGAAAATGTTAGTGATATGAAAAGTGTTATTAGATTAGCAACTCAAAAAGATCTGATGATTTACAATAATAATTTAAAAGATGCCATGGAAGCATTAAATATGGCTAAAAAAATTGCTGTTAAGTATAATTTAAATATGAATTTAATAGAAGCAAATTATACATTTGAAAGAAACCAACTATTATTTTTCTTTTTATCTGATCAAAGAATTGATTTTAGAGAAATGGCTCGAGAATTAGCTTCAATTTATAAAACTAGAATTGAATTAAGACAAATTGGTGTTAGAGACAAGGCTAAAGAAATATCTGGAATTGGTCAATGCGGTAGAGTATTATGCTGTGCTAGTTATATGAAAAATTTTGCTGAATCAGTTTCTATTAATATGGCAAAAAATCAAAATTTAGCACTTAATCCTAGTAAAATCAATGGTCAATGTGGTAGATTGCTTTGCTGTTTAACTTATGAAGATCAAGTATATACAGAAAATAGAGATGGAATGCCTTCTATAGGAGATAATGTTCAAACTAATAAAGGTAGAGGAAATGTTGTTTCTATAAATGTTTTAAATCGCAGTTATATAGTAGATGTTCCAAATGAAGGTAAAGTAGAAGTAGTATTAAAAAGTAAGTGTGATGAATGTGGAAAATGTAATAAATGATTTAGTAGGTTATGACAATTTAAAAATAGTGCAAAATAGTAATTATTTTAATTTCAGCTTGGAGTCAGTGATGATCCCAAGATTTTGTGTGTTAAAAAATAATATGAAAATAATAGATTTTTGTACTGGAAATGCACCTATACCTATGATTTTATCTACTTTAACCGATTCTAATATAATTGGTGTGGAACTTCAAAAAGAAATTTATAATTTGGCTGTTCAGTCAGTTAAGATTAATAACTTAGAAGATAGGATTACTTTACTAAATATGAATGTTCTTGATATTTTTAATGTTTATGAAACAGATAGTTTTGATTTAATTACTTGTAATCCTCCTTATTTTAGAGTAAATGAGTTTAGTAATTTAAATAATAATATGATTAAAAGTATTGCAAGACATGAAATTGAAATTAAATTAGAAGATATCTGTAGGATTAGTAAAAAACTTCTTAAAAATAATGGAAGTTTGGTGTTAGTACATAGAACAGACAGGTTGAGTGAAATAATTAATATGTTATTAAAGTATAATCTTCAACCAAAAAGGATAAGATTTTTGTATCCAAAAGAACTGGAAAACTCTAATTTGGTTTTAATAGATGCTAGGAAGAATGGAAATATAGGTTTAAAAGTGTTGCCACCACTTATTTGCCATAATATGGATGGTAGTTATACTAAAGAAGTGTTAGATATGTTTAGGAGGTAAGTTATGATTCAAAAAAGTTATGAAAATGATAAAGCTAGTTGTTATATTGTACCAACTCCAATTGGAAATATGAAGGATATGACAGAAAGAGGAAAAGATGTGTTAGAAATGGTTGATGCAATTTTTGCAGAAGACACAAGAGTTACACAAGTTTTGTTAAATCTTTTGGGAATCAAAAAAAAGTTATATCAAAGTCAAAAATTCAATGAAGCTCAAGCTAGTTTAACTGCTCTTAAATATTTAAAAGAAGGTAAAAATATAGCTATTGTGACCGACAGAGGAACTCCACTTATAAGTGATCCTGGAAGTTTAGTTGTTGATAATATTATAAAAAGTGGATTTAATGTCATTGCATTACCAGGCGCTTGTGCATTTGTTCCTGCTTTGAACATGTCTAATATTAATCAAGAAAAATTTTTGTTTTATGGTTTTTTAAGCTCCAAAGAAAGTCAGGCGGTTAAAGAATTAGAAGAGTTAAAAAATATCAACTTTACAATAGTTTTATACGAAGCACCTCATAGACTTTATAAAACTTTACAAAATATATTAAAAATTCTGGGAAATATTAATATAAGTATTTCCCGGGAAATAACTAAGATGCATGAAGAGGTGTTTAGAGGTACTGTATCTGAAGCAATTGATTATTATAGAAATGTTAAAGGAGAAATAGTTATTGTACTTGATAATAATTTGGTAAAAGTAGATTATTTTAAATATTTAACTGAAGTAAAAGAATTAATTAGTTTAGGAGTAAAACCTAATGATTCTATCAAGTACATTTCTAAAAAATATTTAGTAAGTAGGAATATTTTATATGATATGTTAGAGGAGGAAAAGTGATGAAGGCTATATTTGGTTTAGGTAATCCTGATAAATCTTATGATAAAACAAGACATAATGCTGGATTTATGTCACTTAATAATTATATTGATGAAAAGGAATTTAAGAAAAAGGATAACTATTTAATTGCTGAAAAGTTTATTAATGGTGAAAAAGTTCTTTTTGTTAAACCTTTAACTTATATGAATAATAGTGGTGAAGCTGTTAAAAACGTTATTAATTACTATAATATAGATATTAATGATATTCTTGTTATTTATGATGATATGGATTTTGATGTTGGAAAGTTTAAGATAAAAGCAAGTGGTTCAAGTGGTGGACATAATGGTATTAAAAGTATTATTAAGTATTTAGGTACAGAAGATTTTAAAAGAATAAGAATAGGAATTTCTAAATCTTCTTATGATGTAGTTGATTATGTTTTAGGAAAATTTAGTAAAGAAGATATGAATAAACTTCAAGAAGTTTTTAATACTATAAATGATGTTATTGATGATTTTGTTAGTTTACCTTTTGAAAAATTAATGAGTAAGTATAATTAGGTGATGTTTTATGTTAGAAAATTTATTTGATTATAAATTAGATAATGGTATAAGTTTTAATATTAGTAAAAATGAAGTATACACACAGTTTTTAATGTATACCTTTTTTAAGTGGAATAAGAGTATAGTTATAGTTACTCCAACATTAAATGAGGCTAATCAACTTTATACTAATTTAAAATACTATTTAAAAGATAAAGTATTTATTTTTCCAGATGATGATTTTCTTACTAAAAAGGCTATTGCATCAAGTCCAGAACTTATGTATATGAGAATGAAGTTTTTAAATGATAATAAAGTAAATGATAATAAGATATTAATATGTCATACAAGTAGTTTTTTAAAAAAATTACCTTCTAAAAGTAATATGAATTCTAAAAAAATTGAAGTTGGTATTAAAAGTGTTATTGATAGAGATGATTTTATAAATAAATTAATTAATATTGGTTATAAAAAAGATAGTCTAGTTACTAATACTGGGGAGTTTAGCGTTAGAGGGTTTGTTATAGATGTTTTTCCTATTTTTGAAGAACATCCAGTGAGAATAGAATTTTTTGATGATGAAGTTATAGAAATTAAATATTTTGATGAAAATTCTCAATTATCCATTAGAAATATAGATACTATTGTTTTAAAGCCTATAAAAGATGAGTATTCTAGTGAGAATAGTAATGTTCTTAGTTATCTTGACAAACCTTTACTTATATATCAAGATTATAATCAAATTACTATGGTTGAAAGAAGTATTATTGAACAAATTAATTATTATAATGAAGTTAATTCTAATTTTATGTTATCTGATATTATGTCATTAAATACAATTTTTGTTAATACTATTGATAATGTTAGGTCTGATTATGATATTTCAGCAAGTAGTATTGTAAATTATGGTGGGGATATAAATAAATTTAAAAAAGATGTTGATGCAGAAGATTCATTTTTATGTACTAAAGATAAAGAGTTAATAAATAGATTAAATTTTAACAAAAGTAAAATAATTGATATGGATTTATTAAGTGGTTTTATTTATAATGGAATTAGTTATTATTCTAAAAATGATTTATTTTATCATAAAGAACAAGTGAAATATAATACTGGTTATAAAATGGGAAAGAAAATTGATTCTATTGATAAATTGGAAATTGGAGATTATGTTGTTCATAAAACTAGTGGTATAGGTGTTTATATGGGAATTACTACTATTATGAAAGCAGGGGTTCCAATGGATTATATTCTTATTAAATATAAGGGAGACGATAAATTATATTTACCTGTAGATAAAGTGGATAGTTTGTATAAATATTCTAGTAAAGATGGTGCTAGACCGGTTATTCATAAATTAAATAGTATTGAGTGGCAAAAAACTAAGATGCGTATTAAGAAAAAAATTCATGATATTAGCAATGAACTTATTAAAATATATAAAAATAGAAGTATTTCAAAAGTTAAACCATTTATGGAAGATACTCCAGAACAGGTTATATTTGAGAATGAATTTTCGTATGAAGAAACACCAGACCAATTAAAAACTACTATGGAAATAAAGAAGGATTTAGAAAGTTCTAAACCTATGGATAGACTTCTTTGTGGTGATGTTGGGTATGGTAAGACAGAAGTTATTTTTCGTGCAGTTTTTAAAGCAGTTATGAATAATAAACAGGTTATGTATTTGTGTCCTACAACATTACTTAGTTATCAGCAATATGTTAGTGCTTTATCTAGGTTTAAGAATCATGCAGTTAATATAGCTTTGCTTAATAGATATACTACTAAAAAAGAAACTAATAGCATTTTAAAAGATTTAGAGGAAGGTAAAATTGATGTTATTTTTGGTACACATAGACTTCTTTCTGGTGATATAAAATTTAAAGATTTAGGACTTCTAGTAATTGATGAAGAGCAAAGATTTGGGGTTATGCATAAAGAAAAGATTAAAGAGATTAAGAATAATGTTCATGTTCTTTCTGTTTCTGCAACTCCTATACCAAGAAGTTTGCAAATGAGTTTAATTGGAGTTAGAGATTTATCTCTTATTGAAACTGCACCTGTTAATAAGTTACCTGTTCAGACTTATGTTATTAGTTATGATCCATATATTTTAAGAGATGTTATATTGAAAGAAAAGGCACGTGGTGGGCAAAGCTTTATTCTTTATAATAAGGTGAATGATATGTCTAATATAGTTGAAGGATTCAATAAATTGTTACCTGAAGTTACTATAAAATATGCACATGGTAAGATGAATAAAGAACAAATGCAAGATATTATGTATGAATTTACTATGGGAAAATTTGATGTTTTAGTTAGTACTACTATTATAGAAAATGGAATAGATATACCTAATGCTAATACTATGATAGTTATGGATGCTGATAAATTTGGTCTTTCTCAATTATATCAAATAAGAGGTAGAGTTGGTCGTGGAGATAGACAGGCTTATTCATATTTAATGTATAATAAAGAAAAAGTACTTAATGAAACAGCACAAAAAAGGTTAGATGCTATTAAAGAGTTTACTGAACTTGGTAGTGGATATAAAATTGCTATGAGGGACTTAAGTATTCGTGGTGCTGGAGATTTACTTGGAAGTGAACAAGCTGGATTTATTGATTCAGTTGGGGTAGATATGTATATAGAACTTATTAATGAGGAATTATCTGGAAAGGAAATAGAGGAAGATAAAAAAGAAACTAATTTAAATAGTGTTTCTACTCATATTGGAAATGATTATTCTGATGAAGATTCTGTCATTATAGAACTTCATAAAATGATAGGGAATATTGATAATATAAATGATTTTAATGACGTTTATGAAAGTATTAAAGATAGATTTGGTGTAGTTAATGAAGAATTAAGTATTTATATGAAACAAGAGTTGTGTGAGAAAATAATTGATAAAATTGGTATTAATGTGGTTCAGAATGATAGATTAAAATTTGCTATTAAACTAGATAATAACATTTATAATAAATTAAATGTGGAAAATTTATTTATAGAAACTACTAGAATATCAACTAAATTTAATTTTGCTTATAGAGGAGATGCAATAATTATTAGTTTATTAAAAGAACAAGTAGAAAAGCATTATATTAATTATGTTTTAGACTTACTTCTTTATATAAGTGAACAATTAAAAAAGTAGGATATTTTTCCTACTTTTCATATGCTTTTTTGCATTTGTTAATTAATTCTATAGTTTCTTCTAATGGATAAAAATCTTTAGTTTCTACTTTAATATTTTGTAGTGTTTTATAGTTTTGAAAGAAATCTTTTATTTCTGCTTTTTGATGTTCTGTTAAATCATTGAGTGAGTTAATATCATCAAATCTTGGGTCTTTGTCTACAACTGCTATTACTTTTTCATCATTTTCGCCATTATCAATTACTTTTAGGTAACCTAAAACTCTTGCACTTACTACGCATCCTGGAAATGTTGGATATGAACTTAATACTAATATATCTAGTGGATCTTTATCATCTGCTAGTGTGTTTTCAATAAAACCATATTCCCCTGGGTAAGAAAGTGCACTATAAAGAACTCTATCAAGAGTAATTCTTCCAGTTTCTTTGTTTACTTCAAATTTGTTTTTTGTTCCCATAGGAATCTCAATTATTGCATCTACTGTATATTTCAATTTTATCACCTATATTTAGTTTACAAAAAAATATTGTATTTGTCTAGTATAATTCTTTTATTTTTATTTAATAATATAAGATAGAGAGGTGGCTATTTATGAATACAGGCATGGTTAGAAAAATAGATGAATTAGGTAGGCTTGTTATACCTAAAGAAATTAGAAATAGTCTTCATATTAAAAATGGAGAAGATGTAAGTATTTTTATTAAAGAAGATATGATAGTATTAAAGAAAAGTGAAAAGATGCTTTCTATAAATGATGCTATACAAAAGTTAATTGATAGTTTAAAGAAAATTACTAATGATATAATAATAGTGAGTGACAGAGATAAAGTAATATGTTCTACTGATAAGAATTTTTTAAACGAAAATATAGATGAAAGAGTTATTAATGCAATTGATGAAAGAAAGATACTTGATGGAATTAATTTTAAAGTTGGTAAAAAAGTAATTGAAGGAAAGTTTTATATGAGTCCTGTTATTGTAGAAACCGATGCATTAGGTAGTGTTATTATTTTATCTAATAAGGAAATTAATGATAAGTCAATTATTTTAAATAATGTAATAAATGTGATAATTTCTATGAAATTATATTAAAAATAGTATAAAATCTTTAAAATTACTTGCAAGTCTTAAAAAAATATGATATATTACTTAAGCGAAAAGGTTTCTATAACTAATAAAGTTATGGCGAAAGGAGATGCGAGTATGAAAAAAGGTATTCATCCAGAACTAAAAGAATGTAAGGTTAAATGTGCTTGTGGAAATGAATTTACTACTTTAAGTACAAAAAGTGAAATTCAATTAGAAACTTGTAATAAGTGTCATTCATTTTATACAGGAAAGCATATGACTGCTAGAACTGGTAATGTTCAAAAGTTTAAAGAAAAATATGGAATTAAATAGTCAAGTTTATGACTATTTTTTATTTTTAAAGTTTTTTTAATAAAAAATAGTTTATAATGTTTATTAGGGAAGGTGAAAATATGAAAATAGGAATTGCTTCTGATCATCGTGGTTATAAGGTTAAAGAAAAATTAAAGAAGTATTTTGATAAAAAAAATATTGAATATGTGGATTATGGAACTAATTCTATTGAAGTAGTGGATTATCCTTTATTTGCAAAAGAGTTATGTAAGGGTGTTTTATCTAAAGATGTAGATATGGGTATTTTAATATGTGGAACAGGTATTGGAATGAGTATAGTTGCTAATAAATTTAAAGGAATAATGTGTGCTAAAGTTGATAATAGTGATGAAGCTAGACTTGCAAAAGAACATAATCATGCTAATGTAATTAGTTTTTCTGCAAAAAAGACTATGTGGGAAATTAAGGATATTGTTGATGCTTATTTAAGAAGTGAGTATTTAAAAGATGAAAGATATTTAAGACGAATTGAAGAGATAGAAAAAATAGAAAAACTTAGGAAATATTAGTAAATTTATTACATATAATATAATGACTATATCAATAGCAAATTTGACTTTTCACTTGATTTTTGATATAATTTAGATGTGTGGAGCATTATACTAGTCAAACATGTTGTTGGAAGATGGGGCTAAAAATCCATTAATTGTGCAAAGCTACTTTATATATTTTGCTTCTTTCGCCCAGATTGGGGCATATATATAATTTTAGGTCTTAGGAAAGAATATAATGGCATATATTTGAATCCTATTATCAGATAAGCATTACATAAAAGCATATGTCGTGAGTGGTTTGTAGGAATGGAAACTGAAATATAAACTGCAAAAGCGAATAATGACAAAGGGTGTTTGCTTGGGAAAACCTCTAGTATGTCCATATTATAAAGATTGAAGTGCGGACTAAGTGGTGATCGAGTGATCATAATAGGTAACTGATGATTAATACTATTAAAGAGAAATCGCCGGTGGGTAACCTAAGGTTAGTATTGGAGAAATTCAACTCGACCAAAGCCGTAAAATTAATTTATAATATTCCATGCATTTAACCTAAGGAGTATTATTAAAAATGAAGAAAGACAATTGGATAATTAAGGCATTTTTAATGACTTTTTTTATAGCTTTAATTTTTAGTGCTATATCTAATGTTATTGTAAATGGTTGTAATAATTTTGTTATATTAATTATATTGTGTTTAGTTTTTATATTAATAGGTATATTTTTTGATATAATAGGTACTGCTGTTTTAACTGCTAATGAAGCGAGTTTTCATGCAAAGAGTTCTAAAAAAATTAAAGGTTCTAAAGAAGGTGTTTATTTAGTTAAAAATTCTAGTACAATTTCAAGTATATGTAATGATGTAATTGGCGATATTTGTGGAATTGTAAGTGGTTCAGTTGCTGCAATGTTATCTATTTTGGTATCAAATAAAACTAATTTTTCATTAGTAATTGTTACACTTTTAATTAGTTCTTTAGTGTCTTCACTTACCGTAGGTGGTAAGGCTATAGGTAAAAAGTTTGCAATAAGAAATAGTGACAATATTATATTTATGGTTGCTAAAGTGATGTATAAATTTAAATTTAAAAAGTAATATTTTTGGAATATTATTTTTTTATTTGCATATAATTTTGTATGAGAAAATATTTTATTATAATTCCAATTTTGATTTTGGTTTATTTTTTAAGTGATAAAGATAATTCAAGTATAAAAACTGAAAATAAAAGAATAGAAACTGATAATTTAATTGTTAATATGAGTAATTATGGTTTGGAAAATATTTTACTTAGTGAATACTTGAATGGGGTGATTGCTTGTGAAATGCCTGCATTATTTCATGATGAAGCAATTAAAGCAGGAATTGTAGCTGCTAGGACTTTTTATTTATATAAATATGAAAGTGATAATGATTATAAACCTAGTAATGGGGACCAATGTTTTTTTAGTGAAAGTAAAAGAAAAGAAAATTGGAGAGATAATTATGAATTATATAATGAAAAAATATTAAATAATATTAATTTAACTAAAAATGAAGTGATTACTTACAATGGAAGTGTTATTAAGGCTTTTTATTTTAGTATGTCTAATGGCTACACAGAGGATGCTGTTAATGTTTTTAAAAAGAGTGAACCATATTTAGTTAGTGTTATTTCTGATTATGATAAAGATGTTAAAAATAATTTAAGTAGTAAAAGTATTTCAGTAAATGAGTTTAAAGAAAAATTAAATGTTGATAATGATATAGTTATTAACAATATAGTTAGAGATAGTAGTAATAGAGTTAGTGAAATTGTTATAAATAATGTTAATTATGATGGAGTTTATTTTAGAAAATTATTTGATTTAAGAAGTACAGACTTTGAAATTGAGTTTAATGATCAAGAAGTAATTATTACTACAAGAGGATATGGACATGGGGTGGGAATGAGCCAGTGGGGTGCTAATGAGATGGCTAAAATGGGTTATGAATATAAAGATATTTTAAAGTATTATTATAAAGATGTTGAAATTATGTATAAATAAATAATTATTGTTCACATTAAGTAATGGGAGAGTGAACAATGAAAAGTGTTAAAAAAATATTTGTACCTACAATTTATTTAATTGCTATTTTATCTGTTGTTGGATGTATATTATTAACAATAATGAGTATTAATAAATATCTAACAGAAAGTGAGAAATTTGATTATTCTATTAATGGATTAATTGATAATGAAGTTAAACCTGTTCAAGGTGAAGATAATACTAAAAATAATGTTAAAGTTATTAAACCTTTTAGGAATGAAAAAGTAACTATTGGAAGAGGATTTTATGATTTTGAAGGAGAACAAACTAATCAAGAAAAATCTATAATATTCTATGAAAATACTTATATGCAAAATTCTGGAGTTGATTATGTGAGTGATGAAGTATTTGATGTTATAAGTGTTCTAGCAGGTAAGGTTATTAGTGTAGATACTGATGAAATATTAGGAAATATAGTTAAAATAGAACATGATAAAAATATTATTACTACATACCAAGGTATTGATAAAGTTGCTTTAAAAGTTGGAGATGTTATTAGTCAAGGTACGATTGTAGGTGTAAGTGGAAAATCTTTAGTAAATTCTAATTATACTACTTCATTACATTTTGAGGTTAATTATAAAGGTGAATTAATTGATCCTGAAAAATTTTATTCTTTAAATGTTAATGAATTATAAGTCACGAAAGTGACTTTTTTTATGTATAATTATTATTTATCTAAAAAAATGTTAAAAAGAATTGGAAAAGTACTTGTATTTTGTTGGCAATTTATGGTAATATAAGTATATGGTTGTCGAAAGAAAATATTTTTGAATAGGTGGGATCTGTATGATTAGATTTGTCATATTAGATGATAATCCTTTACATAGAAATAAAACTAAACGTATGGTTAATATGTATATGTTTAAAACTTCTTATGAGTATGATATCGTAGAATTTGATAGTATTAATAGTAACTTTAAAAATCATGTAGATATGAAATACGAGCATTGTATTTATATTTTAGATTATCAACTTAAAGGTGAATGTGGACTAGAAGCTGCTAGATATATTAGGGAGAAAGATTGGAATTCTTTTATAATTGTTTATAGTGTAATGAAAGATAAAATTTTGGAAACTTTAACTAAGAGATTAAATATTCTTGATTTTGTTGATAAAGGTGGAGATGATACCAAAGAAATGAATAAACTATTTAAGCTTTGTCTTCGTGCTATGAATATTAAAGCTGATATTAAAATAGTGAATGGTACTAGAAATTATTACTTTGATGCTAATAGTATATTATTTGTTTATAGGGATACAATTGAAAGAAAGTGTGTTATAGTAATGGATACGCACGAGGTTGCTATAGCAATGGATTTAAATAAGTTGAAAGTACAAATGGGTAGTAATTTTATGTATACTCATAAGTCTTATTTGGTTAATATAAAAAGAGTTTATACTTTCAATTGGAAGAATTTTAGTGTGATATTTGATAATGGTAGAATAGAAAATATCCTCTCTAGAACACATAAGAAAGAGTTGATGAGTATATGAAATATGTAGGGTTAATTGTTGTTTATTTAGGAGTATTGATAAATACTATAATATTATGGAAATGTTATTCTAAAATTGATTTAAAATTAAGAATAAAAAATAAGATTTTTAACATTTTAATTATATTTGTTTTTTCAATTTTGTTATTTTGTATTGATTTATATGTTCCTATGAAATTTAAAATTTTTATTATTTATCCTTTACTTTCAACTATGTTTATTGTTTTATATAAGGATAAAGCTATAAATGTATTTTTCAAAACATTCTTGGTATATGCTATTTTAAATGTTTGTGATTATCTTATATCCGTTCCTATGATGTTATTACCTCTTAATAATTTTACTGAAACTTGGTCTATTTTTATACTAAAAGGTATATTTACTTCATTAATTTCTTTTATGTTGTTATTCTTATTTAAAATTAATAAATTATTGCTAATATTAAAAAAAATAACTATAACGTTTGAGAATAAAATTAATTATTTTCTTTTCGGAATTATAGTAGTATCTTTTTTAGGCCTTTATATTGTTTTTTATTATAATGCTTTTAATAAAAAGTTTGATAGTTTTTGGTTCACTTTATTATTAGTATGTTTCTTTATGATACTTTCAATATTACTTATTCGTGAATTTTTTAAGAATAAAACAAAAGAAGAGGAACAAATACATTTATTAAAAATAATGGAAGATTACGAATTGATGTTAGAAAAAACTAGAGAAAATAGACATGAAATGGTAAATAATTTATTAGTTTTAAAAGGTGAAAAAAATAAAAATAGTAAGAAATATAATGACTTATTGAATGGTATTATAGAACAATATGATAATAAAAAGATGAGTAGTTATTCAGGCTTATATAAATTACCATCTGGATTAAAAGGTATTGTTTATTATAAAATGGCTAGTATTAAAGGAAATGATGTTAATTTTAGAACTATTATTTCAGATAAAATGTATGATGAATTTAATAATTTAGATACTAAAATATATTATAAAGTTTGTAAAATTATGGGTATTCTTATAGATAATGCAGTAGAAGCTTCTATAAATAGTAAAGAAAAAACTTTGTTAATTTATATTTATGAGCAATGTAATGGAAATATTGTCATATCAATTGAAAATTCATACAATTCACTTTTAGATATTCATGATATTAATAAAAAAGGATATTCAACTAAAGGTAAAAATCGTGGATTAGGATTATTTATTGCTAATAGAACAATTGAAGAAGAGAAACTTCTTCGTTTAAGACAATATGTTTTTGATACAACGTTTATATCTGAACTTAAAATTATAAAAGAATGTAATTTAGCAGAAGAAGAACAAAGTGATGCCAAGTAAAATTATCTTTCAAAGTAAAAACTTTAGATTAATTTATCTAAAGTTTTTGTAGTTGTCGTTATAAATTATTAATTTTTAATTGTTTATTTTAATAAACTTTCAGGCATTTCTTCTTCATCTAAACTAGTCCAAAGACATGCACCAGAAGTTGTTCTTGCTATTAATTCACCTAAGAAACTAGCAAAACTTGCAAATAATTTCATTACACTTCCTCCTTTACATATTTTTTATAATTGTTATAACTTACTCCAAATAGTTTGTAAGTTATAGGCAAGATAACAAACACTGTTAACAATTGCGAGAACAGAATGCAATTTGATAAAAGGTTGTTTCTTACTATGAAGAGCATTACTGTATAGATTAAACCGTTACATACGCTGGCTAATTTAAACAGTGTTCTTCTTTTTTTATTTATTAATGGTCTTTTTTCGGTATCTGCAGGAGCATATATACAAATTAGTATAATGCTTATAACACTTATTATTATTTTTAAATATATATTTAGTGTTATATTTTCACAGATGTATGGTATCCCTAGAAATATTATCATACTACTTATCCAGCAATGTGAACTTTTTTTAGCATGTACACCAAAGGATGTTAGTCTAAGGTAACTATACAGACCCATTAATATTAGAAGTGTTTTTAGTGTTCCTAATATATACGATACTAGAAATATAACAAACATTTTAGTAATGTGTAAGTACAGGCTAGCTAATCCATACTTAATTACTTTTAGTTTTTCTTCGTCGTAATTATAATACCGCTTAATATTATTCATCACGGAATTGATTAAAAGATCTTTCATATATTTTTCACTTCCGAGGTTAGTATATCATATATTGTTTATAATTATTAAAAATGTGTCTGTTTTGCATGTTTTTGTGCTTAAAATGATTTTTTTTAAATATTTTTTGTATCAATTATTCGTTTCAGACACAAAAATTGAGGTTTTGAGCACATTTTTTCATTTAAAACATAAAATAGTAACTTTAAACAAATTTTAGATATACCTACTATTAATGTTGTATCATTAGTATGCAACTACAAGAAATGACGAAATAAGTCGACCGATAATTATTGATTAGAACATAGAAATGTTTTAATATATAAGTGTAAGGAAGAGAGGTGTTAGAGTTGGAAACCAGAAAAGGTAGAGTAAAATGGTTCAATAACGAAAAAGGTTATGGATTCATTGAAATTGGTGCTGGTGTTGGTGAAGATGTTTTCGTTCATTATTCCGCAATAGAACAAGAAGGATATAAATCTTTAAAAGAAGGCGATGTTGTTGAATTTACTTTAATTGATACTTCTAAAGGTAAACAAGCAATAGATGTTAAACAAGTGAAATTAACTACTGTTTAGTAGTTTTTTTCTTGCAAATGTGGTAGAATAGTAATAGGGAGATGATGAAAGATGAAATATACTATAAGGGGACAAAAACTTGAAGTTACTGATGCAATTAGGGATTATGCAATAAGTAAAATTGACAAAATGGAAAAGTATTTTGAGAATCCAGATGAAGTAAGTGTTAAAGTGGTTTTTAGTATAAGGGGTAGAGAACAAAAAGTAGAAATTACTATAAATAGTATAAATTTTGATTTAAGAAGTGAAGTATCACATAGTGATATGTATGCGGCAATTGATTTGGCTGTAGATAAATTAGAACAACAAATGAGAAAGTTTAAGAGTAAACTTATGAGTAAAGAAAGAGTAGAAATTGTTTATGATGATATTATAGATGATGATGATTTAGAAGAAGTTGTTAAAAGAAAGAAAGTTTATTTAAAACCAATGGATGAAGAAGAAGCAATTATGCAGATGGAACTTCTAGGGCATACATTCTTTGTATTTAAAGATATTAAAACAGAAAAAGTAAATGTTCTATATAAGAGACTTGATGGAGCATATGGAGTTATTGAAACTAATTAATAACTCTTTTTTTTCTGTGTAATTTTTATGAAAAGACTTTTATTATTAGGTTAAATTTGGTAAAATAGATGATGGACGGTGATAATATGAACATATTTAAAAAAATGTTTGACCATGAATATAAAGAATTAAAAAGGTTTGAGGAGTTAGCAGATAAAGTATTAGCATTAGATAGTGAAATGAGTAAGTTAACTCCACTTGAATTAAAAGCTAAAACTAGTGAATTTAAAAGTAGATTAAGTGAAGGAGAGACACTAGATGATATTTTAGTTGAAGCGTTTGCAGTTGTTAGAGAAGCAGCTTATAGAGTGCTTGGAGAAAAGCCTTATAAGGTTCAAGTAATTGGTGGTATTTGTATACATTATGGTAATATTGCTGAAATGAAAACTGGTGAAGGTAAGACTTTAACTAGTACAATGCCAGCATACTTGAATGCCTTAAGTGGGGACGGGGTACACGTTATTACAGTTAATGAGTACTTAAGCGAAAGAGATGCTAATTGGATGGGACAAGTGTATAACTACCTAGATATTAGTGTTGGTGTTAACAAGAAAGATATGTCTAGAGAAGAAAAGAGAGAAGCTTATTCTAAAGATATAACTTATACAACTAATAATGAACTTGGGTTTGATTATTTAAGAGATAATATGGTTGTAAGAAAAGAAGATAGAGTTCAAAGAAAACTTAATTTTGCAATAATAGACGAAGTTGATTCAATACTTATAGATGAAGCGAGAACTCCATTAATTATAAGTGGAGGTGTTAGTAGAAGCGCTGACTTATATAAGTTAGCTGATAAGACTGCTAAGAGTTTAAGAAGTGAAGACTATAATTTAGATGAGAAAACTAGGGGTGTTACTTTAACTGAAGAAGGTATTAAGAAGTGTGAAAAACTTTTAAATGTAGATAATTTATATGATATTAGTAATGCAGGACTCGTTCACAATTTAGATAAAGCACTTGTTGCTAATTATGGCTTTAAGAAAGATGTTGATTATGTTGTTCAAAATGATCAAATTATTATAGTTGACTCATTTACCGGTAGACTTATGCATGGTAGACAATATAGTGATGGATTACATCAAGCACTTGAAGCTAAAGAAGGCGTTAAGATTAATGAAGAGACTAAGGTACTTGCTACAATAACTTTCCAAAATTTATTTAGAATGTATAATAAACTAAGTGGTATGACAGGTACAGCTAAGACAGAAGAAGAAGAGTTTAGAAATATATATAATATGTATGTTATAGAGATACCAACTAATGTGCCAGTTAAAAGAGTTGATATGGAAGACTTGGTTTATGTTAATATGAGAGGTAAATTTAATGCTCTTGCTAATACTATTGAAGAAATTCATAAGACTGGACAACCAATACTTGTTGGTACTGCTTCTATTGAAAGTTCTGAAAGGTTAAGTGATTTACTTAATAAAAGAGGAATTAAACATGAACTTTTAAATGCTAAGAATCATGAAAGAGAGGCTCATATTATTGAGAATGCCGGACAAAAGGGTGCTGTTACAATTGCTACAAATATGGCTGGACGTGGTACTGATATTAAGCTTGGAGAAGGTGTTAAAGAGCTAGGTGGACTTGTTGTTTTGGGTAGTGAAAGACATGAGAGTAGACGTATTGATAACCAACTTCGTGGACGTGCAGGTAGACAAGGAGACCCTGGTACTACAAGATTTTATATTTCTATGGAAGATGATTTGATGGTTAAGTTTGGTAGTGAAAAGATTAAGGGCATAATGTTAAGTCTTGGATTTACTGAGGATACTCCTATTACACATAAGATGATGAGTAAGAATATTGAGAGCAGTCAAAAGAGAGTTGAAGGATTTAACTATGATAGAAGAAAAGCATTACTAGACTATGATAATGTTATTAGTAAACAAAGAGAAATTGTTTATGAAAGGAGAAATGAAATATTAGATAAGGATAGTATTAGAGATAGAGTTCTAACTATATTTAAAGATTATGTTGTGGAGACTGTTAATGATCATTTTGTTCCAGAAGACGTGTTAACTCATAATGATATTGTTAATATATGCGAGATATTTAATTCTAATTTGTTAAAGAGTGAAAAATTAGTTGAGAAAGATTTAGAGAATAAGAGTATAGATGAAGTACAAAATACTATTTATGATATAGTTGTAAAAGATTACAATGAGAAACTTAAGGATGTACCTAAAGAAATTCAAGATGACTTTGAAAAAGCAATAACTTTAAGAGTGCTTGATAAAAATTGGATGAACCAACTTGATAATATGGAACAACTTAAGGAAGGTATTGGTTTAAGAGGATATGCTCAAACTAATCCACTTCAAGCTTATGCTTTAGAAGGTTTCCAAATGTTTGATAATATGCTTAAAGAAACTAATAGAGAGATTACTACATATTTACTTAAGGCTGAAGTTAGACAAAATTTAGAGAGACATGAGAATAAGAATATTAAGACTAATGATAGTAGTGAAAGCACTAAGAAGACACCTAAGAAAGCAGAAAATAAAATTGGTAGAAATGATCCATGTCCATGTGGCAGTGGTAAAAAGTATAAACAATGTCATGGAAAATAGCCGTAAAATAAGGCTTTGAGAAAATTTATGTGTACAAAAAAAGCACCAATTTTCTCAAATGTGCATATTTTGTGCACATAAAAGTATAAAATATGCAAAATAATCTCTTAAAAACCTTATAAATAAAGAAATTATATAATGTGCACATTTTTGTGAAATAATGAAACTAGCATATGAATTGCTAGTTTTTCTTTGTTCAATAAGAAAGGACAGGGAACATTATGTCAGAGATTAGGATTATGAAAAGGGGAAAGGTTTATCAATATCGATTTGAAATTGCTTGAAGAGGAGGGGTAAGAAGGTATATTAATAAAAGTGGCTTTGAATCGAGAAAAGAAGCTCAAGAAGCAGGAGCAATTGCTTATAATGAATATTTTAGAACTGTAATAAACAAAAGATAAAAGATATGTCTTATGAGGACTATTTAGACTACTGGATGACTAATTATTGCTACTTTAATGTTAAATATGCAACGATAGCATCATATTTAAATATTATTAAAAATCATTTAAAACCAGAATTAGGAATGTATAAGTTAACTCAACTAGATTCTTATACAATACAAAACTATATTAATAAACTATATAAAGAAAAGGATTATTCAAAACATTATTTAAAAGGAATACTAAAATTAATAAAAGGATCACTTAAATATGCCTGTTATACAGTTAATTTTATAAATGATAATCCAGCTGAAAGAGTACATATACCTAAATATGATGTTGTTACTGGTGATCCAGCACATATTTTTACTCAAGAAAAGTTTGAAATAATACTAGAAAGATTTAAAGATGTACCATATATCTATTATTCATTCTTAACAGCTTATTATACAGGACTCCGAGTATCAGAATGTTATGCTTTAACATGGGATAATATAGACTTTGAAAAGAAAACACTAACAGTAAACGAAAATATTATAAAAAAGAATCAACATCAATTACCTAAAAAATATGTAATAACAAAAGGACATTCAGTAGAAGAATGGTATTATGGAACATGTAAGAATCCTCAATCAAATAGAATTATAGGTATAGGAGATACATTAATTAAAGCATTAAAAGAATATAAAAAAGAACACGAAGAAAGAATGAAATCCGAAAGAGAAGATAGAAGAAGAACATTTAGACAAATGGTAGATAAATCCAAAAGTGTTGTAGCAGATGAAATGATATTTACTGCTTCTCATAACTTCTTTAATGATATTCCAAAAGAAAAGGTACTAGAATGGTCAGAGTATTGTATGGCATTTGTAAAAGACTATCTAGGTTATAATGATGAACAAATATTACATGCCACATTACATATGGATGAAAAAACTCCTCATATTCATTGCGTTGTAGTTCCTTTAATAAAAAAGTTTGATAAAAGGACATCGACTGAACGATATACCATCTCTAAAAAGCAATATATCCACGATAAAGAACATTTAAGTGAATTGCAAGATAATTATTGTGAATTATTAAATCTAGGTGGATTTGCTCTAGAAAGGGGTCAAAAACATAGTGAAGTAGAACATTTAAATATGAAAGAATTTAAAAGAGCAACACAAGAAGTAAATAAAGAATTAACAAATAGAAGTAATAAACTAGATCAAGCTATTACTGATTTAGAAGTAAAAATGAAATCTAATAAACCAGTATTATTTGAAAAAGAATCAATTAAGATAAAAAAAGATACATTTGATAGTATGAACAAAGTTATAGAAGAATCTAAAAAAATAAGTGAAATGAAACCTAAATTAGATAAGACATATAAAGCTATGAAAGAACAAATAAATACATATTCAAAAATACAACAAGAAAACTATGATTTAAAGGATGAAAATGAAAATTTAAAATTTCAAAACACAAAGTTATCAAATAAAGTATCAATACTCGAAAATACAATAAATGTTTTAAAAAGAACAATAAAAAGAGTAGCAGATTTCTTCTATCATTTAGTATCTGATGGATTAATCTCAAAGAAAAAAGAGGAAGAAATACATAATATATTAGGTAGTGACTATAAACCATATAAAGAAAAGAGTAGAGATGACGGACTTTCCTTATAAGACTATCTTTAAGACAAGATAGTAACACACTATGATATTGGCAGAGCCAATAACAATGTGTGCCAAGGATAAACTCTTTAGAATCCCATTAAGCACCAATACTACAAACTAATGTAAGTAGTATTGGTGCCTTTTTTATTTCATCATAGAAATTCATAAAAAAGAAAAATACTATCGCCACTTTCATTCCTTCGAAACAAAACGTGCCACGTATTTTTGTTCAAATATTTACATAAACGCAAATATTTGATATAATATAAACATAAAAGTTGATAAGCATATATGTTTATATTAAAAAGGCGGTTATTATGGATAATAGGTTTGGAGATTTTATAAAAAAGAAAATTAATCTGGTTATTGAAAAAGACAATATGAAAAAATCTGAAATAATTAGAGAGCTTTCTATAACAACACAATATTTAAATGATATAGAAAACGGAAAGAGAATCCCTTCATCAAAATTAATGAAAAAAATGGCCAAAGTATTAAAACTTAATGAAAATGAAACTATTCAACTATACGATTTAGCTTCAGAATGCCATAAGGATAAGAAAGTTCCAGCTGATATTGAAGAATTTATTATTAACAATAAAGATGCAAAAAATAAAATAAGAGAAATGATCATGGAAATGGAGAAATAATATGAAAGAATCTAGAAATATATCAAAATTAAAAAGAGAAAGAATGATAAATTTTCTTGAAATACTAAAAGAAAAAAACTCCGATGATGATTCTATCAGAGCTATTAACGAAATTGAAACACAGATAAATGATAAAAAATATGGACTTATATGGGAAGAACATGAAGAAAATGTAGATATACAGTTAGAAAATAAGATACCAGTATTAAATGAATTAAATGATAAGAATATTATTAACTCTAAAAATAATGAATATAATTTTCTACTGGAGGGAGATAATCTCCATAGTCTTTACCTACTTGAAAAAACTCATAGAGGTAGAATAGATTTCATATATATAGATCCTCCATATAATACAGGTAATAAGGATTTTGTTTATAATGATAAATATATTGAGGATGAAGACGGGTATAAACATTCAAAATGGCTTTCTTTTATGGAAAGAAGATTAAAAATAGCTCATAATTTAATTAAAAATGATGGGGTTACTTTTATTTCTATAGATAAAAATGAATTTGCACAATTAAAATTACTATGTGATGAAATATATGGAGAAGAAGCATTTGTTACTATAATAAATGTAGAAATGTCTGCTACACAAGGAATGAAAGTTAAAGCTGCCAAAAGCGGTAACATTGTAAAAAATGGTGAATACATAATGGTATATAGAAAAGATGGTCAAAAAAATATAGGAAAGACAATTTTAAATGATCCAGTTAAATATGATTCACATTATAACCTTCATTTAATTGATAAAGGAGAATATTTTGAAACGGAAAGTATTTCTGATGCTATTAGTAAGAATAAAGAAATAATTGAAGAATTAAATACGTTAAAATTATTAAATAATAATAAATTATCAAATAATAAGATTCCAGATGCATATGAAAAATCTGTATCATTTAATAATTGGATAAACAAAAACAGTGAATTTATATGTAGAGTACATGATAGCGTAGATGTTGATTCTGAAATGAAAGAAAAAATGAAATTAGGAAGAGTTTATAGATATTCAAGTAGTGAAAGAGATTATCTTATTGAAAAAGGCAATAATAATAAAATATTTCAAATGATTACTTTGAACGAAAAATTAGCTGTGGCAAATGATTTTTATGAAACATATGGTCCAACAAAAATAAGAGGAGATTGGTGGGCAGGATTTTATTTAGATATGGGAAATATTTCAAAAGAAGGTGAGATTCCTTTTAATAATGGAAAAAAGCCAGTAAGATTAATAAAACAATTACTTCAATTTGCTTCTGATAAAAACTCAATAGTATTAGATTTTTTTGCTGGTTCTGGAACAACTGGTCAAGCTGTTCTTGAATTAAATAAAGAAGATGGAGGGAATCGTAAATTTATATTATGTACTAACAATGAAATAAGCGATGATGCAAGATTAAAATATTTAGTGGACAAAAAACTAGTAGAAAAACCTCCAAGAAAAAATACAAATAACTATTTAGAATGGGAAAAGGTATATTTAGAATATATTAATAGTGACGATTTTATTGGTATAACTTCTAAAGAAGAATATCAAAAAATAGGAATTTGCAAATCAGTTACATATCCAAGACTGAAAAATGTATTTAGTTCTAATAAAGTAAATAAAGCTAATCTAAAATATTTTATAACCGATTGGGTTGACAGGAAAGTAACAGATTATTTCTTACAACCACAGTTGTGCAAACATGTTAAGGAAATGATCGAATTAGAGAATATGCTTGATGTTGATGATAAGGAAAACATTCTAATACTTAATTCTGCTGACTATATTGAAAAGTTCTTAACAAACAAAAATAAAGAAAAAATAAAAAATATCTGGATTAATGAAGAATTGGTTTTTAGTGATGTTGAATGGTTACAACTAAGAGAATACAATGTTAAATATGTTCCAAGGATATATTTTAGTAATGAATTGAAAGAAGTAGGTGAATAAAATGTTTAAAGGAAAATTAAAACAGTTTCAAGAAAAGCATGTTAAAAATATCATAGACAACATAGATGAGAATTATCATGAATTATTATTAGATGCACCAACTGGATCTGGGAAAACTGTTATGATGTGCAAGTTTATAGATGACTACCTAGAAAAATACAAAGAAACTGTTGTTTTATGGTTATCGCCTGGAACAGGAGGTTTAGAAACTCAATCACAAGAAAGTTTTGACGAATTTGTATCTGGAATTGATAGTGGTGATGTGTATGATTTTATAAAAGAGTCTGATCCATCATTTAAAGTATTCTTTATAAACTGGGAAAAAATAGATAAAAAGAGTAATGTTGTTTTAAGAGAAAATGAGAAAAATGACTTATATTCAAAATTTAAATATTGTCATAATAAAAACATTGATATTTTATTTATTGTTGATGAGGAACATAGAAATCAAGAAACTGCTAAAGATTTAATTAGCAGAGCAGATCCATATAAAGTTATTAGAATTTCAGCAACACCAGTAACAACTGTTGAATTTAAAGAACATATAAAAGATGAAGAAGTAATTGAGGCAGGTTTGATTTCAAGAGAAATAAGTGTTAATGAAGGAATATCAGAAGCAATGGAAACTGGTGAAATTTCAGAAGATAATGATTTGTTTTTAATAGAAAAAGCTGATGAGAAAAGAAAACAGATAATTGAAGAATATAAAAAATTAAACGTTGATATTAGACCTTTAGTTTTAATTCAATTTCCAAATGGTAAACCAGAATATATTGAAAGAGTGAAACATAAATTAGAATTAATGGGTTATGGGGATAGTTCTGGTTTAGTTACAGAATGGTATACTGGAGATCATCCTGATAATGTTGAAGAAATAAAAAAATTAAATGGACAATATGCCTTTTTATTATTTAAACAGGCAATAGCTACAGGATGGAATTGCCCTCGCGCTAAAGTGTTAGTTAAACTTCGTGAAGGTGGAACTGAACAATTTAATGTTCAAACAATTGGTAGAATTAGAAGAATGCCAGAAAGAAAACATTATGATAATGAAATCCTTGATAATTGTTATCTTTATACTTTTGATAACAAGTTTAAAACTGGTTTAACTAATAGTGTTTCAAGTTCTTTTTATGAATATCTTTATAAAAGAAAATATAATTTTTGGATACCTGGTATGGGAATAAAAAAAGAAGTAATGGATGGATATGATCAAACGGCAGTTAATCAGGCTAAGGTTGTTGAAATAATTAGAAATAGAATGTTAAAAGAAGCTGATGTTGATGAAGATGGTAGGTTATCAAAGGAAGAATTAATGAAAAAGGATTATGTCTTTGGAACAAAACTATTAAGTACTTCTTATGAACAAGTATGTAAAACTACAAGAGATTTAGTAAAGGTTTCTAATTCATTTAATATTGCACATGAAATAAATTTGCATGATGATGGTTTTATTATACGTGAAGCAAAGAGACAAATTGCAAGAGCTGGTAATATAACTGAAAATGTATCAAATAACGTCCTAAGAATATTATTTGGACCAACCGCTAATAAAACATTATCTATTTTTTCAGATGATGATATATCATTTGAAAGAAAAAATAAAGTTGTGGTAGATTTATCACTTAAAGAATTTGATGCTTTTATAGTTAACAATTGTGATAAATTAATGAAGGTGTTTCAAGAAGCAAATGCAAATGAGTATATCATTATAAAAAAGGCAAACATAATAGAAAAAGATTGGAATATTCCTGAAAATCAGTATTATAAAAGACATAAGTTAGTAGCTCACAATGTGTTTTTAAATAAAAATGCATTTGCTGATTATGGTGATAATATTTTAATGCAACCTAACAGATCATATACTGAAATTAAATTTGAAGTATGGTGTGAAAATAACCCAAATGTAGAATGGTATTATAAAAACGGGGATAAAGGTGATAATTATTTTAGCATAGTATATGAAATGGCCTTTGCAAGAGCAAATTTCTATCCAGACTATATTGTAAAAATGATGAATGGTGACATTTGGATAATAGAAGCAAAAGGTGGAATAGATGAGTACGGAGATTCTAATAATATTGATTCATATGCTAAAAATAAGTTTGATGCATTAAAGGAATATGCTAAAAGACATGAAAATATTAAGTGGGGCTTTGCAAGAGCAGTAGGACAATTCATTTATTTTTCAAACACTAACTGGGATGAAAATGTATATAATAATGCTGTTTGGAAAAATATTAATGATATTGTAAAATAAAATGATATAATATAAATGACAAAGAAAATAAAGAATATGCTAGAAATTTGTGCACTTTTTATGCACATTAGATGAATATTTTATATAAAAAATGACAAAAATAGTACTTAAAATACAAAATGTTACCTGTCCACAATCCATTGAAAATAAAGGAAAAACGCATAATATTATAAGTATGGATAATATACTAATTTGGCCCGCATGTGGATCCGGAAAGAAGTATAAAAACTGTCACGGAAGATAATAAAAATACCACAAAAGCCCAGTAATTATGGGCTTTTTTCATATTCCAAAAACTTCAGAAAATTTTTTAAATACCTTTTTGGATACCATCTGCTGAGTATCTAAAAGGTATCTAGATACCCAAAAATTAGATAAAAATACAAAATTTTTTCATTGTTAAAAATCACAGTATTTCCTTTATTTATAAGGATTTACAAAGATTTTACTTACAAAAAAAGATGAAATTGTGTCCAATGCCAAAATGACATTGGTAAGCGAGTTTAAAACATATAATATTAAATAAAAATAAAGAATAATATGGTATAATGTTTATAGGAGGGTTTTATGGAAATAGGACAATTAAAACAAATATTAATACAATCTTGGAATTTGGAAACATGCTCACCAGGATTAAGAGATAAATGGAATGAAGAAAATCCATCAATAGGACAATGTGCAATTACAGCTCTAATAGTAAATGATTTCTTTGGCGGAAAAATTATGAGATGCATGGTATCATCCGGAAGTCATTACTACAATATAATAGATGATGAATTTGTTGATTTAACAGTAGAACAATTTTTAGGAGAAATTCCTCAATATGAAAATGGTGAAGAGAGAACAAGAGAATATTTGTTAAGTAACAAAGATACAAAAAATAGGTATGAGAAATTACTTTATAATTTAAAACAGTCAATTAGACAGTTTCAAGGCAAACAGTTCAAATTAATTGATTGCAATGGACAAGAGTATTTGAGTAATACCCCAGGAACATTAGCTGGCAATAAATAATTAAAAATATATGGAAGACTTGACTGCCAATCAGCCAAAAGATGGATTGAAAAAGGTTATTATATTTCAAATAGAGTTTTTTTTCGAAATGAACGTATAGCAATTGCTGCCGGATATCGTCCATGTGCAAAATGTATGCCTGATAAATATAAAGAGTGGAAAAATGACCAAATAAGAAAAAATAGATTTCAAATGTGTGCTGATCAAAGAACACAATTTATGTCAGAAGAAGTTTCACAAGAATTTAGAGATCTTTTACAATTATGTAGTAACCAACTTTATCTTGATGAAGATGGAATGGTAAAACAGAAGAAGAAAAAGTTATAAAAATTGCAATACAAAAAATATTCGAAAAATACTAATTTTTGAATTTTAGATACTTTTTTAGATACCTTCTGCTAGGTTTCCCGGGTGCTCTCGGAAGTTCCCAAGTGCATTCAATAGCCGAAAAGAGCCAAAAAAAGCTCTGGAAAGCTACCAAAACACCTACTATAAAAATCCTTGTGGAAGTGGCAAAAAGTATAAAAACTATTGTGGAAAAAAAATTAAGATGTGGATAAACTTTGGTTTATTCACATTTTTTATAGGAGGTAATGGCTATGAATGATAAAATTATTGGAAATGAAAAGAATATAATATTTTATAATGACGAAGATGGAAATACTAAGATAGATGTATTACTTGAAAACGAGAATGTTTGGCTAAATACTGAGGCTTTAGCGATGCTTTTTGATATTGATAGAAGTGGCATTGTTAGACATATTAATAATATCTATAAAGATGAAGAATTGAGTGAGGATGGCACATGTGCAAATATTGCACACATGGGTAATGATGGAAAACAAGTATATAATACAAAATACTATAACTTGGACATGATTATTTCTATTGGCTTTAGAGTTAATACTAAAAAGGCTATTAAGTTTAGAACTTGGGCTAATAAAATAATTAAAGATTATATGGTTCAGGGTTTTACTTTAAATGACGATAGATTTATGAAAGCTAGGAAGTCTGATCAAGAGTATTTTAAAAGATTACTTGAAAGAATTAAATTAATTCGTACAAGTGAGAGAATGTTTTATCAAAAAATTACTGATATATTCACATTTTTTCTTTTAAATTGAATTAATTATGTGTTATACTATGTTTAGGAGGTTTATTAGTGAATACAAGAAATGAAATAATTAAAAGATATATGTATTTATATCAAAATAAGGAGTTAATACTTGCTTTATGTATAGGTACAGGCATTGAAAAAGATAAGTTAGAAAATAAAATTAAGGAATATGAGAAATTATTAAGTAATAATTCTGTATGTAAAAATAATTCTACAATTAGGGAATTAATGAAGTTAGAACTTGAAAATGCAAATTATGATTTAGGACATGAAAAATATTATTTAATGGCTAATGTAAATGATAGTATAGTTGATATGTATGAAGACTTTTTATTTAGTGATAAAGAGATTGAAGAGTTGGATTTATATAAGCATATAGAAAGTGTTAAAACTAGTAAGTATTTAAGTGTTTTTAATAATTTAATTGAGAACTTAGAAAGTAGAAGAAAGAAAAATATACATTTAAAAAATGTGCCTACTTTTACTGTTTGGAAAATACTTTCTTATGTTAGAAGAAAAAATATTGATAATATATTAATGTTAGATGCATTAGATAAATATTATAATATTGATAGATTTATGTTAACTGGTGATAATTACGAAAGTGGTTATAAATTGTTAGAAAGTGATTTATATCGATTAGGAGAAAAAAGTTTAGGAAAATACCCTAGTACTATTTTGATGACTGGTGGGATTATTAATGATTTTGAAAATAATTCTTTTGAAATAGAAGACGATTATTTTAATGGATTATTTGAGTTGAGTTGTATTGAAGAGATGTCTTTAATGAGTAATTTAAGTGTTAAAGATAAAGAGAGTATTAAAAGTAGACTTGAGACAGGTAAAAAATTAGTTAAATAAGTTTAATGTGGATAAATTAGTGATTATTCACATTTTTTTGTTGACTTTTATTTTAAAACAGCATATAACATCATTATATTAGTCAAGTGATACAGTGAGGTGAGATTATGAATGTTACATTTGATAATAATATTCCAATATATTTACAGGTTTTAGAGTATATCAAGATTTATATTATGTCTGGAGTTTTTAAGTGTGGAGAAAAGTTGCCTTCGGTTAGAGAGTTTTCTAATTCATTTAAGGTTAATCCAAATACTATGCAAAAGGCTTTGACTGAACTTGAAAGTTTAAATTTAATATATACTGAGAGAAATAATGGTAAGTATGTAACAAAGGATGTTAAGGTCGTGGAGAAACTAAAAGACGAGTATGCTCTTACTTTAGCTAAGAGTTATTTTGAAGGAATGAAAAGAATTGGACTAGGAAAAGCAGATTCTATTAAATAATTAGAAGTAATGTGGTTATGGAAACTAGTACATTAAAACTTTTATTAATTTTAGCTATTATCTTTTATACTTTTGTAATACTAATTATGAATGTAATAAGTGTTATTACTTTTAATAAAGGAGTTAATGTAGAATAGTATATTTATACACTTTAAATAAAATTGTTGGTGTATTTTTCTTTTTAATGTGGTATTATAATTATAAGGAGGAGTAGAAAATGATAAAAAAGTATATTAAGAAGTGTGAAATGTATTCTATGATTATTTCTATACTTATGATAGTTTTATCTTTGTGTTTAATATTTAAACCAGTTAAATCTATTGAAACGTTTGTGTTGCTATTTTCAATTATAATGCTTGTTAATGGTGTTATAGGGGTAGTTACATATTTTACTATTGATAGTGATGAGAGATTATTTAGTTTTGATTTACTTAGTGGTATTACAAATATTTTAGCAGGTGTACTTGTATTCATGTATAGAAGTAGTTTAGTAGAAGTATTCCCTATTATGTTAGGTATTTATGTTATAGTAAGTAATTTACTAAAAATGCAAATTTCAATTAATTTAAGTACTGTGCCTGAAAGTAATTGGGTGTTACTTGTTATTATGTCTATTTTAAATATGATAATAGGTGTGCTATTAATTACTAATCCATTCGAGTCTATTATAACTATTACAACATTGTGTGGTATTTTCTTATTAGTAAGTGAAGTAATTAGTATAGTAGAAGAAATATATGTACTTATTAAAATTAAAAAGTTTGAAAAACTTATAAAATAATTATGTAAAACTATGAGTTAAATATTCTTTTAACTCTTTTTTTATGTTATAATAAATATTGAATTTAGTAAGAGGGTAGAAGTATGAAAAAAAATTATTATAAACAATTAAATATTATTAGATTAGTATCTTGTATAGCAATATTATTATATCATTTAGGAGTGTTAAAGGGTGGGTTTTTAGCAGTTTGTACTTTTTTTGTTATAAGTGGATATTTATCTGTTGTTTCATTATTTAATAAGAGTAAATTATCTTTTAAAGATTATTATTTTAATAGATTAAAAAAATTATATTTACCACTTGTAATTGTTGTTTTATCTACTATTACAGTTATTCATTTTATACCTGAAGTATATTGGTTTAATATGAAACCTGAAACTACTTCTGTACTTGGAGGTTATAATAATTTTTGGCAACTTCATGTTAATTTAGATTATTTTGCAAGACATATTGATTCTCCATTTATGCATTTATGGTATATCGCTATACTTCTTCAATTTGATTTAATTTTTCCTTTTATATTTTTAGGTTTTAAAAAGTTTGGTCAAAAGATAAGTAAATTTATTTCTTTAGTTTTACTTTTTATACTTAGTGCTTTAGGAGTATATTATTTATTTAAAACAAGTTCTTCATCTAATATAATGAATGTGTACTATAATACATTTACTAGAGTATTTTCATTGATGTTCGGTGTGTTTCTTGGTTTTATGCATCATTATTATGGTAATTTTGTATTAATTAAAAACAAGATTATTCAGTATGTTATATTTAGTTTATATTTAATTTTGATGATATTATTTTTTATATTTATTAAAGCTGATAGTAAGTATATGGTTCTTTCATTAGTTCTTGTATCATTAATTAGTTTAAGGTTAATAGATTATGCTACTACTAATAAGAGCGAACTATCTATAATAGATAAAATTATTAAACTAATAAGTGATATTAGTTATGAAGTATACTTGGTTCAATATCCTGTTATATATATATTTCAGTATGTGAGTATGAATTCTGTTATAAAATATTTTGTTATAGTTATAGTAATATTTATTATTTCGTATTTTATACATTTTTGTTTAAATAGTAAAAAAGAAAAATTATATGTTTTAAAATATATTGGATTAGTAATACTAAGTGTGTCTACATTGTATGGTGGTTACTTATATGTAATAAGTGTTGACTATACTAAAGAGATGAAAGTATTAGAACGTCAGTTAGAAGCAAATCAGAGTTTAGTTAAAGAGAGTCAAGAAAATTATGCTAATTCTATTAAAGAAGAACAGGCTAATTGGGAAGAAAAGTTAGCAGAGTTAGAAAGTGATAGTGAAAAATTAGAAGAGTTAGTTAAAAGTTTGCCTGTTGTTGGTATTGGTGACTCTGTAATGCTTGGTGCAGTACCAAACTTATATAAGACTTTTAAAAATGGTTATTTTGATGCTAAGGTAAGTAGAAGTACTTGGAAAGTTAGTGGTATAATTGATGAAATGAATGATAAAGGATTATTAGGTAATCCAATCATAATTAATATGGGTGCAAATGGAGACTGTTCTTATAAGTGTAAGAAAGAGATTATGGATAAACTTAAGGAAAAGGATGTATTTTGGGTTAATACAACTAATTTAGTTAACGTTAATGAAACTTTATTAGAATTTTCAAAAGAGTATGATAACTTACATTTAATTGATTGGTATAATATTTCTTTAGGACATGAAGAATACTTTTATGCAGATGGAATACATTTAACAATAAAGGGTCGAAAGGCTTATACTGAGGCTATTTACAATGCAATGTTTGATTATTATTCAACTGATTATAAGAATAAAAAAGATAAAATATATAGTGAACATGAGAATATTTTATTAAATAAAATTACTTTTTATGGAGATACTATATTACTTAATTCTTTTGATAATATTAAATCTGTTTATAAAGATGGTAACTTTGTTGTGGATAAAGAAATTACTTATGATAAGTTAGTTAATAGTATAAATGAAAGTATTAGTAATAATAGTATTACTAATAAGATAGTGTTTGTTTTTAATAATAAGTTTAGTAATGAAGAATATAAAAAATTAGTTGATTTATGTAAGGGGCATGAAATATATATTGTTAACACTAATAAAGATGGTATTAAGGTAAATGGAGTTAGTGTTTTAAACTTTTATAAAGAGATTAGTAAACATAAAGATTATTTGATGCCTGATAAGAAACATTTATCTAGTAAAGGTAGTAAGGCTCTAAGTGAATTTTTAAATAAAAATATAAGATGACCTAAATTTTAGGTTGTCTTTTTTATTGACTATTTGTACCAAATATGGTATTATATATAACTAATTAATGGGGGTTATGGTATGAATGAACTAAGTGATAAAACAAAATTGCTTTTAAATTTAATAATGGAGAAGAAAAGTGCTAATGAAATAGCTAATATACTTGGAATTAGTAATAGACAATTATATAATTATTTAACTGTGTTAAAGAATAAAGGTTTCTTTTTTGAGAGAAAGTTTTATTCTAATGGAGTGTTAACTTATAAACCTGTAGATGGTTTAGGTTATTTTAATCATTATTATAATAATAAATACTTGCCAATTTTTACTGATAATAAAGAAACTAGTTTTAGAGTTTTAGTAACTAGTGATTTACATTTTGGTAATTCTTTAGAAAGGCTTGACTTAGTAAACAGGTTATATGAATATGCAGTAAATAATGGTATTCATAATATATTTTGTAGTGGTGACTTTTTAGATGGGACTTACACTAAAGGGGTGCAGTTAATGGATAGTTATGAACAAATAAATCATTTTATAAAAGACTATCCGTTTGATAAAAATATTAATACTTTTGGTGTTATGGGAGATCATGACCATTCTATATTGTATAAAGATAATATTAATATGAGTGAAGTTATTAATAACTATAGAAATGATATTTATTTAGTTGCTGCTAATAACTTGTTATTAAATTTAAAAAATGATAAAGTGTCTTTACATCATCACATGAATAATGGGACTTATTTTACTGAAGAGTCTTGTATACATTTCTTTGGTCATTTACATAAATATTGTGTTTACAATAATACAGATAATACTTTTTCGGTTTTGGTACCAACTTTATCTGATATTAATACAGATTTTCCAACTGCACTTGATGTTGTTTTTAACTTTGATAAAGGTACGATTAGTGAAGTTAATATTAAACAAGTATATTTTGGTTATAAAGATATTGTTGTTAGTGAATCTACTTATAATATGCCTAATAATACTTCTGAAAATGGTTTTATCAGATACGAAACAAATTTACCTATAGAAAACTTTGATATAATAAATACTCAAGAAGAAGAGAAAACTTTAACTTTAAAGAATGAACATGGTACTGATATGATAGATAGATTTAATAAGAGGTTTGGGTTATGAACTTTTTAGATGAAGATGTATTTAATAATAATGTTTATCTTAGAGAATTTGGTAATTTGTTTGTTGAATTTTCTATATGTGTTAGTAAGGGAGACAGAAGTTTTAAGAATTTAATTAGTTATGAAGACTTTAGTTTGCTTATTAAGAAGATGGTAGAGGATTTGATAAATAGTTATGCAGTTAAACTTAATTATTCTAAAAAATTTAGTTTAGTTTATAAAACAATGGAAGGTATTAATTTAGGTGGAGTTTCTTTTAAAACTAATAATATTTTTATTGATTATAGAGTGCTTAATGATATTTATTATAGAGGAGAATATCATAAATTATTAATTATTTTTCATGAAGTTAGTCATGTAATTACAAAGATTAATGTTGATAAATGTGTTATTAATGAGGAAACTGTAAGAGTATTTAAAGAAGATGTGATATCTAATTATTTTAAGAGTGTTTATGGGGTTAATAAGTATTATTTAAATAATTATATAGTTTATACTGATGAAGTGTTAGCTGATAAGTATTCAGTTCTGTATTTAGAAAGTATTATTTATTATTCTGCTTATAAAAGAGTAAGTGATAAAAAGATATTAGATGATTTTATGAATAGTTTTCATTCATTATTTCTTATGTTTTATAATGATAATATTGAGGAAAGATATAATACTTTAGAAAGAAATGTTAAGGATATAGGAGTTTTTAATACAAATATACTTAGCTATGAAGAAATATTCTTGTACGTATTAAATCATAATAAGTATTTAATTAATAGTCCTTTTGTAAGTGGCGAATATGTTTTAAAAGATAATAAGATTTTAAGAAGAGAAGTGGGTGGTAATTATGGTATTAGAAAAAAGTAAGTTAGATAATTTGTTAAAGAATTGTGTTAATTTGGGAGCAGGTTCTCAAGGAGAAGTGTTTTTGGATAATAATACTAAACAAGTTTATAAAGTATTTCATAGTTATTTTTTTAATGAAGAGTCTTGTTTTAATGAGTATGATATTATGAAATTTAGTCATATTGTTAACGATACATTTATTTTTCCATTAGATGTAATTATTGTAAATAATAGTGTGGTAGGATATACTCTTCCTTTAATTAAGGGAAAAGATTTGACTAAGGTAGACCCATTTATGGTGAGTTTAAGTAACTTATATAATTTAGTAAATGATGTTTATAAAGATATAAAGTTATTAACTGAAAATAATGTAATATTATATGATGTTCCATATAATATAATGTATGAAAATAATAAACTTAGTGTTATTGATACAATAGAATATGGTTTAAGAGAAGTAAAGTTTTCAGAAAATAGATTTGCTTTTGATATTGGAATATATGAGTTTTTAATAGATGGTTATTTTAATAATTTTGTTAATAGTAATAATTTGTTAAAAAGTATGTTTATGAGTGAAGACGTAAGTGTACTAGAATTTATAAATGCATTTAAGTATTATGTGTCTATGTATGTTGGAAAAGAAGTTGATTATTTAAAAGATGCTAAATCTTTGGTTAGAAAGAGTGTTCCTAAATATATAAGAGGATAGAAGGGATATTATGGAGTTAGTTGATGATAAGTTATTTGAATATAGTTTAGATGCAAGTAAGTTTAGAAGTTTAATTGTGCAGTCTTATAAAGAGAATAAAGGGTCTTTTAAGGAGTATATTAGTTATGATGAGTTTAGACTATTAATAGAAAACTTAATTTTTGATATTATGAAATACTATTTAGATAGAATAAATGTAGTGAATTATTATGGACCTTATGTAAGAGTATTTCATTTTGAACATTCTGGTAGGTGGGTTTCAAAGTATAATGAAATAACAATAAATGAAGATGTAGTTCGTAATATTTATGAGGGGAATATGAGAGATATGATTTCTATTTTTCATGAACTTGTACATTTTCAAATGTTTTATGATATTAATTATAGAAAATTAGTTAATGAAGATACTATAAGAATTGTAAAAGAAGAACTTATTGAAGACTATATTCGTGAAAATAATTTGAGAAGTAATAAAAGTTATTATAAAGATAATTATGTGTATTTATCTAGTGAAATTTATGCTGAAAAGGAAGGAATTAATTTGTTAGTAGAGTTCTTGTATCTTGTTTATAAAAGTGTAATTGAAAGTAAGAAAGATTTATATGATAAAATGTATGTAATAGAAGAAGAAATTAGAAAAGATACACCAGACTATGAAAAAAGATATAAAAATAAATTAAGATATTTTAGAGAAATAAAAGAGTTTCCAGATAAATGGGTTAGTTATGAAGAGGTGTTTGACTATTTAGTTAAGTTTAATTCTGAATGGTTAGAGTATCCACAAATAAGTGCACAGTATGAAATTGTTAATGGAATAGTTAATAAAAAGGATACAAATATAGAAGAAAATGTTTTAAAGTTAATGATAAAATAAATTTTATACTTTAGAAATGATTAAATATGTGGTAAAATGTAATAGTAAGGAGTGGGTATATGATAACTTTATATATTATTGGTATTTTGTTACTAGTTATTTGTTTAGTACTTATATTTTTTGTTAGTAAAAGTGAAAGAATAGTTAATCTTGCATATAAATTTAATATGTGTGAGAAGGAGATTAATGTGTTTCTTAATAATAAAGAGGAACTTATTTTGAGAGTTATTGGTATTATTGGAAGACAACTTAATACTGAGTTTAAAGTTTTTGAAAGTGTTAAAAATATTAAGGCTAGTAAGATTAATAATTATGATAGAGATAAGTTACTTAGTGAGGCTTTTCTTAATATTGAAAAGATATATTTAGATAATCCTGAGTTAAAAGATATTAAGAGCTTTGATGGTATTATTAAAGATATTAAGAAGAATGAAGTTAAACTTGTATCTTTAAGAACTCTTTATAATAAATGTTCTAGTGAGTTTAATAGTATTTATAATAAATTTCCTTATAGCATTATATGTAAAATTAAGAAAATGAGTGTTAGAACTTTATATGAAGGTAAAGAACTTGGGGATGAAATTGATAAGGAATTAAATTTTGTTATTTAAGTATTTAAAAACCATACTTTTTGTTAGTATGGTTTATTTGTTTAAGTTGAAATCTATTGGCTCTATGTTATTTTTTATTAAGAAATTATTTGTTTTAGAAAATGGTTTGCTTCCAAAAAAACCAGTGTAAGCAGAGAATGGACTAGGGTGTGGGCTTTCTATAATTAAATGTTTTTTATTAGTTATGTATACTTTTTTCTTTTTTGCAAAGTTACCCCATAATATGAATACTATTGGTGTTTCTTTCATGTTTAATAGTTTAATTATGTGATCTGTAAGTATTTCCCAACCTAAGTCTTTATGAGAGGCTGCTTTATCTTTTTCAACGGTTAAGACACTATTTAGGAGTAGTACTCCTTCTTTAGCCCATTTTTCTAAATTCCCACTTTTAGGTTCAGGATAACCTAAGTCATCATGTAATTCTTTAAATATATTTTTAAGAGAAGGTGGTTTTTTGATATCATCTTTTACTGAGAAAGATAAACCATGTGCTTCACCTGTTCCGTGGTATGGGTCTTGACCTAAAATAACCACTTTTACTTTACTATATGGAGTAAGTTTAAGTGCATTAAATATGTCATTATATTCTGGAAAACAAGTTGTTTCAGAGTATTTTTTGTCTATAATACTCATAAATTTTTTATATCCTGGACTATTCCAAACTGAAGATAAAACTTCATCCCAGTCATTGTTAATCATATTACTTCACCAAATTAATTTTATCATATTTAAATGATTTTGTCTCTTAATTTGTAAATAATAATAGAATTTAGGGTAATTAACGATAACATCATTATGTCTATGAAAAACCATATTTTGTCAGTGTTTAGGTATATTCCTAATGTGAGAGTAGTTAGTATAATTAACTTAGTTATGTTTATAATTATTTTATTATTAGTTAAATAGTTGATGTTAGATAAGCCTATATATATTCCTGAAATTATACTAGATGTTGCAAGAAGAGTAATCATTAAATTTAGATAGTAGTTACCTAAAGTGTTATAATGATAAGTAAATGTGTTTTTTAATAAATTAATGTATGAAGTATCAACTACGTTTGTGTTTATTTTATAGATAAGTATTAGCATTGTTAATAGAGTGGATACTATAAAAACTATAAAGTATGAACCAATAACTAAAGTGTTTGCAGTAACTTTTTTATCCATATTGTTTATTCCACTAGACATACTGGTTGTACCTATTAATAATTCATTTAAAAATATGCTTCTTTTTATACCAATAACTATTCCTACAAGCATGCTTTTTGTGTTAAATGCACTTTTTATAATAGTATTAAATATTATTCCAACTAAGTTTATATTTTTAATTATTTTATATAGAGAAATACTTATAAAAAATATACATATGAATGGTACTATTTTGTTTAATATGTTTTTTATTTCATTAATATTATTGGTTATTAAGAGTATAGATAGTATTAAAATAATTATTGTTAATAAGTGGGGATTTATTAACAATGTATTTTTTATAGTGTTAGTTTGTATCATTAAAAAGAATATACTATATGTAGTTATAAACATTATTAACATAATAATTGCTAAAATATTATTTTTAAGACCAAATTTTGTATAATAATATATTCCTCCAATATAACCAGATTTAGTTTTTTGTTTATATTTACTTCCTAGAAAACTTTCAATGTAAATTAAACTTGAAGTTATTAGAGTGAACAAGTATATCCAAAATAATGAACCTGGGCCACCTATAAAGATGGACATAGTTGTACCAATTAGGGAACCTACACCCATTTTAGTACCAAGGGCTAGGAATAAAGTTTCATAATTTAATTTTTTTGTTAAAGAAAATACTTTGTAATTTTTAAAGTTAATTTTTTTTGTAAAATATAATCCTAGTATAATTAATATAATTATCAAATAAAGCCACATAGTATTTAGCATATTATATTGTATTATTTATGTGTAAAAATATGTGTCAATTTTTTACTAAGTTTGTCGAAAGTATGGAAAAATGTTTTAAATGTGGTAAACTATAAGTGTGATTGATATGAAAATGTGTAAGATTAGCAGTGATGAAGTAAAAAATGCAGTAAAGATGTGTATGTTATCATTTGTTGTAATGGCATTCTTTGCTAATAAAGGCTTTGAGAGTGTTAGTGATTATGCATTTCTTTTTATCTATATTACTTTAATAATTAGGTATTATTTAGTTAAATAGAAAGTAGGAGAGTTATGTTTATTGATACACATGCGCATATTCCTTTAGATATAAAGGAATCTTTTGTTAATAATGCAATTAAAAATAATGTTAAAGTTATTGTTAATCAAAGCGAAGACTTGAAAACAAGTTATGATAGTGTGGATTTAGCGAATACATTTAATGAAGTTTTTGCGTGTGTAGGAGTGCATCCAGAAAATGTTAATGAGTTTAAAGAGAGTGATTTACCTAAGTTTAGAGAACTATTAATGAATAAAAAAGTAGTTGCTGTTGGTGAAATTGGGCTTGACTACTATTATGGGAAAGAAGATAAAGATTTACAAATTAAGGTTTTTAGAGAATTCTTAAAGTTAGCAGAAATGTATGATAAACCTGTAGTTATCCACAGTAGAGATGCTGTTATGGATACTATTAACATTTTAAAAGAATATAAGGTTAAAGGTATTATTCATTGTTTTAGTGGTAGTTTAGAAGTTGCTAACATATATATTAAAATGGGATTTTATTTAGGTATTGGAGGAGTTTTAACTTTTAAGAATAGTAAACTTTATGAGGTCGTTAAGAATATTTCTATAGATAATTTAGTACTTGAAACTGATTCACCTTTTTTAAGTCCTGAACCTTATAGGGGTAAACCTAATGAAAGTAAAAATATTCCTATAATAGGAGAATGTTTAAGTAAACATTTAGGTATTTCTTTAGAAGAAGTGATGAATAAGACTACTAGTAATGCTAAGAATATTTATAAATTATAGTAGATAATTTAGCGAATTTTGACATATTATTATATATTTGGTATAATTATATTGCTGAGGAGTGAAACAAAGTGAAAAAATATAAACCTAAGAAATGGTTTACTTATGCTAGATTATTACTTATATTTGGTTGTGTTTTCTTAATGGGGAGAACTACAAATATAGTGTATGAAGAAGTAAGTGTTAAAGATAATAATGAAGAAAAAGCATTAAGTCAGAATGTTATTAATGAGAATAAAGAAGAGATATATGTTGAAGAGAATCCTGTTTTAACTAAGTATATAAGTTTACCTGAAAAGGGATTTAATTTAACTTTAGGAAATAAAACTTATCAATTATATGGAAGTGAATATAATACTTTAGTTAGTGTTGTTGCTAGTGAGAGTCATACTAATAGAAATGATATTTTAGCAGTTATGTCTGTTATATTAAATAGAAGTGATTCTAGAGGGAAAAGTCCAGTTGAAATAGTTACTGCTCCTGGACAGTTTACTGGCTATTTAGCTGGACATTATTTAAAATATTTAAATGAAGATGGTAGTTTAAATATGAATAGAGTTAGTTTAGTTAAAGAAGTTGTAGATGATGCCTTAAATGGACTTAGAAATAATAATTATTATAGTTTTAGGTCGAATGGGTCAGTAAGTTATAGTGATAATCAAATAGTTTATATGGGAAATAGGTATAGATAATGGAAAAGTTTGATTTCAAGAAGAGTTTGGGACAAAATTTTTTGGTAGATGAAAATATTAAGAATAAAATAGTTAATGCTTCTAGTGTTAAAAATGGGTCAATTGTAATTGAAGTAGGGCCTGGAAATGGTGCGATTACTAAAAAGTTAGTTAAATTTAATGTACCAGTGATAGCATTTGAAATTGATACTAGGTTAAAAAGTGAATTAGATAAGATTAATAGTGATAATTTAACTGTATATTATGAAGATTTTCTTAATAGTGATGTTAATAAAGTTTTGTCTAATTATGAGTATAAGAGAATACATTTAATTGCAAATTTACCTTATTATATTACTACTTCTATTATTAATAAAGTTATGAGTGAACTTGATGTTTATGAAATGATAGTTATGGTTCAAAAAGAAGTTGGTGATAGGTTTAAAGCTAAGCCTGGAAGTAAAGACTATAATAGTTTAAGTGTATTTTTACAATATTATTATGATATAGAAAAAGTGTGTTTAGTAAGTAAAAATTGTTTTATACCAGTTCCTAAAGTGGATAGTATTGTTGTTAAATTTACTAAGAAAGATAATTTATTATATGTTAAGAATGAAGAAGAATTTTTTAAATTTGTTAAGAGTTCTTTTAAGATGAAGAGAAAGAATTTGAGAAATAATTTAAGAGATTATGATTTGTTAAAAGTTTGTAATGCTTTAAATGATATTGGCAAAGATTTAACTTATCGTGCTGAGCAACTTAGTATAGAAGATTTTGTTTATGTGTTTAATAAGATTAGTGACTAAAAATAGTTGCTTTTTTTGTTATATAAATATCTTTCTTGCATATATTTCTTTAGGGGTGTAATATGATAAATATTGGGGATTATGTAAGTAGAAAAAGTTATAATAATGATATTGTTTTTGAAGTAATTGGTATTAACAAAGAAATAGTAAAGTTAAAAGGAGTTGATGTTAGACTTCTTGCTGATGCACCTATAAGTGATTTAGTTACTTGTGAAAGAGGTAAGTGTGATGATTTTAATCCTAGTGTTATAGATAGTTTAGATAGAAATGAGTATTTTTATTTACCTGGTAAAATTCTGCATATTGATGCAGATAAATCTTATTTAGATAGATGTATGGAGTTTTATAAAAAGAATAAAGTTAAGGCTATTGGTAAGACTTCTAAAGAAAGTGAAATGGCTAAAGTAGTAGTAAAATATTTGAGTGAAGTTAATCCTGATATACTTATTTTAACTGGGCATGATGCCTTTTTAAAGGATGGAGTTTATAAGAATAGTATTAATTTTTGTAATGCTGTTAAAGAGGCTAGAAAGTACGAGAAATCTAGTGATAAGTTAATTATTATAGCAGGGGCTTGTCAGAGTGATTATGAGTCTTTGATTAAAAGTGGAGCAACATTTGCAAGTAGTCCTAAGAGAATTAATATACATGCTTTAGACCCGGCTATTATTGCAACTAGTCTTAGTTTACTTGATAGAAATAAGAATGTTGATTTGATAGGACTTCTTAGTAAAACTAAGTATGGTAAAGATGGTGTTGGTGGTTTAATGAGTAAGGGTACAATGTATACTGGATATCCTAGGAGTGAAGCATGAATACTAAAAAAGCAAAAGAATATGTTAGAAGTTTACTTAATAGGAATGCACTTTTTAAAGTTAATATTGGTAGAAATAAGTGTGAGAAATTTGAGGGAGTAGTTATTAAAATGTATAATAATGTGTTTACTGTTTTAGTTAATGGTATTTTAAAAAGTTTTAGTTATAATGACGTTTTTATTGGAGATGTTATGATAAAAGAAAAATAACTCAAAAATAATGTTTTTTTTATTATTTGTTTTCTTTGTGTAAAGTGTTAAATATTTTTCTTGAAAACGAGTTAGTTTCATTATATAATTAAGTTAGTAGTTACAAGAGGAGGAATGAAAGATGAAGATAACTAACGTAAGCATACGTAAGAGTGATAGAGAAGACTCTCGTATGAAAGCAATTGCATCTGTTTTATTAGATGATGAATTTGCTGTACATGATATTAGAATTATAGAAGGGACTAAAGGTTTATTCATAGCAATGCCTAGTAGAAAAACTAGTACAGGTGGTTATAAAGATATAGCTCATCCAATTAGTCAAGAAGTTAGAACTATGTTTGAAAAAGAAATTCTTGATGCTTATGAAAAAGCTTTAAATGAACCAGGAGAATAGTAATATTCTTCTTTTTTTTTACATAATATTTTATGGGTGAAATGTATGGATACTAGTAGAGAAAGTAATTATAATCATTTAGTTACTATTAATGAGAGAAAGAACTTGATAGTAAGTGGTGTTAAAAAGTTAGAGAGTTTTGATAGTAAGGAATTTTTTTTAGAGAGTGTTATGGGGTATATTTTAATAAAGGGGCAAGGGCTTGAACTAATTAAATTAGATACTTCTGTTGGAACATTATCTATTAAGGGAAAAATAAATTCATTTAATTATTTAGATAATGGGGGAAAGAAAGTTAAAGAAGAGAATATGCTTTCTAAGTTGTTTAAATGAGTTTAGAGATGCAACTTTTAAGTTTTATTTTTTCTTTTGGATATGGGATTATTGTTTCATACTTTTATAACCTTAATTATAACTTTATTTATAAAAGTAGTATACTTTATAAAATAGTTATTAACTTTTTGTTTTGTATTAATATGGGTTTAATATATTTCCTACTAATGAGAGTTATTAATAATGGGGTTATTCACATTTATTTTGTTATTTCTTTTTTAATTGGTTTTGTTTTGTTTAGTGGTAAATATAAGTATTTAAGAAAATTAATTAATGTAAAGTTAAGTAAAAGTAAAAAAGATACTATAGATAAAAATGATTAAGTGTGGTATTATATATTAGTAGAGGTGTGTTTAATGACTAAGAAAGATAAGAGAAGAATTACTTTACTAATGTTTATTTTTATACCACTTTTGATTATGTTTGTAAGTAGAATGTTTAGCTATTGGTCTGTTATATATTCTAATGTTAAAGAGAAAAAAGAATTAGAGTTAAAGTATAAAGAGATACTAGAAAGGGAAGATTTGTTAAAGAGTGAGATAAGTAAGTTAGAGGATGAAGAATATGTGGCTAGATATGCTAGGGAAAAGTTTTTATATAGTAAGGATGGAGAAATTATTATTAAATTAGATTAATTATGAATATGGATGAAATTTATAAAAGTATTAATGAGTTACAAGGTATGGTTAGTGTTAATTTAGGTGTGCTAAATAGTAGAGTTGATTCTATTGTAATGGGGAATAGTGATATTAATTATATAGAGCATACTATGGATGAGATATTAGATTGTATGATGGTTCAATATAATGAGGGATTACCTATATTTATTAAACTTTTAAATTATATAGCTATTATAAATGAAGAAGTAGCAATTAGTTATGTTAATATACATAATGAGATATTTGATACTAAAATAAGAAAACTTTAAAAGTCAAGAGTTTTCTTTTCTTTTTTTTAATGTATAATAGTTATTGGGTGAAGTATATGTTTAATAAATTAAATGATAAACAAAAAGAAGCAGTAATGCATATAGATGGGCCATGTTTAGTTTTGGCTGGTGCTGGAAGTGGAAAAACAAAAGTGCTTACTGAAAGAATAGTAAACTTAATAAATAATGGAGTTAGTCCATATAATATACTTGCGATTACTTTTACAAATAAAGCTGCTCGTGAAATGAGAGAAAGAGTTTATAATAGTATAGAAGAAGAGGCTAATAAGATATTTATTGGTACTTTTCATAGTTTAGGTTTAAAGATAGTTAGAGAAAATGCTGGTGTAATAGGATATAGTAATAATGTTACTATATTAGATAGAGATGATGTTAATACTTTGATTAAGAGATTTATGAAAGAATTAAATTTAGATACTGAGCATTATCCTGTTAAGAGTATATTAAATAAGATAAGTTTTGCTAAGAATGAGGGACTCAGTCCAGAAGAATTTGATAAGTTTGCAAAGGCTCCTTTAGATATGGCTGCATGTAAGGTGTATAAGATGTATGAAAGTGCACTTAAGAGAAGTAATAGCGTGGATTTTGATGATTTGTTAATTCTACCTTTAAGAATATTTAAGAAAGATAAGAGTGTACTAGAAAAGTATCAAGAACATTTTAAATATATATTAGTAGATGAATATCAAGATACTAATATGGTTCAATATGATATGTGTAAGTTACTTGCAAGTAAGTATAGAAATCTTTTTGTGGTAGGGGATATGGATCAAAGTATTTATAGTTTTAGGTTTGCTAATTATATGAATGTTATTAATTTTGAAAAAGATAATAAAGATGCTAAAGTAATAGTTTTAGATGAAAATTATAGAAGTACTAATAATATATTAAATGCTGCTAATGATGTTATAAAGAATAATAAAGAAAGAAAAGAAAAGAACCTTTGGAGTAGTAAAGGGGATGGAGATAAGATTAAATATATTAGATGTGATAATGAACAAGAGGAGGCTTCTACAGTAGTTAGACTTACTAAAGAGTTATTAGATAAGGGAGAGAAACCTAGTGAGATAGCGGTTTTATATAGGACTAATGGACAGAGTCGTGTTTTTGAAGAGGCTTTTCTTAAAGAAAATATTCCTTTTAAAATAGTTGGTTCGTATTTTTTCTATAATAGAAAAGAGATTAAAGATTTAATTAGTTATATGCATTTAATATATAATAACAATGATGATGCTAGTTTGGAAAGAGTTATTAATGTTCCTAGAAGAGGAATAGGGTCTAAAACTATAGAAAGACTTAGAAGTGAGGCTAGTATAAGTGATAAGAGTATGTTTGAAGTTGTTAGTAGTGGTAAGGAGTTAGGTTTTAAAAACTTAATTATTGATTTAACTAATGAGAGTAAAAATACTGATTTAGTAGGGCTTGTTGATGTTATATTAGATAAGACTGGTATTAGGAAAGAACTTGAAGAAAAGAATGATTTAGAAAGTGAGATTAGACTTGAAAATTTAAATGAGTTTAAGAGTATTGCACTTGCTTTTCAAGAAAAGGGTATATTTAGTTTAGAAGAGTTTTTGGAAAATATTAGTTTAGTTAGTGATAAAAATGAGTATAAAGAAGTAGATGATGGAATTAATTTAATGACTCTACATAGTGCTAAGGGACTAGAGTTTAATGATGTTTTTTTGGTTGGTATGGAAGAAGGAATTTTTCCACATAATAGAAGTTTTGAAAGTGAAAGTGAACTTGAAGAAGAAAGAAGACTTTGTTATGTAGGTATTACTAGAGCTAAAGAGCATTTATGGCTTATGAATGCTAAAAAGAGAACTTTGTTTGGACAGGTTAGTATGAATTTTCCAAGTAGATTTATTAAGGAAATTAATAGTGATTTAATTGATAAAGAAGAGAGTGTTTCTTTAAAAAATAATAATTATATTGGTAATATGTATGAAAGAGACTTGAATGATGACTTGAAAGTAGGGGATAAAGTAGTACATGATAAGTTTGGAGAAGGTATAGTTGTTAAAATAGATGGAAGTGTTGCAACTATTGCTTTTGGGTATATGTATGGAATTAAGAATCTTGCTAAGAATCATAAAAGTATTAAGAGAGTTTAGTTATGGATATGGTTTTGTTAATAGTTTGTGTTTTGTTTATTTATTATGTTCAGTATAAGGTTTTTCATGAAAAGTTAAATCTTTTTAAGAATTTTGATTTTAAGTATTCAGTATGTAGTACTTGTTTCTTTATTGGTGTAATGTTCTTGTTAACTTATTTATTATTTGTAAGTGGTGCGGTTTTGTTTGTTAAGAGTAAAGTGGAATTTAGTTATCTTTTTGTAGTTAAATTAGTGCAAGTTATATTAGTTAGTCCTTTTGTAGAAGAGTATATATTTAGGTATTTACCTTGTAAGTTTATTAATAAAAATAATTTTATAAGTATGGTTTTGTTAAGCAGTATTTTATTTACTCTTTTACATAATTTTAATAGTTATCAAATGATTTTAGTGTTTATGAGTGGAATTTTACTTTTTTATATTTGTTATAAAGGAAGTAATATGGTTTATTCATTTATTAGTCATAGTGTATATAATATGTGTGTTTTAATACTAGCATATACTAATATTTCTTGGTATTTAGTAGTTTCATTAGTTTGTTTCTTAATGTATTATTTTATTATTAAGAAAGGGTAGTGACTTTTTCTTTTAAATTAATTAAAAATATAGTATACTTAATTATAGAAGTGATATTATGAAAATAAAAAAACTTATTTGTATCCAACTATTATAATTCTTTTTAATAATGTGATTGATTTAATTATTTGGCTAATTAATACTATTAATAATACTCAAAATGCTATAATGATGTTAATTGTTTCAATTGGGTATATGTTAATAAATATTTATGGATTGTTTAATTGTTTAGAATTGGAGGCAAGGTATGAAAATTAAAATTATTGGTAGTGGTTCTATTTGGTCTAAATGTAATAGTGCTTGTTATTTAATTGATGATAAAATTCTTGTAGATATTCCAAATGGAATTTGTAAAGCTTTATTAAATCAAGGAATAAATTTTAGAAATATTACTAATATTCTTATAACTCACTTTCATGGAGATCATTATTTTGATGTACCTTTTTATCTTTTAAGTAAATTAAAAAGCGATGATAAAAAAGTTAATTTTTATTTGAGTGATGAAGGAATAAATAAAATAAAAGATGTTATTAATTTAGCATTTCCAAATACTTATAATACTATTTTTAGTGAGGTAGATATTAAATTTATTACTGATGATAAATTTGAGATAGATGGGTATATTGTTCAAAAAATATTAGTTGATCATGGTAGAATGAAACCTGCTTATGGTTATGTTATAGAAAAAGATGGGGTTAAAATTGGTTTTACTGGGGATAGTGCTTATTGTAAGCAAATAGAATACATGGCTAGGTATTGTGATGTTTTAGTTAGTGATGCTAGTTTAATTAGAGGTAATTCTAAGCATATGGGTATTGATAATATAATTTATTTATGTAAGAACTATGATACTAAAATTGTTACTAGTCATATGGATGATGATACTAAGTTAGAACTTAATAAAATTAAATATAGTAATTTAGTTGTTGGAGAAGACAATATGGAAATTGTTTGTGAAGTAAATAAGTAAGGTGTTTAAAATGAAAAAAATGTTAGTAGTGGTTGATCTACAAAGAAGTTTTATTAATGAAAATACAGAGTTTATTATTGATAAAATTAAAAAGTTAGTTAATTCTAATGAATTTGATAAAGTTATTTTTACTAAATTTGTTAATAATGAAGATAGTATTTATGTTAGTAAATTAAATTATAAGGGATGTTTAACTAATGAAGAACAGGAAATAATGATTGATACTAAAGACAATATTGTTCTTAATAAAAATGTTTATACAGTTTATTCTGATAGATTTAAAGAGATTGTTAGAGATTTTAAAATAAATGAAATATATTTATGCGGAATAGATACAGAGTGTTGTGTTTTAAAGAGTGCTTTTGATTTATTTGAAATGGGTTATGATGTTAAAGTACTTAAAGATTATTGTGCATGTACTAACGGGATTAAGAGGCATATGAATGCTTTAGAGATTTTAAGAAGAAATATTGGATATAATAATATTGTATAAATATAAAATACAATTAAAAAAGAGGAGTTTCTATAAAGTGAAATTTCCTCTTATTTCTTGTTCTTCTGCTTGTTTAATTTGTTTTAACATTTCTTGATTTAATGCTTCTAAGTTACCTTGAGCGCGATAGAATTCATCTAATATTCTATTATATTGTTCTTCAGGCATGTTATCTTTTAGTTTTTTTAGTTCTGTATCATAATCTGCTAATTTATTACTAAAATCTTTATATTTTTTATTATCAAAGCCTGGTTTTTTATAATAGTCTGTTATTTCGACACTTAATGCTTTTAAATTGGACTCTAGTTTATCATTTTTTAGTTGTGCTTCATGATTTTGCTCTCTTTGTTTTTTTAATTCATCTAAATCAACTTTTTTATGTTCATTACTATAAAGTAATTCTTCACACATTCCTTTTAATTCTTTGTGTGTTGACATTAACTCATTTATTTTCTTTGTAGCTAAGTATAATTCTAAACTATCATATTTTGTATTTTCTTTTATGTAATTATAATTATCAATAATTCTACCAATTTGTTTATCATATTCTTTATCTTGTTCTATTTGATATTTTTCTAGATTTGGTTCATTAATTATTTTTGTGACATCTTCTACTAATTGTTTTGTAAATAGCCAAACTTGTACTTCTATTTTAACTTTGTTAACAAATTCTTTTAAATCTTCATGTTTTTCACTTAATTCATTTAATGATTTATCTAGTTCTTCTAATTCTGGTTCTTTATAAGTAATTGACTCTCTTGCTAAAAGTTTTGAAAATTGTTCTATAATATATAAATTATCTTCATAAGCTTTGCTATTGTTTTCTTTATATTCATTTAAAGATTCAACATTTTTTAAGATGTTAATTATTTCTTTAATATTTTCTAAATCTTTTCTCATATCATCACCTAGTATTAATATAGCATAATTATTTTTTTTTAACAAGTTTTTATTTAAATGTGTGTAAATATTTGGTAAAATATTATTGGTGATAAAAATGGACAGAATGAATGAATTAGTAGATTTACTTAATGAGGCTAACTTTAATTATCATGTTAAAGATAATCCTACAATTACAGATCAAGAGTATGATAAGTATTTAAGGGAATTAATAGATTTAGAAGAAGAATATGGGTATGTTAGGGAAGACTCACCTACTAAAAGGATTGGTGGGGAAGTGCTTGAAGGGTTTGTTAAACATACACATAAGATACCTATGATGAGTTTAAGTAACGTTTTTAATGAAGAAGAGATAAGAGACTTTGATAATAAGATTAAAAAAGAAGGAATTAATCCAGAGTATGTATGTGAATTAAAAATAGATGGGTTAAGTGTTAGTTTAAATTATGAAGATGGTATTTTAGTTAGTGCTGCGACTAGGGGAGATGGTATAGTTGGGGAAGATATTACAAATAATGTTAAGACTATAAAGACAGTACCACTTAAATTAAAGAAACCTATTAGTATTGAAGTTCGTGGAGAAATTTATATGCCTAAGAAAGTGTTACATGAACTTAATTTAAGACGTGAGGCTGAAGGACTACCTGTGTTTCAAAACTGTAGAAATGCTGCAGCAGGAAGTGTAAGACAACTTGATAGTAAGGTTGCTGCTAGTCGTGGGTTAGATACTTTTATATATCATATACCAAATCCAAAAGATTATAACTTGAAGACACATTATGAAGCATTAGAGTTTTTGAGTGAACTAGGTTTTAAGACTAATCCTAATAACAGATTAGTAAAAGATGTGGACGGGATATTAGAGTTTATTAAAGAAAAAGGAGAAATGAGACCTCACTTAAGTTATGATATTGATGGAGTAGTAATTAAAGTAAATGATGTTAGTGAACAACTAGAACTAGGAAGTACTGCTAAGTATCCTAAATGGGCGACTGCATATAAATTTCCTGCACAATTAGTATTAACTAAACTTAAAGATATTATATTTACTGTAGGAAGAACGGGTCAGATAACTCCTAATGCTGTTTTAGAGCCTGTAATAGTACAAGGTTCTACAATATCAAGAGCAACCTTACATAATGAAGACTATGTTATTATGAAAGATTTAAAGATAGGAGATATAGTAAGTATTAGAAAGGCAGGAGATGTTATTCCAGAAGTAGTTTCACCAATTAAAGAAAGACGTACTGGAAAAGAAAAAGATTTTGTTATGACTAAAGTGTGTCCTATATGTGGTAGTTTACTTGAGAAGAAAAGTGATGTTGTAGGAAGTTATTGTGTTAATCCTAAGTGTCCAGCTAGAAATATAGAAAGTTTATGTCATTTTGTAAGTAGAAATGCTATGAATATAGATGGACTAGGAGATAGAATTATAGAAGACTTTTATAATTATGGATTTATTAAGAGATACTCTGACATCTACTATTTGTATAAGAAACGTGAGGAGTTAATAAGTTTAGAAGGCTTTGGAAGTAAAAGTGTTGATAACTTATTGGATGCAATAGAAAATAGTAAACATAATAGTTTAGAAAGGTTCTTGTTTGCGATTGGAATTAATGGAATAGGTGCTAAAACAGCTAAAGTGCTAGCTAAGAGATTTGGTTCATTAGAAAATGTAATAAATGCTACTTATGAAGAGCTTGTTAGTATTCAAGATGTTGGACCAATACTTGCAAGTAATATTGTGAGTTATTTTAAGGATACTAGTAAACTAGGTGTGGTAATGGAACTTGTTAGTTTAGGAATTAATACTAAATATTCAGATAGTTCTTTAGAAAGTGATGATAGACTTGTTGGAAAAAAGTTTGTTATAACTGGGTCTTTTGATTTTGTTACAAGAGATGAAATAAAGAAGTTTATTGAAGATAGAGGTGGAAGTTGTAGCAGTAGTGTTAGTAAAAATACTAGTATTGTTATTGTTGGTAGTGAACCAGGTAAAAAGTATGATGATGCAGTTAGACTCAGTATTCCTATATGGGGTGAAGATGAGTTAAAGGAGATAATGAATTATGAATAAGTTTGTTAAAATATCAGTTATTATTTTAGGAATTATTATAGTTACAGGAAGTGCTATTTATGCTAAATTGTTTATTATAGGTAACTCAAGTTATCAAGATATTTCTATAGAAAAAGTTAGTATGGGAAGTAGTATTAGTATAGATGCAGAATTTTTAAATAGTAAACGTGCATATAAAAGTTTTAGCTATACTTTAGTGGGTAGTGAGTTATATGTTAAAGTAAATAGTGTTATGATTTCTAGTAAATATAATAAAGGTGAATTTAGTTTAAATATACCAGTTAATGGTAGAGATGTTAATAATATTCATTTAACAGATGATAAGACAACTAAAGTTATTTATAGTAAATAAGTATGTAAACTAGAAATAATTAATAAAATATAGTATAATCTTTAGTAGGTGATTGATTTGAAAAAAATTTTTAATGAAAATAAGACATTGTTTATATTAGCAATTATTATTATAATTAGTTTGATTTTTATGGGAGTAGGACTTATTAGATATTTTTATGGAAGTAATAAAGATCCTTATGGAGATAGGCTTAGAGATAAAGATAAGTATCCAATTAGTGAAAATATTGGAAGAGATATTAAGGCTTTATATGAAAGTGGAGTAAGTTCTGTAAATGTAGATGTAAGGGGCAGAATTGTTTATGTTACTATTGATGTTATTAATGGTACAAGTAAACTTGATGCACAAAGTTATGCTGTTAAAGCACTTGAAAAGTTTGATGAGAAAACTTTAGGTTACTATGATATTCAGTTTATTATTACTTGTGATAAGGAAGTAGTTAATGAAGGAGAAAAGGCTGTTTATCCTATTGAAGGGGCTAAAAAGAGAACTAGTAACCAAGTTGTTTGGACTAATAATTAAGGAGTATTTATGAAAAGGAATAAAAAATATTTGTTGATAAGTGGATTAATTTTAATACTTATAGTTCTTATTATATGTATACTTGCTTATTTAAATAATACTAAGAATGGGTATACTTTTAGTGAGAAGAGTTTTATTAATTCTAATATTAATAATGTAATTGATGTTGGAGTAGAGGGTGCTCTTCCTATATTTAGTAATAATGGTGAAGGGGTGTTTTATGACTTCTTAAAATATATGGAAAATAAAACTAAACTTACTTTTAATATTCAAGTTAATGGAAGTGCTAATTATAACTTAGTTAGTAAAAATGAATTAAGTGATGGCGATAAGATATTTTTTACTGATCACTATGTTGTAATAAGTTCTTTGGAAGATGAGATAAATGATTTATCTAGTTTATCTAATAAAAGTGTATTTGTTATGAATGCTGATAAAGATTATGTTACTAAGTATTTGGAAAATATTAATATTAATTATGTTAGTATAAATGGGTTTAGCGATATAACTAATGAAATGGGTAATTCAGTTATATATGCAATAGTACCACTTGAAAAGTATATTGATAGTGTTATTTATAATAAATATAATGTAGTTAAACACATAGAAGGATTACACTCACATTATGTGTTAAATTTCAAGGATAGTAGTAATACTATGAGTAAAATATTTAGTAAGACTTTTGATATGTGGGAAGATAAAGTTTATAGTAGTATTAATAGTCATTATTTGGATCTTTATTATGAAGCAAATAATTTGACTGAACTAGAAAAAGAGAGTATTACTAGTGATGATTTAATTGTGGGTTATATAGATAATATGCCTTTTGAAGGAAAAATACATAGAAATTTTACAGGTATTACTAATCAATATTTAAAAGCTTTTAGTGATATGACTGGTGCTACTTATAAGTTTGTTTCATATAAAAATTTAGATAAAATGATGGAAGCTTTGAATGGTAAGAAGTTAGATCTTGTTTTAAATTATTATAATTTAACTAATGGTAATTATGAAAGTAGTTATGATTTAGGAAATATTGATTATGTTATTTTAACTCATAAGAGTAACTATAATACTTATGATAATTTAGTAAGTGTAAGTGATGATAATGTTAAAGTAGTTAAAAATACTAAACTATATAAATTTATTAACAAGAGTAAAATTAAGGCTCACGAATTTGATAGTTACATAGAACTACTTGAAAATCTTACTGATAAAGATATTCTCATTGTGGAAAAAAGTACTTATGATTATTATAAGAATAGTAAGTTAAAAGATTTTGTTATTAAGTATGTTGGAGAAAGTGATGTAAGTAATAGTTTCTTATTAAATAAAGATAATAAAGTATTTAATGGGGTATTTAATTATTATTTAAGTACTACAAGTAATAAGAATATTAATAGTATGGCTATTGATAGTAGTTTAGATGTTGTTAATACTAATATTATATTAGATTTTATATTAAGTAATATTACTTATTTAGTTGTTATTTTAATTTCAGTTATATTCTTCTTATTTAAGTTTAATAGAAAAGTTAAGATTACTAAGAAGATTAAAAAAGAGGATAAGATGATGTACTTAGATGTTATGACTAATTTAAAGAATAGGAATTATTTAAATGATAATTTAAGTTATTGGGAAAGTAATAAGATATATCCTCAAGCTGTTGTTATTATTGATTTAAACAATATTTCTGTTATTAATGATAGTAAAGGACATGAAGAGGGAGATAAGCAAATAAAGAGTGCTGCTAATATACTTATTAAAACTCAAAGAGAGAATAGTGAAATTATTAGAACTGATGGAAATGAATTTCTTATATATTTAGTTGGTTATGAAGAAAATCAAATAGTTACTTATGTTAATAAGTTAATGAAAGAGTTTAAACATTTACCTTATGAATATGGTGCTAGTATGGGTTACTTTATGATTAAGAGTGAAAGTACTACAATAGATGATGCTATTAATGAGGCTTTAATTAAAATGAGAGAAAATAAGGGGGAATAGTATGTGGAATAGGTTTAAAGAGTTTTCTAAAAATCTTTATGATATTATGATGAAACCTGAGATGCTTACTTTACCTAGTAGTCTTGCTTATTATTTCGTTTTATCTGTAGTGCCTATTATTTCTATATTACTTTTGATAGCAAGTCAGTTTAATTTATCTATAAATTATATTACTGAGTTTTTAGAAAAGAATTTTAGTGCTGAATTAGTTAAAACTATTACACCTATTATTACTAATCAAGGATTAACACTTGGATTTGTTATTTATATTTTAATGGCATTATTTATAGTAAGTAATGGGTGTGATGCTATTATAGTTGCTAGTAATACAATATTTAATTTAAAGAATAAGAATTATTTTGTTAGAAGATTAAAGGCTTTTCTTTTAACTGTTGTATTAGTTATGTTATTTACATTCATGTTAATAGTACCTGTATTTGGTGAACAGATATTAACTATGTTAACACATATTGGATTTAATAATAAAATAATAGATGTTTTAAAGATGCTTTATCCTGTACTTAATATTCCATTATCATTATTTGTAATGTATTTAGGTATTAAATGTATATTTATAATAGCGCCTGATGAAAAGATAAAGGCTAAATATGTTAATAAGGGTGCTATATTTACTACTATGTGTTGGTTTTTAATGACTTTAGTATATAGTTATTATGTTAAACATATTGCAACATATAATATTTATTATGCTGGACTTAGTACTATAGTTACACTTATGTTTTGGCTTTATTTCCTTGCATTTATATTTGTAATGGGACTTAGTTTTAATTATAATACAGTGGAAGAAAATATTGAGAAGACTAATGCTATTAAGTTAAAAGAAATTGAAGAAAAGGTTAAGATGAGTAAAAATCATGTTTAATCTTTTTTTATATTTGATTTAATTTGATAAATGTGGTATTATTTTATTGTAAGAAGATAGGGTGTGATTTTAATGAATGATGATGAAAAGAAAATCATAGAAGAAGAAGGTCTTTATTTTGTAGAACCTGAAGATAAAAAGAAGAAGAGAGTTATTATAATTATATTACTTTTATTACTATTATTAATTGCAATAGGTAGTGCTAGTTTTTCTGTGTATAATTATTTTAAGATTTATAAACATAGATTAAATATAGATACTGATTGGGATGGGATAGCTGACCTTAATGTAGACTTAGATAATGATGGAGTGTGTGATGTTAACTGTGATACTAATGGGGATGGGAAACCTGATTTAAATGTTGGTTATAAGAAAGTACTTAAGCCTTACTTTAATATAGATACTGATGGAGATGGGAAACCTGATAAGAATTTAATAAATGTTAAAGATGAAGATGGAAAGTATATTAAGAATTGTGATACAAATAACGATGGATATCCTGATACAAATATAGATTTTGATGATGATGGGATATGTGATTTAAACTGTGATACTGATAAAGATGGTAAGTGTGATGTTAACTGTGATGTTAATGGAGATGGGAAGTGCGATTTAAATTGTGATACTGATAAAGATGGAAAACCAGATACAAATTTAGATGAAGATAAAGATGGAATATGTGATAAAAATTGTACTGGAAAAGAAAATGATGTATGTAAAATAAATTGTGATACTAATGGAGACGGTAAATGTGACAGAAACTGCGATGATAATAAAGATGGAGTATGTGACAGAAACTGTGATGTTGATGGAGATGGGTATTGCGAGTTAAATTGTGATACTAAAGGAAATGGTAAGTGTGATAAGAATTGTGACACTGATAACGATGGTATTTGTAATGTTAAATGTGGTAATACTGGAAAAGATTTATGTTTAGTTAATTGTGATACTGATGGGGATGGTAAGTGTGACAAAAACTGTGACTATAATGGAGACGGTAAGTGTGATTTAAATTGTGATACTAATAATAATGGAAAGTGTGATAAGAACTGTGACACTAATAATGATGGTATATGTGATAAGAAGTGTGATGGTAATGAGAACGATTCATGCAAGTTAAATTGTGACTTTAATGGAGATGGAAAATGTGACAAAAATTGTGACACAGATGGAGACGGAAAGTGTGACAAGAATTGTGATGTTAATGGAGATGGAAAATGTGATTACAATTGTACTGAAAATAATGATGTTTGTCTTAAGAATTGCGATTTAAATGGAGATGGGAAATGTGATTTAAATTGTGATACTGATAACGATGGTGTGTGTGATAAAAACTGTGATACTGATAAAGATGGAATATGTGATAAAAATTGTGATGGGAAAGAAAATGATGTGTGTAAAATAAATTGTGATACTAACGGAGACGGAAAGTGTGACAGAAATTGCGATACTGATAATGATGGTAAGTGCGATAAGAACTGTGATGCTAATGGTGATGGAAAATGTGATTATAATTGTGATGCAGGCAGTGATAAATGTAAGAGAAATTGTGACACTGATAAAGATGGTAAGTGTGAACTAAATTGTGATACTAATAATGATGGAGTATGTGACAAAAATTGTGACACTGATGGGGATGGTATATGTGATAAGAATTGCGATGGCAAAGAGAATGACACATGTAAAATAAACTGTGATACAGATAATGATGGAAAGTGTGACAAGAACTGTGATACTAATAACGATGGAGTATGTGATAAGAATTGTGACTCTAATGGAGACGGTAAATGTGATTTAAACTGTGATATTGATGGAGACGGTAAGTGTGACAAGAATTGTGATACTGATGGAGATGGAATATGCGACAAGAATTGTGGTGGACCTGTTGATATTGGAAAGAATGATGAGTATATTTTAACTTTTAAAGATATTACAGATTTAAAGAATGTTAATATTTATCCTGGGTGGAGTGCTAGTAAGGTATTTGAGATAACTAATACTAGTGCAGTTACTTTAACTTATAATATTAATTTTACAAGTGTTAAGAATGAATTTTCTACAACTAATAATTTATATTATGGACTTATTAAAGATAATAAAACTTTGATAGATATTAATACAGCAAGAGCACCTTATAAAGATGGTGTCATGTTAAAAAGTATTATTATTAAACCAGGTGAAACTCATACTTATATGTTTAAGTTAATGTTTAAAGATAGTGATGTTAATCAAGATATTGATAAAGGTAAAAATTTTTATACAAAGATACAAATAGAGAATGTACACTAAGTGCATTTTCTTTTATTTTGTGTGGAGTTTTTCTTTAAAATGTGTTAATATTATAAATAGAATAGGAGGAGTTATGACAGAAGAGGAGAAGAATAAAATAATTGAGAAAGAAAAGCTGTATTTTGAGGAGGCTAAGCCTAAAAAGAAAGGCAAAACTGTTCTTTTAGTGTTTATGTTTATATTATTTATTGGTGTTACTGCAGTTACTTCTTATATAGTTATGAATTATTTTGTAATTAAAAATAAGAACTTAAATGTAGATACTAATGGTGATGGATGGCCTGACTTAAATGTTGATACTGATGGTGATAAGATATGTAATGTTAACTGTGATACTAATAGAGATAATAAACCTGACTATAATATTGGTTATAAAAATATTATTGTTTCTTATTTTAATGTGGATACTAATGGAGACTTAAAACCTGACTTTAATTTAATTAATCAAGATACAAATAATGATGGAATATGTGATATTAATTGCGATACTGATAAAGATAATAAGCCTGATATAAATGTGGATTTTGATGGAGATGGAATAGTTGATTTAAATATTGATTTAACTGGTGATGGAAAGTGTGATATTAATTGTGATTTTTTAGGTAATAGATATGCAACAGTTAATTTAGATCAAAATGGAGATTTAAAACCTGATATTAATATTGATACAAATAATGATGGTATACCAGATATTAATATTAATTATGGAAGTGATTATGTTACACCTGTATTTAATGTAGACTTGGATAATGATGGAGTAGCAGACTTTAATTTAATTAATCAATTAGATAATACTGGTAAATGTGTTTTAAACTGTGATGTTGATAATAATGGATGGTCTGAAACTAACATTGATTTAGACGGAGATGGAATAGCTGATATTAACATATATATAGATGATGTAAAAGTACCTAAGTTAAATATAGATACCACTGGAAATGGGAAACCAAACTTAAATGTTGATACAAATAATGATGGTATATGTGATATTAATTGTGATACTAATGGAGATGGTAAACCAGATATTAATTTAGATGTTAATGGAGACTTAAAAGCTGATATTAATGTTGATACAAATAATGATGGAGTAGCAGACTTTAATTTAACTAATCAATTAGATAGTGCTGGTAAATGTATATTAAATTGTTATATTAATAATAATGTTAAAGGAATGCCTGAATATAACATAGATATAGATGGAGATGGAAAGTATGATATTAACATTGACTTAGATGGAGATAAGATAGTTGATGCTAATATTGATATTGATTTTGATGGAATAATTGATTCTAATAGGATTGATACAAGTGTATTATTTAAGTCATTTAGTGAAAATACTAATGTTAATATAAGTGATAAAACTGTTAAAGTTAGTTATTTAGATAATGTAGATTTTTCTAAAGATAAGATTGTTAATGGATGGAATAAAACTAAAAAATTAACAGTTACTAATAATACCAATGAGGATATAACATATGATATTATTTGGAATGATGTAATAAATAATTTTGGTTATGGAAATAGACCTTATTATGAATTAATAGTTGATGGTAAACAATTGGTTAATTTGAATAATCAATTACCTTACCCAGTTAATAATGGTCAAGCTATAGTTAAAGAATTAATAGTTAAAGCTAATTCTAAAAATGAAATTGTGCTTAATTATGTTTATAAACCTCTAAATAATTATGATGATGGTAAGTTATTTTATTCTGTATTAGAAGTTAAGCCCAATTAGTGAAAGCCTCTTTTGAGGCTTTTTATAAATATTGTGAAAAAAATAAAAAATTATATAAAAAGTACTTGATTTTATATTAAAAAATTGGTAGAATTTTTATTGTAAAGGAGGTAAAGAACTATGGGAGAAAACAAAGGACAAACTATTTTCTTATCAGTAATTGGAATTGCAACATTATTAGTAGCTATTATTGGTGCTACATTCGCATACTTTACAACTAGTATGGGTGGTACTCAAGGAACTGTTAATGCTACAACTGCTAAATTAGGTTCATCTTCATTTACTGCTGAAAGCGTTAGTGCTACAGCTGTATTACCTGGATGGACAAGTGAAGCAAAAAATGTTACAGTTACTTTAGGAGAGTCAGACGTTGACGTTAATTACACTTGTGTATTAACTATGACTGCTAACCCACTTACTGACTTAAAATTAGCTGTAGCTGGTGATGGTGCTGTTGCTGCTGCTACTAAAACTTTAGCTACAGGTGAAACTGAAACTAAAATTGCTGAAGGTACTTTAAAGTCTGGTGAAAGTAAAACTATGACTTATACTTTAACTTTCACTGAAACTGGTACAGCTCAAGATGGTCAACAAGGTGCAACTATTGCTGGTGTAGTTAAATGTTCTACTGCTGCTGGTACAGTATATTATAATGCTGCTAATCCAGGTGGAACAACAGAAAAACCAAAAGCACAATAGTTTGAATTAACATAGTTAATTTACGATTATTAACAAAAATTAACTTCAATTAGTGAATAATTGGAGTTTTTTTGTAAACTATAATAATGTCTATTGATTTATTGTTTGAATTTTGATACAATTTTATTGTAGAGGAGGAAGAATAAAAAATGACAGAAAATAAAGGACAAACTATTTTCTTATCAGTAATAGGAATTGCAACATTATTAGTAGCTATCATTGGTGCTACATTTGCATACTTTACAACTAGTATGGGTGGTACTCAAGGAACTGTTAAAGCTACAACTGCTAAAATCGGTGCTGCTAGTTTTACTGCTCAAAGTGTTAGTGCTACAGCTGTATTACCTGGATGGACAAGTGAAGCTAAAACTGTTACAGTTACATTAGGGCCATCAGACTATGATGTAAAATATACTTGTACATTAGATATGACTGCAAATCCACTTACAGATTTAACATTAACTGTAGCTGGAACTAATGCTCAAACTAGCGTTAATGGTAAATTAAAAACTGGTGCAACTAAAACTGTTATAGCAAGTGGAACATTAGCTAAAAGTGCAACTGAACAAACTGTAAGTATGACTTATACTTTAAGTTTCCCAGAAACTGGTGTTGATCAAGGTACTACTCAACAAGGTAAAACTATTGCTGGTACAGTAACTTGTGCTACTGAAGGTGAAACAGTTTACTATAATGCTGCTAATCCAAAAGGTACAACAACTGCACCTACTGGTTCTAATTAATATTAAATTAAGTTAGATTTTTTCTAACTTTTTTTATTTTATATGTTGTAATTTTTCTTAAATTTTGGTATTATATTAATAGAATATGGTGATAGTTTATGAAAGAAAAAGATATTAAAACATATATATATGCTATTATAGTTGTATTATTATTTATTTTAGTAGCAATTGGTGCTTCTCTTGCTATAGTTTATTATAAGGTAAATGGTAATGATAACAATGGTGAAGTAAATGTTAAAACTCCTTATGTAAGTGCTATGTTTAAGGATACTAATAATATTAATGATATTGATATTTTACCTGGTTGGAGTAATGATATGACATTTGAAATTGTTAATATTAGTAAAGATGAGAATGCTGTTGGTAGATATTCTTTGTATTGGGATGTTTTAACTAATGAAATAAATGATTCAAATTTTGTTTATACTTTAATAGGAGAGAGTTATTTAAATGGAAATTTAATAAAAGAGAGTGATACTAATAAACTAGTTAGTGTGGGTAGTGAAATGATTGTACCAAATACTAATACTCTTATAGGACATGGAACAATTAATACTGGAGTAACTCATAAATATACTTTAAATATTAAATTTAAAGAGAATGGCAATAATCAAGATGATTTGAAAGGTAAAACTTTCAAAGCAAAAGTTGTTGCTAAAGGAGAGTAGGTGTTAGAATGAAAAGTAAGAATAAAGATATATTATTAACTGTACTTAGTATTCTAACAATACTTGTTGCAGTTATAGGTGTAACATTTTCATTCTTTACTACTAAAATGAATGGAAATGCTGGGTCAGTTGGTTTTGGAACCATGAAAGTTGGAAATATTACTTTTGATGGTGGAAATGATTTTGATAATAATACTGATATTGTTCCTGGATATGTTGGTACTAAAAAGTTTACAATAAGTGTTCCTGCTAGAGATGTTAGTAATACTGTTTATATTAGACTTGATTATACTAATACTTTTAGTGACTTAGAGTGGAGTATTACTGGAAGTGGTGCTAAAACTAGTGTTATTACTGGTAAAGTTCCTAAAAGTAGTTTAGGTAGTGATGGAAATCCTATTAGTGAAAGTGTTGTTGTTGTTGAGAAAACTATTTCTGCAAGCAATAGTGCTCAGACTTTTGAATATACTATGACAATTAGTTTACCTAATAAAGATAGTTTACAAAATTATGATCAAGGTAAGAAATTTAATGGAACTTTGTATGCTGATTTAGGAGGAGATGGTGATAAAATTTATTATAATACTAAGAATCCTAATGGTACAAAGAGTGAACCTACAAGTTAGATGTTACTTTAACATCTTTTTTTGTGAAAGAATAGTGAAATTTATGTGTAATTAATGACTTTTTGTTATAAATTTGGTAAAATACTCTTGAGGGAATGATTATATGAAGAGTATTGTTTTAAATTTTAGAGAAAAGTTTAAGAAGTACTATAGTACTAATATTTTGTTTTTATCTTATACTTTGTCTTCTTTAGTAATTTCTTCTTTATTAAGATGTCTTACTATGGGTTTTGTGAGTGATTTTAGACCTATTCTTTTCGATTTAATTGTAATTTTGATAGTTGGGTCGTTTGGTTATCTTTTTAAGCCTACAAAGCAGTATAAGTATTTTTTAACAGTTAGTATTATTTTTACTTTGATTTGTGTTATTAATTCTATTTATTATATGTTTTATACAAATTATGTAACAGTGAGTTTAATTGGTACTATGAGTATGTTTGGACAGGTTAGTAATTCTGTTACTACTAAGCTTAGTTTAGAATATTTTGTATATTTAATAGCGCCTATTAGTCTTATTTTTGTTAATAAGTGTTTAGTTAAGAAAAATTATTATTATAAAGTAGGAAAGGATGAGAGGGGTAAACTTATGTTTAAAAGAACTTGTTTATCTGCAATTGTTCTTTGTATACTAGTTAGTTTAACAATGACTAAGAGTGATGGAAGTAAACTTGTTAAGTTATGGAATAGAGATGCAGTTGTTAAAAGGTTTGGAATTTATACTTATACTATCAGTGATGTAGTTGTTAGTATAGTTCCTACAGTAAGTCCTATGTTTGGATATGATGAAAGTACTAATACTTTTTTAGAGTTTTATAGTAAAGGAAGAAAGTATGATACTAATAAATATACTAATGTATTTGAAGACATGAATGTTATATTTATTCATATGGAGAGTATTCAAAACTTTTTAATTGATTTAAAGGTTAATGGAGTGGAGATTACTCCTAATATAAATAAACTTAGTAAGGAAGGCATGTATTTCAGTAAGTTTTATCCTCAAATTAGTATAGGGACAAGTAGTGATAGTGAGTTTACTTTAAGTACTGGTTTATTACCAAATTCTTTAGGTACGGTATTTGTTAACTATTATAATAGAAAGTATGAAACAATGGAGAATGCTTTTAAAGAAAAAGGTTATTATACTTTTGCAATGCATGCTAATGATGGGTCATACTGGAATAGAAAGAATATGTATAATACTTTAGGATATCAAGATTTCTTTGATGGCGCGTATTATAATATTCCTACTGATAAGAAAAGTGAAGATTTCGTAGGACTTGGGTTAAGTGATAGGTCTTTCTTTGAACAAATTATTCCTATTTTAAAAAATATTAATGAGTCACATGATAAATATATGGGTAAAATTATTACTTTGAGTAATCATAGTCCATTTGATGATGTTACTAAATATGGAAATATTGATTTAGGATATTTAAATGATACTGAAATGGGTAATTATTTAAAGAGTGCTCATTATGCTGATAAGTGTTTAGGATATTTCTTTGATATGATTAAAAAGAATGGGCTTGATAAAGATACAGTATTTATTTTATATGGAGATCATGAGGCTAAATTAGGTAAGAAGAATTTTAATCTTTTATATAATTATAATGAAGTAACTGATGACTATAAAAGTGTGGATGATCCAACTTATGTTAATTTAGATAATTATCAATATGATATGTTAAAAAATACGCCTTTGATTATATTATCAAGTGATGGTATAATTAGTAGTGAGGTTAAAGATGTTGTTGGGATGTGGGATGTTTATCCTACAGTTAGTAATATGTTTAATTTAAGTTATAGGTATCCACTTGGAAATGATATTTTTAGTAATAATTCTAAGATAGTTGTTTTTCCAAACGGAGATATTATTACTAATAAAGTGTTTTATAATAATTTAAGGGATGAATATGTTTCTTTAACTAGTGAACCAATTAATAGTGAGTATATTTTGGAAATTAAAGAGTATGCTTCTGTTAGGTTAGATGTTAGTAAGGGAATTATAGTACATAACTTAATAAAAAATGAAGAAGAGAGGATTAAAAGGTGAGTTTATGAAAAAGGTTTTAAATAAGAATAGGTTATTTTATGCAATTATGTTTAGTTTGATATTTATTGTTATTTTAATAATGGGAATTGTTTTTACTAAAGAGTTTATTTTAGGAAAAAATAAAAGTGTAGTTAGTAAGAAGAACCTAGATAGTTTAGAGATGTATGGATATACTTTAGATGACTTAGATAGTAATTTATATAAAGAGTATTTTAATAAACTTAAAGTTACTTTAAATGAAGATCATATTAATTATGAAGATTATGCTAAAGAATTAGTTATGCTTTATGTGGTTGATTTTTATACTTTAAGTAATAAGATTACAAGTAGTGATATAGGTGGAGTTGAGTTTATTCCAACAGATATGGTAGATAATTTTAAAATGCATGCTGGAGATACTATGTATAATCATGTAGAAAATAATATATATGGAGATAGGAAACAAGAGTTACCTACTGTTAAAAGTGTTAATATAAGTGAAGTAGTAGAAACAAGTTACACTTATAAAGATAAAGAGTATGATGCTTATAAAGTTAGTGCTACTTGGGAATATGTAAGTGATATGGGTTATGATAAAGAAGGAATATTTTATTTAATTAAGGATAATAATAAACTATATATTGTAAAGAAAACAGGGGAGGAATAATGGATAAAGTTTATCAATATTTGATTAACGAAAGTGGAATTAGGTATAGAGATACCATTGTACTTGGTATTAGTGGTGGACCTGATTCAATGGCATTACTTACTATTATGTTGAAGCTTAAGGAAGAGTTAGATTTAGTTTTAGTAGTAGCTCATGTTAATCATAATGTTAGATTAGAGAGTAAAATAGAGGAAGAGTATGTAAAAGAGTATGCTAATAAAGTAGGAGTTATTTTTGAAGGATTGAGTGTTAAATCTTGGGGAGATGATAACTTTGAAAATGAGGCTAGAACTGTTAGATATAATTTTTTTGATAAGGTAGTAAATGAATATAATGCAAAGTATTTAATGACTGCACATCATGGGGATGATCTTATTGAAACTATACTTATGAGAATAGTTAGAGGTTCTACTTTAAAAGGTTATAGTGGATTTAGTAAGGTGATTAATAGAGATGATTATAAGATTATTAGGCCATTTATAAGTGTTACTAAAGACGATTTGATTAATTATTGTAATGTTAATAATGTTAAATTTTATATAGATAAAACTAATATGGAAGATGATCATACTAGAAATAGATATAGAAAATATGTTTTGCCTTTTTTGAAAGAAGAAGATCATTTAGTGAATGAAAAGTTTTTAAAGTTTAGTGAAACATTACTTATGTATAATGATTATGTCGATAAAGAGGTTAAAGAAGTATTTAATAAAGTTTTTAAAGATGGAGTGTTAGATATTAATAGATTTAAAGAACTTGATTATTTACTTGGTAATAAGATTATTTATAATATATTAGAGAAAATTTATGGAGATGATTTGTTTATTGTTACTAGTACTCATGTTAATTTGATTTATAATTTAATTAATGGGGGTAAATCTAATAGTGTAGTACATCTTCCTAATAATGTTAAGGTAATTAGAAGCTATGATGAAGTTAGTTTTGATTTTGATGATGAAGAAGTTGATGTTTATGAAATTGAAATTAATGAACTAGTTAATTTACCTAATGGTAAAAATATTGTTAGGGTAAGTGATAGCGATGATAATAGTAATAATGTTATTAGACTTAGTAGTAGTGATATAGTTTTACCTCTTTTTGTTAGAACTAGAAGAAATGGAGATAAGATGATTGTAAAAGGTATGAATGGTCATAAAAAAGTTAATGATATATTTATTGATAATAAGATTTCTACAAAGGATAGACAGGTTTGGCCAGTAGTATGTGATGCTGAAAATAATATTGTTTGGGTACCTGGACTTAAAAAAAGTAAATTTGATGTGGAAAATGGTAAAAAGTGTGATATAATACTTAAGTATTATTAGAAAGGAAGAGTGTTATGAAAAAAAATAAGAATATACTTAAAGATTTAGTGCCTTATTTGATGTTATTAGTTATTGTTAGTGTTATTTATTATGTTTTTAATATGAATAATGTTAAAGTAAATGATATTAATTATAATGAGTTTATAACTAATTTAAAGGCTGAAAAAGTTAAGGAGTTAGAAATTACTCCTAAGAATAGTGAAAGTGTTTATTATATTAGTGGTAAACTAGATGGATATAGCAAGAATGAAAGTTTTAAACTTATTGTTCCTTTTACAGATAGTGTTATTGATAATATATTGGATATTAGTAATGAACAACAATTAGATGTTAAAATAAATAAAGATTCTGGTAGTATTAGTTGGATTGCAATTATATTTGATTTTATTCCTATTATACTTATTACTGGTTTAAGTATTTATTTAGTTAAAGCCATGATGGGTAATGGTAAAGGTGGAGCTTTAGATTTTGGAAGAAGTAGGGCTAAACTTAATCAAGAAGGAGGAAAGGTTACATTTAAAGATGTTGCTGGTCTTAATGAAGAGAAGGAAGAAGTTAAAGAGTTAATTGATTTCTTAAAGAATCCTAAGAAGTTTCAAAAATTAGGGGCTAGAATTCCTAAGGGTGTTCTTTTGGTAGGTCCTCCTGGAACAGGTAAAACATTACTTGCAAAAGCAGTAGCAGGAGAGGCTAAAGTACCGTTCTATTATATTAGTGGTAGTGACTTTGTAGAGTTATTTGTTGGTGTTGGTGCAAGTCGTGTAAGAGATATGTTTAAACAGGCTAAACAAAGTGCTCCATGTTTAATATTTATTGATGAAATAGATGCAGTTGGAAGACAAAGAGGAACTGGTTTAGGTGGAGGACATGATGAAAGAGAACAAACTTTAAATCAACTACTTACTGAAATGGATGGTTTTGGTGCTAATGAAGGTATTATAATTATCGCTGCGACTAATAGACCAGATGTTCTTGACCCTGCACTACTTCGTCCAGGTAGATTTGATAGACAAGTTACTGTTAATTTACCAGATGTTAGAGAAAGAGAAGCAATACTTAATGTTCATGCTAAAGGTAAAACTTTTGAAGAAGGAGTTAACTTAAAGAGAATAGCTGAAAGGACTCCTGGATATAGTGGGGCTGATTTAGAGAATTTACTTAATGAATCTGCTTTACTTGCTGTTAGAAGAAATAAAGATGCTATTGGAATGGATGAAATAGATGAAGCAAGTGACAGAGTTCTTATGGGACCTGCTAAGGTTAGTAGAAAAGTAACTGATTATGAAAAGAATATAGTTGCTTACCATGAAAGTGGACATGCTGTTTTAGGAATAGAACTTCCTAATGGTGAAGAAGTTCATAAGATTACAATTATTCCTAGAGGCATGGCTGGAGGTTATACTCAAATGCTTCCTAAAGAAGAGAGAACTTTAGTTGCTACTAAGGATGAGTTACTTCAAAGAATAACAAGTTATTTAGGTGGTAGAGTTGCTGAAGAGTTATTCTGTGGTGAGATATCAACAGGTGCAAGCGACGACTTTAAAAGGGCTACTCAAATAGCAAGAAGTATGGTTACTGAATATGGTATGAGTGATTTAGGACCTGTACAATTTGAACATAAGAGTGGAGAAGTATTCTTAGGAAGAGACTATACAAATAGTAATAAAAATTATAGTGATACTGTTGCTTTAGAAATAGATAAAGAAATTAGAAAGATTATAAATGAATGTTATAAGAACGCTAAAGATATTTTATCTAAGAATAAAGGATTAGTTGAAGCATTAGCTAAGACATTATATGAAAAAGAAACAATTACTAAAGAAGAAATTGAAGAAGTTGTTAGAGAATATAATGAAGGTAAGAAAACTAAAAAGAAAGATAAAGTTGAAGAGTAAAATCCTCAACTTTTTGTATTGGTAAGAATACTGAATCAGAAAAAAGTATAAATATTATTTAACAGATTTAGGAATAGGTCAAGTAATGAATATATTAATATATTTTTCAATTTATAAAATTATGTTTTATAATTAATAGAGGGATTATTAAAAATAATTTTGAAAGTTTTTAATATTCTCTTTTAAGTTTATTCTTTTTGTGTTAAAATTAAGTATAGCGAGGTAGTATTATGGGAAAGGTTATATCACTTGTAAATCAAAAAGGTGGGGTAGGCAAAACAACAACAAGTATAAATTTATCTAGTGCTTTAGGACACTTGGGTAAAAAAGTTTTATTAATAGATTTAGACCCACAGAGTAATAGTACTACTGGGCTAGGTCTAAATAAAGCAGATATTAGTAAAAGTATATATGATGTTATAACACATAGTTGTGATATTAGAGATGCTATTATTAAAACTAAATTTAAGAATTTATCTATTATTCCATCTATGATTTATTTAAGTGGAGCTGAAATAGAGTTAATTCAAACTGCTAGTAAGGAGAGTAATTTTGTTATAGGAGATCAATTAAAAATGCAAATTGATTTAATTAGAGATAGGTATGACTATATTTTAATTGATTGTCCTCCAGCGCTTGGAGTGCTTACTACTAATGCTCTTGCTGCTAGTGATAGTGTGTTAATACCTGTACAATGTGAATATTATTCACTTGAAGGTGTTACTCAACTATTAAATACTATTTTACTTACTCAAAGTAAAATAAATCCTAAATTAGATATAGAGGGTGTTTTACTAACTATGTTAGATGGTAGAACTTTGGTTGGACTTGAAGTAGTTGAAGATGTAAGGAAGTTCTTTAAGGAGAAAGTATTCAATACAATAATTCCTAGACTTGTTAGGCTTGTTGAAGCACCAAGTCATGGGAAACCTATACTTGAATATGATCCTAAATGTAGAGGGGCTCTTGCATATATTAATTTAGCGAAGGAAGTGATTGAGAGAAATGGAAACGAAGAGAAAAGCTCTAGGGAAGGGGCTGGAACAATTATTTAATGTCGATACATTTAGTATTGATGAATTTGAAAAGAATGTAGTTGAAAGTGCATCTAAGAGTGATATTAAGAATATTAGGTTAGATGAATTAAGAAGTAATCCTTATCAACCTCGAAAAGTTTTTGACCCAGAGGGACTTAATGAACTTGCTAGTAGTATTAAAGAATATGGTGTTTTTGAACCAATTATTGTTAAAAAAAGTATTAAGGGTTATGAAATAGTTGCTGGTGAAAGAAGAAGTTTGGCTGCTAAGAAAGCAGGTCTTAGTGAAATTCCTGCAATTGTTAGGGATTTAACTGATGATGAGATGATGAGTATTGCTCTTTTAGAGAATATTCAAAGAGAAGATTTAAATGCTATAGAAGAAGCACTTGCTTATAAAAAGATGATAGAACATATGGGGTTAACTCAAGAAGAACTTGCTAAGAAAGTGGGTAAGAGTAGAAGTCATATAACTAATATTTTAGGTATTTTGAAACTTCCTAAAGATGTACAAAATATGGTTTTAGAAAATAAGATATCTATGGGACATGCAAGAAGTTTAAGTAAATTAGAAAATGACTTAGAGATAGTTAATTTAGCCCATGAAATATGTGATAAGAAGTTGAGTGTTAGAGAAACTGAGGATATTATTAATAATAAAGATATGCCTAAGAAAACTCCTATTAAGAAACATGAAGTGTATGCTAATCAGTATTCTAATATACAAAGTGTTATGAGAGAGAAAATTGGTACTCTTGTTAAGATTAGTAATAATAAAGTAGTTATTCCTTTTGATAGTGATAAAGATTTAGAAAGAATATTAGATATTTTAAATATAGATATTAATTATTAGGTGTATTATGAAATATGGAATAGGTAGTATAGTTATTATGAAAAAAGGTCATCCTTGTGGAGAAAACTTATGGGAGATTTTAAGACTAGGAGTTGATTTAAAACTTAAATGTACTAAGTGTGGAAGAACTATTATGATGGATAGAATAGAGTTTGAAAAGAAACTAAAGAAAGTGGTGGAAAATGAAAAATAAGAAGTATCCAGTGTTTGTATTTATTTTATTAACTTTTGTTGTTATATTACTTAGTTTTGTTTTTTCCTTATTTGATTTACAGGCTGAATATAGTACAGTTAATTCTTATACTAATACATTACAAAATAATGTTGTACAAGTAGAAAATTTACTTAGTTTAGAAGGTGTAAAATATTTGCTTTCTAATACTGTTTATAATTTTGTTAATTTTGCACCTTTAGGAAACTTAATAATTATATTAATTGGTATTGGTGTAATAGAAAAGACTGGGTTTGCTAGAACTTTCTTTACTTTGATTACTCAAAGTTTTAGAAAGAATAGTATTACTTATGTATTAATTTTACTTAGTATAATATCTAGTTTATTTGGTGATATTGGTTTTGTGTTTTTATTACCAATAGGGGCTTTGTTATTTAAATATGGTCATAGAAATCCTTTAGGTGGTATTATTGCTTCTTTTGCGGGTATATGTTTTGGATACGGAATAAATGTGTTTTTAACAAATTTAGATAGTAGTTTACTTAGTTTAACTATTAATAGTGCTAAGGTAATTGATAAATCTTATAGTATAGGTATTTTCTTTCAATTATTTATTATGTTAATTGCTTTAGTAATTGGTTCTATATTGTTAACTAGAGTTACTGAGAAAACAATAATGCCTAGTTTAGGTAAATATGAATTTGATGAAGTAGAGACTTTAGATAATGTTAGTTTTACTAAAAGAGAGTTAAGAGGTTTAGTTATTAGTATAGGTGCTTCTATTTTATATATAGTACTTATAGTATATATGATTATACCTGGTTTACCTTTTAGTGGAGGGCTATTAGATTCAAATGGTACATATTATATAGATAAATTATTTGGTGCTAATTCTTTGTTTAATCAAGGGTTTGTATTTATATTAACATTCTTATTTATTATAGCTGGATTTAGTTATGCAAGTGTTGCTAAGACTGTTAAAAATGATAAAGAAATAAGCGAATGTTTAAGTTATAGTTTAGATGGTATTGGTAATATATTAGTTTTAATATTTGTGGCTAGTTTGTTTATTAATGCTTTTGATAAGAGTAATATAGGGCTTGTTTTAGTTTCATGGTTAACTAGTCTTATTAATAGTTTTAATTTTAGTGGAGTGGGTCTTGTTTTATTCTTATTTATTATAGTAATTGTTTGTGGATTATTTTATACAGGACTATTAAGTAAGTGGGAAATTATGAGTGGAAGTGTAGTTCCTACATTAATGAATGCTAGTATTAGTCCTGAATTTGGTCAAACAATATATATGGTAGGATCTAGTTTATCTATGGCATTTACTCCTTTAACTACTTTTTATGTAATTTATTTAGCATTTTTAAGTAAGTATGATAAGAGTAATAAAGTTAGTGTATTTGGTTCTATTAAATATATGAAAAGTTATGGAATAGTTATGTTAGTTATGTGGACTATATTATTGCTTGGTTTTTATATAACTGGGTTACCTATGGGAATAGGTAGTTCACCTATATTAACTTATTAGTTTAGGAGGTTTTGAAAATGGCTTTGAAAGCAGGAATTATAGGAATGCCTAATGTTGGGAAGAGTACTTTGTTTAATGCTATTACTAAGAAGAATATTTTAGCTGCTAATTATCCTTTTGCAACAATAGATCCTAATTTGGGAACTGTAAGTGTTCCTGATACTAGACTAGGAGTACTTGAAAATATGTATATGCCTAGTAGATGTATAAGTGCTCAGTATGAGTTTACTGATATTGCAGGACTTGTTAAAGGAGCTAGTAAGGGAGAAGGTCTTGGAAATAAGTTTTTATCTCATATAAGAGAAGTTGATGCTGTTATACATGTTGTAAGATGTTTTAGAGATAAAGATGTTATACATGTTGATGGAAGTGTTAATCCTATAAGGGATATAGAGACTATTAATTTGGAACTTGCTATTAGTGATTTAGAGATAGTTAATAATAGATTAGATAAAATTAAAAAGAAGGCTATGACTAGTAGAGATAAAGATGCTTTGAAAGAAGTAGAGATAATGGAAAAGTGTAAGGGTATACTAGAAAGTGGTGAAGTATTAAGACATGCTAATTTTGATGAAGATGAGTTAGATATTTTAAAAGTATTTAATTTTATTACTTTGAAACCTATGATTTACTTGGCTAATGTTGATGAAGTTGATTTAGTTAATAATGATAATCCTTTTATTAAAGAAGTAGAGGATTATGCCAAGAATGATGGGTCACTTGCTATACTTATGTGTGCTAAGATAGAGAGTGAATTAGTTGAGTTAGAAGATTCAGAAAAAAAGGTGTTTTTAAGTGAACTTGGAATACCTGAAAGTGGACTTGATAAGTTAATTAGAGTTACTTATGATATATTAGGACTTGCTACATTTTTTACTGTAGGTACTGATGAAGTAAGAGCGTGGACTTTTAAAAAAGGTATGAAGGCTCCAGAGTGTGCAGGCATTATACATAGTGATTTTGAAAGAGGATTTATTAAGGCCGAAGTAATGAGTTATGATGATTTAATTAGTTATGGAAGTGAACTTAAAGTAAAAGAAGCGGGTAAGGCTAGACTTGAAGGTAAAGAGTATGTTATGCAAGATGGAGATATTTGTTATTTTAGATTTAATGTGTAGGAGAAGTTATGAAAAAGATAAGTAAAACTAGATTTACTTCTAATGGTTATATTAGTAGAGTGGAATTAAAGAATGAAGCTAAGAAGATAGTTAGTGAGAAGTTAAGTATTTTATGGAAAGGGTTAGCATTACTTTTTATACTTGATTTACTTACTAATATATTAATTCAATATTCTAACTTAGATAGTGTTAGTACAAGTATTGTTAATATAGGTTTTAATTTATTATTTGTTCCTTTAAATGTTGGTGTTATATATTACAGTATATGTGTTGTTAGAGGTAAAGAATTTAAGGTAAGTGATATATTTAGGTATTATGGGTATAGTATGTTTAAAATATATCTTATTCAAATATTAATGAGTTTAATAATAGGTGTAGGATTAATTTTATTTATTATTCCTGGACTTGTATTTGCATTTATGTATAATTTTAGTTTATATTGGTATGTTGATCATGATGATGAAGATGCTTTAACAATACTTGGTTATAGTAGAAATTTAATAAAAGGTTATAAATGGGATTATTTTGTATTTTTATTATCTTTCTTAGGATGGGCATTGTTATGTTTATTTATTATTCCAATTATATTTGTTTATCCATATTTTATGGTATCTAATATTCTTTATTATGATGAACTTAAAGCTATTAAAGAATGTGAATAAGTGAGCAATATATGCTTGCTTTTTTTGTGAATGGTAAAATTTATGTGGACAAAGTTGTGTTATTGTGGTAAAATACTTTCGAGAAGAGAAATCTTCCTTGCTTCAAGTGAAGCCAATAGACCATAAGGAGGTGAAATAATGAATAAGTATGAAATAATGTTCATTGTAAAAGCAGATGTTTCTGAAGAAGATGAAAAGAATACTGTAAAAGCTTTTGAAAAGGTTCTTACAGATATGGGTGCTAAAATTATTAATAGCAAGGATTTAGGACAAAAAAAATTAGCATATGAAATTAAGAAACAAGTAAGAGGATATTATCATTTACTTAATGTTGAGTGTGATAGTAAGGCTGTTAAAGAGTTTGATAGAAAAGCTTTAATAGATGAAAAAATACTAAGACATTTAATTATTAAGGAGGAAAAATAAAATGAATAAAGTTGTACTTGTTGGTAGATTAACTAGGGATCCTGAAGTTAGAGTATTTAGTAATGGTAATCCTGTTGCTAATTTTACATTAGCTATTAATAGAAATTTTAAGAATAAAGATGGTAATATTGATGCTGACTTTATACCTGTTGCTGTTTATGGAAGACAGGCTGATGTTATTCAAAAATATGTTACTAAGGGTAGTCAATTGGGTGTTGATGGTAGAATTCAAGTAAGAAGTTATGATGCTCAAGATGGAAGTAAGAGATATGTTACTGAAGTTGTGGCTGATAATATTGAATTAATGGGTTCTAGAAAAGATAATACTAATCCAGTAAATGCTTATGTTGATACTACTAGTGAAGTATATATGGATCAACCAAGTCAAGAAGTTGGTGTTGATGTTAGCAATGAGGATCCTTTTAAAGATTTTGGTAATGAAGTGTCTTTAAGTGATGATGATTTACCATTTTAGAGAGAAGGAGGAATAGAGTAATGAAAGAATTTTATCCAAGAAAAAAGAAAATATGTCAAATGTGTGCTGGTAAAAGCGTTGATTATAAAGATGTACCTATTATAACTAAGTATATTAATGAAAAAGGTAAAATTTTACCTAGAAGAATGACTGGTGCTTGTGCATTACATCAAAGACATATAGCTAGAGAAGTTAAAAGAGCTAGATTTATGGGATTAATTCCATTTGTTAAATAACACTTAATGTGTTATTTTTTTGTATAAAAAAAAGATTAATCGTTATCTTTTAATATTCCGATTAATCTTATAAGTTGTAATATTTCTGCTAGTGTTCCTGCTACGTATGTTAGTGCAGCTGCAGTTAAAACGTTTTTAACCTTATCTTCTTCACCTGTAATTAAGTTCAAACTATTTAATTCTTTTATTGCTCTTTTAGATGCATTTATTTCTACTGGCAAAGTAACTAATTCAAATATAACACTTGCTGATACAATTATTATTCCTAAATATATTGCATTTACTATTTCGAAGAAGAAACCTATTAATATTACTAACCATGATATTCTACTAATAAAACTTACTATTGGAAATATAAATGTTCTTAGTCTAAGAAAAAAATAACCTTCTTTATCTTGTATTGCGTGTCCTACTTCGTGTGCTGCGACAGCCATAGATGAAATAGTGTCATTTCCATAAATATTTCTAGATAGTTTAATGACTTTTCTATTTGGGTCATAATGGTCTGTTAAATATCCATTTGTTTCAACAATGAGTAAATCATTTAAACCATTTTTATCTAATATTTTTCTTGCTACATCATAGCCTGTTAGCTCTTTAGAATTTTTTATTCTACTATTATTTTCATAAGATATTTTAATAAATATTTGTGCTAATAAAGGTAGACCTATTATCAGTAAAATTAATATTATATTCATTTAAATCACTTCCTAAATTTATTATAACATATTAATTAATATTATTCATTAATTAACACACAATTTTCATTAAGAATATGTTGGAGAATAAAAGAAAGTGTGATAGAATATTTTTTAGTGGTGATAAAATGAAAAAACAATATTTAATTTATGCAGATGAATCACATAGAAAAGGTAAATATTATAGTAATTTTTATGGAGGTGCTTTAGTTAATTATAACGAACTTGAAATAATTAGTAATAAACTTAATTTAAAAAAAGAAGAGTTAGGGTTATTTCAAGAAATTAAGTGGACAAAAGTTACTGAGCAGTATTTAGATAAGTATTTACTTTTAGTTGATTACTTTTTTAAATTTGTTAAAGATAATAAAATTAAAATTAGAATAATGTTTAGGCAAAATGCTCTTGTTCCACAAAATTTAACAAGAGAGCATGAAGAAAAAGAGTATTTTCTTTTATATTATCAATTTATTAAACATGCTTTTGGAATAGATTATTGTAATCAAAATGAAAAAGATAAAGTAATTTTAAAATTATATTTTGATAAATTGCCTGATACAAAAAGAAAAAACAAAGTGTTTAAGGGATATATTTATGCGCTTAATGATTTCTTTTGTATTAATAATGTTCATATTTATAATGAAGATATAGCTGAAGTTGATTCTAAAAATCATGTAATATTACAATGTATGGATGTCATATTAGGTGCTATGAATTTTAAGTTAAATAATATGGATAAAGAGAAAATTCCTGCTAGTTATAAGCGTGGAAAAAGAACTATAGCAAAAGAAAAATTATATAAAAATATTTTAAAAAATATAAAAAGCATTTATCCTAATTTTAATATTGGAGTTTCTACTAGTTATAGAAATGATATTACTAATAATTGGAAGGATCCTTATAGACATTGGTGCTTTAAATCTAAAAATAGTGTGTTTGATTCATCTTTAACTAAAAAAGCAAAATAAAAACTCCATTCTTCCTACATAACCTTTCACGTACTAAACGTAAAGCTTCGGTTTGAACAGAGTTCTTATATGACAATAGTATCATTTTTATTGATAATTGTCAATACTAGTATACTCATACTGGTATTTTTTTATTCATTAATTAATACATAAGTTTCATTAAGTTGTTTATCTATATTTTTAGCATTATCTTTTAAGTAGTTTGAATTATTTAATAGGTTATTTAATTCTTTTTCTTTAATATTTGGTTTTTTCTTTTTAATTATTTTTATTATATCTTCTTTAGTAAGAGAGTTATAAATTATACTATTTTTATTATCTGTTAATTCTTTGCTAATAAATCCTATACTTGATGTACTTGCCAAAGTTTCTTCTTTTATTATTAAGGTATTATTTAAATTTATTATTTCATTATTATTAAGTTTTAATTCTCCAGTTTTTATTATTTCATTAAATAAGTTTTTTATGTTAGTGTTAGCATAGTTATAGTTTTCTAAAAGTATTATTGATAAACTGGTTAATTTAAGTGGTTCAAATATTGTGTTTTTTTCTTCGTAACCAACGTAACCTTTTGGAGAACCTACTATTTTGTTTATGCTTAAGGAAGATGAGTATTCTTTCATATTTAATGTTATTAGGTTTAAATTTAGGTATTTAGATAATTTTTTAATAGTTAGAGTTTTACCTGTTCCAGTTGGACCTTTTATGGTTATTTCTGTTGGTAAGTTATTATTATTTAATAAAAATTTTTTTGTTTTGTTAGTGATTATATCAATATTTTTGTCTTCATTAATTATGTTATCTTTTAAGTACTTGTTTAAGTCTTGTATGTAAGAAATGTTAGATAGTTCATAAACAACTGAGTTTGTTTTGTTTTCTAAAACACTTTTTAATATGTCTCTAGTTACTATTTTTTTTTGTTTTTTGTTATTAACTATTTTTAAAGTACTTATTAAATTATTTATTTCTTCTTTTAAAATGCAGGCTTCTTTGAAGTTATTTTTAAGAATTAGATTATTTTTTTTGTTAGTTAGTTTTTCTATTTTTTTATTTATTTTATCTATTTTTGTTTCTTTTTTTATAAGAGAAGTTTTTGCACATATTTCATCTAGTATGTCTATTGATTTATCTGGATTTTTTCTATTCTTTATATATTTGTTAGTTAGTTTAATTGTTAAATCTAATATTTTATTAGGTATTTCTACATTGTGATATTTTTCATAATGAGGTTTTAGTTTTGTAAGTATTGTTTTGGTTTCTTCATATGTTGGCTCTTTTATAAGTATTTTTTGGAATCTTCTATCTAATGCTTTATCTTTTTCTATACTTGTTTTGTATTCTAAAGTTGTTGTTGAACCAATTAATTTTAGTTTTCCTCTTGCTAAGGCTGGTTTTAGTATGTTAGATGCATCTATTGCGCCTTCTGCTCCACCAGCACCAACTATGCCGTGTATTTCATCAATAAATAGAATTATGTCTTCAGAAGCTTCTATTTCATTTATAATAGTGTTTAGTTTTTCTTCAAATTCTCCTCTATATTTTGTTCCTGCAATTAGGGTTCCTAGGTTTATACTATAAATTGTTTTGTTTTCTAAAAATGTAGGTACTTGTTTATTTTTAATTCTTCTTGCTAGTTCTTCAACTACTGCTGTTTTACCTACACCTGCTTCTCCAATTAGTAATGGATTATTTTTATTTTTTCTTTTGAGAATTTCTATTATTTCTAATATTTCTTTGTCTCTACCTATTACTGGATCTAGTGAAGAAGAGATTTCATTTAGATTAGTTCCTATAGAATTTAAGAGGATATTTTCTTTGATTAATCCTATCGTGTCTACTTCTTTTTTAAGACTGTTTATATCAACTTTTGTTTTCTTCAAGTATTTGTATGCTTCGGTGTCTTTGTTAGTAAGTAGTGTATTTAATAAGATGGGTAAAGATATTATGTTAGATATTTCATTGTTTTGGTATATTATTTCTTCAATAATTTTAAGCATTTCTTTACTATATAATATATAACTATTTCTTTCTATTTTGTAGTTTTCTTCATTTGTTTCATTTTTTTGAATGTACTTATTTAATATATTATCAATACTTGTTTTCATTTCTTTAATTGCTAATATAATATGTTTAGTTGTTACGTATTCATTATTTTCTTTTATTCCTATTAATTCACTTCTTTTAAGTATTTGTTTTACTTCTTCTGTATAGTTATTCATATACACCTCTTTCTTATTCTATGATATATTGGTGTATTTTATAAAAGAATATACAAAAAAAGAGTTAATTTTTTTAACTCTTAGTTTATATAAATAGTACTACTAGTAAAACTAGGAATACAACTAATAATAGTTCTAGTACTAATTTCCAACTCTTCTTTAACCATTCTAAGTAAGGTATATTTAAGAATTCTAGACCTAGAATCATCATTGTTGATGTTGGTGCTACAAACATTGTTAATCCATAGAATGCAGGTGATAATACTTGCAATACATTATTTGATTCGGAATATAGTGAAGCCATATATGGACCAGTTGATGATATTGTATAGTAGTAGTCTACATTCATAATTGATGTAAGTATAGTGTTTAATCCACCAAATATTACATTAATTATATCACCAATCCATGATACATTAATTAGTTTAGCAAGTCCCATTCCGCATGTATCCATTAAGAATTTTGCTATTGTAACTAAGTATGGATGGAAAGCAGCTATAAATAATAGTACATAACCAAACATTACTAGTAAAGCAGGTTTTACTGCATTTTTAATACCTTCTACAAAAGCTTTTAATGAATCTTCTAGTTTAATATTATAAATTAGATTAATTAATAGAATTGATATAAGCATTAAAACTGAGTAATTTTCTACTTCCCAAGAACCAAATTGTTTTAATCCATCAATTAGGTATGCTAGTATTGTATGATCTCCAACTTGCCATTTAGTAATAGTAGTATGGAAGTCACTGAATACTGTTACATTAAATACATTTTCCCAATCTGTGTATCCTAAGATAACTAGTACTAGTAATAAACCAAATATAGTATATAATGGCCAACTTGATTTTTTACTTTGTTTCTTTTCTCCTAGGAAAGCATTTTCTTCAACTACTGCTTCTTTGATTTGAGATTTTTTAGCATGTTTTAATGTAAATGCTATAAATACTACAAAACCAATTACTAGTAGTGCACATCTAGCTATTATTTCTGTGTTGTATTCTGTACCAAATACTTTATTAGCATATCCTGTAATGTATGAACCATATGTTGAACCCATAACACCTAGTAAAGGTGAAATGAATGTTACTAAGAATGCTGTTATTTTATCATAACCCATTAGTAAGATGATTCCACATAATGCAGGGATAAATATTAGTAATAATATATTTAGACTAAATACACTATTTAATATTGCTAGAACTGCAGCTGTTATAATTAAAAATAGGCTTTCTTTTCCTTTCATAGATTTTGCAATTTTTTCTAAGCAGTTTCTGTATTTACCAGTTGTACCTAATACACCATAGAATCCTCCAACTAATAATATGAATACTAGAGTTTGACTAAAGTATAGTGTAGTAAGATATGGATAATCTATTAATTTATGAAGAGATACTCTACTTAAACCAATATTCATAATTTCTGAACCACTTGCTTGTGATGCAGGAATTATCCATGATAATACAGCAAATACTAAGAACATTATTGCAATTACTTTGAACAATGTGTTCTTTTTCATTTTCTTTACCTCCCATTTAATTATACAATATAAATGTAAAGTTTTACAAGTAAATATCAAAAATTTCATTTAAAATGTTATAATTTTTATTTAAGAAAAAAATTATATGTTTTGCATCAAATAATTTTATATATATTTTTTAATTTGTCAATTACTTTAATTATTGCTTTTTTCTTATTTGTACAAATAAAATCTTTTTTGACTAGCTTTATGAGAAATACTTTTTTTGAAAAATATCTCACTTTAGAAATAATTATGTGTTATTATGATTTTAATATGATGAAGTAGAAATTTTTGAAAATGAAAATGATGTTGTAGTTAATAAGAAGGTAGAAAAAAATACTAATACTAATTCTGGTATTAATATTAATTTATGCAATAATCAAATAGTAAATAATCCAATTAAGTTTGTTATAAATTAGAAAAATATTAAGTAGTTTTTGATAAATATATATTATAATTTTAAGTGATTATGATGATTACAATTAAGTTTAAACTTGAATAATGATTAAATAACTGAATGTAAAAAAAGAAGTATTGATTACTTCTCTTTTGTTTCGGGTTTCATTAAAGGAAATAAGATTACGTCTCTAATTGATTCGTTTTCTGTGAAGAACATAACTAGTCTATCAATTCCGTATCCAATTCCTCCAGCTGGTGGCATACCATATTCTAGTGCTTCAACAAAGTCCATATCGATATCGTTTGCTTCATCGTTACCTAATTCTCTTTCTTTTAATTGGTCTTCAAATCTTTTTAATTGGTCAATTGGATCATTTAGTTCAGTGTAAGCATTAGCAAATTCTTTTCCACCTATAAATAATTCAAAACGGTCAACAAATCTTGGATCAATAGGATTTCTTTTTGTTAGTGGTGAAATTTCGACTGGATGACCATATAGGAATGTTGGTTGAATAAGTGTTTCTTCAACGTATTTTTCAAAGAATAAGTTGATAATGTGACCTAGTGCTTTTTCGTGTTCTGCTAATTCAATTCCATGTTCTGTTGCTAACTTCAATGCTTCTTCTAGAGTAATATTTCTAAAATCTATACCTGTTTTTTCTTTTATTGCATCAGTCATACTTATTTTTTTCCATTCTCCACCTATATTTATTTCGTTACCATTCCATATGAATGTATCTTTGTTAAAGATTTCTTTAGCAATTGTTTTGAACATGCTTTCTGTCATTTCCATCATTCCATCTAAGTTTGAGTAAGCTAAATATGCTTCCATTAGAGTGAATTCAGGGTTATGCATTGCGTCCATTCCTTCATTTCTGAATGTTCTACCAATTTCATATACTGCTTCCATTCCACCAACTAATAGTCTCTTTAGAGGTAGTTCTAGGGCAATTCTTAAATACATATCTAGGTCTTGAGTGTTATGGTGAGTTATGAAAGGTCTAGCTGAAGCTCCAGTTAATAATGTGTTTAGAATAGGAGTTTCTACTTCAGTAAATCCACGATTATCCATAAAGTTTTGAATACATCTAATAATTTTTGGTCTTAAGAATGCTGTTCTTTTTGATTCTTCATTCATTATTAAATCAACATATCTTCTTCTATATCTTTCTTCTTTATCTTGTAAACCATGGAATTTTTCTGGAAGTGGTTTCAATGCTTTTACTAAGTGAGTATATTTTAAACATTTTATTGTTACTTCTCCAGTCATAGTTTTCATTATTTTGCCTTCAACACCGACAATATCTCCGATGTCTGCAGTTTTAAATAAAGTGTAATCTTCTTCTCCAATATCATTTATTGAGATATAAATTTGAATTTTACCTGATTTGTCTTGAATTGAAAAGAATGATGCTTTACCCATTTTTCTTATGAACATAATTCTTCCTGCTACTTTAGCATGCTCATCCATACTTTCTAATTCTTCATGAGTTAAGTCTTTATATTTTTCTTTGATGTCGTTTGCAAGTGAGTCTCTATCGTATCTATCACCAAATGGGTCAAGACCAAGACTTCTTAATTTTTCTGCTTTTTCCCTTCTTACTAATTCTTGTTCTGTAAAATTTCTTTCCATTATTTTTTCCTCCTTCTTTTAAATAAAAAAGTTAATGACTAAAGGGGCATAGTAAGATACCTGCGGTTCCACCCTTCTTAATCATTAACTGATTATCTCTTATTTATAACGGAATTTATCCGGGCTTGTTAGCCACTTGGAAGTTTTTATTCACATTAAACTTGTTACTAGTTTCCATCATCCTAGCTTTCTATTAACAGTATGTAATGCTACTCGTCTTCTTCATTGATTTACGAGGTTATTGTACTATATTAATTACCATTTGTCAACAGTAAGTTGTTAAAAGTTCACATCGGAAAAAGGACGAATATGTAAAAAAATGGAATGAACTTATCCATGTATTATAAATTAATATAGTATTTTTTAGTGAAAGAGGTTAAGGTAAATAAAAAGAGTATATTGGTTATAATATACTTTTTATTATTGCTTGTTTATAGTATTTTTTAGTCCATTTATTATAGTTAAAAATTCTTCTTCTGTTTTAGCTTGACATATTTTAGTTTTAATTTCTTTAGTACCAGGTATTCCTTTTAGGTACCATAGGGCATGTGTTCTAATTTCTAGAAGGGCTGTTTTTGTATTGGTGTACTTTTTTAGTAAGTTATAGTGTTTTATTATCATGTTTATTTTTTCTAAGTCAGTTGGTTTATCTATAATGCGATTATTTTCTACATATTCTATGCATTCTTTGATAAACCAAGGATTACCAAGAGTGGCTCGCCCTATCATTACTGCATCACATTTTGTTTCTTCTAGCATTCTCTTAGCATCATAAATTGTAGATACATCACCATTACCAATTACTGGAATGTTTACGCTTTCTTTAACTTGTTTTATGATGTTCCAGTCAGCTTTTCCTGAGTATCCTTGACTTCTAGTTCTTGCATGAATAGCAATTGCTGAAGCCCCAGCCTGTTCTATTTTTTTTGCTACTTCTACTGCATTAATGTGATCACTATCCCAACCACTTCTTATTTTTACTGTGATAGGGGTGTTAGTGTTTTTTACAACATTTGATACTATTTCATATATTTTATCTGGGTCTTTTAGTAGAGCACTTCCTGCTTGACTTTTTATTGCTACTTTAGGAACAGGACAGCCCATGTTTATGTCTATTATGTCAGGGTGAAAGTTTTCTTCAATATATTTTGCTGCACTTACGAAAGAAGTAATATCACTTCCAAATATTTGAATGCTAATAGGACGTTCGGTTTCTTCAAAGTTAATTAAGTCTATTGTTTTCTTTCCGTTATACTTAATACCTAGAGTGCTTATCATTTCAGAGTATATTAAACCAGCACCCATCTCTTTTATGATTTGTCTATAACTTATATTAGACACTCCTGCCATAGGTGCAAATACAATTCTATTACTAATTTTTACATTTTTAATATTCCATGTCATGGTTTAATTTTATCAAATACTATTTGTTTTGTCCATTAAAAAATGAAAGAACAAGTCTTTCATTAATTTGCTTTATCTTCTTTTAATATGTATTTACAAGTTAAGTTTTTATTAATATTTTTAATTTTTAAAACATTACTAGTTAGTTCACTTTCTACTTTATCAGCTCCACAGTCTAATACTGCTCCTGTAAATAAGTAACCATCATTTTTACTAATTGCAAACGATACTTCCATATTGTTATTAGTAGTTTGTGGAGATTTTGAACTTTCTAGAAGTGTTCCATTTTCTACTGTTAAACTTACTGTGTATTTGACGATAGTGAATTTAAAATTAACTGTACATTTTGAATCGTTTGTTAGTCCTTTTATTGTTAAAGTGTTACCATTAAATTCTGCTTTTTGTTCATTAGTACATGTTACACTTTCAAATGCATAATTTTCTTTTGGTGTTATTTCAAATGTTACTGTGTCTCCATAGTTTGCAGTTTTTTTAGTTTCTTTTATTTCTGCATTTGATGCTTCTACTTCTACAGTAAATCCATTTATTATAAATGATACATCACATTTTGTGTCTTTGTTAACATTCCCAATTACTAAATCTTTTGTTGTTACGTCGTATGAAGCTTTAGCGCCTTCAGTACATTTTGCTTTTCCAAATTTATAACCTTCTGATGGAAGTAAATTTAAAGTTTTTGTATTATTTCTTTCAACTAACACTTTTTGTGTATTTGTATTATTAGGTAGCAATGCATTTGAAGTAGTTATTTGTACTTCGTGAAAGTTTTTTATAAAATATAATTTACATGTTGAATCAGCAGTTAAGTCAGGAGTAAATTTCCATTTTTTATTGTCCCAACTACCTTTTACTTCATTAGAACATTCATATTTTTCAAAAGTGTACATTTCTTTTTCATCTATTACACCTTCAAATTCCTCATTAGCTATTTTTATTTTTTCTTGTTTAACTATATTACTTGTTTCTGTATTATCAACATAATATTTATAAGTTACCTTGAATTTTCCATCATCATTACTATCGCTTGGATTTGATGGCTTCATATTTAAGTTAGCTATTAGTCCAATTATTCCTCCTGCTAGGGCAATTATTATTAAAAATAATAATAAATATAAAGTTCCTGTTTTATTTTTTTTCATATATTGTTCCTCCATTTTTTATTCTTTTTACCTATTTTAATTTTAATATTATATTTTTTGTTTGTCAATAATAAATGCTCTTTTAATGTTGTTTTATGATATTTTATGCTAAAAAACTTGTTTTTAGTTCAAATATCTTTAAAAAACGCGATTTTATGCTTGATTTTTTTGATATTGTTATTGTATAATTATCATTGGTACATTTTTATAAATTATCTTTGTATGTGGATGTGGGAAGTCTTATATATAAGGATAGAAATTTAGAAGGAGATAAAAATATGAAAACATTTATGTTAAGAAAAGAAGATGTTTCTACTAAATGGTATTTGATTGATGCTGAAGGAGAAACTTTAGGTAAAGTTGCTGCTAAGGCTGCTCATATCTTACGTGGTAAACATAAAGTAACTTTTACACCTCATGTTAATTGTGGGGATGCAGTTATTATAGTAAATGCTAGTAAAGTTAATTTAACTGGCGACAAATTAGATAAGAAAGTATATTATAATCATAGTGGATTTCCAGGTGGTTTAAGAGAGAGAACTGCTAAGGTTATGAAAGAAAAATATCCAGTAGAAATGGTTGAAAGAGCTGTTAAAGGAATGCTTCCTAAGAATAGACTTGGTAGACAAATGTATAAAAAGTTATTTGTTTATGAAGGAATGAATCATAATCATGAAGCTCAAAAGCCTGAAAAGATTAATTTATAGGAGGAATTATGGCAGATAAGAAAGTTTATACAGCTACAGGAAGAAGAAAAAGAAGTGTAGCTCAAGTTAGAATGACTAGTGGTAAAGGTAGTATTATTGTTAATGGTGTTGATGTTAATGAATATATGCCTTATGATACTTTAGTAATGGATTTAAAACAACCACTTGTACTTACAGGAACTGATGGTCAATATGATATTGAAGTTACTGTTAAAGGTGGTGGCTTTAATGGACAAACTGGTGCTATTAGATTAGGTATTGCTAGAGCTTTACTTGAAGTTGATAGTGAAGGTTATAGATCTACTTTAAAAGGTGCTGGTATGGTTACTAGAGATGCTAGAATTAAAGAACGTAAGAAATATGGTCTTAAGAAAGCTAGACGTGCTCCACAATTTAGTAAGAGATAATAATTTATTTAAGGAAGAGAATTTGTTCTACTTCCTTTTTATGTGTATTTAAATATAAAAAATTATTAATATAAAGATTTAGTGTTATTTATTGAATAATATAGTAATGTTTAAAGAGTAATTATATGTAGATGTTAATTTTAGTAAAAATGAATTGTTAACTATCTTTTATAAGTTAAATGTGTTAAAATTAATGTTAGTAAGGGAGTATTGTAGTGATAATGTTATAAATATTTAAATAATTTATTATAGTAAATAGTGTTTTAATTAAATATATATAAAATTATTAATTTGTGTTTAAGGAGGAAGTATGAAAGAAAAGAGATTATATAGAGTTAATGAAGGAAAAATACTTTGTGGAGTATGTATGGGATTAAGTGAGTATTTTGAAATAGATGTTACTATTGTGAGACTTATTTGGGTATTTATTTCTTTAGTTTATGGTAGTGGAATTTTATTATATATTATTGCTGCTTTAATAATGCCTATTAAACCTCCAATAAAAAAAGTAAACTAAAACGAAAAGTTTGTGAAAAAAGTGGTAATAGTTTATTCTTTGTGATAAAATTATTCTAGGTGATGAGGATTGACAGCTAAAGTATTTAAAACATTAGATGAACAAATTGAAATATTAAAAGATAAGGGACTTGTTATTAGAGATGAAGATTATACTAAGGAAGTTCTTTTAAGAGAAAATTATTTCTTTATAATGGGGTATAGGCATGTTTTCTTGAAACATGATGGTTCTAGAAAGTTTGTAAGTGGTACTACTTTTGAAGAGATTTATAGTTTATTTGTTTTTGATAGAATGTTTAGAAATATTATTTTTAAGAATATATTAATTGTTGAAAATAACTATAAGTCTATATTTAGTTATGTTATGAGTAAGAATTATGGATTTAAAGAGAAAAATTATTTGAATGCTAAAAACTTTGATAATGATAGAGAAAAGAGTAGACAAATAAGTGATTTAATTAGAAAGATAAAAAGACAACTTAGAATTAATGGAAGACAACATGGAGCGACTAGTCATTATATGGATAACTACGGATATATTCCTTTATGGATAGGTGTTAAAGTCATTAGTTTTGGTTTAATGAGTGAAATGTTTAGTATTTTAAAAGATAAAGATAGAGAAGAAATAGCTAAAATATATGATATAGAACCAGAAGATTTTGAAGTGTATTTATCAATACTTTCTAATTATAGAAATTTATGTGCGCATGAGGATATAGTGTTTGATCATTTTACTCAGAGAGTTATTAACGATACTAAGTATCATAATATACTAAACATAGATAAGGATGAAGATGGGTATATTTATGGTAAAAATGATATTTTTGCACTAATTATTATTTTAAAGAGATTACTTACTAAAGTTGATTTTAAGATGATGATGAATGAAATAAATTATGAATTAGATACATTAAATGGTAAATTAAAAAGTATTAATATAGGTAGTATAATAGAGAAAATGGGATTTCCTAAAAATTATAAAGATATAATGTATATTGAATAGGAGGTATTATTTATGAGACAAAAAATTAGTTATTTAATTACTTTGTTAATTGGGATTTTAGTTGGTGCACTTGTTATTGTAGGAGTTGTAAAATATTTTCCTAATAGTAATGTTGTTAAAACTATACAAGAGAAGAATGTTACTATTACAGATACTGGTATAAGTGAGGCTGTTAATAAGATTGAGGGTTCTGTAGTTGTAATACAAACATATAGTAAGGGAGAACTTATAGGAACTGGTACTGGGTTTGTTTATGATACTGATGATGATAATGGATATATTATGACTAATCATCATGTTATTGAAAGTGGTGAAACTATTAAGATAACTTATAATGATGATAGTGAAACTACTGCTAAAATAGTTGGTAGTGATGAATATGCTGATATTGCTGTTTTAAAGGTTGATAAGGATACTATTAAGAGTGTAGCATCTTTAGGAAAGAGTGAAAATGTTAAAGTAGGAGATACTGTGTTTACTATGGGAAGTCCTATGGGAATAAATTTTAAGGGTACTGTTACTAGAGGTATTTTAAGTGGTAAAGATAGACTTGTTAGTGTAAGTATAAATGGTTCTAGTGCTGACTGGATTATGAATGTTATGCAAACTGATGCTGCGATTAATCCTGGTAATAGTGGTGGACCATTATGTAATGTTAATGGAGAAGTAATAGGTATTAATAGTATGAAGATAGTAGAGAGTACTATTGAAGGTATTGGTTTTGCTATTCCTATTGAAGATGCAGTAACTTATGCAAAGAATATAAGAGAAAATGGTAAAATTAGTAGACCTTATATAGGGGTAAGCATGTTAAACGCAACTAATACAATGCAACTTGCTTATGCAGGTATTAGACTTGATAAAGATATTGATAGTGGTGTAGTAGTTGTTGATGTTGAAAAGAATAGTCCTGCGGCTAAGGCTGGATTAAAGAGTGAAGATGTTATTATTAAAGTTGGTAATGATACTGTTAAAGATATAGCTGAATTTAGATATAGACTTTATAGTTATGAAATAGATGAAACTATAGAAATGACTGTTATTAGAAATGGTAAAAATGAGACTTTAAAGATCAAACTAGGTACTAAGTAGTATACTAGTTTTTTCTTTGCTCTTTGTCGTAACTTACTAACTATGAATAACTTACTATTTACATAGTAAGTTATGTGTGCTATAATATTTTTCAAGAAGTGATTTGACTTCAGTTGGTAGGAGGTAGATTATATGAAAATTAACGTAAAAAAAGTAACAGTTGCAAAATTTTCTTGTCATGTAGACCAACACTGTTAATTAAAGCTCATTAATTGAGCTTTTATCATTATATAGGAGGATAAAATGCTTATACTAAATACAACAAAACCATTTTATGTGGATAAAATTAATAAAGTAGTAAGAATGGGAAACTTTAAAGAAACTGGTAAAGAAATAGAGTATCAAAGCGATGTATTTTTATCGTTAATTGAAAACTTGAAAGAACCAATTAATGAAGAAAAACTTATAGAAAAAGTTTCTAAAGAAACGAATGTGAGCAAATCTGAACTTAAAGATGTAATTAGCTATTTATTTGAAGAAAAATTGATTATTGAAAATGAAAAATATGAGGCATTATGTGATAACAAATACAGTAGACAAGATTTATTTTTTTCATTATTTACAAATGATTTTAAACAAAATAAAGAATTATTTGCTAATAAAAAAATATTAATTTTAGGATTAGGTGGAGTAGGCGCTAATGTCGCATTTATGCTTTCAAGAGCAGGGTTTGAAAATTTTATTTTGGTGGATAACGATATAGTAGAATGTACTAATTTAATACGTCAATATCCGTATTCAGAAAACGATGTGGGAAAAAATAAAACTGAAGTGTTAGCTAGCAAATTAAAAGGAAATATTGTTATTAAGAATATTATGATAGATAATAAAGAAAAAATCTTGCATGAAGTACAGGAATGTGATATTGTTATATGTACATTGGATAAACCATTTAGAGTTATTAGAAGGTTAATCAATGATATTTGTGTTAATGAAAATAAACCCGTTATTTTTGCAGGTTTTGCAGAACACGTTGCAATGATAGGACCATTTGTTATTCCACACGAAACTGCTTGTTTAAAATGTATAGATAAAGAAACGACGGATATTCCGTTACAGAATGTTAAAGTTGTTCCATCATATGGACCAATGTGTGCAATGATTTCATCTATAATTACAAATGAAATTGTGAAATACTTTAATAATTATATAAGTTATAATTTAAAAGGTAAAACAATGATGTTTAATTTTGCAACATATGAAACACAGATTATCAATTGGAGTAAAAATAATACATGTGAGGAGTGTGCTAAATATGATAGTTAATAATGTAAAAGTGGAATATAATGGGAATATAATATTAGATAATGTATCTTTTAAATTAAATACTGCAGATAAAGTTGGTTTAGTAGGAAAAAACGGAAGTGGAAAAAGTACGCTTTTGAAAACTATATCCAATAATAAAGGAAATGTTAAAACTGATGGCGAAACAATTGGTTATTTGAAACAGGAAATTGAAGAAAAGTATTATGAGTATTCTATATTTGAATATATTAAAGAAGTAACTAAAATTAAAGAATTAGAAAGTACTTTAGATAAATTATCTTTAGATTTAACGGAAGATAAAATGGAAGAGTATACTCTTCTTTATAATGAATTTTTAAGTTTAGATGGATATAATTTTGAAAGTAATTTAGAAATTATAAAAAATGGACTAAACTTGCGTGCATCACTTAATACTAAAATTAAAACATTATCTGGTGGAGAAAAAATCAAAGTATTATTAATGGAGTTGTTAATCTCTAATAGAGATATATTATTACTGGATGAACCTACTAATAATTTAGATATAGAAGCAATAACTTGGTTAGAAAAATATTTAAAGAAAAGCAATAAAAAAATGATTATTGTGTCACATGATGAGATTTTTCTGAATAATATAGTAAATAAAATATTTGAATTAGGTAATGGTAAAATTAAGGAATATAATATGACTTATAATAATTATTTACTTACTAAAGAGAATGAATATATTAGAAAAAGAGAAGAATATTATAAAACTAAGGAAGAAAAGGAAAGACTTAAAAGTGAATTAGAGAAGGCTAAGAGATGGGTGAGTTCTGGTAATACTAAAAGAGCGCATAACGATAATGATAAGATAGCTAACAATTATGCTAAAGAAAGAACAAGCACTTCTAATATTAAGAGAATAACTAGAATTTTAGATAAATTAGATGTTCCTAATTTTGAAGAAAAGAAACCAATTGATGTATTTTTTGAGTTAGATGATGACAAGGGAAATAAAGATATAGTTTTAGATAAAGTTATATGTGGATATGATACGTTTAAAACTAAAGCCATAGACCTTATTATACCGTATGGTGTGAAACTACAAATTAATGGTTATAATGGAAGTGGAAAAACTACTTTAATCAAAACTATCTTAGGAGAAATAGAGCCAATAAGTGGAAAAGTTATTGTGGGTTCTAAAGTTAAAATGGGATATATTTCACAAAATACTTTGTTAGAAGGTAATAATTCTGTTATAGAATATCTTACAGAAAATATGGTTAATGTTAATTATTCTTTAGTGTTTACATTACTTGAAAAAATAGGTATTAGTTATGAAGATAAAGATAAAATTTATTCTAAATTATCACCTGGAGAAAGAACTAGGTTAGCTATTATAAAACTAGCACTTTTAAAAACTAATGTGTTAATATTGGATGAAGTTACCAATCATCTTGATAAAGAAGCACTTAATTTAATATATGAACTAATTAGAGGTTATGAGGGCACTATTATAAGTATCTCACATAATAGAAAATATAATGAAATATTAGATGCAGATGTTTCATTAGATATGGGTACTGGAGTAGTGGAAAATTTAAAGTTAACAAAAAACTTATAATTTGCATAATAAGTTAAAGTGTGCTATAATAAGTACACTTTTTATTAAGGGGGAAAATTATGAATAATAGTTTTTTAAAGTATATGAGTGATAATAATCCAGAAAATACTATATCTAAGAATGGAGTTATGGTTAGAAATAAAATTAGACCATTACTATGGAAAATGTTAGCTTTAAGTAATAAGTTAAAATTAGAAATTGAAAAGAAAGAATTTAAAGGAACTGATAGACCAGTTATATATATTGCATCTCATTCATTTAAGGATGACGCGGTTAATACTGTTTTGACTGCTAAATGTAATGCATACTTTGTAGTTGGTAATATTGACTTATTTTATAATACTTTGGATGGTTTCTTTTTATGGTTATATGGTTCTCAATTAGTTGATAGATATGATAAAGAAAGTAGAAATGCTATGAAAAGTAAGATGAATAAGGTAATAAAGTATGGTAGTAATATTTTAATATTTCCTGAAGCTACTTGGAATTTATCACCTAATAAATTAATGTATAATTTGCATTGGGGATTTTATGAAATTGCTAAAGAAAATAATGCTTTAGTTGTGCCTATAATAACTTATAAAGTTGGTAATAAGTGTTATTCAAGAATGTTAGATGGAATTGATGTTAATGATGTTACTTTAGAAGATATAGATTTAATTATTAAGAAATTAAATAAGTATATTAATAAAGCAAGTGACATATTAATTTTTGATGGTGTTCAATATTTAAGTATTAAAAATAAGTTGGTTAATATTAAGAATATTGTTAGTGAATTAAATAATAAACAGAATGAAAATGATTTTAATAATTTATTAAATCAAATAAGTAGTATGTGTTTAAAAGTAGTAAATGATTTAAAATGTCTTCTTAATGAAGAAAATGAACATGTATTAAAAGTGGTTATAAATTATTTACAAAGAATGACTACTATAGAAAAGGAAGTAGTTACTGAAAGAATTAGAGACATTATGGCTACTGAAAAATTTGATATGATTAGTAAACATCCTGATAATACTTTTAAAGAGTGTTCTTCTTCAATATATGAAGAGTGGGATAAATATTTAGAAGAGACTATTAAAGCCACTCCATACTTTTACTTAGAGCCTGAAAAAACAACAGAATGTACTGATAAACTTATAGTTAGTGAAGAAGAAGTATTTTGTAAAACACTAAAAAAATAGTGTTTTTTTCTTGCAAAAATCATTATTATGTTATATACTTAGGATAAGTTAGAGGGAGTGGGTAGTGTGCCAAATTTGTATTTACCAGTGACAGCGTTTTTGCTTTCATTTGTTTTGCTTGTTATTTATTTTTCTAAGAAAAGAGTACATTTATTTGAAAATAGTATTTATATTTTAATGATTTTTTCTATTTTAATGGATAGTGCTTTAGTATCCCTTTTGTTTTATAATTATTACACTAATTATAATGTTAGTTTAGTTTCCTTATTAAACAAACTTGATTATGTGTTTTTAATTATTTGGTCTTCTTCATTAATGTTATATATTTTTGTTATAACTTATAAAGAAAGAAAAAGATTTAAGAGGTTATTAAAAAAGGTTAGTACATCTGTTATAGTTTTGGATATTATAATGTTTGTAGTGGTTTTTAATTCTAAAATTGACTTAATTATTAAAGATAGTATACATCAAACTGCACAAGGAGAAGCGGTTATATTATCAATTATATTTTGTTTATTTTATATTTTAGTTTCTTTGTTAATTGTTTTATTTAACTTAAAGAAAATTAATATAAAACATTTACCAGTTTTTGTAATTATTTTTACTGCTATTTTAATTGCTATATTCTTTTCAGTTAATCCTTATTTAATAATTATTTCTATTGGGTTAACGATAGATAATTTTATAATGTATTTTACTATAGAAAATCCAGATATTAAACTGATAAATGAACTAGAGCTAGCTAAAGACAACTTAGAAAATGCCAACTTGGTTAAAAGTGAATTTTTAAGGAGTATGTCTCATGAAATTAGAACACCTATGAATCAGATTATAGGATGTGCAAGTGTAATAGAAATGGAAGATAATTTGAGTGAAGAAAGTAAGGATGTACTTAATGATTTAGTTAATTCTACAAATAGTTTGTTAGATGTTTGTAATGGAATAATTAATGTTTCTCAAATTGAAAGTGGAAATGTGGATATTTTAATAAGTGGGTATAATCCTAAAGAGGTTATAGAAGATATAATTAATTTAAATAAAAAGAGACTTACTAATAAAGATGTAGAAATTGTAAGTAATTATAGTGAGTTACCTGATGTTGTTTACGGAGACAAGGATAAAGTTAAACAAATAGTTAGTAATTTACTTAGCAATGCTATTAAATATACTGATAAGGGTAAAATAGAAGTTAGTGTAAGTAGTAGTGTTAAGAAAGATAAGTGCGATATTGAAATAGTAGTAAAGGATACTGGTAAAGGAATTAGTGAAGAGAATATTGATTTAATATTTAATAAATTTGGTAAGTTAGAAAAGAATAGTGATACTTTAGGTTTAGGCTTAGGATTATTTATCACTAAAAATCTAGTTAATATTCTTGGAGGAAATATATGTGTTACTTCAGAACTAGGTAAAGGAAGTGAGTTTAAAGTATTTCTTCATGAGAGTTTAGTGGATACTAGTACTAAGTTAGATTTAAGTAGTGTTAATATAATGATTATACATAGTAGTAATATGATCAGAGCATTTTTAAAGAATAGTATTATGAAGTATGAAATAAAAGTGAATGATTTTAGTAATGGGGTAGAAGCAATAAAAGAGTTAAAGAGAGTAGACTATGATGTTGTAATTATTGATAAATATATTAGTGATGTTAAACTAGAAGAGTTAGTTAGAACTATAAAAGATATATCTAGTAATATTAAAATTATGGTTATAGGTAATGAAGAAAATATAGATTATGTAGATATGTTTGTTAGTGAAGAATTAGATATTAATGATATTATAAATAATATTAAGAAAGCTTTAAGTTAAGGCTTTCTTTTTTTCTTAAAATGTAAATTTTTTTCTATATAAAAAATGGTTTAATATTTTTTTTGAATGAGGAATAAAGTATGAAATATTTACCAAGATTAATTGATAATGAATTGGGATAATTGATGGAAATAATGGATGATGTTGAAATTAAATTAGGTTCTGGATATATTGATGAAGCAGCAAAAAACTTTTTAAAATTTACAAAACGCATAGGTATTGAAAAGTGTGGTGAGCCTTTATTTTTAATGCTATTTACAGGGACAACTTATTCTTATAAAAGAGATGATGGATTTTATGTTGTTTTTATGGGAAATTTAAAAGATTGATTTTAATTGTTAAGAAAATTTAATTATAACTATTAATTTGAAATATTTAGAAAAGTGTGCTATAATAAGTACACTTTTTTTATATGAGGGGATTATATGGGTTGGTTTAAAAATATTTTTAAAAAGAAAGTTAATATAAATAGTAATTCTTTAATTAATTTAGATGATTTAATTGATATGCCCGAAAAGAAGTTTTATGTTTCAAAAGATAAAGAGATTAAAAAGTATATTAGTTATTATAAAGAGTTATTAAAGAGTGATAGGTATTTAACAAGTGTGGACTTTCAAAGTGAAGTTACTATTAATAATTATATTAATAGTATTACTAAAACTATTATTGAATTAGATTATATTATGAATTTAGTAAATAATAGTGATAAGAGGAATAATGTTGATTTAGAAATTATACTAAGTAAATTAAAGTATTATGTTGTTTTATTAAATAATTATAAAGAAGATTTATTTATTAGGTGGAAGGCTTTAGATATAGTTAGTAGAAGAAACATTATTAATGTTAATAAAAGAGATGCTATTTATAGAAAGATTAATAGTATAAAAAATGAGTTAATTATTATAAATAGTAATATGAAAGCTATTAATTTGGAGGTTAGTAGTTATTTAGATTTAATTAGTATTTCTAATATTACTTTGGTTAGTAATGAAGATGAAATGATAAGAAATAAATTTAATAAACTTAAGAGTTATTTATATTTATTTGGTATAGATAATGAAAATATTAAAGAATTAGGTATTAGTAATATTGTTTATATGGAAGTTATGTTAGAAAATTATTTAAGTAGTCATGATGTTATTAATGATATTAAAAGTCTTAAAATTGGGAATATAGAGAGTATTGATGAAGGTATTAAAAAGTGTATATTTTTAAAGGAGTTTAGTACTACTTGCGTTGATGATTTATTAAATGATTTAATTGATAGAAAGTTTAAATATTATGAAATTAAGTTTAGGGAAAAACCTATAAGTGATTATGTAATTAAATATAATAGTGCGTATGAACATGATTATTTAGAGAATATTATTTATAAATATATTAGTGAAAAGAATATAAGTAGAGATATTAAGAATATTATTTTTTATGATAGAGAAGTGAATAGTATTTTAAAGGACTCATTTAAATTAAGTTTGTTATTTAATGGAGAAAAAGATGATTATAAGAATTGGTTTTATAAAATGTTAGAATATTTTAAAGTACCTACTAGTAGTGTTTATAATTATTTAAAACCTTATAGTAATAGTAGTATATGTAAAAAATATGGTTACTCAAATTATTTTGCTAGTGATGTTTCTTTATTAACAATTCTTAGAATGTTTGATCATAAGTATAAATTAGGAAATAATTTAGAAGAGTTACAAAAAGAATATGGTTATTATTTTAATATTTATAAGGTTTTTAATATGTTAAATAAGGAAATGAATTATGTTCTTCCTTTTAGGAATAAGTTCTATGATGGGTTTAAAATAGCAGATTTTGATGAATTTAATTTTGATGCGAATATATTATTAAATGAAGTTTTTAGTGATTTTAGAGAAAATACTATTTATTTTGGAAAAGACGTAGAATATGTTTATATAGGAATGAGTGAAAATACTATATTTAATACAAATAGAATATGTTATGATTTTTCTAATAGTGATAAACTAAAAAAAATTGTTATTAATAATGATACTAAAAGGTTTATTAGAGATTTAGTTTTACCAACAAGTGTTAAAGATATAGAAGTTATTAATGGGTCTATAGGTTGTGTTAAATTTACTGATTTAAATAGGGCTTATATTCTTAATGATAAAGTCTTATTTGATAAATTTATTTTTAGTGTTTTAAGAAATGTAGAATTTAGTCAAATTTTCAAACAAGATTTTTCTTTATGGATTACACCTTTTTATCAAATTGGTTTTAGATCTTTTGTTAATTTAAAAGAAGATAATTGGAAAAAAGAATTAAGTGATAGAATGTGGAATATTTTAAAAGAGAATTTGAGTGTGATAAATAATTATAAGATAAGATAGAGTAGACTTTTATATGTTAATTTGATAAAATTATTTTGAGGCGAAAATTATGAAAAAATGTGTAATTATATATAATCCTGAAAGCGGAAGACCTGTTGATAAGAAAAATCTTAAAGAACTTCCAGACATTATGAAAGTTAATGAGTATGAGACTGTTATGTGTCCAACTAAAGCTGCAAAAGACGCGACTAGAATAGTGAGTGAGTTAGAAGATGATGTTGATTTAGTTATTTGTGCTGGAGGAGATGGTACTTTAAATGAAGGCATAACTGGTAATTTAATGAGAAAGAATAAGCTTGTTATGGCACAACTTCCTGTTGGTACTATGAATGATGTTGGTACAATGTATGGGTACACTAAGAATATGATAGTTAATGCACAGATGCTACTTAGTGGAACTGAAAAGAATGTGGATGTTTGTATGATTAATGATGTTCCATTTGTTTATGTGGCTTGTTTAGGTAGTTATGTTGATGTTAGTTATAATACTCCTAGAAAGTATAAAAAGAAATATGGAAGACTTGCTTATATTTTTAATGCAATTCATGAATTTACTGGGAAGGTAAAACTTTTTGATTTAGAATATGAGATAGATGGAATTAAGAAAAGTGGTATATATTCTTTCCTTTTTATTACTAATACAAGTAGAATGGGTGGAATAAGTCATATATATAATGATGTTAAATTAGATGATGATATGTTTGAAGTGCTTATGATTACTGCTAAAACTAAGGTTGAGTTAATTGCGCTTGCTACTAGGATTTTGGCTGGGGAAGTGAAGAATATGCCTGGACTTGAGTATTATAAAACTAATAATTTAGTTGTTAGATTTAAAGATGTTCCTAATAGTTGGGTACTTGATGGTGAAGAGTATAAACATGATACTAAAGAATTTAAATTTAGTATAAATAAAGATATGTATATGCTTGTTCCTAAGAAAAATATAGTTAAATTATTTAGTAATTTAGAAGAATATAAAGAAGAAAATAAATAGAAGTAGGTAGTATTATGTTATATATGTTTAAAGATAGGGAAGGTAATTTAGACTATGATAAAGAGGGAAAATTAGTTAATTTTCTTTATGGAAGTGTAATTGGAAGATGTTTGATTAAGTTTTTAAGTTTACCTTTTATTTCTAAGTTAATAGGTTTATTTTTAAGTAGTAGAATTTCTAAAATACTTATTAAACCTTTTGTTAAGAAGAATAAAATTGATATGAGTGTTTATGAAAATATTAAATATAAAAGTTTTAATTCTTTTTTTGTAAGAAAGAAAAAGAAAATTGATTATGTTAAAGATATGAATGTTTTTATAAGCCCATGTGATGCTAAGTTGACTGTGTATGATGTTAATGAGTATTCTTGTTTTGAAATTAAGAATTCTTTTTATAGTGTTAAAGATTTACTTAATGATGATGAAATTTATAAAAATTATATAGGTGGTAAAGCACTTGTTTTTAGGTTATGTAAGGATGATTATCATAGGTATCATTATGTTGATGATGGTAGCCAAGAAGACAATTATTTTGTAAGAGGTGTTTTAAATACGGTTAGGCCAATTGCTTATAGAAAGTATAAGGTATTTAAAAGAAATAGTAGAGAGTATACTACACTTCATACTAAGAATTTTGGAGATATTGTAGAAGTTGAAGTTGGTGCAACACTTGTTGGGAAGATTAAGAATAAACATGATAATTATAAGTTTAAAAAAGGAGAAGAAAAAGGAATGTTCTTGTTTGGTGGAAGTACTATTGTACTGCTTGTAAAAAAAGATGCTGTAGTTATTGATAGAGATATTCTTAATAATTCCGTTAGAAATATAGAGACTAGAGTTAAATGTGGAGAGAAAATTGGTGTATGTAAAGAATAGGTTTTTGTCTATTTTTTTAGTGAATTTTAAAAAAGTCGTGGTAAAAACTTGCGTTTTATGAGTGAAAGTCGTGGTAAAAACTTGCATTTTATGAGTAAAAGTCGTGGTAAAAACTTGCGTTTTTAATTTTAAAGTGCTATAATTAGGAAGAAAAGAGGTGGCTTTTATGTTAAAAAGAAAAATAACTGAAAAATTATTAAATTGGAAAAATAATGAAGATAATATCTGTTTACTTGTAAGAGGTGCTAGACAAGTTGGTAAAACTTATATTATTGATGAATTTGCTAAAAAAAATTATAAGAGTTATATTTATATTAATTTTGAATTAGAACCTTCATACAAGAGTATATTTGATGGAAATTTAGATATTAAGACTTTAAAAATGAAATTAGAACTAAGTTTTCCTAATATTCCTCTTATTTCAAATGATACCATTATATTTTTAGATGAAATACAGGCTTGTCCAAATGCTAGAACTGCTCTTAAGTCTTTTGCTATGGATAATACAATGGATGTTATTGCATCTGGCTCATTGTTAGGTTTATATTATAAAGAAATTGCCTCATATCCAGTAGGTTATGAAAAGATAATTGATATGTATCCATTAGACTTTGAAGAATTTTTGTGGGCTATTGGTGTAAAAGATGAAATAATAGATGTTGCTAGAAATTCATTTAATAATTTGTTACCACTTGATGAATATATTTTAAATCAGTTTGAAGAGTATTTTAAAATGTATTTATTGGTAGGTGGAATGCCAAAAATTGTTGAAACTTATACTCAAAATAATAGTTTAATTAAAGTGTTAGAATTACAAAAAAGTATAGTTGAAAATTATAAAATGGATATTTTAAAATATGCTAATGAGCCAAGTAAACAAAAAATTATTAGTTGTTTTAATAGTATTCCTTCACAATTAACTAAAGTAAATAAGAAGTTTTTGTATAAAGATATTATTGATGCTAATGCTAATGAGGGAGAAAGAAAGTATTCTTCAAGTTTAGAATGGTTAAGAGATGCTGGAATAATTAATGTGTGTAATAATTTAACTGAACCTGCTTCACCATTAGTTTCTAATGTAATTGAAAATAGTTTTAAAATATATGTTAGAGATACAGGACTTTTGATTTCTATGTTTGAACAAGGTGTACAAAAAGATATTTTAAATGAAAATTTGTATATTAATGAAGGTGCTATTTTGGAAAATGTATGTGCTGAAGAAATTAAAACTAGATATGATAAAGTTATGTATTTTCAAAAGAAAAGTAAACTTGAAATTGATTTTATTTTAAATATTGATGGAAAAGTTACTGCTTTAGAAGTTAAATCTGGAAATAATAAACAGGCTAAGTCTTTGAAATCTATTGTTGAAAATTATAAAACTGTATCAAGATATATTAAGTTAGAAAAAGGAAGTAATGTTTATATTGATGAAACTAATATAGAACATTATCCATTATTTATGATTATGTTTATTTAAAAAAAACGTAGGAAAGTCCTGCGTTTTTAGTATGTGCTTGTTTGAAGTTTATTTTATATTGTTGTTTGCTTATTAAGTTAAAAGAGACTTATTTATTTAAAGTCTCTTTGTGTTCTATAGTATCCCATGTTATTTCTTTACTAGTTAGTACTTTTATTAAACAAAGTATGTAACTAAGTAAAAGTAGTGGGTGCACTAGTATAGTTTTTATATAAAGTGAAGTGTTTAGTTTATAGTTTTTTTCTATATGTATTAGATAAATTGTTAGTAACATGAGAACTAAGTAAACTATTAATGGTATTAAAAGTGGGTGATTTAACATTTTAAGTATTAAGCCAATAAGTAAGAATATTAAGTCATATATTCCTATAAAAGAGTTATAGTTTGAAGCAAAGTTTTTGTTTTTAAAGTTTATATTTTTTAATAAACTTTTTCTGTATTTTTTTCTTGCTTCAAAGTAACCGCTTACCCATCTTGTTCTTTGTTTTAAATATGTTTTATAGTTTGTTGGTTGTTCATCATAAAATAAGGCATTTCTGTTATATGTTGTTGTTAAATTGTTAGTGCAAGCGTATAGTGAAATTTCGTAGTCTTCAGTAAGCGAGTGAAACGGATAAGTTTTTAGTTTGTTAATAAGTTTTCCTGTTATATAAAATCCAGTTCCAGAACAGTTACAGTTTATGTTATGTTTGTTTCTATTTTTATTAGATAGTTCGTTTACTAGTGTGAATATTAAATGGCTCGAAGAAGCGATACTGTTTGTTTTGTTTTTGTTTAGTCTATAACCAATTCCAATGTCATATCCACTCATAAATGATTTGTTCATTTCTGAAATGTAGTTTTTATCTAATATGTTGTCTGCATCAAATATAAAGTATGCGTCGTAATTCTTTGTTTTTGTGATTTTTTCTATTGCTTCCATCAGAGCATATCCTTTTCTTTTTAGTTCTAGTTTTTGTCTTATGATTGTATTTGCATTATATTTTTTAGCAATTTTTGTAGTAGGGTCATTTATATCTTCTACAATAATATATACATTTTCAAAAGGTACTTTTTGTGTTTGAGATTTTATACTGAGTAGTAAGTCTTCAATTACGCGTGACTCATTTCTAGCGGGTACTAGAATGCAGTAGTTTGGGTTATTAACATTTATTTTTGTAGGTTTATTTTTATTAAATTGGGTTATTATTAACTTTGATATAAACAAAGTCACACCAATAATTATAAATATATTACTTATCATTTTTTACTTCTCACTTTCATGTTAGGGTATGCCTTTTTTAGTCTTTCGTCTGTATAAACTTTATCACAAAATTCACCTAAGTAAGTGTATGCTGGATATCCTTCTCTTCTTAATGACTGCCTTATTACGGCTGTAAAAGATATAAACATATCAAGAGATAAAAAGACTATAAATACTGTAAGAATAGGTTTTCCAATGTTGTATGGGATACTTTCTATTTTTTTTGATAACCATGGGTAAATGAAGTGGACAAATACTACACAAAGTAGTCCCCATAAAAGCATAATAGGTATTGTAGTTCTTCCATTAATGTCTAGTATTTTTTTTGAGTAATTCCAACTAGTTGTACCAGTAAATGTTTCTTGTAAGAAACTTGTTAAGTATTCAAAAGACCCACCTAGCAAAGCACCTTTTATAAGTGTTATATACCATTTATTATTTTTACCTACTAGGAGTTTTGTCATTAAAACAGCACCCATTCCATAAACAGGACTAAAAGGGCCATAAATGACCCCACGTCTTACTTCCCAAAATATACTACCATCCCTTAAGTAGTGTCTTACTAAATTTAGTATCATTTCATAATAGTTACCAAAAAGGCAACCAATCACGAATATAATAAATAATTTATTAAAGTCTAAACCACTTGTAAATATTCTTTTTTCGTTATTCATAAGTACTCCTATAATTTTCTTGTTAGTTTATTATTATCACATTCTGTTAAAGTTAAGTTGTCTACTAAGTTATAATAAATTGATTTGTCTACATAAGTTGCATCTTTAATTGTAAGTAATACTTTGTGACCAGGTTTATAGACTCTTCCTGTGTCAACTCCTTTTAATTTTCCAGATGGTAACATGTAGGTTCTTTCTGGCATGCTATCATAATTAATAATTCCATCCATTAAACCTGGTACGATTACTTTAATATATTCAGGTGTTATCTTTTCTATGTATGCAATTTGTTCTTCGCCAATACGTTGTTTTAGGTAATTAATTACTTGTAATTTATCTGCTTCATATTCTGCTTTTTCTGCTTGTCTTTCCATACGGGAAGCATGTGCTAAAAGTTTTTCTAACATTTTATCAATTTCAATTAGTTTTTCTTTTGTTAAAGTTCCATCTTCGTACATATCTAATAAATTGTGTATTATTAAATCATTTAATCTTCTAATTGGACTAGTGTAGTGTGTATAACCATCTTCTATCGCTAAACCAAAATGACCTTTGTTTTCAGTTCCATAGTATGCAAGTTTCATACTTGTTAATATAATTCTTGAAATTATTACATATTCTTCTTTACCTTTAAAATCATTTAATAATCTTTGTATTAAGAAGTTAGGTTTCATATTTTTAAGGTTTCTAACTGGGTAACCTAATTCTTTTATTGTTTCAATTAAATCATACATTTTGTATGTGCTTGGTAATTCATGGTTTCTAAAGCCAAATGGAAAACCTGGGTATAAGTGTGTTACAAGTTCGTTAGGTAAAAGCATACAGTTTTCTATTATTTCATGCGCGATGTTATCTTTTTCAACTAGTATTTCTTTTGTGTTACCTAGTTCGTCCATTACGAATTTTAATTCTTCACTATCAAAATTTGTATATCCTCTTTCAATTTTAATGTTTGTTAGTTTTTCTGATAATTCTTTAAGTATCATTAAGTCGTTAACAAATGGTTTGTATTCTCTTTTTGCTTCTTTACCTGTTATTATATCAAATACATCATCATAGTTCATTTTTAATTTTGATTTTATAACTGAACGGTATGTTTTATAACTTGTTACTTTAGCGTTTTTATCTAATTCTATTTCAACAGTTCTTGTTAATCTTTCAACGTTTGGGTTTAAACTACATAAGTCATTAGATAGTATTTCTGGAAGCATTGCTACAACAGAATCTGGAAAATATACACTGTTGCCACGGCGAGCTGCTTCTTCAAAAATGGCACTACCAAATTTAACATAATGGCTTACATGTGCGATGTGTACTTTTAGAATGTAGCCACCATCTTCTTTTCTTTTAATACTTATCGCATCATCCATGTCTTTACAGTCTTTTCTATCTATTGTAAAAACTCTTTCATCAGTTAAATCTACTCTTCCAATTTTGTCTTCATAAGTTACTTCATTAGAGAATTTTTTTAATTCTTCTAACACTTCTTTAGGAAACTCTAAATTGAAACCATAATTGTAGGCAATTGTTTTGAAGTCTATATCTGGTTCGTTAATAAAACCTATTGTTTTAATATATTTTCCTACATACATGTTATCATAAATTTCGTTTGTTGCTTCTATAAGAACTCTTGAACCTGGAATTAATTTTTTCATTTTTTGTGTTCCAATAGTTATTTTCAAGTTGTTATTTGTGTTAACTGGATATAAATATTTAAAACCTTCTGGAGTCATTCTTACTTCACAAACTACATTTGGCATATTTCTTACAAGTACTTTTACTACTTCATTTGTATTTGTATCAATTATTACTTTGTCATAACAAAGAGATCCATTTAATTTATTTTTTTCAAGTATATATCTTGTATTATTTGTTTCGTAATATTTTGTGCCTTTTTTTGTTTCGTCTATTGTTGTAACTAAAAAATTAGAAGGCATTTTTTTGTATAAACCATCTTTACATTCATACAAAAGACCTTCTAATTCTAAAGAATTAAGTACTTCTTTTAATTCATCGTTCATGTGTTTTTTAGATATTCCTAAAAGTTTTTTAATTTCATTAAAACTTATAGTTTCAAATTTATCACTTTCTATATATTCTATTAATTGTTTTTTCATAAAACTCCCCACTTCCCTATAAACTTATTTAATCATAAAAACTATTAAATGTCTATATTTTACTTGAGAATTTTGTTAAAAAATTATATAATTTATATATGGGAGAAGTTAAGTATGGATAAAGAAGAAGTGTTTTTTGTAGATAAGGAAAATAATTATATTAAATGGTTACTTATTATGGCTATTTTTGTAGGACTACTTGCTTTAGGAACTTATGTTTATTATAAGTTAACACCTAAGAATATTTTTGAAAGTATTATTAGTAAAATTGATTTTGAAAGTAGTGATAAAAGCAGTACAAGTGAGCAAGTTAAGTTTGCTAAAAGATATGATTTTAGTTATAATGCTTATAGTGATAATAAGGATATTGAACAACTACTAGTTATTTTAAATAAGTATAAGTATAGACTAGACCTTTATTATAATAATGAAAATGAAGTTAGATTTGAAGCGGATTTAACTTTTAATGATAAGAAACTTTTAAATCTATTATTTGGTTATAATGAGAAAAAGACATATGTAGGTGCTTATGATAGAACATATTATTTTGAAAATTTAGATAATATTAGTGAAGAAGAACAAGTTAAGTATGAAGAAAGTAAAAGTAAATTTGATAAGTTTCTTGATGAGTTAAATGATAAAAATGATTTAAATGATAATTTTTTTAAACCAGTAGTTGATGCTTTTAAAGATAGTGTAGAGGATTATAATTTAAAGAGAACTGTTTCTAAAGATAATATAGTTTTAACTATAACTTATGATAATAAATTTTATAAGAGATTTCAAAGTAATTTGAAAAAGAATGGATTTGTTGATTTACTTAATAGAATAGGTTTTAAGACAGATGGATTAGTTCCTGAAAAATATAGAATAAGAAAGACAATTATCACGTTAAATAGAAATAATTTGGAATATAGTTTAGGAAATGTTAGATTTTATTCAGATGTGGATTATTTTGAAGTGAATATTGTTGATGGTAAGACAACTGAGTATAATATTAATACAAAAGAAGATAATAAAAATATTTATAAATTAGTTATTGAAGAGGCTAATGATAATAAGTTTAAAGTTTTACTTCAAGATAATAAAAATGGTTTTATGGTTGATGTAGTTTACGAAGAAAAAGATATTGAATATAAAGATTACGATTATAGTAAGAGTAAGAATCTTGATAATGTTGATGAAAATGATTTAATTTATTTAGAAGAACAACTTGGTAATAGTGAAGGTATGAATGAGTTATATAAACAAATTCAAATTATGATGTTTGGGGGAAGTATGTAATGAGAAAAGTAATATTTAAGTTATTAATAGTAATAATGATGTTTGTTCCTTTTATGGTTAATGCTGAGATTAAAAGTGAAAATTTACTTGAGGCTTTGAAGAGTGAAGGGATAGAAACTGATATTGATTATAGTGAAGATGATAAGAATAAAGTACCAATTTACTTATTTAGAACAAAGGGTGAACAAAAGAGTATAGATTTTCTTAATTATTTAAACGATAATTATGAAAGATATGGTGAATTCTTTATATTAAGAAGTTTTGAAGTTAGTAATAATGAAGATAATAAATTGTTAATGAATAATGTGTTTGATTATTTGAGGGCTAGTGTACAGAGTACTCCTTTTATAGTTATAGGTAATACTTATTTTATTACTTATGATGAGAGTGTTAATGAGAATATAGAAAAATCTTTTATAGAGTTATATCAAAGTGGATATAAAGATAGATTAGATACTATAGAAACTGTTAAAACTAGATATTATAGAAATGAGACTCTTATGTTATCAATTGTGTTTACAGTTATATTTGGATTTATTTGTTTAGTAGTTTATCTTATATTGAAAAATAGACGTGAAAATAAAGGGAATAATTAAAAAGTTATAAATTGAATTATAGAAATATGGTTCAATTTTTTTATGGAATAATTTTATAAATAAAAAAACTGACATTTATTTTAAGTCAGTTAATATTTCACTTGCTATATCATCAGCTTTTTCTTTTAAATCAGTTATTAAGTCTTCAAATTCTTCATAACCTTTTTTTGAAGTGTAACTAATTAGTTTATTTATTTTTTTGATTACTTTTTTTGCTTGCTTTTTTGCTTTTTTGAATTCTAAAGTTCCTTCTAATACTTCTATTTCATAATCAATTTCGTTTAGTTTTTTATCAATATAATATTTTACATCTTCTTCATCAATATTTGAAATATTTTCTTTGATGTTAGAAAAGCATTCTTTGATTTTTTGTCTTGTTTCACTACCTTTTCTAGGTGCAAATAATATACCTAAAGAGCATCCTGCTAAGGCACCTATAGTTGCTGCAGTTAAAATTTTTACATTTTCTTTTTTCAATTTATTCACCTCTTGTAATTATTATATCACTTTTTTGATAAAATATTATTAATTTTATTCGACATATTGTGTAAATACTGTAAATTATTTATTTTTGTTTTTTATGTAATTATTTAGTGTAATTTTTCTTTTAGAAATTCTTTCTTCTTCATTTATGTTGTTGTTTGGGTTAATTATTCTTAAACCATTTTCTAGGGCATCATAATAACCAAACGGAATTATATAGTCATTTTTTATATCGTAAAATAGTCCTTCAATGTTGTACTCAATACTTTTTAGTAAGTCGTTTGTATTCCAAAGGTCTACTACTACACTGTTATTATATATTTTATATCCACCTAGTTTGTTCATTTTATATTTTAAATTATTTTTTTCTATAAATGTTTTTATTATTTCATCAGTATCACTTAAAACTACGAAGTCTAAATCTTTTGGAGGGGTAAGTAACTCTATGTCTCTTAAGGCTCCACCTATTAGGAAAATTGGTGCAATATTAGAGATTTCTATTGCAAGTGGGAAGTTTTCAATTATGTATTTTCTAACTTTTTCTTTGTAAAGATAATTCATTTTATCACTTTCCTTTGATTTATTATTTTATCACTTGTATTTAATAATTGCAATTTGTTTATAATAATATTGACTTTTATATTTAATTAAGTTATATTTTTACTAGAAGAGGTGGTAAAATGTTTAGAAAAGCAATTTTGATAATTCATGGGTTTGGTGGGGGAGTGTATGATGAAGAGTATCTTTCTACTAATTTAGAGTTTATTAAAAATTATGATGTGTTTACTTTTACCTTACCAGGGCATGATGGATTCCCTGGAAAATATACTAGATTTGATTGGATTAATAGTGCAGAAAAGCAAATTGAAAATCTTATTAATCATGGGTATAAAAATATTTATCTTGTAGGACATTCTATGGGTGGAGTGATTTCTACTTATATTGCATCTAAGTATAAAGAAGTGAAGAAATTGGTTTTGGCGGCTCCTGCATTTCATTATTTAAAGTTTAAAAATGATAAGCCTGATATTATAGAGAGTATTATTTTTAGTCCTGAAGTTATTAAGGAATATAAGGCTGATGTGATATTTTCTAGGTGGTTTAATTTACCTAAACATGCTGTTAGAGAATTTATGAATTTGGTAAGTGAAAATTATAAATGTCCTAAAGATGTTTATGTTCCAACTTTGATTATTCATGGAACAAGAGATAATTTAGTACCATCATCTAGCGTTAATTATGTTTATAATAATTTAAGTAGTAATTATAAAGAACTTTTAGAAGTAAAGGGTATAAATCATGATATTTTTAGAAGTGATAGAAAAGAAGAAGTAACTAATTTGATTATAAAGTTTTTTAAGAGTAATTGTAATAAAAAGTATAGTGAGATTAAGAAGATTTAGTTATTAACTAAGCAAAATAAAAAAAAAGTAATTTTGCTTTTTTTATGTGCAAGTATATATTTGGTAACCTATTTCTAACTTGAAAAGAATATACCAGTTTTACGTTTTTTTTGAAAAAGGGGTGGGATGATTATCCATTATTTATTAGGCTTATGTTTTAACAAAAAATGATTAATTGTATAAACTAAAATGGAAGGTGAGAAATGATTAATTATTTTCTAAATTTAAATCCTGTTATTCTTGCTTTGATAGCAACATTAATTACTTGGTTATTTACTTTACTTGGTGCTAGTGTTGTGGTTTTCTTTAAGAAAGTTAATAAGAATGTTATGGACTCTTGTTTGGCTTTTTCTGCAGGAGTTATGCTTGCTGCATGTTTTTGGAGTTTACTTAATCCAGGAATTGAAATGGCTTTTAAACAGAAACAATGTGTTCCATTAATTTCTAGTTTAGGATTTTTATCGGGTGCATTAATATTATTTTTAAGTGATTTATTTGTTAAAAAAGTTGTTAATAAAAATAAAAAGAATTCGCTTAAAAGAAGTATGCTTTTGATTACAAGTATTACAATTCATAATATTCCTGAAGGTCTTGCAGTTGGTGTCGCATTTGGAAGTTTATCGTACAATCTAACTAGTAGTGTACTTGTTAGTGCCTTTATATTTGCCATAGGAATAGCAGTACAAAATTTTCCTGAAGGGGCAGCTGTTAGTTTACCTCTTAGAAGAGAAGGATTTACGAGAAAGAGTGCTTTCTTTTATGGGCAACTCTCAGGGTTTGTAGAACCAATTTCTGGTGTGATTGGTGCAATACTTGTTCTTAAAATTAGTAGTATTCTTCCATTCTTTTTATGCTTTGCTGCAGGTGCAATGGTGTATGTTGTTGTTAAAGAATTAATTCCAGAGAGTCAATTAAATAATAATAAAAATATGATTACTGTATTTACTTTAATTGGATTTTTATTTATGATGTTATTAGATGTATGTTTGGGTTAAATAAAACTAGTAGATTTTTTCTACTAGTTAATTTCTAATGAATACAATATATCATTAACTAAATTGTCTATAGTACTTTCTTTATCTTGTATAATTGTTGTTATGTTATAAACTTTATCATTTTTTAAAATATTTATACTTCTATATTTATCACTTTTTAATATGTAACCAATATTAGAACCTTTTATTTCTGTAATTTCATGATTAGATGGAATATTATTAACTATGGTGTCTATTATATCATAGTTATTTTTTAGTTTATTTTTAGAAGTAAATAAATTATATTTTTTGTTTTTATTTTTTATAGTATATTTAATTAAATCTAAATCATTATTAATTTTATTTTCTTTAAAATACTCTTTAATATTTTTATTGTTTGTTAAAAGTATTGAATTATCTTTTTCTTCTTCTATTTCATAATCTTTTATTATATTTTTGAAAGTAATATTTTTAAATTCGAATTTATTTTTTGAGGTAGTTTGTTTTATTTCTAATGTGTCAGTTATTTTATAGTTATAATTTTCTTTTATTGTATACTTTGTTAAACAAGATAATTTATAACCTAGTAGTATTGCTAAAAATATTGTTATTATAATTATTATAATATAAGTTTTTTTCATATAATCACGTATAATCAATCTTAAGGAATTATTAATTCTTTAGATTGATTTTTCCTTTCTCACCTAATTAAATAATATCAAATAATTTATTTTTTGTAAATTAAATAAATTAGTTTTTTCTTTTTAATTATGAATAAAAACCTGTTTTTTTAGAAAGATATATGTTACAATAGTTGTAGAGGTTAGATAATATGAAATGTTTAATAACTGGTGGAAGTAGTGGAATAGGAAAGGATATGGCTAAAACTTTAAGTTTGCTTGGGAATGAAATTATTCTTGTTTCTAAAGATGAAAATAAGTTAATTAGTGCATGTGAAGAGATTAAAAATAGTCATTATTATGTGTGTGATTTAAGTTATGATGTTGAAGTTAATAAACTTTGTGAATATTTATTAAAAGAGAAACCAGATATAGTGATTAATGATGCTGGATTTGGTGCTTTTGGAGATTATAGTGAAGTTAGTTTGGAAAGAGAAATGGAAATGGTTAAAGTTAATGTAATAAGTTTGCATAAAATAACTAAAACTTGCTTAAAATATATGGAAGGAAATAAAAATGCACATATTTTGAATGTTGCAAGTATTGCAGGGCTTTTACCAGGTGGACCTCTTTTAGGAACTTATTATGCTACTAAGAGTTATGTTAAAAGTTATACTTTAGGTATTTATGAAGAGTTAAGAAGAAAAGGTAGTACTATTAAAATAAGTTGTTTATGTCCTGGACCGGTTAATACAAATTTTAATAATGTTGCTGGAGGACACTTTAGTATTAATAGTAAAACTAGTTCTTTTGTAAGTGAGTATGCAATTAAATATATGTTCAAAAATAAGTTAATTATATTACCAGGATTAGATGTTAAATTAGGAAGTTTTTTTGGTAAAATATTACCTAGTAAATTAGTTTTAAAAATTTTATATAAAGTAGAACATAAGAAGAGAGGTTAAAGTAATGAATAGAAGAGATGGAGTAAGAGTAAAAGATTTAGATTCAATGCATGTGCTTATGCCTTATATTAAGCCAAATAGATGTGATAGTGATGTGTTTATTAATCAGAAAATGGATGTTACAGAACTAGTTAAGTATTATGAAAAAATGAAAAAAAAGCATAGTGATTTAACTTATTTTCATTTATTTTTGACTTTAATTGCTAAAACTGTATATAATAAGCCACTTTTAAATAGGTTTGTTGTTAATAAGAAGTTTTATGATAGAAATGAGGTAAGTATTGCTTTTACGGCTAAAGTTAATTATGAAGATAAGTCTAAAGAAATATTGTCCGTTATTAAAGTAGAAGAAAATGATAATTTGTTAAGTATTAAAGATAAAACTGTTAAAGCAGTTGATAATGTGAGAAAATCTAAAGAGAGTGGTACTAATAATAGTGTGAATGTTATTAGTAAGTTACCTAGTTTTATATTAAGTCCAGTTATATGTATTATTAAATGGTTGGATAGGCATGACTTGCTTCCAAAGAGTTTAATTGATGATAATTTATATTATAGTACTTGTATTGTAAGTAATTTAGGTAGTATTCATAGTGGTGCGATATATCATAATTTGACTGATTTTGGAACTAGTAGTATATTAGCAACTATTGGTGAGATTAAATTAGAAAAAGTACTTATTGATGGTAAAATGGAAAGCAAGTATTTGTGTGAATTTGGTATAAATATAGATGAGAGAATTGCTGATGGAGTTTATTTTGTTAAAGCAGTTAGGTTAATGCAAGATATTTTAAATGAACCTAAATTATTAGAGGAGAGTGTTAATGAAAAAATTAAAGAAACAACAAAGTTTAAGTATTAGTAAACCTTGGATTAAGTTTTATGATGAAGGAGTTCCTAAGACAATAGATTATCCTGATAAGATGCTTTGGGAATTTATTTCTGATAGTGCTAAAAAGAATCCTAATGATATAGCTTATGAATATTATGGTAGTAGTGCGTCTTTTAAAAAATTAATGAAAGAAATTGAAGAATGTGCTAGAAGTCTTAAAACAATTGGTGTTAAAAAAGATGATGTTGTTACAATTTGTTCACCTAATATGCCTCAGGCGATAAGTATATTTTATGCAATTAATATGGTTGGTGCAATTGCTAATATGGTTCATCCTTTGAGTGCTTTAAAAGAGATAGGCCATTTCATGGAAGTTTCTAAGAGTAAGTATGTTTTTACTATTGATTTGGCACTTGAAAAATTTCTTCAAGTAGTTGATAATAGTGAGATTGAAAAAATAGTTGTTATGTCTGCTGGAGATAAAATGAAGGGTATTACTAAAGTTGCTTATAATTTAACTAAGGGCAGAAAGATTAAGGTTGACTTTGATAATGAGTATTTACTTTCTTACAATAGTTTTATTGATTTTGGTTATATGTATGATGGAAGCTATATTTGTAAAAGAAAATCTACTGACCCAGCTGTGATTTTATATAGTGGTGGTACTACTGGTGAACCTAAAGGAATAGTCATTAGTAATAAGAGTTTTAATGCAGCTACACTTCAGACTGGGTCTATGATTCAACCTGCTAGTGCTGGAGATAGTGTTTTAACTATAATGCCTATTTTTCATGCTTTTGGGTTAGATGTGTGTATCCATACTCCACTTACTTATGGAGTTAAATGTATTTTGATACCAGTTTTTAACTATAAAGCGTTTGGTAGATTAATTAAACAATATAAACCTAATTTTATTGTTGGAGTACCAACTCTTTTACAAACTATGATAAATGACCCAGGGCTTAGTGAAATGGATTTATCTTTTATTAAGTGTATTATTACTGGTGGAGATGTTGTTAGTCCTGAATTAAAATCTAGTGTTGATAAGTTTATGAAAGAACATGGTAGTTCTGCTACTGTTAGACCAGGATATGGGCTTACTGAAGGATCTGGGGCTAGTAGTTTGCTTCCGAAAACTGTACAAAAAAAAGGAAGTACTGGTATACCTTGTCAAGATTGTACTTATAAAATAGTTAATCCTGAAACTTTAGAAGAAGTTTTGCCTAATAAAGTGGGAGAAATTTTAATAAGTGGACCTAATGTTATGATAGGTTATTTAAATGATGAAGAACAGACAAATAAAACATTAATTAAAGATGATGATGGTGTAGTTTGGCTTCGTACAGGTGATATGGGTAGTATGGATGAAGATGGATTTATTTATTTTGCTCAGAGACTTAAAAGAGTAATTATTTCTAGTGGTTATAATTTGTATCCTTCTCATATTGAGAGTGTTATTAGAAAATATCCATATGTAGAAGATGTTTGTGTTATAGGTATATCTCATCCTTATAAAGTGCAAGTTGCAAAAGCGTTTATTGTGTTAAAAGATGGTGTGAGTGAAGACAGGTCTAAAAAAGAAATAAAGAAATTATGTGAACTTTATTTAGCTAAGTATAGTTTGCCTTATCAATATGAAATTAGAGAATCTTTACCTAGAACTAATTTGGGTAAAATTGCTTATAAAGAGTTAGAGAGTGAAGAAAAAGAAAAAAAGTAAGTCTTTCATTTTAAGTGAAAGATTTTTCTTTTGTGTGTAAAATTTTTAGCATATAAAGATGGAAAGATGTATTATATTAGTGTGGAAGATAGTAAAGCTTATGATAGAGAATTTAAACCTTTTAGTAAGTTAGATAACAGTTGTAAAAAGATACTTATTACAAATGATGAAATTGATTATTCTACAAGTGTTGTTACTCATATAAAATTAAAAGATTTCTTGTTAATTAAAGATTTAGATAGTTAAAAAACTAAGGAACGTTTGCTCCTTAGTTTTAACTTTATTCAATATCAATTAGTTTTTTGTTATCTTTCTTAGGGGATTCTGGAACTATTACTTTTAATGTTCCATCTTTAAATTCAGCCTTGATATCTTTATGATTTACATCGCCAATATAAAATTCTCTTTTGAATGAACCAAAATATCTTTCTCTTTTAATGTAATGTTTATCTTTGTCATCATGTTTTTCACTCTTGTGAGCAGATATTGTAAGATATCCATCTTCAACTTCAATTTTAACATCCTTTTTGTCAAATCCTGGAATATCCATTACAATGTTGTATTTACCTTCTTTCTCATAAATATCACAATTCATGTTCATAACTTTTTTTTCTGGTTCAAAATCATTGAAGAAATCATCTAAATAAAATCTTCCTGGTAATAAACTCATAATATCATCTCCTTACGATTATCATTATACTACTATTGTTAGCACTTGTCAACATTGAGTGCTAATTTTTTACATATTTTTTTAGTAGTACAATTTAGTTATATGTAAAATAAGTTAAAATATACTTTTAAATTATGTTATATTTTGGAAGTAATTATTTTTGTTAATTGTTAATAATATAAATGGAGGTAATTAGTATGAATGAAGTACCTAATATAATTAGTACTAAAGACTTATCATATATTAAAGATATGGCAAGTTGGAATTTAGTAATGGCTAAAAAAATTAACTCTTATATAGTGTGTGTACAAGATGAAGATGTTAGAAAAGTTTTATTAGATGCTTATAAAATGCATAAAGAGCATTATAAAGAGTTAATGGAAATATTAATGTAGGAGGTAATTATGGCTAAAGTTCAAAATCAAAAGTCTCAAGTTGTTTCTTCTAAAGAAATGAATGAAATGGATTATTTAAATGATGTTTTACAATGTGAGAAGAACATATCTAATAATTATAGTATTGCTATAGATGAGATGAGTAATAAAATTTTATTTAAAAAAGTTTTTTCTATATTTAAAGATACTAAAGGTCTTGCAAGAAAAGCATATGATTTAGCATTTCAAAAAGGTTGGTATAGTTTAGAAACAGCAGAAGAAGCTAAGATTAAGAAAGAATTAAATTCTATGAAGAACTTATATAAAGAATTATAGGTTCTTTTTTAGTTATGGAAATGATTATATTTGTCTTCCATACCTGATATTCCGTTTTTTAAGTTTTCAAATACTTGACTCATTTGGCCTGGATATACTTCATTTAGTATTTCTCTTAGAGTTTCTATATTATATTTAATTGGGTTGTAAAGAGATTTTACTTCTTTACTATTTATGTTCATAACAGGACCTTGTACTCTTCTTTCAATAAGTGCTTGGCTGGCTGAAGTTGTTATTAGAAGTTGACTTATTAACATTAACCAGTTACCTAATACGTTTTGTTCGTTACTTGTTAAGTCATCCATTAATAGGTATCCAATTAGTAAACAAATTGCACTAGATACTTTTGGATTTAGTTTGAATAAGTCTTCCATAAACTCACCATAATTTCTTATAAAATTTTATTCTGTTCGCTTTATTTTAATTACTTAATTTGTTATAATAGTTATGAAGGAGTGAATAATATGGAATTAAAAGGAAGTAAAACAGAAAAGAATTTAATGACTGCTTTTGCAGGAGAAAGTCAAGCAAGAAATAAATATACATTTTATGCTAGTAATGCTAAGAAAGAAGGCTATGAACAAATTGCAGCAATATTTGAAGAGACTGCTAATAATGAGAAAGAACATGCTAAGTTATGGTTTAAAGCATTACATGATGGCAGTGTACCTAGTACTATAGAAAATTTAAAAGATGCTGCAAAAGGGGAAAACTATGAATGGACTGATATGTATAAAGAGTTTAGTGAAACTGCTAAAGAAGAAGGGTTTCTTGATATTGCTGAACTATTTAGAATGGTAGGGGATATTGAAAAAGAGCATGAAGAAAGATATTTAAAACTTATTAGTAGAGTAGAAGACAATATGGTTTTTGAAAGTGAAGAAGAAACTATTTGGATTTGTAGAAATTGTGGACATGTTTATAGAAGCAAAGAAGCTTTAGAAGTGTGTCCAGTATGTAAGCATGGAAAAGCTTATCAAGAAAGAAGAGCAACTAATTATTAACTCTTCTTTTTTTATCTTCTTACTTTGGTTACATCTCCTTTTGTTATGTGACCGACTAGTAGGCTTGAATTATCATCATGTAGTTTAAAATTGCCTTTTACTTTTTCTTCATTAAAGTTTGCGTAACAATACTTACAGAAATATGGGCATGAGTTATAAATTCCAATATCAACCATTTCTACACATTTACATTTGTTTCAAAATACTATTATGTCTACATTATCAAAGTATATTCTACTAACACTTCTCGGATAGAAAGAGTTTCTTACATCTACAAAGATTCATTGTATCTATTCATGAACTACTTAGAATAAAATGTAACTATGTTAGTTCTTTTGCTTACATTTAATATCACGCTTGTTAACCTCTTTTTTGTTTATAAAAAAAACTATTCCGAAGAATAGTTTAATTTTACAAATGGCGCCTGTTGCAGGACTCGAACCTGCGACCTAACGGTTAACAGCCGTGCGCTCTACCGACTGAGCTAAACAGGCATCACATGTATATAATTCTACATCAATATATGTTATTTGTCAAATAAAAATGTTAAATTTTTTAAAAATATTTATTTTTACTATTAATTTTCTTCTTTTTTTGATAAAATGTAGATGGTGAAGAGTAATGAATGAAGAATTTGAAGTAGTGGATTTTAATGAAGACAAGAAGTTTAGTGTGCTAGATACTTATGGAGAAAACTTAAAAACTAAGTTTTATATTACTGACCCTGCTATTGGTAGAGATAAAGAAATTAAAGAAACTTTGTTAATACTTCTTACTCCTGAAAAAAGTGCTATGCTTGTTGGTAAAGCAGGTATAGGTAAAACAGCAATAGTAGAAGGAATAGGGTATAGAATGCAAAAGGGTGAGGTACCCGATGCTTTAAAAGATTATGACCTTATTAAAATAAATATTTCTAGTTTACTTGGGAATGTACAAACTGATGGAGTAAATGAGAATAAACTTCAAATACTTGTTGATGAACTTAAGGAAAGAGAAAATATTATATTGTTTATAGATGAGGTACACTTACTTGTAAGTAGAAATACTAGTAACTTGAATGTTGACTTTGCTAATATGCTTAAACCAGGACTTGATAGGGGTACTATTAAAATGATAGGTGCTACTACTAATGAAGAGTATGAAAGTTATATTTTAAGAGATAGAGCATTTTTAAGAAGATTCTTAAAGGTTGATGTACTTGAACCTACTATAGAAGATACTGTTAAGATACTTATGGGAACATATCCTAAACTTGAAAAGCAAAGTGGGGTAACTATTCCATATAGCGAGTATACTAAAGAAAAGTTATTTAGGTTTATAGTAGAGTATACAGATGAATATAAAAGGATTTATGAAATTGGAAATAGATATCCAGATATTGCTTTAACACTTTTAGGAAATGCTTTTAGTAATGCTGTGTTTGAAAATAAAAATACTTTAAATGTTAAGAATATTTATGATGCACTTAAGAATACTAAGAATGTTTATGATGATGCTAAAAGGAAAGGATTAGTTGAGTTTAAAAATAAATTTAGTGATTTAATTAAGGAAGAGAATATTGTTTTGGATTAGATGTGAAAAAAATTTACATCTTTTTTTTATTCGTTAATTTTAATAAATATTAGTTTTTTTTTCTAAAGTTAGTTAAAAATATGCCGTAAAATCGTTTAAATATACTCTTTATTTATTAAAATTGAGTGATTTGACATATTATTTTAAGCATGATATAGTAGGGTTCAAGGAGGTGAAAGCGAGTATTAGTTAAATGTTTGAAAGGAGTGAAATTTATGGAGAAAAAAGGTTTAACTAAGTTTAATAATGATTCTATAAGATGTTATTATAATGTGAAAGAGAAAAGAAATTATTGGTGTGTGGTTGATGTTATTAAGGCTTTGTGTGATGTTAGTTATAAGGATGCTAGAGGAATATATTATTCTATTAAGAAAAAACTTTTTATTAAAAGTAAGTATCATGTAGAAAAGAATGATAAGAATAAGAAAGTTTGGAAGGATGAAGTAGTATGTACTAAAGATATTATTAATATTATAGAAGTTTTACCTGGAAAGAAGAGTTATATATTTTTGAAATTTTTATTTAAAGTATTTGATGAAGCATTGGTTTCTAAAATTGAAATACTGGACCCTAAAGAGAAGAGTGTTTTTGGTGAAGATGAAGTGTTTAAATGTTGTGTATTTAGAAATAAAATGAATTTGTGAGTGTTTAGATGTACAGTGTAGAAGTTAAAAATGTGTCTAAATCTTTGGGGAAGAATAGTATTTTAGAAAATGTTAATTTTAATTTAGAAAAAGGTAAAATTTATGGATTAGTGGGTGCGAATGGTAGTGGAAAGAGTACTCTTTTAAAAATTATATTGGGTTTATATAGAAGTAAGGGAAAAGTTTATATTAATGGGTATGATGTTAAAAAGAATTTTAAAGAGGCTATAAGTAAAGTGAGTGGAGTAGTTGATTATGTTTCTTTATATGAATTTTTGAATGCTAAAGAAAACCTTAGGTATTTTGCTTATCTTTATGATGTTCCTGTTAAAAGAGTTGATGAAGTACTTGATATCGTTAAGTTAGATGGTAATGATAGAAAGTTAGTAAGATATTATAGTTTAGGAATGAAACAAAAATTGGGTATAGCAATTAGTTTGTTAAAGGACCCTGATATTCTTATATTAGATGAACCTACAAATGGGTTGGACCCTAAGAGTATTAGTGAACTTAGGAGTACTTTAAAGAGTTTTAAGGATAAGACTATTATTATATCTAGTCATTTAATTAGTGAGATAGAAAAGTTATCTAGTGATATTCTTTTTATTAATAAGAAAACTGTTAGCAGAATAACTAATGATAAGGTTAAAAGAGAGTTTAAGTTAGGAAATTATGAACTTGCTAAAGATATTCTACCGGACAGTAATTATTTAACTGATGAGGAGGTTAGTGTTTATGTTAAAAAGTTAGCAGATAATAATATACCTATTTATGCAGTTAACGAGAGTAGTAGTTTAGAAGATAAACTTATAAGTATGATGGGAGAAAATAATGAAGAATTTAATAAAGGCTGATTTATTTAAAGAGTTTCACAAGAGAAGTTTTAAATATGTTATTTGTTTTTTAATACTTTTTATGTTTATATTTTATTTGTTAGTTAGTAATAATTTAAAAGGTAAACAAGTTAATGTTTATCCACAACTTATGAGTGAAAATGAATACTATAGTGTTAATAAGTATGGTAGTTATAAACAATATAAAGAAAAATATTATAAGTATCAAGAAAGTATGAATATTAAAAATGAAATTAATTCTAGTAGTAGTTATAATAAAAGTGTAGAAATAATTAATAATAGTGTAGTACTATTTTATTTAGTTGGTGTTATTGTTATATTTATATCTTATCATAGTTTAAGTTATGACTATAATAAGGGATTAATTAGATATGTTTTTATGTGTAATAAAGAAAGGTGGAAGATATTTTTTTCTAAAGTTATTTCTTTGTTCATAATTAGTTTGTTATTAGTAAGTATAATTATTGTTGGAAGTAGTTTTTTTAGTAGTATATTTGGTAAAGAATTCATTTTTCTTGTTAGTAAGACTATTTATTTTAATAGTAAATTTGTTGATATTTCTTTATTAAGTTATTTGATTATGAAAGCAATAGTATATTTAATACCTATTTTATTTATGATTATTTTAACTTTATTTATATGTATTTTATTTAATGGGAAAAATTTAGGTCTTACTTTACTTATAATTATTTATGTTATGGGGGCTAGTTTGATGGGAATATTATTAAATTATAATGTTTCATTAGTTAGTTATTTACCAATTAGTTATATGGATTTTACATATTTTGAAGATGGAAGTTATTTACTCAATAATGCTATATATAATAGTAATATAAGTATTAAAATGAGTTTAATTGTGTTAAGTATATATAATATTATAAGTATAATTTTGTCTCTTATTTTGTTTAATAAAGATGTATAAAAAAAACTCCGTTAGGAGTTCATGTTAATACTTTTATAGTATTCTAATAATTCTTTAAATCTGTTATAATGCACTACTTCTCTTTCTCTTAAGAAACTAAGTGGTGCGAGTAAGTCAGGGTCACTTGTTAAATCCATTAGGTTTTCATAAGTGGCTCTTGCTTTTTCTTCAGCTGCCATATTTTCTGCTAAGTCAACAATGGCATTTCCGCTTGAACTAATGTAAGCGGCAGTAAATGGTACTCCATTAGCACCACTTGGGAATATTCCTTTTTTGTGAGTTGTGTAGTAATCTGATAAGCCAGCATTTTTTAGTTCTTCAATACTAGCATCTTTCATTAGTTGAGTAATCATTGACGCTATCATTTCACAGTGAGAAATTTCATTTTTACAAGTATGTTATCAGTTAAAAAGACAACAATATAATCTTGAGAGAAAAATTCTCTTTTAAGTATCGACCGCCTTTTTCTTTCTTATAAATTACTTGTTTTATTATAGTTGATAATAAAGCGTTTTTTTCTTCTGCGGTCATATCTTTTGAATATTTACTTATAACATCTTCTAAAATTGGTATAGCTTTCTTTTTACTATATAAATCTTTAGTTCTATCTTTTGACTTAGATAGTTCTGTTTTTTGATTTAATAATGTTTCTAATTGTTCATTTAAAGTATTAGTTCTTTTAATAAATAAATCTTGAGTATATGCTCCAGTCTCTACTAATTCGCAAGCCTTTTCTATTTGGCTTTTTATTTTATCTATTTCGTGATCTATTGCTTCTATCATTTCCTTATTAGTACATATTTCTTTTTTTACTGCTTCTTCATAATTATTAACATAGTTTTTATATTCACTCATTATTATTTTAAGAGATTTTAATATTTTATTTTCTACAAGTTCTAATTCACTTGATACACACTTACATCTAGGCCTACTACACATTAAAGTATCTGTATGTGGTGGAGTTATGCTTTCTTCTATTGTAGTTATAGCTTTATCAAACTCGTTTGTTTCTATATTCAATAGTTTTTTTAGATCCTCCCATTTATCAGCGTGTGGTATACAAAATTTATCGTCGTTAGAACTAAACCAATGATCCACAGAGTTTTTAGAAACGTGCAGAGCCCTAGCTATGTCATTAAGACTATAATTTCCTTTATGTTCCCTTAATAATAATCGTAATTTAGGCTTATCTATATCGTAAATACGTTTAGCGGTAGGTTTAGCGTCTTTTCTTAAATAATACGGACGTCTAGTCATATTATTACCACAATAGCCACATACAACTAAACCTAATAAAGGGTTTTTCATTTCTTTATTATCTGGCACAGTTTTAAGTCTGTTAGATAAAAATTTAGCTTCTATCTGCTGTTTTATATCTTCGCCGAGTATTGCTTCGTGTTTACCTCTAACAAGCGTAAAATCGTCATTATTAGGGTTTTTCTTAACAATATGTCCATTTACTAATGTCTTAGTAGTTTTACGTCTGTCCCACGTCAAATAGCCGTATATAGTGTAACCCTGTAATATATTTCTAACCATATTAGCGGTCCACTCTTTAGACTTTCTAGGTTTTATTTTAAGATAATTAAGATAGTGTGCTATATTAGTAGCTCTCATATCATTTAATATAATCTTAATATTTTCTCCTGGTTTAAAAAAGTTATGAGGTATATGTATATTGTTTATATCTATATTATAGTTAGCTGCTATACTTTCTAATGTATCATTTTCTTTTATTTTATATGGTAATGATTTACTATTAACAGTTAATCTTATTTCTTGATCTACTTTTAAATCTAAATTACAAGTGATTATATCTTTCTTATGCGCTCCAAACAATTTAGCTATATCTGATATAATCTCGTTTTCTTTAACAGTGTATGTAGTATTTAGTCCATTTAAGAATAAATCAGCTAATAATTTTACTACTTTAGACTCTGACTCATTTTCTACTAAAACATAACCTTTTTCGTTAGGTATTTTCTGTTTATTATAACCGTATGGCAATACAGAACCGACGTATTTACCGTCTTTAACACTTCTTAATCTACCACGAGCTAATATACGTTTAGTATATTTTAAATATTTTCTAGCTTGATATAAACCGTCTTCAAAATAAGATAAATCGTCCTCGTTATCTAAATTATATATTTTCATAGGAGTTATTATCTTTGTATTGGAATATTGAAAAGCTTGGGCTATTATTCCCTGGTCCATAGTATTACCACGAGCTAGACGTTCTATTTCAATACATACAACTCCTTTTACACGATCTTCTTCTATTAAAGATAATACTTCTTGAATTACTGGACGATCTTCGATAGTATCTCCAGACGCTACCTCTCTATAAATATTATGCTCTGGTATTGGTTTACCGAAAATACTTACAATAAAGTCTTGTAATTCTTTTTCGTGTCTTTGTAAAGTTTTTTCTATAGACTCGTCTTTATAATAGTCCATATCTTTACGTGATTTTCTTAAATATATTATAAACATATCTAGTATCTCGTCGACAGTAAGGTCCCTAGATACGTTCATTATTTGTAAAAATGTATCTAAATTCATTATAGCACTTTCTTTCTTTATAATTTTATGCTATAATCGTATAGAAAAACCTATACAATTATAGTTGGTTGTTTCTTCTATTTTTGTTTTAAGTGTGATAGCTTTTGTGGTTTTTCATTTCAACGCTTCGTGTTCGCGCGCGAGGCGTCTTTTTTTTATGTTTTTTTACCTTTCGAGCAAGAAAACGTACATTTCGAGCAATGTTAATCACAATTAACGGTAAAAAATGGTAAAATGGTGTATTAAAATTTATAATATACCCCTAAGGAGGGGGTTAGTATGAAAACTAAATATGATGTGTTATATGAAAAACTGCTTAATGATCATATTAACATCAGTTTATTTATTAAACTACTTGAGTATATCAAATAAGATATACTCTTTTTATTTGTCCTCTTTATCAATTATAAATTCTTTGTTTTTTTCTATAAATTTCATAAGCTTATCAAAATTTTCTTCTGATAAATCTTCGCCGTCAAAAAGATTATTTTCTTTTAAAGCGTCTTTCAATTTACTTTTGATATTTTTGGTAGCTTTTTTTTCTTCCCAGTCAAGCATATAGTTAGCGTCTACTCCTAATACTTTACATAAAAGCATTATGCTATCTGCGTCTGGTTTGTGATTTCCACTTTCCCAGTCGCTAATAGTGTTATGAGATACGCCTAATTGCTCAGCAAGCTCTTTTTGTGTCATATTTTTATTTTTTCTTGAGTTTCTTATATTATCACATAAAGCCATATTAGTTACCTCCATTTCATTAAAATTTTATCACAAAAAATATGTATAGTAAATAAATAATTTCGAAAAAATCGAAAAATTAGCATTTTTGTATTGACATTTCGGTAATACCGAATTACAATGTTTATAGAGTTCGACAATATCGAAGTCTTGGAAGGAGGAAATTAAATGTCAAACCCTAAATCACTAGAAGTAGGAAAAAAGATAAAGTTGCTTTTGGTAGAACATAATATCAACCAAAATCAAGTAGCAAGATACCTAAATGTTAGTGATTCTTTATTTTCTGATAAGTTAAATGGAAAAGTAAAAATTACTGTAGACGAATTTTACGATATTATTACTTATCTAAATGAAGAATTTAACATTACTGTAGACGCTAATTACTTTATGCCACAAACACCAAACGAAACATCAGACACTAACTAACATAAAATTTAATGAGGTGTTGAAATGGAAAAAAACGAAAGCTATCACACAATAAAAAACTTAACACTAGGTCAAACAGAAATTGAGATATGTATAGAGAGTATTCCAACAATAGAAGAAAAAAGAAATCATTTAATAAAGATATATGACGTCGTAAATGATATAGCTAGAAAAGCTGAAAAGCGCGGCGTTGATACTTCTAAATGGTTTTATACAGAAAAACAATTAAAGCTCTTAAAACAAGATCCAATAAATGAATTTATCTAGTAAATCAATTTAAAAAAAACAAAGGAGAAACAATTATGAAAAAAAAATACAGACTTAAAAAATGGGTAAAAGTAACCCTAAATATATTATGCGCAATAAGCGTATTTATAATACTTGCTTTATTAGTGAAGAAAGGAGTTAATGACTTTGAAGATTTGGCTAAGCAATGTGATAAGGAATATGGCTATACTTGTACTTATTACGATATTAGACAATACTCTTTAGGTAAATAAATTATGTATGTTAAAGAAAATAAAAAAAGATTTATGAATTGGATCAGAACTCATAAATCAAGTTGTAAACTTTCTTATAATTTACTCTCTAATTGTACCATAATTTGGGGGTAAAAGTCAAAAAATGGACGATTGGAGGTAAAACATGAAAGATAGTTATATAATGCACTGCGATTATGGAAATCATTTTGAATTATTAACAGACGCTGAATTAGGTCGGCTTATAAGAGATGTAAATAACTATGTTAAAAATGGTGTTTTGCCTCAATATACAAAAGAGGATCGTGTTCTAAATATGGCCTTTAGTTTTATGAAAACTAACATTGATATAGAAACAGAAAAATATATAAAAAAATGTGAAAAAAATCGAGAAAATGGCCGTCGAGGTGGTCGACCTAGAAACCCAGAAAAACCGAACGGTTTTGAAGAAAACCCACAAGAAACGAAAAAAGCCGATACTGAAACTGATACTGAAACTGATACTGAAACTGATACTGAAACTGATACTGATACTGATACTGAAACTGATACAAACATAAAAAAAAGTGTGTGTGATAAAAGCGCACGCGCAAAAGAATTTTATTGTCATTTAGGAAGTGATTATAAATCGGAGTCATGTTTCTACTGCATGAAAAAACAAATATGTCCTAATAAGGAGTCCACAGAATTTAGATTAAACCACCGAAACGAAACTTTCGACGAGTGGAATAAAAGACACGAAGATTATCGAGAACAACTTATTGAGGACTTAAAGTCCAGGGGGAAGGATCCAGATATAGAGCTTATCGACTATGACTGGTTAAATGAAGATAATGATATAGATTAGAAAATGGAGGAATAATTATTATGAAAAATACTATAACAAAACAAGATATAGATAACATTTTAAAAGATACACTAATTAAAGTTGAACAATACGGAGATAAAACAACAGTTTTAAAAGCTACGTTGCCTAATGACTTTGTAATTGTTGAAAGTTCTAGCTGTGTAGATCCTGCAAACTTCGATATGAAAATTGGAGAAGAAATATGTATGGACAAGCTAGTTAATAAAATTTGGGAGCTTGAAGGCTATAAGCTTCAATGTCAAACTAAGGAGGTAGCAGAAAATGGAAATAACTAGCGTTAAAGTAAAAAAAATAAATGAAGAAAACTCTCGTTTAGTTGGAGCTGCTTCTGTAGTTGTTGATAAAGAATTTATTATCAAAGATATAAAAATTATTAAAGGAGACGACCGTCTATTCCTAGCTATGCCTAGTCAAAAAATGCCAGACGGATCCTACGCAGATATAGCACACCCTCTTAATGTTGAGTGCCGCAAAAAATTTGAAGATATTATTTTAGCAGAATATGATAAGTGCTAATGAATTATGGAAGTCAATAGAATATGATACTCGTTATCAAGTATCAAACTATGGACGATTTAGAAAGAAAAACCCTAAAAATGGTTATAGATATTTAAAACCTTTTAGAAAACATAATCTATTTTTAGTAAAGATTAAAGATAAAGATTTTAACTGTGCTCGATTAGTTGCTAATGCTTTTATTAAGCAATTAGCTTCTAATGATAGAGTCTATCATAAAAATAAAATAGAATTTGATAATTACTATAAAAATTTAGAAGTTGTATCTTTAAAAGAGCTTGGTAAACGAACTGGCTATATATCAAAATCTAAACGAGTTGTAGAAGTTAAAAACGGCGAGATTATAAGAGACTGGCCTTCAAGTAGAAAAGCCGCTAAAGAATTATACATTTCTTATCAGACCGTTTCCGACTACTGCAATAATAAGGTGGAAAGCCCTATGTTTAATCTTATGTGGGAAGACGATTATTTTGACGAAGTATTAGAGCCGTTTAAATGGGAACATAAAAAAAGAAAGGAAAAAAAGAAATGAAAACTAAAATCAAAAACACAATAAAAGACATCATTGATTATACGCTAACAAATGAATTTAAAGCTTTAGTAATGATTATGTTATTTATGTTCTTATGTGTTTCCCTATTCTGGGGTGCTATATGTACAGTAATGACTAATGACATTACAGAAGTTGCTACAGAGCAAAAAGAAGAAAATATAAAACTTCAAGCAGAATATGACAAGTTATCTCAAGAGTACGCTCGTATGAAAATGGCTTACGAGGAAACTTATGAACTATTTACTACTTGTCAAGAGTCTACATCTTGGTATGAACAATTTTACTATGACAATGTAGATCCAACAACTGGAGAAATTGAGGGGGAATATTATGAGTAGTATTATTTGTTTATTATTAGGTTTAATATTAGGCTCTGGTTTATGTTATCTTGCCTTTAATCAAGTTTTAACTGCTAAAGACGATATTATAGAAGATTATAAAAAAGGTATAGAACTACATAACCAAAGAGAATTAAAACTTATATATATAAATCAGTCTACTAAAGATTATGTAAAACAACAACAAGATATTCTTAAAACTGTACCTATTAAGGTAAAAGAAATTACAGACGAAGCTAGTTTACAAGCTGGTAGATATATGGCTTTAAAAGATATAGAAAAAACTATTATTCAATTAGAAAAGAACTCCGAAAGCTTAGTAAATAAAAAATAAGGAGTGATGTTATGCCTAGAGTGTTTAGAAACAAGTTCGGTCGTAAAACTGTTAGACCTTTCAAAAAACAAGATCTAAATAGTATGATCGTAATTTGTAAGAAAAATAAAAACGCAGCCGAAGAAGAAGAAAACAAAGAACAAGTTTATTTATGGGATCGTAACTATATGATACTACACCTAGGTAGAAATCTAGCTTTTCGTATAGAAGATCTATTACAGTTGAAAACTGATAATTTTAAAAATGGAGGTATTTATACAAGAGAGTTCAAAACTGGTAAAGAACAAGCTTTTGAACTCCACCCTTCATTAAGAAAAGATTTAGAAGATTATATAAACAGAAATAAGCTTGTTGAAGGAGAATATTTATTTAAAAGTCGTAAAGGTACTAATATACCTATTACGCGTCAAAGAGCTTGGCAGATTATTAAAGAATTATCAGACGAAGTTAAAGTGTCTTATGTTGTAGGCTGCCACTCCTTACGTAAGTATTTTGCTAGAGAGTATTACGAACAGACTGGAGATTTAATCGGTTTAAAAGAAATGTTAAATCACTCTAGCGAAACAGTAACATTAAGGTATATATGTTGGGAAGAAGACGACAAAAACATCAAACGAAAAAACTTTTATTTAGGAGGTTAATTATGCAGAAAATAGATAACTTAAATAGTCATTTACAAGATATAGACGAAGACGCTTTAAATATAAGATATGATTTATCAGATAATAAAGATCATGCAGCTTTGATAATATTCCGCTATGAAAAAGATGTAATAAGAGTTTTATCTACTATCTATGATAAAGAAGCTAAACTAATATATAACTTATTAAATGGTGCTTTGCCTTCTATAGAAGATATTGTTTATATGTTAGAAAAATATTACTCTTTACAAGATATGGCTATTATTAGTGGCAAATTAAGAAAAACAGTATTATCTAAAGCTGGTAGTCAATTAACTGTAGCTTATTTAGAAAATGGATCATTATTAAGGAGCTCTAATAATTATGGTAGTTAATATAGAAGAAACGGTAATAAATAAAATCAAATATTATATCTATTCGAGAAGATACAAAAAGATTTACAGTAGCAAAGGTATAAAAAACATAACTAATGCTAATTATGTTTATTTAGGTAGACAAAATGGAAAAACTATTATGTCTTTTAAATGGAATTATATCAGAGCTGTCGAAAGACATGATTTTAAATCAGCAAAGATGTTAAAAAAAACTTATAAAAAGGTATATCGTAAAAATATCTTTTAAAAAACAAATATCAATTTTACATAATGAAAATATGTAAATTGATATAAAAAATAACACTTTCCTGATGTCGGGAAAATGCTTATAAAATCTAGGTAAAACTACTCTTTTATAGGGTGTCTAGTGAATTTAACAGAATTATGTCATTTTGTAAAATTCAATATATAGGAAATGAGGTGCTAGAAATGCTTGTATTACCAATAAAAAAGAAATGGTTTGACATGATACTTAGTGGAGAAAAAAAAGAAGAATATCGAGAAATAAAACCATATTATGATAGTCGCTTAAATAAAAAAGTAAATTTTTGTGAAAGTACAGGTTATGGTTATTATATTCTTTTAAGAAATGGCTACTCAAAAAATAGTCCTACTCTAAAAGTTGGTTGTGTAATAAAAAAAGATTATGGTAACCCTGCTTGGGGAGCAATACCAGGTCAACTATATTATGTTTTAAAAATATTAAGTGTTGAGGTGGTTAAATGAAAGCTTTTATAAAAAAAGAAAAATGGGAAGAATTTAAAAAAGATTATGTAAAATATGGTTTCTCGTTTGCTGTTTTCCCAGATAAATTTTATACAAAACCAATAGATAGATTTTTAGCAATACTTATAAGCCGAAAAACTAGAGAAATTAAACTTATAACACCATACGGAGAGAGTCCATTTATGGAAGTTCAAGGAAATTATTTTGAAGATCTAATAACTAATAATTTTGTTGAATATAAAAAAGGTATATTTGATTAAGGAAGGTGTCGAAATGGTTAAATTAAAAGATAAAATAGTTGGTTATATTTCTCCTAAACAAAGAAAAATAAATACACTAGAAAATAAAGTCTCTACTCTTGAAGGAGTAATAAAAGACGAATTATATAATCTATTTATCGAAAAGCTGGGAGAACCAGCAGAAATGAAACGTCTAAAAAAAGACAATAAAAGATTAAGACAACAAAATAAGTCTTTAAAAGAAATAATTAAAAATAGTTAATTAAAAAGGTGGTGCTAGTTGTGAACTTAAAAGAAATGCAGAAATATGCTAATGCGTTATCTGAAATTAGAGTTAAATGTAATTGTAGTCATACTTTATATTTTCCAGCTTATGGTCCAGATGTGCAGATTTGTTCACATTGTGGCCATAAAGTCTATAGAAATGATCGTATAAAATTTAAAGAAATATTATCTAAATGTATTAAAGTAAAGGAGGTACAAAATGGGTAAAGCTTATAATAGCAAGTGGAAAGTTACACCACTTACAGTTAATTTTAATCAAAAACAATGGAGACAAGACTTCGGAGCTTTTATTAGAAGTAAATTATTCTGGGACGGTACAACTTTAGTAACAAGATCTAAAGCAAAATCTAAAGGACCTAATTTAATTACTAAGGGAATAAGAACTTTCGAAGTATATAACGCTTACGGTGGTAGTGTTATAGTTGAATATCAAAACGAAAACGAAGTTTTATATACTACTCACGAAGATTTAATAAAACAATATTTTGAAGAAAGGAACATCAATATTTATGGAAAATAAAAAAATGAATTGCTCTAATTGTGGAGCCGTTATTGAAGATACATATTACAAATGTTTAGATAATTGTTTACAAGTTAATTTCTTTGATACAGAAGAAGAAAATTGCTTTTGTTCTGAGGAGTGCTTTTGTAAATATATGGAATTAGAACAGTTAGAAGTTAACGAAGAAAATGACGGAGAAAAAATTTAAAGATAAATGTGATTTATGTGGTAAATTTGATATTTTAAAAGGTTATAATGGTAAATGCCTTTGTCCTAAATGTATCGAAAAAGGACCACAAGAAAATTGTTCTCCACTCCCTCGAAAAAACGAAAAACAATTAAGTATATTTGATTTGGAGGTAATGTCTCGTGGAAATTGATACAGAAAAAGCAGAACAAGCAATAAAAGAATTATCAGACGCTTTTACAAAAGCATTTATGCCAGTTGCAGAAGCTATAAAAAATATATCAGCTACACTTTGTCATACATTTATTGATACTTGGGAAAGCATTAAGGAAAAAATGCCCGACTTTGAAAAAATGAAAATTTCACGAAAGCGTTTTGTTAAACTTTTAATGAGTATTGGTTATCAAAGAAACGAAGCCAATAAAATTGCTTGGCGTTATCACGAAGAAAAAGGAAAATATACATTTTTAGATTTTATCATTGAAAGTAACAAGAAGGAGGTATAATCAATGTGGCTTAGTATACTCATAGGAGCACTAATTGTATGTGCTGGTTTATATAGAATTGCCGAAGCAATAGAAAAAAATAAAAAGTAAGAAAGGAAGGATCTAATTTATGGCTGGAATTACAGAAACAGCCAACGGAGAAAAATCACAAATAGACTTCAAAGAAATAACAAGTTTTATCGTCGAAGAATTATCAAAGAGAAATCTACTACGTAAAGGAGCTACTACTTATCAAAATACGGAGTCTCTTTTATACAAATATAACGACTTGAAAAAATCAGTTGAAGACCGTGAAGAAGAAATCGAGGAAATTAAAACAACTGGACTACGTGGAAAATCAAAGAGCATATTTAAAATACCAGAAGGAAGTCATAGCGATTATGATACTATCGAAGAAGATATAATAAATGGCTTAATATCTGACATCAAAAAGACACAGTTAATTATTAACCGCATAGACAGAATATTAAAGAAATTTAAGTCCGATAAATATATCGACATAATTAAATTAAAATACTTTGAAAATAAAACGCAGCAAGATATAGCTGATTATTTCGAAAAAGATACTACTACAATATGGAGAAATAACAAGCGTTTAATCAATGAAATAAAGGTTTATCTATTCCCTAATGATGTTATTAAAGAACTTAACTATTGACAAAATGCAATAACCCACGCAATAACCCCGCAATTGACATAGCAATTTTTATATAATATAATTGGTACAATGAAATTATTAGGAATTGAGAAACACGTCTGTTTTATAGGCGTGTTTTTTTAATGCTTATTTGAGGTGGTATTATGGCTAAAGACTTTGCTAAAGAGTTCTATCGTTCTACTGCATGGCGCAAGACTAGAGCTTATATATACAATAAGCAACACGGAATATGTGAACGTTGCCACGGCGAGTATGGACCTGGCGAAATAGTACACCATAAAATATATCTAACTCCTTATAATATTCATAACCCAGCTATTACACTGGGAGAGGACAACCTAGAGCTATTGTGTAGAGTATGCCATGCTATAGAGCATGAGTCAGAGCTGCCAACAGATAAGAGTCTTATGTTCGACGACGAAGGTAATCTAATAGAAAGGAGCGTTGATTATGATATTAACCGTCTATACTAACTATCTCATTATGACTTATGACATAGTCTTTAGTGGTACCAAAGAGGAGCTCGCTAAAGCACTAGACGAAGGACCAGTCTTTCTGAGTACAAAGGAAGGAGCGTCAGTCTTTGTTAATTCGATTAACGCTGCACTGATAGAAATAAAAGACTCCCCCCTTTCTTAAAAAAGATATGCTTCACAGTGAACCGCGCTTGAGTCCTTTTTCGGACTGCTTCGGTCGTGTGAGGGGGGTGTAGTCAAAGGTGGTGGAAAAATGGAAAATGAAAATCTTAATTCTAAAGAATTAAAAGAAGTTCCAGACTTTTCGACAGAGCTTAAAAAACTTAAAAAAATATTCAAAAACATACCAAAAGATAAAAAGAATTTGGTACAAAAGCTTATCGAAAGTGCTGCTTTTATGTCCGTTGAGTTAACTAAATTAGAAAATTACATCAGTGTAAATGGTGTATCAGAAACATACCAAAACGGAGAAAACCAGTACGGAACAAAAACCAGTACAGAAGCCAGTGTGTACAACACTATGATTAAAAATTATACGTCGATCATAAAACAATTATGTGAGTTATTGCCAGAAGGTTTACCAGCAACAAAGGAAGGTAACGCTTTAATGAATTTCGTTACTAAGCCTAAGGGTAAATAATGAATTACATCAGAGAGTATAACGAAAAAATACAGTCTGGCGAAATAATAACTAGCCGCAGAGTCAAAAAGGTTTATGCTCGCTTAGTAAAAGAAATGGACGATCCTAATTGTCCTTTTTATTTTGATGAAAAAATAGCTAATAGACCTATAGAGTTTACAGAAACTTTTTGCAAACAGTCCCAGGGAGAATTAGGCGCAGACCTAAAACTGGAATTGTTCCAGAAAGCTTATGTACAAGCTCTATTTGGTTTTTTAGATAAAGAAACTGGGTACAGAAGATTTAACGAAACAATGTTTTTGGTAGGACGTAAAAATGGTAAAACAACTCTTTTATCTCCTATCGCGTTGTATATGTTAATGGCTGACTATGAAGGTGCAGCCGAAGTATACTCAGTAGCAACAAAGAAAGAACAAGCAAAAAAGGTTTTAACCGAAGCTTGTAATATGGTTAAACAAAGTCCAGAATTACGATCCGTTTTGAAAAAAAGAAGAAATGATCTTTACTTCAATGCTACATCTTCTATCTTTGAAGCTTTAGCGTCAGACTCTAATACGCTTGACGGTTTAAATAGCCACGGCGTTATTATAGACGAATTACACGCTATCAAAGATAGAAATTTATACGAAGTTATGAAACAGTCTATGACTGCTCGACGCCAGCCGTTATTAGTTATGATAACTACTGCTGGAACAGTTAGAGAGTGTATCTATGACGATACTTACGATTATGCTTGTAAAGTAGCAGACGAAGAAATAAAAGACGATCACTTTTTACCTATTCTTTATGAACTAGATAATCGTAACGAGTGGACAGATCCAACGTGTTGGTTAAAAGCTAACCCAGGACTAGGAACAATTAAAAGTTATCATAATCTATCTATTGAAGTTGAACGTGCTAAAAATGATCCTAAAAAATTACCAGGTTTATTGTGTAAAGATTTTAATATTCGTGAAAACGATAGTAACGCTTGGTTAAGTTTTGAGGAAATTAACAACACAGAGACTTTTAATATGGAAGATATTGAGAATACTTACGCTATCGGTGGTTGTGATTTATCAGCTACTACTGACTTAACTTGTTCTACATTACTTATCAGAAAGCCTAACGACGAGAAAGTATATGTTATACAACACTACTTTCTACCGCAAGTAAAGCTTGATAGATTAGACGAAAAGAATACACAAGAAGCGCCATACAAAATATGGCGTGATAAAGGTCTACTTACTGTATGTGAAGGAAATCGTGTTGACTATTCGCAAGTAACGGACTGGTTTGTACAAATGCAACAAGAATTTAAAATTGATCCTATATACGTTGGTTATGATAGAGCTTTAGCTGGTTATTGGGTGGACGAAATGACATCAAATGGTTTTCAAATGGAAGCCGTAGCACAAGGACCTTATACTTGGAGTCAACCAATGCGTGAAATGGGCGCTGCTTTTGCAGATAAAAAAGTTAATTATAATAACAACCCTATTTTAAAGTGGTGTTTAACTAATACTGCGGTTAAAAAAAGTGGTTTAAATAATATACAACCAGTAAAAATAAACGAACGTCGAAGAATTGACGGAGCCGTATCTTTACTTAATGCTTGGGTTTTATACGTTAAGTATTATGAAGATTTTATGTATAGTGTGGGGTGATTAAATGAAACATAGAGGCTTATTTAAAACTATATTCGGTGGAAATAAAGAACAACCGAATAATAACAATAGTGCAGCAACAAGTTTTAATATGTATAGTCTATTAAATACCTTTAATTCAACTTATCAAGTTAATACGGGTAACGCTTGGGACATGGACATTGTACGTAGTGCCGTTGACGCATATTGTAGAAACTTTGCTAAATTAAAAGCAAAACATACTCGTATTGGTAAAGCTGGTAAATCTAAAATAGAAAGATTATTAAATTATCAACCTAATTCTTTAATGGAAGCTTACAGTTTTTATTATAAAATAGCTGCTAATTTAAAATTAACTAATAATGCTTTTATTTACCCTGAATTCTCTACTTCTGGCGAGATAGTTTCGTTCTTTCCTTTAATGTCTAATCAAATAGAATTATTAGAGAAAAATGGACAATTATATTTAAAATTTGTTTTTAAAACTGGAAAGATAAAGGTTGTTGCGTATGACAATATTATTCACATGAGAGGACAGTTTTTTGACAATGATATATTCGGAAGTAAAAATCATGCGTTACGTCCTGCTCTTGATACTGCAATAGCAATAAATCAAGGTGTTTCTAATTCGGCTAAATTGATTAATAGTATTAGAGGTATATTATCAGCTAAAGTATCGTCTAAAGACGAAGATTTAGCAAAAGCAAGAGATAAATTTGTAGAAAATAACTTCAAAATGTCATCTAACGGAAGTGGTGTTATTGTTACAGATACAAAAATGGACTATACACCTATAAATGAAAAATCAACACCAATTTCTTCCGAACAACTAAGTTATACAAAAAATGCTATATATGATTATTTCGGTGTAAATGAAAATATTGTGCAAAATAAATTTACTGAGGAACAGTGGAACGCTTTTTACGAAGGTGCTATTGAACCAGTAGCTATACAAATGTCGCAATGTTTTACTAATGCTTTATTTACAGATAATGAACGTAACTTTGGCAACGAAATTACTTTTGAAGCAAACAGATTACAATATGCGTCTAACGCTACTAAAGTTAATGTTGTAAAAGAATTAGCTCCTATCGCGGTCTTAATGATAGACGACGTTAGAGAGATGTTTAATTTAGCGCCTTTACCTAATGGCGAAGGTCAAAAAGTATTACAGTCATTAAATTATATAAATTCTAATATAGCAGACTCTTATCAGTCAAAAGACAAAGACACTGCTCCACCGCCAAAAGAAGAACCAGCAAAGAACAATGAGGAGTTAGAACAAGAAGGAGGTGTTGAAAGTGGAGATAAATAATACAGAAAGTAAAAAAATTAAAATTACAAAGTTAAATAATTTTATTAGTTTTGAATTACTAAGAAAAATGAAGGAAAAAGAACCAGATACTAAATTTATTTTACCTAATGGAAAGGAGGCAATTTTAAATGACAAAAAAGAACAATCAAAGTCTAGTAAATAAAACTGGACGTGAAATTAGAGTCTTCTCTGATTTTAAATTAAAAGAACAAAGAAGCGAAGACGGAAGCGAAAGACAAGATTATGTGCATGGTGTCCCAGTAGTTTTTAACACCCCCACTTGTCTTTATGAATTTGAGGGAGTAAAGTTCTATGAACAAATAGACCGCCATGCGTTTGATAATTGTGATATGTCTGATGTTATTTTTAATTATAACCATGGTGGACGTGTTGCCGCAAGAATTAGAAATAACACATTAAAATTATCATTAAATGATGTCTGTATGGAAATGGACGCATTTCTTGGGGGTACTGAATATGGTAGAAATCTCTTAGAGGAAATTAGAGGTGGCTACATAGATAAAATGAGTTTTGCTTTTGTTGTAGCAGACGACGAATACGATCCAGCTACACATACAAGAACAATAACTCGAATTAAAAAGCTATACGATGTATCGGTGGTTGATATTCCAGCCTACGATCAAACAAGTATTTCGGCTAGGTCTTTCTTTGAGGTGGAGTACGAAAAAGAAAAAAGAGCTTTGGAGCAAGCCAGACTTAGAGAAATATGTATAGCAAAAACAAAAATCTAAATTAGTTCGATAAGGAGGAAAAGAAAATGAACGAAAAAAGATTAAACGAAATTAAAGCTAGAAAAGCAGAAATTAGAACACTTTTAGAAGATACATCAAAGGACGTTAATTTAGAAGAAATTAACAGTGAATTAGACAACTTAGATAAAGAACAAAGAACACTAGAAAAAAGAGCTGAAATTGCTCAAAAATTAGAAACTGGCGAATTAGAACCAGATAATGCAGAAAAAGCGCCTGGTCTTGATGACGATGAGGAAGAAGGAGGAAAAGAAATGAATACAGAAGAAAGAAAAACAAAAATGTCTAAAGAAGTTAGATCATTCTTAAAGTACATGATTACTGGAGGTAGAGAAACAAGAGGTGTTACTCTAACAAACGGTCAAGCGGTAGTACCAGAAGAATTAGACGACGAAATTATTACAGAAATGCGTGAAGTATCAGATGTAATTAATTTCATTAATTTAAAAAATGTTAGAGGAACTTTACGTGTTGGTAATTTATCAGCTATTGGAGCTAATAAAGATAAAGACGGCGACGCAATTACTGCCAACGGAGGAGTTACTGGAGATGTAACATTTGGTTCTTATAGAACTAGTGCAAAAATTGAATTAGGTGTTGGTTTAGATACTGAAAGTTTAGACGCATTTAAAGAAATTGTTGTTTCTGAATTAGCACTTGCTTTAGCTATAGAATTAGAGTCAGAAGTTATGACTGGAACAGGAACAAATGAAGCAGAAGGTTTATTCGTTGCAGAGTTACCAGCAGCACAAAAAGTGTCAGTTAAACTTTCTGAATTCGGACATAAAGCTTTATCAAGTATTAAAGGTAAAATTCGTAGAGCTTATGGTAAGCGTGCTAGTTATGTTGTTAATACTGAAACTTTCCACGATTTAATAGAAGGTATGGTTGGAACAGACGGACACCCTATTTATAATGAAAGTACAGAAATGTTATTAAAGAAACCAGTTATTATATCTGACGAAGCACCTAAGAATAAAATATTATTCGGTTATGGTAAAAGATATTGGTATAACTATAATATGGCTCCACAAGTTGCAAGTTCTGAACATGAAAAATTTAGTGAAGGTATGATCGTTCATAGAGCTTTAGCATTTGGAGACGGTCATGTTATGGACAGTAAAGCTTTTGCTATTCTTGAAATAACTGCTGATAGTGCGTCTAGTAATACTGAGGTAAAAGGTTAATGAGAACTTACAAATTAGTTGCAGCTATTAATTTTACTGATGTTCATACTGACGAAAAATATAAAGCTGGACAAGAATTAAATGTAAGCGAAGAAAGAGCTTTAGAGCTTTTTTCTTCTCCTAATCATTTAGTTAAATATGTATCACACGAAGACGATACAGATATAGCTAGTATTATTTCTGAAAAAGACGCACTAAAAACAGAAAATGATACTTTAAAGAAAGATCTTGAAAATTTAACTGAAGAATATGACAAGTTAAAATTACAATTAGAAAATAACAAAGATGATACTTCTGGCAAAACAGAAGATACATCAAAAAAAAATAAATAAATAAAAAATAAGGAGTGATATTATGGCAAATAATAAATCTATTAGCGACGAGCTAATGAAAAAAGCACGTGGTTTTCTTAGAATAACTATTGAAAACGACGAAGTTATAAATACTGAAATTACTACTCTTATTAAAGCTTGTAGACAAGATTTAATAAGAAACGGTATCACTTCTACAAAAGCTGAAAGTGAAGAAGATAGTCTAATAGAAACGGCTATACTTCTTTACTTAAAAGCTGAATTTGGGTTAGATAATAAAAATTATGAAAAATATCGTAATTCTTATGAGACTCTACGAACAGAATTATCACTAACGAGCGACTATGTAAACGAGGTGGTAAAAAATGTGGAGTGATGTCTTATATCTTTTAGAAGAAATTGAGAGTTTGGACGAGTTAAATCGTCCTCACTACTCTTATAAAGAAACTAAAGTATATGCTAATAAAATATCAGTTAAAAGAAGTGAATTTTACCAGGCGCAAGCTGCTGGCTTTAAACCAGAGAAAAGTTTTGAAATAAGGACCATAGAATTTGACGAAGATAAGCACACAAAAGTTAAGTACAAAGATGTTACATACAAAATACTACGTTCTTACGAGGTAAATAGTGAGATAACAGAAATTGTATTAACGGGGCTTAATAATAATCGTGAGCAACAATAAAATAGAATTTATAGACACATCAAAAGAAGTTAAAAACACTATGGTTAAGCTTTCAAAGTCCGCCCTTCGTGCTTCTGCTAAAGTAGCTGGTAAAGCTATTAAAGCTGAAACTCAAAAACGTACAGGCCGATTATCTAAACAAGTTGGTTATTGGGCTAAAATAAATCGTGATACTGGACAACCAGAGTTACAAATTGGTTACTATTCTAAAGCGCAAGCAAAAAAGAAAGGTAAACAAGTATCACACGCTAACCCTGCTTGGGCTGAGTTCGGTGTTAAATCACATACTATTAGTATTAAAAAAGCTAATACTCTAAGCGACGGTAATATTAACTATGGTAAATCAGTTAGCCACCCAGGGCTTAGAGGACAAAGTATCTTACGTAATAGTGTCTTTAATAATATAGACGCTATTAGAGAGGCACAAGCTGAATACTTAGCAGCACTTAATAAAACTATTGAAGCAGCTGGAGGAAAGATTAAAGAAAGTGAGGAGATCGAAGATGTATAATTTCTTTATTGCATTACAAAAGTTTGTTAATGAACAAAAAATAATTCCACTATATTATGAAGAAGCTTCGAAAAAAGCTAATTTTCCTTATGGTGTAATTAGTGATCCTATTAAAACTTGCCTACGTTATGGCGAATTAGTATACTTCGACATATTTATATGGACTACAGAGCCTAATACTGGTATTGAATTAGAAAAGAAGTTACAAGAACTTATCAAACTTCTTGACGGTAAAATCTTCTCGGAAGAAAGAGCCGTTATATACTTTGAAGAACAAAGACCAATATCTGATCCAGAATATACCTTAATAAAAAAACAAATAACATTTAGTATTAGATTATTTTAAAGGAGGGAAAACTAATGTTAAAAGTATTTACTGAAAATGACACTAAAAAAATTCAAATTGACGAAGGTATCGTTGTATTAAACTTAGGAAAGCCTAACGAGTTAATACTTGGACCTACTCGTGGTGGTGTTGAAATGACTATTACACCAGAAATAAGAGACATAGAGTTTGACGGTAAGCGTGGTAAAACTGCTGGTATGCAAGTTATCGACGGCGAAGACGCTACTATTAAGGTTGTGTCATTATGTTGTAGTCAAGATGTATTGTTAAAAGGTTTACCTAATGCGACACTTGATACAAACAAAGTAATTAAACAAGGAGATTTCGGTCCTATTGATAAAAGTAAATATATTGATACTATTGATGTAATTACACAAATGCTAGATAAGACTTACAAGATCCTTACATTTAATTACGGCTTACACGAAGGAGCATTTACTTATAAGGCTGCTCCTAAAGCAGAAAATGAACATAATCTTGAAATTATACCTCACTATACTATAGACGATAGTTCAAGACTATATCAAATTAAAGATAGTGAAACTTGCCCTATAACAGTTGGAGAATAAATTTAAAATATTATTCTCCTTTTTGTTTTCTATTTGAGCGATAACAAAAGGGAGAATAAAAAAAGAAAGGAAAAAAAGAAATGAAAACAAAATATTTACTATTATTAAGTGAAATTATAGATAAAATGGACATTAAAGAAGAATTGCAAAATTTAGATTTTAATACTGGAGACGAAAAAGAAGATCGAGAAAAATTAGGAGCTGCTCTTATAACTTTGATTATTACTAGAATTTATAAATGTGAAAAAGAAGTTTATACTTTTGTAGCTAATTATAGAGGTTATTACCCTTCTAAACCAGTATTTACTGATGAAGATACAGAAGATATTAAAACAGAAAAAAATAAAAAATATGAAGAAGATTTAAAACTTGCTTTAGAAAAAGCAGAAAATGAAGATATAATCGCATTATTTAAGGAAATAAGTAAATTACCAGGTGTTGCGAGTTTTTTATCTATAGCGTAAGTATCGGCACTGCGGAGGTCTTACGAATATTATATAAGCATTATGGCGGTATTGACTGGTTTGAGGACAAGCCGTCTTTTTTATTGGGCGAGTGTTTAGATAATGGTATCAAAAAAGAAACTGAATTACCTAAACTAATTAACGAAATTGTTAAGAAATTATCGCACGAAAAATCTTTTGTTCCACAACTAGAGCAAAAGCCAAAAAAGAAAATGCGAAGCGCAGAAGACATTATGAAAGATTACGGTTTGGGAGGTGTTAAACTTGGCTAATATATTTAGTTTATATGGATCTATTTTTATAGATAATGAGAAAGCTAATAAAGCTATAGACGGCACTACTAAAAAAGGAGAAAACTTCGCCTCTAAATTAGGCGGAGTTTTTTCTAAAGTTGGTAAAGGTGCTCTTGCTTTAGGTGGTACTTTGACTACCGCTGCTACTGCTATCGGTGGTTTAGCTATAAATACATCAAAAGATGTAGATCAAGCTATGAACTCATTTATTGTACAAACTGGTATTGCAAAAAATGAGTCTGGCGAGTGGCAGAAAGCGTTAGAAGATATATACAAAAACAATTATGGAGAGAGCTTCGAAGACATAGCCAACTCAATGGCTTTAGCTTCTCAAGAATTATACGAGTTTGATCCTTCGCAAATAAAAGCGGTTACAGAAAATGCTCTCGCGTTACGAGACGCTTTTGGTGTTGAAGTAAATGAGTCTATAAGAGCTACAAAAGCTTTAATGACACAATTTGGAATATCAGCAGACGAAGCGTATAACTTAATGGCCCAGGGTGCACAAGCTGGTCTTGATTTCTCTGGAGAATTAGTCGACAATATTAACGAATATTCTGTACAGTTTGGCAAATTAGGTTTATCTGCAGAAGATATGTTTAATATATTTCAAAGTGGTGCAGACGCTGGAGCTTGGAACTTAGACAAAATCGGCGACGCCGTTAAAGAGTTCTCCATAAGAGCAATAGACGGCTCTAAAACAACTGTAGAAGGTTTTACGAAACTTGGCTTAAATGCTGATACAATGGCTAAAAAGTTTGCTGCTGGCGGAGATACTGCTAAAGAGGCTTTTTATCAAACTATAGACGCGATTAAAGCAATGGACGATCCAGTACAACAGTCTATCGTTGGTGTTGATTTATTTGGTACTATGTGGGAAGATTTAGGACCAGAAGTTGTAACTCAATTAGGATCAATTAGAGAAATGTACGATGGTACAGTAGACTCTATGAACCAGATTAAAGAAGTAAAATACGACGATATAGGAAGTATGTTTGAAGGGTTAAAACGTAATGTACAAATGCTACTACTTCCTTTAGGTAATGCTTTAATGCCTTTAATTGTATCTATTATGAATTTAATTATGAATAATATGCCTTTAATAGAAGGCTTGATAAATCAGTTAACGCCAGTTATTACTCAACTATTTAATGCAATTATTCCGTCGGTACAGACTATTATAGAGACTGCTTTACCAATGCTCGCAACGCTGATAGAGACAATTTTACCTATATTTATTAGTTTATTAAGCACTTTACTACCTCCTATTATGCAAATAGTGGAGGCTTTACTTCCAGTCTTTGTAGAACTTATAAATATGTTATTACCACCTATATTACAAATAGTTCAAATGATCCTACCTTTATTACTTAACTTAATTCAACCACTATTGCCTTTACTATCTCCTATACTTCAATTATTACAACCTTTTATTGATTTATTGATGTTAATATTACAACCTTTAACAGAATTACTTAACTTAATACTTCCACCTTTAGTAAGTATATTAAATGTTATTATACAAAGTATTATTCCAATGTTATCAGCACAGTTTACTTATGTAGCTAATATTATTGGTAGTGTCTTTGGTACTGCTATTAGTTATATAACATCACAAATACAAGTTGCTAAAAATATATTTATGAATATTATAGACTTTATTAAAAATGTATTTACTGGTAATTGGAAAGCTGCTTGGCAAAATGTTAAAAATATATTTAGTAATATAATTAGTGGTATTGGTAATATCTTTAAATTACCTATTAACTTCATAATTGACGGTATGAACGCATTTATTAAAGGTCTTAATAAATTAAAAATTCCAGACTGGGTGCCTGGTGTTGGTGGTAAAGGTCTTAATATACCTTTAATTAAAAAGCTTCGTGTAGGTATGGAATATGTGCCTTATGACGATATGCCAGCACTACTACATAAAGGAGAACAAGTCTTAACTGCTGACGAAGCTAAAGATTATAGAGAAAATAAGAACTCTATCGTTAATAATAATGAAACAAATAACTTTAACTTAACTATAAACTCAACAGAGCCACTATCTCCAGCAGAAACTGCTAGACAAACTCGTAAAGCTTTACAAGAATATAATCTAAGACATGGAAGGGCGTGATTAAATGGAAAGAACTTTAATATATAAAAATCATAAAGGAGATATGATTACTTTTACATATAAACCGCCTTTTCTTCTTAGTATTTGCGACGGCTTTCACGAAACAGTTGGTACAGTTAATAGTGTAAGTTCTGCGTATGGCGTTGGTACTACTTGGAACGGTACAAGTATAGGTCAAAGAGATTTAACTATCAAAGGTACTATAACAGATAATATACAAGAAAATAGATTATTATTATATGATATGTTCCCTCTTAATAGTGAAGGTACTCTTTACTATTATGAAGGAGATATTGAAAGAAAAATAACTTGTCTTGTTGAAAAAGTATCTATTCCAGAAAAGAAAGGTTTTACAAGAGACTTTTCTATATCTTTAGTATGTCCTAACCCTAGATTTTCCGCTTTGGCTGCTACTATCTTATCTATGGCCACATGGGCACCAGCTTTTAATTTTCCACTTATTATACCAGAAAATGAAGGTATTCAATTTGGTATTAAAAATACTACATCTATGGGAACAACAGAAAATACCACTGAAATTGATTACGGTATGACTATTAAATTTAAAGCTAATGATACTGTTAAAAACCCATATCTATTTAATGTTACTACACGCGATATCATACAGATAGAAAAAACTATGTCTGCTGGCGATCAAATAATAATCACTACTCACATAGATAATAAGAACGTTATTTATAAAAACGCCGTTACTGGCGAAGAAGAAAACATAAACTATCTAATAATGTATGGTAGTAAGTATTTACAAGTACCTAGCGGAACTAATACATTTAGAAGTGGTGCAGACTCTGGAGAGGACAATTTAGAGACTACAATAGAGTTTTTACCAGAATATGAGGCGGTGTAATTATGGAAGCTATATCATTAAATGTATATGATCGTGATTTAAAGCCGCTTGGTGTTATTGACAGTTATAGTTCCCTACGCTGGCGTCGTAAATATTTTGAAGCTGGCGAGTTCGAACTTAGTTTAAACCTTACTAAAAACAATTTTAAACTTTTAAATTATGATAATATCATAGTTAGAAGTGATTTAACAGAAAATGACGAGTTCGGAATTATAGAGTCTTGGAAGTTTAAGGACGACGGAGACAAAGTTACTATAACTGTATATGGTAGTTTTGGTTTATCGTTATTAAAAAGAAGAATAATAAAGACACGTATAAATTATAGTGGTAACTATATTGGTGCATTTAGAAAGCTCTTAACTACAATGAGAGCTTTTTCTTTATTAGAAATTACAGACAGTGATATTACTAGCGATAAAGTAGATTTTCAATGTACATATAAAAATGTATATGATTACCATGAAAAACTATCAAGAGCTTCAAATATTGGAGCTAAAATTGTCTTAGATTTAAAAAATAGAAAGTATAAATATGTTAATTATGTCGGTAAAGATCGTACAGAAGAACAGAAAGTCAACACTAGATATGAATTTAGCGAAGATAAATCAAACTTAGACGCAGCAGAATATACATATAGTCGTAAAAATATGATTACTGATGTTTTAGTTGGTGGAGCTGGCGAAGACTCAGCTAGAATATTAAGGACTGTAACAAAGGTTACAACAGACACACACGACTTTGATATTAGAGAGGCTTTTGTAGATGCAAAAAGTCAAAGTAATAAAGATTTATCTACTACTGAATATAACGCTATATTAGATAATTTAGGACAAGAAAAAATAACAGATCCTACTGAGAACTTCGAGGCTACTGTACACGCTACGCATTATAGAAAATACTGGGACTTAGGAGATATTGTTAATATCAAAAAAGAAACCTGGGAAATAGCACAAAAACAAAGAATTACAGAAGTTGAAGAAGTTATCGAAAAAGGAAAACACGACGTAACACCAGTTTATGGTACACCTATTGCAGAAACGTTCGAAAATGAAGATTAAAAGAAAGGAAGGACATTATGGAAAAGTTTAGTTTTTTTAACAGTATAAATGGCGACAGAGCTTCTTACGCAGAAGATTTCGCTCGACATTTAAAAAAATACTTTACAAATGGTATTTTCAACAATGAGTTAAAAGTCATAGCAAATAATGATATGACTATCACAATACAAGAAGGAGACGCCAATATTGAAGGCTACCGTTATACTAATACTGGGGATCTAATTAAAACAATAGAAATGGCCGACGGAACATTAAAAAGAATTGATAATGTTGTTGTTCGATTAGATTTAACTAATAGGTTAATATCAGCTCAAATAATCAAAGGGACTTTCTCTGATAACCCTTCGGCTCCAGCTTTAGTTAGATCCTCAACTATTTATGATATTAAATTAGCTGAGATATATGTAGGTGCTAGTGTAACATCTATAACACAATCTAATATTACAGACACAAGATTTGAGGAGTCTGTATGTGGCGTGGTTGCTTCTACTGTAGAAACATTAAACACAGAAGAAATATACGATCAATTATATACTAAATATAATGAGTATATAGCAGCAACAGAAGCTTCTTTTACAACTTGGTTTAATCAAATAAAAAATCAACTAGACTCTGACGCTGCAGGACATCTAACTAACCAGATAATGGAGATAGTTGGTAATAGCTTAAAAAGCGAGGTTAAAACACTTACACCAGGTAATTGGTTGTTAAATAGTTCCACAAATAGGTATGAATATGATATAATTAAAGCTGGTATCACGACCGATACCTTAGTTACTGGACATTTAGACTTAGATAATCAAATAAAGCTAAATGACGCTTATATTAGTTCATATAATGGTGGTTATAAGATTATAACAAGTGTTAAACCTATTGAAGATATTTCTATAACTATAACTTATGAATTATCTAATTATGATTTAGAGGAGGCGTCTTAATATGATAGGTATGATAAATGTCGGTAATAAAAAATCAGTAAATATTAGTAAAGTATATGGTGTAAGAAGAAATATAAAATCGTCTTCTTCTGTTTGGGAAAGAATTAAGGACTCTGTAGGTTTAGTAGCTAATGCTCAAGTAGGAACTACTGCGGTCGTTAATAACTTCGACAGTATTTACCCATGGAGTGATATAATTACTTGTAATTATAATAATACTTCAAAAAAGATAGTTGCTTACTATGGAGACGCTAATTTCTCCTTTACTGGTAGTAATGGACAAGTATTAACTATTATTCCAGAATTTTATTATAAAAGATATGTCTCTGACGGCTACGAATATGTCTTAATATCAAAGGACAATTTAGACGGCTTTGTTAAGAGTGATAAATTTATGATAGGACGTTATACAATGTCTGGATCAAGTTCTGGAGTATTTAGTAGAAGTGGTTACTCTCCACTTGTAAATACTACGATAGCTAATTTTAGGCAATATGCTAAAAACTTAGGCTCTGGTTGGCAACAATTAGACTGGCACTACTTTATATTACAAATGTTATATTTAGTAGAATATGCAGACTATAACGCACAGTCAAAATTAGGAGCTGGTTTTACTAATGCTAATAACACAGGAGCTATTAAAAGTGGTGGCTGCGATAAACTAGGTATGAAGTCTGGTAGTGCAGCTGGAAACGATACAAGTTCTGTAATTTATCGTGGTGTTGAAGATATATTCGGTAACGTATGGCAATTTGTCGACGGTATCAATATAAATAATTATCAAGCTTATATAAATTACAACCCTAATACTTACGCTTCTGATGTATTTACTGGAGATTATCAAAAACTAGGTTATGTAAATATCTCTACAAATGGTAGTTATGTTACAGGCTTAGGTTATGATCCAAAACACCCTCTTGTAGCGTTAGCTACTGATGTTGGAGGAAGTAGTAGCACATACACTACAGATTATTACTGGTGTGCTAATGAGAAACGTATCGCTCTTGTCGGCGGTGCTTGGCCTGATATTTCTCGTTGTGGTTTGTGGTGTTGGCATTGTGACAGCGACTCGGCTTATTCGGGCATCATCAGCGGAGCTCGACTTCTTAAAACTAGTTAGCGGGGGTTTGGGGGCGGCCAGCCTCCCATAAAATAAATTAAATTATATACCGACTTTAAGTCGGCGACGCACCATTTAAAAAATGGGACTTGATGTGTAAGCTTCGATTTTTTCTTGTTAGTCGCTCGTGTCGGCGGTCGCTGGTATGAGTCTTCTCAGTGTGGTTGGTTTGACTTTGCTTTTTTGAGTCTATCTTCTGACGCTGGGGACCAGATCGGAGCTCGACTACTTAATTTGATAAGGGATCTGGTGTGTAAGCTTCGGCCTTTACTTTTCTCGCTTGCTCTTGTCGGCGGTAGTTGGAGTGATCACTCTTTTTGTGGTATCTCTGACTGGCGTTGTCTTGGAGACTTTGGGTTTTACAGTTCTTCGGTCGGAGCTCGACCACTTGTATTATTGTGGGACTTGGTGTGTACGTTTCGATGTTTCCCTTTTAGTCGCTCGTGTCGGCGGTGGTTACGCCAATGCAGCTAGTGCTGGTTTGTGGTGTTGGCATTGCAACGACGACTCTAGTATTGTGTGGGACGACATCGGAGCTCGACTACTTATTTAATAAAGGGATCTGATGTGTAGGCTGCTTCGTCTTTACCCTTCGAGTCTTGTCGGCGGTGCTTGGAAGAATACCACTTCTGCTGGTTTGTGGTGTTGGCCTTGTGACGTTGACTCTAGTATTGCGTGGGACGACTTCGGAGCTCGACCACTTGTATTATTGTGGGACTTGATGTGTGTGTTTCGACTATTGTGTTTGTTAGTTCGCTCTTGTCGGCGGTAAATGGAACGACTCACTTTATTGTGGTTTGTGGTATTGGAATTTCAACAATGACTCTAGCCTTACTAACATCACAGTCGGAGCTCGACTACTTAATTTAATAAAGGGATCTGTTGTGTATGCTCCTTGCCCTTGACTACTTCTCTTGTCGGCGGTCGCTGGCTCAATGGTAGTTATTGTGGTTTGTGGTGTTGGACATTTAATAATGCTTCGGCTGATTATGGCGACACTATCGGAGCTCGACCACTTGTATAATTGGGACTTGGTGTGTGCGTTTCGGTTGTTTTACCCTTCGAGTCTTGTCGGCGGTGCTTGGCCTGATATTTCTCGTTGTGGTTTGTGGTGTTGGAATTGTAACAACGACTCAGCTAATTCGAACATCAACAACGGAGCTCGACCACTTATATTATGTGGGACTTGATGTGTGTAGTTCTGTTGTTCATACCTTCGGCTCTTGTCGGCGGTATGTTTTGGGACTTTTCTCGTTGTGGTTTGTGGTATTGGAACTGTAGCAATGACTCAGCCGTTACGAGTACCAACAACGGAGCTCGACTACTTACATTAAAGATCCTTACACATCATTTTCCTTAGCGCTTGCTAAAAATTAGTCGTTCTAGGCTGCTCTAGTAGGTTTATCTCTTGAAATATAGAATTTCTCGAAAAAGCGGTAGGCAAATATAAGAATTATAAGGACTAGATTTAATTATGAAAAGAAAAGGTAACATTTATGAAAAAATCACAGATTTAAACAATATTGAAACTGCAATTTACAGAGCTAGTAAAGGTAAAGGCAACCGTAAAAGTGTTGAAAAAATACTCGACTCTCCTACATATTATGCTATGCAAGTACAACAAGCTTTAATAAATAAAACTTATGTACCTAATAAATATGTAGAAATGAAAATAAGAGACGGTGCTAATAAGAAAGAAAGAATTATTTATAAGCCTCGCTTTTACCCAGACCAGGTAATACACTGGGCTTTAATGCTTCAATTAGAGCCAATTATTATGAAAGGTATGTATGAGTTCTGTTGTGCTTCTATAAAAGGTAGAGGTATTATGCGTGGTATGAGACATATTAAAAAAATATTAATACAAGATAGAAAACATACTAAATATTGCTTAAAACTTGATGTTAAGAAGTTTTACCCGAGTATTGACAAACAAATATTGAAAAATAAATTTCGTAGAGTTCTAAAAGATAAAGACACACTAAATCTTATAGACTTAATTATTGATAGTAGCGAGTCTGGTATTCCTATTGGTAATTTTACTAGTCAATGGTTTGCGAATTTTTATTTACAAGATTTGGATCATTTTATAAAAGAACAATTAAAAGTAAAATACTATGTACGTTATATGGACGATATGGTATTATTTTCAAACAACAAAAAAGAATTAAGAAAAATCAAAATAGAAATAGACAATTTCTTGAGTAAAGAAAAGCTAACAATTAAAGAAAACTGGCAGCTTTTCAAGACTGAGTCTAGACCTCTTGATTTCTTAGGTTATCGTTTTTATAGAGGTTATACTACTTTAAGAAGAAGTAACTTTTTAAGAATTAAGAGGCGTGCTAAAAAAATGGCTAAGAAAGATCATATAACCTATCACGACGCAGCAGCCATGCTTAGTTATAGCGGGTGGCTTAAACACTGCGACTCGTATAATTATCAACAAAAGTATATCAAACCGTACGTTAATTATAAATTGTGTAAGGAGGTTATAAGAAATGAAAGTAAAAAAAGTAGAAAGCACAATAAGACCTAGTAACTTTAGAATTGGAGACATTAAGGACAACCTAACAGAGGTTGTTTTTTTTGACGACATAGAAGAAGTTAAAAGAACTACTACAGACGGTACAGAAGAAACAATATATACTTATTATGAGTATGCTATAAAAATAATCAGTAGAGACGATTTGGAAGATTACATAAACGACGACTTAGATACTTGGAAGGAATTAGCTAAACAAAACTTTATCGCTTCTAAGGCTGCTGAAATTAGAGCTATCAGAGATAAACTGTTATCAGAAAGTGATAAACACGTACTCATTGATAGATTAGGTATAACTATACCAGATAACATTACGGCCACATCTTTATTAAGTGTTATCAAAGAATTATTTTCTTCTTTAGGAGATGTCTTAAACGGTCAATGGGCCACTTATCGTCAAGAATTAAGAGACATCACAAAACAAAAGAACTTTCCTTTCGAAGTAGAATTTCCTACTATTCCAGTGGAAGATGACGGATCTAAATAATGGAAAGCTCAACTATGATTTCTATAGGTTTAGTATTTACTATAATTGGTGGCTTAATTGGTTACGCCACATTTTATATGAATAGTAAGAAAAACACTAAACAAGAGACTAAAGAGGAAGTGGCTACATCTACTAGACTAGATACAAAATTAGATATGATTAGTAAGAATATTGACGAGATAAGACTCGATAATAAAGAGTTTACAAAGTCAATGCAACAGATCGGAGAAAGACTTTCGGCTGTTGAGTCTTCTACTAAATCAGCACATCATAGAATAGATAACTTAGAAGAAATTATAAGAAAGTGAGGTGTGAAAAATGGAACTTGAAACAATAGTTGTATTGGTTACTATGGTAGTAACCTTTTTATGTGGCTTAATTGCTAAAAAAGTAAGTTGGTTTAATAATCATTTAATACCTATACAAAATATCTTAATCGGCGTTATTGTAGCAATTATAGAGTTCATAATAACTAAAGATTTTAGCGTTGCTATAGCATTAAGTGGTTTAATCGCTGGCGGTGCTTACGACATAGGAAATAACTTAAAAAAAATAACTAATAATTAAGGAGGTCTAATTATGGAAGATGTTAAACAAAATAAGATCATTGAAGATCGTATTTCTGATACTGAATATGTAGAAGAATTACCAGAAGACTACAAAGAAGTAGCACCAGGTACAGAAGGTACCAATGTCTTAGAAGAAAATAATATTGAATAGGAGGTCTATCTATGGCAAAATGGGGAATTGATATTAGTAGCTGGCAAAAAGGTATAAACTTATCAGCTGCTAAAAATGAAGGAGTACAGTTCGCTATATTGAGAGCTGGTTTCTCTACTACTAAGGACAAACAATTTGAAACATTTTATTCACAATGTAAATCGTTAGGAATACCAGTCGGAGCGTATTTATATTCATACGCTACTACTGTAGCACAAGCGCAAGCAGAGGCTAGAGCATTATTAAGCTTTTTAAAAGGTAAACAGTTCGAATACCCTATCTGTTTAGATATGGAAGATAAGTGTCAAAAAAGATTATCTAAAGACACTAACGACGCTATGATTAGAGCTTTTGGAGAAATTATCGAAAGCGCTGGTTATTGGTTTTCTGTTTATACAAACGTAGACTTTTATAATAACTATTGTCATGGTAAAACTTTAAATGCTAAATATGACTGGTGGATGGCTCGTTGGTCTTCTGTAGCTTATACTGGCTATAATTGTGGTATGACACAATTCGGAGGAGAAACTAACTATATTAGAAGTCATACTGTAGCTGGTAGAACAGTAGATCAAAACTACGCTTACTATGATTACCCAGCTTTAATGAAACAACACGGTTTAAATGGTTATAGTAAGACTGGTGGTAATACATCAACACCTAGTACACCAACTAATACAAAGTCAGTAGAAACTTTAGCTCATGAAGTTATTAACGGATCATGGGGAAATGGAGAAGATCGTAAAAATAGATTAACTTCTGCTGGTTACGACTATTCGGCCGTACAAAATAGAGTCAATGAAATACTTGGATCTAAAAGTCAGTCTAGCGCTGAATATTACACAGTAAAACGTGGCGACTGTTTATGGAATATCGCAGCTAAATACTATGGTAATGGTAATATGTATACTACTATTAAAAAGTTAAATGGTCTAACATCAGATACGATTTACGCAGGGCAAAAATTAAGAGTTAAATAAAAAAAGAAGGTTTCCGACTAAAATGTCGGCGACCTCTCTTTTTTTTTGCTCTTTTTTCCTCTTATTTTATTTGTGGCTTTTATTTATGATAAAGTTATTGTGTCAATTCTTCACATCCAATATCTGAAAGTAAACTTCTTCCTTTTTCATCTGGCATTGTAAATCTTTGGCAAAGATATCTTAAACATGCACCTAATTCACCATGAGGTCCACCTAGTTGGTCATTTAATAATTTGGCCATTTTAAGGTCTTTTTTCTTTATGTTAATTGGGTATTCTAACATTTTTTCATATCTAAACATTATAGTTACCTCCTGTATTCATCCATGGCCATGGATTTTTACTCCACATATAAGAATTATAGTTAACATTATCTTTTAAACATAATGGACCATAGTTTTTAGCATATAATTCTTTATTTTTATTTAATTCAGTTATAGTACTTTTTAATTCATTAAATATTTCAGTGTTATCTTTGTTTAAATCTAAATATAAATTTAAGTCTATCATTTTAAAAGTTAATTCTTGTATTTTTAGTAATAACTCATCTTTTTCACCTTTAACTACTACTTTATAAATGTAATTTTTGTATGGAATATATTCTTTTTTAAATATTGTACCTTTATTTAATCCTTCTTTAGCAGTGTAAAGTGAATCGCTTTTTCTAAAATTATTAACATTAACATTTATTGTATCAACTTTAAAATCATTATTAAACTTTTTAATTTTGTTATCAACATCATAGTTGAAATCATTAATATTTTGTAAATAATTGTTAGTTAAATCAACATTTTTTTCTTCAACAATACTATAATTTAAATTATTTTCTCTTTCATCATAATACATGATATTTCCCCCTTCAATAATTAATTTATGATTAACTTTAATATAAGTAAGGGCTTTTGTCATAAGTGAAAAAATTGTAAAATTTTACAAATATGTATTGAATTTAAATATGCATATGATAAAATGAAATAGGTGAGAGGAAAATGAATTATAAAATTGTTTCTAATTCTGATGTTGATACTATTCTTTTAGCGCAGAATATTGAAAGTGAAAAGTTCCCAAATATGGTTATTTGTTTAGAAGGAGACTTAGGTAGCGGAAAGACTTTGTTTACTAAGGCTTTTGCTAAATCTATGGGTATAAGTGAAAATATAACTTCTCCTACATTTAATATTATTAAAGAGTATTCTGGAGAAGATGGATATAATTTGTATCATATGGATGTTTATAGATTAAGTGAGACAAAAGAAGATATAGGTATTACTGAGTATTTTAAAAAGAAAGGTGTATGTATTATTGAGTGGTCTGATTTAATTACTGATATTTTACCTAAAAAGAGACTTGATATTAGAATTAAGATAGTTGATGAGAATAAAAGAGTTTTTTATATTACACCTCATGGGGAAGAGTATGAAGATTTATGTGAGAGAGTTTTGTAAACTCTTTTATTTTTTTATTAAATGTGATAAAATATAGACCGAAAGAAGTTGATTTTATGTATACATTATTTCTTGATACACATGATGAATTAATAACTGTTGCTTTGTATAGTGAAAAGAATATTATTGTTAAAGATAGAGAGAGTTATCATAGTCATGCTGTTTATTTTGTTCCTATGATTAGAGATATTTTAAGAGAAAATGATTTAACTGTTAAAAATATTAAAGATATAGTTTGTGTTAATGGTCCTGGTAGTTTTACTGGACTTAGAATAGGACTTTCTGTTGCTAAAACTCTTGCTTATTCTTTAAATATTCCTATTTATTTAATATCTAGTTTAGAATCTTATTTAGTAAGTAGTAATTTAAATGGTAAAAAGATGTGTGTTATTGAAGATACTAAAGGGTACTATATAAGTGGCGATGGAATAGAAGAACAATATGTTACTGATATAAGTAAGTATAATGATTATGTTATAGTGGATAAGAGTCTTGATATTGAGAAGGTTGTTAAATGTGCATTAAGTAAAACTAGTGTTAATCCTCATTTAGTTAGGGCTAACTATGTTAAAGAAATAGAGGTTTTGAAGTGATAAAAGATAATCTAGTAGATAATTATAAACATAGGGTTTCTTACTATGAAAATCTAGAAGAAGTTAGTTATATTATTATAGAAGAAACTTTTGATGTTGTTAATATAGTAGATGTTTTTACTAAGGAAGAATATAGAAGAAAAGGGTATTCTTATAAACTGTTTAGTTATTTGATTAATAAGTATAAAGATGTTAAATTTATGCTTGAAGTAAGAAGTAGGAATGTTTCTGCGATTAAGTTGTATTTAAAACTTGGGTTTGTAGTTATTTATGTAAGAAAGAAATATTATAATGATGATGATGCACTTATTATGGAAAAGAGGAATTTTATGAAAGATATTTATATTTTAGCAATTGAGAGTTCATGTGATGAGACGAGTGCTAGTATTGTTAAAAATGGAAAAGAAGATATTGCAACTACAATTAATACACAGATAGATATACATAAACTTTATGGTGGAGTAGTACCAGAAGTTGCTAGTAGGTTACATTTAGAAAATATTACATTAGTAATTGATGAAACTTTAAAGAAAGCTAATATGACTGTGGATATGATGGATGCAATAGCTGTTACTTATGCTCCGGGACTGTTGGGAAGTTTATTAGTAGGACTTGAGGCTGCTAAAACGCTTAGTTTAGTTTATAATAAACCTTTTATTAAAGTTAATCATATGATGGGACATATTTTAGCAAATAATATTAATCAAGATTTAGAGTATCCTCTTGTTAGTTTGGTTATAAGTGGAGGACATACTGATTTACTTTATATGGAAAATGAAAGTAGTTTTAAATATATAGGTAGGACATTAGATGATGCTGTTGGAGAGTGTTTTGATAAAGTTGCAAGGATACTTGATATGCCTTATCCTGGTGGTCCTAATATTGAGAAACTTGCTAGTAATGGAAAGAATACTTATCATATGCCTGATATATTAAATGATGATACACTTAATTTTAGTTTTAGTGGTATTAAAAGTCATGTTAATAATTTAGTACATAATGCTAAACAAAGAGGGGAAAATATTGTTAAAGAAGATGTTGCTAGAAGTTTTCAAGATGCTGTTATTAAGTGTTTAGTTAGTAAAAGTGAAAATGCTATTTTAAAATATAATGTTAAGAATTTTAGTATATGTGGAGGAGTAGCAAGTAATACTGCTATTAGGGAGAGTCTTGTTAATATGTGTAATAGAAATGGAATTAAAATGTATATTCCTGAAAAGAAATATTGTACAGATAATGCTACAATGATTGGCGCTGCTGGTTATGTTCTTTATAAGAATAATATGTTTAGTGATTTAAATGTTAATGCAAATAGTCATGAAGAATTAGATATAGTTAGTGAATAAAAGAAGAAACAAATGTCTCTTCTTTTTAAATATTGTTTGACAATCCTAATTTTTTTATTATTTGTTTTCTTAGAAAGTCGAAAGGGATTACAGTGAATGCTAGTAATAGAGTTATATCTAATTCTAATAAAGTTAATCCTGTTGTTCTAAATATACTTCCTCCAAAGTAAATCATTATTAATTGAACTACAAGTATGAATGTTACAATGAATAGAAATACTTTATTTTTTCTTAAGTTTGCAAATATGTTTAATCTATTACTTCTTGCATTAAATGCATTAAAGATAGTCATGAATATAAATAGTCCAAAGAATGCACTCATTACATATTTATCATTTTCTCCAACTCTATATAGGCTATGAATGAATTTGTTTTTTAAAAATACCATACAAAGTATGCTCATATATGAACCGGTTATAAGTATTTCGTTTATCATATATTTATTCATTATTTTTTCATCCTTCTTTTTGGGTGGCTCTAACATGTAACTATCTAGTGGTGGTTCGTAACTATATGCTACTCCTGCAAGAGTATCCATTACCATGTTAATCCAAAGCATTTGTATAACTGTTACTGGTGCAATTATTCCGAAAAATGGTCCAATTACACTTAAACTTACTGCTGTTAAATTAACTGTTAGTTGGAAAATTATGAATTTTCTTATACTTTTAAATATTGTTCTACCAAAAAGAATTGTTTTTACTATACTTATAAAATTATTATCTAATATGATTATGTCACTGGTTTCTTTTGAAACTTCTGTACCACTTCCCATTGCAAAACCAACATCTGCTCGTTTTAAGGCTGGAGCATCATTTATTCCGTCTCCAGTCATTCCAGTAACTAAACCTAATTCTTGACTAAGTATTACTAGTCTCTTTTTGTCTTCAGGCAGACTTCTTGCAACGACTTTTAATTTTGGTATTATTTTTTTGACCTCGATATCATTCATTTTATTTAATTCTTCACTAGTTAAAACTATATCATCTTCTTTAGTTAAAAGTCCTATTTCTTTTGCTATACTTATTGCAGTTAATTTATTGTCTCCTGTAATCATTACTGTTTGTATTCCTGACTCTGTTACTTTTTTTATTCCTTCAATTGTGGTTGGTCTTATTTCATCTTTTATTAATATAAAACCTAAAAACACCCCATTTGTTAAATTATTAGAGGTAGAACACGCTAGTACTCTGTAACCTTTTTCTGTATAAGAGTTACCTAAGTTAATTAGTTCTTGTTTGTTTTTAATAATTGATTTTGTTCCATCACTTTTATAAAAATAAGAACATTTATCTATAATTAATTCATATGCTCCTTTGTAAAACTCAGTTTTTGTTTCATAGTTAAGAGTAACTTTACTATATTTTTTTTTGCTATTAAATTCTTCTTTGTTTAAAACTTTATATTTATTTTCTTTAATGGGACCAGTAAATTTAGTAATGGCACGGTCTGTTATGTTTCCACCTATTATTTCATTATTTATATAAGTGCTGTTTGTGTTATATTGTAAGCTTAAAAGAGTTATTTCTTTTAATTTTGTTTTTTTTATTTCTTCAATGTTTTTATATATAATGTTATCAAATGTTACAAATCCTACCATTTCTAATTCACCTTTTGTAAGAGTTCCTGTTTTGTCTGTAAATAGTATATTTAGACTTCCACTACTTTCAATTCCAACTAATTTTCTTACAAGAACATTTTCTTTTAGTAGTCTTTTCATATTACTAGATAATACCAAAGTTATCATCATTGGTAATCCTTCTGGAACTGCAACTACTATTATGGTAATACCAAGAGTTAGACTATATAATAAGTGAGGAACTAATGCGTTAAAAGACATTAGCATTGTTTTTATTCTATTTATATCAAAATTATTTTTAACTACTATTACATTAAATAGGTAAGACAGTATTACTAGGAATGCACAGATGTAACCTATTTTACTTATGAATGAGGCAAGTACTCGAAGACGATTTTTAAGTGGACTTGTTGGAGTCTTTTCTTGTATGTCTTTTGCTATTTTACCATAGTATGTGTTATTACCTACTTTTTTTACTAGTAAAACACCTGTTCCGTTTGTTATAACACTTCCTCTATAAAGTGGACTCATAAAAGTTTTATTTTGTTCTTTAGTTTCTCCTGACAACATGCTTTCATCAACTGATATGTTTCCGGTATAAAGTATACCATCTGCTGGAATTTTATCTCCACTTTCTAAATATATGTAATCATTAACTACAATTTCTTCTATTTTTATATTTGTTATTAAATTATTTCTATAAGCTTTTACTAATATATTATTAGTAGTGTTACTAAGTTTTTGAAAAGCTTTTTCACTACCATATTCACTTAAACTACTTATTACTGTTGCTAAAATTATAGCAACAATTATTCCTATTGTTTCATATATATCACTATCATTAATGAAAAATAGTATTTTTATTCCTAAAGCGATTAATAATATTTTTATAATTGGGTCATTTAATGATTCGATAATTAAGCTTAGTATAGTAGTTTTCTTTTTTTCTGTTATTTTGTTACTTCCATAGAGTTTTCTATTATTTAAAACTTCTTCTGTAGTAAGACCTTTAATATCAAACATATATGTCACCAGTTAAGTATATTTTCTATAAAATAAAAAAAGACCTATAAGTAGGCTTTTAATTTGTTTATTTCAGTTTCTCCAAAAGTTAATATGTCTTTAGCAAGTTTTAATATATCTTTGTCAACTTCTTTTTTGTAATTTTTTATTCTCGCTTCTATGTCTATGTTTCCCATATTAAATCCACGTATTAATATGTTTGCAATTTTAGAGTCAGAGTTATCTTTATTAACTTCCATTTTCATTGCAACTGTACTAGTTAAATTTTTTAAAAATTCTGTGTGTTCAATTTTAATTTTGTTCTTTTTCATAAGACGTTTACATTCTTTATAGTATGCTGTGTACTCTTTTAATTCATTTTCTAGAATATTTTTAGTTTTGTTATTTTTGTCTTTAATTAGAGTAAGTAATTTTTGAGTACTAGTTAAACCCATCTTTGTATTGTCATGTATAAGTACTAATAATTCTTTGTTTTCATTCATAATATCACCATTTATAATATTTTCTTTTTCTTTTAAAATATACTATAGACTTTTTAAATTCTATATAATATAATTGAATTGTGATGTAGTATGAAAAATAATGTTTATAAATTAGTGCTTGTTTTATTTAGTTTATTAACTATTTTTGAATTTATAGTTTATTTAATAAGTTCTAGTAGTTTTATTGGACTACTATATTTATTAATTAACTTTGTTATTTTGTTTATGTTATTTTTAGTTTCTACTTCTGTTAAAAAGACTAATGTTAGAAAACGTATTTTGTTTAATATAATTATTGTAGCTTTCGGATTTATGGCTAGTTTTTATGTGAGTAGTAAAACTATAGTATTTGGTTATACTGAAATTAGTGAGAACTATTTTAGCAAAATTTTAATTAGTTCAAAGATTTTAAAGAGTATTATATATAGTTTTATATTATTCATTAGTTATTTAGAGTTTGATAGAATAAGAAATAAGTGAAATTTTATTAAAAAACTTGTTTTTTTTTGGAAGATATTATACAATTATTATGAGGAGTGAGGATATGAAAAAATTTAAGAAATTTTTAGAAAAGAATAAAGTTTATATTATAATTGGTTTTCTTGCAGTTTTATTTATAGTATTAAGTCTTTTAGTAAAAGATAGTGATATTAAAAATAAAAATGATGAGAAGGTAACTGAATGGTATAGTACTACTAAAGAGGGTGGAGTTGTTGTTACAGTTTTAGCACAAACTACTTGTGGTCATTGTCTTAATTTTAAACCAATTATGAATAGTGTTCAAAAAGAGTATGGATTTAAGTTATATTGGTTTGAACTTGATCAAGTAAGTAGTAAATCATATACTATGCTTACTAATACATATGATATTTATTCTAGTTTTGGTACACCTTATATCTTTATTACTAATAATGGAGAATTTGTTGCTGACTATCAAAGAGGTGAAATGCCTAAAGATGAGTTAATTACATTCTTGAAAGAAAATGGTGTTATTAAAAGTGATAGTGAAGATTAATGGAAACATTAATCTTTATTTATAGGAGTATTATGAAGAAAAAAGTGTTATTAATTATATGTTTTATAAGCATTATTCTTTTTATTAAGTTTTTTGTTAGTGATTATGAAGTGTCTTATAAAATTGATAACTTTGATGTTAGGGAAAAGTATAGTGATGGGTATTATTATTTAGTTTTAACTAATAAAGATGGTAAATATAATTATGTTATAAAGAAAAATAGGAGTTTGTTTAGAAAAGTAGTTAAATCTATTAAAGTTGATGGTGAGTGTGTTAGTCCAAATGGATTTTATACTTTATGTAGTGATAAAGATTATTTAGTTACTAAGGATGTATTATCTAATAAATTTGAGTATGAAAGTAATGAGAAAGATTTTGCTTTTAATAATAAATTTAGTGATGGAGAATATGTACTTATTTGGAAATATGATGGATTTTATTATTTAAATAGTAATGGGTATAAGAGTATTAATATTTTTAATAAAGATAGATATTCTAATGATTTAATGATAAAAATAAATGAATATTTAATTTTTCCTAAGTATGACGATGAGTATATGTTTAGTGGTTTTATTGTTTTAGATATGACAACTGGTAAATATAAAACAATAGATACTAATTATAAGTTTAGTTATGAATCTTATTATGCTGGAGTACATAAAAATAAAATATATATGTATGATAAAAAGAATAGTGAGTTAGTTGAGATTAATTATAAAAAGAATAAAGTTAAAATAGTAGGAGATAGTTTTACTGGAGTATTTAAATATGTTAAAAATAAAAAAGTTTATGTTAAAATGAGTGAATATGAAAGTGAAAAGATTAATTTTTTTGATAAAACTTCTAATGTTTTAAATGTTAAAGGTAATATGTTAAGTTATAAGTATGATGAAGAGTTATTTACTAAGTATTTTAATTATGAAGAAGTGAATATTGTTGACTATATAAATGATAGAATATATTTTATATATAAGGATAATTTATATAATTATTATGAAGGAAAGATAAATTATTTAGGACATTATTTTGAATTTAATTTTAATAAAAATAGTAATGTTTTTGTTTATAATAAGTAAAGAAACTAGTTGGTTAATTAACATAATTAGTTTTTTTTCATATATTAGTATAGGTGATTTAATGGAAGAATTTAGAAAGGTAATGGATACAGAGTATTATACTTATTATACTGTTAGTAAAGGAGATACTCTTTATAGCATAAGTAAAAAGTTTAATGTTAATCCTAAATTGGTTAGTGAGTTAAATGGTTTAAAGGTAGAAGAATATATTTATCCTAATCAAACACTTATTATACCTAAAAAGGGTATACAGTATTATATTACTAAGGATGATGATACATTGAACTTAGTTTCTAAGGTATTTGGTGCAAATGAAAGTGATATTGTTAAGCAAAATAAAACTATATATTTATTACCAGGTCAGATGATTTTTTATAGGGAGTAATCTTGAAATTTACTTCCTTTTATTTTATAATATTATTAGAATAGGAGTTGGGTAGTGTGATTATTAAAAAACCTTATGCTTTTATGATAAAGCACTTTAGATTAATACATGTTATTTTATCTTTATTAATTGTATTTTTAATTAGTAAAACTAGTAGTATTGTTAGTTTTTTTAATGAGTATGTTAAGAATGGTTATTATACATTAAATAGTGGGTCATATATTAATTTTTATATGTTTATTTCTATTATTCTTATTATTGTGATAAGTGCTTTCGTGTATTTGTTAATGAAATGGAAAAATAAAAGTAGAAATTTATATATATTTACTATTGGATTTTATTTTGTTTTATTTATTCTTTTTATAATATATTTTAATGTATTTAGTAATATTAGTTTAAATCAAATTAATGTAAGGGGTATAAGGGCTTATAGGGATATTATAATTATAGCATATGTTCCTCAGTATATACTTTTGGCTTTTCATGTAATTCGTGCGGTAGGTTTTGATATAAAAAAGTTTGATTTTAAAAAAGACTTAGAAGAACTTGATATAGCAGAAGAAGATCAAGAAGAAATAGAAGTTACTTTAGGAAGTAATGCTTATAAATATAAAAGAACTATTAGAAAAATGTTAAGAGAATTTAAATATTATGTTTTAGAAAATAAATTCTTCTTTGGTACAATATGTGGTGTACTATCATTAGTTGTCTTCTTTCTTGTTTATTTAAGAGTATCGGTGTTTAATAAAACTTATAAAGAAAATACTACGTTTAGTGTAGATGGTATAGTTTTTAAAGTAGATGCTTCTTATGTTACTGATATAGACTATGGTGGTAATAATATTTTAAAGAACAAAAGATATATAGTTGTTAAAGTGAATATGGAAAACACTAACTCTTTAAAGACTAGTGTGGACGTGGAAAAAATAAGATTAGTTCTTGATGATAATATATATAATCCAGTTTATAGTAAGGGAGATTTCTTAGTTGATTTGGGAGAAAATTTTACTAAAAATACAGTTTTGTTAGCAGGACATAGTTATGAGTATATAGTTGTTTTTGAAATACCTAGTAATTTAACTTTTAATAATGCTAAATTTAGATTACTTCAAGATGTTAGTATTATTAATGGAGATATAGCTAGTAAGTATAAAGAAGTTAATTTGGATGTTAAAGAGTTATTTCTTGATAAAGAAGTAAATGTTTATAAGATGAATGATGTTATTAGTTTAAAAAATACTACTTTAAAGAATAGTGAAGTAAGTGTAATTTCTTATGAGATTAATGATAGTTTTGTAGAAAATTATAAGTATACAGTTAATGGTAAAACTTATGATGGTAAAAAAATTATTAAACCTGATGTAATGGCTAAAAATGATAGGACTATTTTGAAACTTACTTTGGATAAGAAGATAGATCAGAGTTTGTATATTAATAAATATCTTAAAACCAATAGTGATTTTATAAAGTATTTTGGAAATATTAGTTATAATATAGATGGATATGTTAAAAATCCTGTTATTAATGTTATTTCACTTGATATTAATACTAATAATGTTTATATAGAAGTACCTAGAGAAATTACTAATAGTTCTTCTATAGATTTGATTTTAATAATAAGAAATAATCAATTTTTGATAAATTTGTATTAATTACATTGAATAAAAATTACTAACTTAATTAGGTGGTAATTTTTATTTTGTATTTATTAATAAATTTATATATTTTTTATATTAATTACGTCTAAATGTGCATGAATTATATCAATTTGTATAAAAAAGTGTAATTTTCTCTTTAAAAAACACATATTGTTTGATATAATATAATTACTTTGTGTTGGATCCGTAGCCAAGAGGCTAAGGCATCGGACTGCAACTCCGCGAGCGCCGGTTCGACTCCGGCCGGATCCTCCAATTAGTATATAAGTCCAATATTGGACTTTTTTGTTTGTATTAATTAATAAATGTATAGTATTTTTAATATTTCTTTGGTACAATTATTATGAAGGGTAGTGAAATATGACATTAGTAATTATGGCTGCTGGTATTGGTAGTAGATTTGGTGGATTAAAGCAAATTGAACCAGTTGGACCAAATGGGGAATTTATTATTGATTATTCAATTTATGATGCTATAAGAAGTGGATTTAATAAAGTTGTATTTATTATTAAAAAAGAAAATTATGATATTTTTAAAGAAACTATTGGTAAGAGAATTGAAGAAAAGATTAAAGTGGAATATGTTTTTCAAAGTAATGAAAATGTACCAATAAATATTCCTAAAGAAAGAACTAAACCTTTAGGAACTGCACATGCAATATTGTGTTGTAAAAATGTAGTTAAGGAAAATTTTGCTATTATTAATGCAGATGATTTTTACGGATATGATTCATTTAAACAATTAAGTGAGTTTCTAAAAAGTACTAAAAATGATTTTGGAATAGTAAGTTATAAACTAGGAGCAACTTTATCAAGTAATGGTAGTGTTAAAAGAGGAGTATGTTATATAAGTGATGGATACTTAAATGAAATAGTTGAAAGTAAAATAGAGTTTGCTGATGGAGTGTATGAAGCAAGTAGTTTATTTACTTGTGAAGAAGTAAAAGTAAATGATAGTACTCCAGTGTCTATGAATATGTTTGGATTTACTCCTAGAATATTTGATTTAATTGAAAGTAATTTTAAAGAGTTTTTAGAGACTAATGATATTATGACACTTGAATATTTAATACCAGTAGAAGTAAGTAGGTATTTAAGTAAAGATTTGGTTAAAGTGAAAGTACTTGAAACTACTAGTAAATGGTTTGGAATTACTTATAAAGAAGATAAAGAGTTATTGATTAGTAAAATTAATGAGTTGATTAAAGAAGGAGAGTATCCTAGAAATTTATGGTAAGTAATAAAACAACTTTGTCGCTGTTTTTAGTTTAATAAATTTTTTATGTTTTCTTTTAAGTCATTTATTTTTGTTTTGAGATTTTCATTTTTATCTTTTAAATAATTTATACTTTTAATTAAAAAATATTTGACAATGGAAAGTGAGTGTAGTATTATTATTTTGTTGAATAGTCAACAGAGGTGTGATATGTGTGAAGAGGATAAATTATTTTTAATATTTGGTTCTATTAAGAAGAAAATATATAAATTAATTAATTCTAGAATAAAAGAATATAATGTAAATGTTACTGAAGTTATTTATCTACTTATTATTAATGAACATCCTTTAATTAGTTTTAAAGATTTAACTAAAATGGCTGACTTTGATAAAGGAATGACTACTAAAGTTTTAATTAGTTTAAAATGCAAGAAATTAGTTAATAATAGTATTAAAGGTATTTCTTTAACTAAGAGTGGTGTTATTCTTTCTAAAAAACTAATTAATGAATTTAATATTTTGAAGAAAGAAATATTAGGAAATGTTGATAATGAAGTATGGAGTGGTTTTTATAATAGATTAGTAAAATTTAATGATATGTTGGAAGGAGATAAAAAATGTTAGAGTTAAAAAATATTAAAAAAAGTTATAAGACTGGTGAATTTGTACAACATGCTCTTAAAGGTGTTAGCCTTACTTTTGATAGGAATGAGTTTGTTTGTATATTAGGTGCTAGTGGAAGTGGTAAAACTACACTTCTTAATATTATTGGAGGACTTGATAGATATGACTCAGGAGATTTAATTATTAATAATATGAGTACTAAAAAGTTTAATGATAATTTATGGGATGCTTATAGAAATAATTGTGTTGGTTTTATATTTCAAAGTTATAATTTGATTGGACATTTGTCTGTATTAGAAAATGTAGAAATGAGTCTAACTTTAAGTGGAGTAAAAAATAAAAAAGATAAAGCACTTAGTGCACTAGATAGGGTAGGGCTTAAAGATCATGCTTATAAGAAACCTAATCAACTTAGTGGTGGGCAAATGCAAAGAGTTGCTATTGCTAGAGCAATAGTAAATGATCCAGAAGTAATATTAGCTGATGAACCTACTGGGGCGTTGGATACTAAAACTAGTAAACAAATAATGGAACTTATTAAAGAGATTTCTAAAGAGAAATTAGTTATTATGGTAACACATAATCCTGATTTAGCTAAAAAGTATGCAACTAGAATTATTGAAGTAAAAGATGGGGAAGTTATAAGTGATAGTTTACCTAAAGAAAAGTATAAAGATAAAAATAATATAGAGATTAAGAAAACTAAGATGAGTTTATTAACAGCTTTAAAGTTAAGTTTTAATAATATTAGGACTAAGAAAGGTAGAACATTTTTAACTGCTTTTGCTTCTAGTATTGGTATTATTGGAATAAGCATTATACTTAGTTTAAGTAATGGATTTGATAAACAAGTTGATATATATCAAAAGAATACTCTTAGTAATTTTCCTATAACAATAAGTAAGAGTACGATGAGTATGGATGAAAAACAAATGGAAGAAATGATGGGAAGTATGATGCCAGGTGAAGATGATTATCCTAAAGATAAAGTAATTTATTCTTTTGATATTAATTCTTATGATATGTTACATACTAATAATATAACTAAGGAGTATATTGAATATATAGAAAAGTTAGATGATTCTTTAATTAGTGGTATTAGTTTTACAAGGGCAACAAATTTAAATTTACTTGTTAAAAATGGAGAAGATGTTAAAAGTGTAAGCTCTAATGAATTAAATATGGGTGTTATTCCTAAAGAACTTGATAAAGAAGATTTTATGATGGAAGCATTTGATTTATTAGATGGAGATTATCCTAAAGATATTACTGATATAGTACTTGTGGTTGATTCTAAAAATAGGGTGGATACTAAGATATTAAAAGCTTTAGGACTTAGAGATAAAGATAAAATTGATTTTAAAGAAGTTTTAGGTAAAGAAATTAAGTTAGTTTTTAATAATCAGTATTATACTAAATATATGAATATGTTTATACCTAATACTAACTTAGATGATGTTTATTATAATAAAGAAAATCTTACTTTAAAAATAGTTGGTATTGTAAGAAGTAAAGAAGATAATTATTTAGGACAGATAGCAACAAGTATGAATAGTTTAGGAAATATTACTGATACTAGTAGTATGATGAGTAGTAATAATATTGGTTCTATTTTGTATAAAAATGATTTAGTAGAAAAAGTTATTAGTGTTAATAGTAATAGTGATATTGTTTTAAGTCAAAGTAAAAGTGATAATAGTGTTTTTACTGGAGAAAAGTTAGATAGTGATAGTAAAGAGAATATGTTACTATACTTGGGTAGTAAGGATGAACCATTTATGATAAATATTTATCCTAAAGATTTTGAGAGTAAAGATAAAATTATAGAGTATTTGGATAAATATAATATTGATAAGAATGATGAGAATAAAATTGTTTATAATGATTTAGCTAGTACGTTTATTAGTTTTGGTTCTAAAATAATGGATGCGATTACAGTAGTGTTGATTGCTTTTAGTGCTGTTAGTTTAGTTGTTAGTTCTATTATGATAGGTATTATTACTTATATAAGTGTTTTAGAGAGAACTAAGGAAATTGGTGTTTTAAGGAGCTTAGGTGCTAGAAAGAAAGATGTTAGTAGAGTATTTAATGCTGAAACTTTTATTGTTGGTGTGTTAAGTGGTTTAATTGGTGTATTAATTGCAAGATTATTGATAATTCCTGTTAATATTATTTTAAAAGATTTAACTGGTTTGAGTAATGTTGCAATATTAGATCCATTACATGCTTTACTTTTAATAGTTATTAGTACAACTTTAACACTTATAGGTGGTGCTATACCTGCAAATATGGCTAGTAAAAAGGATCCAGTAATAGCTCTTAGAACAGAGTAATTTATTAAAAAATGAGGTATTTATATGTATAAGACATTTATTTTAATAGCATTATTTTTAATATATTCATTTATTGGGTGGATAGTTGAAGTGAGTGCTTTTCTAATTCAAGATCATAAATTTGTTAATAGAGGTTTCTTAATTGGACCAGTAGTACCTATTTATGGTACTGGTGGTATATTAATAACTATTCTTTTAACAAAGTACCAGAGTGATCCAATTGTACTTTTCTGTATGGCTGTTATAGTTTGTTCAATACTTGAATATTTAACTAGTTATGTTATGGAAAAAATATTTAAAACTAGATGGTGGGATTATTCTAATAAAAAGTTTAATATTAATGGGAGAATATGTTTATCTAATTTAATAGTATTTGGTATTATGGGGTTAGTTATGGTTTATTTAATTAATCCATTCTTAATAGGTATTTTAAATAAGATAGATCCTATATTATTAAAATGTGTTGTTTCAATTTTGATGGTATTATTTGTTATTGATTTCTTTGTTTCGTTTAGTGTTACTAGTAAAATTAAGAATGTTGGTAAAGTAGTATTTAAAGATAGTACTGAAGAAATTAATGCTAAAGTTAAGGAAATTCTTCTTAGTAAGGGTAAACTTACTAGGAGAGTTATAAAAGCGTTTCCTAACTTTGATATTAGATTTAAACAAAAGAAAAACTAGATTTGTGTCTAGTTCTTTTTATTTGAATTAATTCTTGGATAAGGTTTTATTTCGTTAGTTAAACCTAGAATGTAGTCGACACTTGTTTTATAGTAATTTGATAAACTTATTAATAAGTCAACTGGTATACCTATTTTTTCAAGTTCATATTTGCTGTAGTTGCTTTGGTCTATTCTAAACATTTCTGAAATTTCCTTTTGTGTTAAATCATGATCTTCTCTTAAATCTCTTAATCTATTCATTAAATTTACTCCTTTTCATTTATTATAAAATAGGTAAAATATAACTATTGACAAATAGGTAAAAAATACCTATAATTTTATTATGAACATATAAGAAAGGAGTATGCGTTTAGGGTGAAAAAGAAAAACAAATTAGTAAATATTACTGTTATTGCTATATGTATTTTGTTTGTGATTTTTATTTTTATAAAAGTAAGGCAAGATAGTAGTGATTTAGAAAATGAACTTGGTGGATTAAGAGATAATCTGAGTAGTGAATATTATAAAAAATGGAGTAGATAATTAAGGAGTCGAAATAATGAAATGTAGAAAATGTGGTTTTGAAAATACAAATGGAAATACATATTGCACGAAATGTGGTGAAAAATTATCTGATGTTAAATTTAGAAATTTTGTAATTGTGATTAGTGTGCTAGTATTTTGTTTTATATTGTTTCAAGTTTCAAAAGAAAATAACATACAAAATAATGGAGGGAATAAACAAAATAATGAAGAATATGTTAGTCCTGAAAAGAGACTATCTAGCTTAGTTAAAAGTAAATTAAGGTCTTATCAAAATATTGTGAGTATTAAGGAAGACAGCGAAACAAAAAAATATATTCTTGAAATAAATTATAATAATTCTAAGGGGGACTTTTATGACTGTGCATATGGGGCAAATATGTTATCTAAAGATTTAGTTGGTTATCAAAATATTAAAGAGATAGATTTTGCTTGTAATTTATACGATGAAATTAAATATATTAATTATAATGATTTTTCTAGTCAAAGTAATATTGAAAATTCTGTTACTTATTATGATGAAAAGAAAAATGTTATTGATACATCTTTAGATAAATTGCTCAATAATAGAGTAAATGATTATAAAAATAAGTGTGAAAATTTAAGTTATAAAGATGTTCTTAGAAATCCAGAAAATTATAAAAATAGAAATACTTATTGGTTTGGTGAAATAGTTCAAGTTGTGTCGAAAAATTCTAATGCTTCAATTTTTAGAGTTAATGTTGATTGTGAAAAATTATATTATTCTAGAGAATATTTATGTAGTGATACCATTTATGTAGTTTATTATGGAAGTGAAAGTTTTATTGAAGATGATATGGTAAGTATGTGGGGAACAATGGATGGGACACAAACTTATACTTCAGTGTTGGGTAGTCAAATTACTATACCTAAATTTGAAGCAAAGTATATGGAACTAAAGTAGAAGGTGATAAGTATGGTGTGCAGAAAATGTGGTTATGATAATAAATTAAATAATGAACATTGCGCTAATTGTGGTGGAGTACTTGAAATATATGCTAGAATTAATAAAGTTATTATAATTCTTCCTTTAATTGCGCTTGTGTTAACTTTGTTTGCAACATATGCAATGATGGTGACTAATAATGAAGATTTATCGTTGTTTATAATTTTTGATATTTATTTAATAATTATGTGTATAAATAGAATTATTAAAATTTTAACAACTATTTTGTGGCTTAATGATAAAAAGGTTTATGGTAAAGTAGGTTTATTTAATACAACATCTTTGGATGCTCCTTTAGACAAGATTAACGATGTTATTATTGGTCAAACCTTGGTTGGTAAAATATTTGGATATTCTAGAATTATAATATCGACTTCTTCTAGTAAATATGTGTATGATTTTATTTCTAATGCTGAAATATTTAGAGATTATTTAAATGATTATAGTGAAAAATTTAAACATATGAATAATAGTGATAAAAAAGATAGTGTAAATAAATATGATGAATTAGAAAAATTAAAGAAATTATTAGATAAAAGTGGTATAACTAATGAAGAGTATGAAATAGAAAAGAAAAAAATATTTAATAAACAATAAAAACTAGATATGTGTCTATACTCTGAGCAATTTATATAATTACTCTTCGTTTTTGCATATCATAGTCTGAATAGTTACAAAATATTTAAGAAATTTGTTGTATTTTGCTGCTTTTTTAAAAAAAAGATGTTATAATTTTATTAGAAGAGCGGAGGTGAACAATGAGTAAATATAAGATGGCTAGTCTATTTGCAGGAATTGGTGGTATAGACTATGGTTTTAAATTTGCTGGTATTCAACCTGTATGGGCTAATGAAATTGATAAATATTGTGCAGTAACTTTCACTGCCAATCATAATGATATTAAATTAATAGTTGATGATATTTGTAATATTAAAGGTGTGAATATACCTAAAGTGGATATACTAGCTGGTGGTTTTCCATGTCAGCCATTTTCAATAGCAGGATATCGCAGAGGATTTGAAGATGATCGTGGAAATATGTTCTTCCAAATAATGAGATTAGTTGATGAAATGGCAGATAATAAAAACAAGCCAAGAGTTATATTTTTAGAAAACGTCAAAAATTTACAAACACATGATAAAGGACATACTTTTTATGTTATAAAAGAGAAATTAGAAGAGCATGGATATTATGTTAAAGAAAAAGTATTAAATACTTCTGAATATGGTAATTTACCACAGAATCGTGAAAGAATATTTATTGTTGGATTTCTTAATAAGAAAGATTATGAAAATTTTAAATGGCCAAATAAAGTTGCATTAACTAAAACTATTGATAAAGTAGTTGATTGGGATGCAGAAGTAGATAAAAAATACTTATATGGATCTGAAAAGAAATGTTATAGATTGTTAAAAGATAATATTACAGAAAGAAATATAATTTATCAATATAGAAGAGTTTATGTAAGAGCTAATAAAGGCGGAGTTTGTCCAACACTAACTGCCAATATGGGTATGGGAGGCCATAATGTTCCATTAATAATTAATAATCAAAATAAGATTAGAAAACTATTACCTATAGAATGTTTAAAATTACAAGGATTTCCTGATGATTTTATTATTCCAAGTGAATTATGTGATTCTAGGGTATATAAACAAGCTGGTAATGCCGTTTCCGTTAATGTAGTAAAAAGGGTTGCTTCTAATATAAAACAAGCTATGGAGGAAACTGATAATGAAAATAATTAATTACGATATTGATAAGTTTAATGATTATAAAAACAACTTACAATTAATAGGTTCACTATCATTATTGTTTAGTGAGAGTGATGATCCATGGTTAGATTATAGAGTTCCTGAAAATTTATATTGTGAATGTTTTGGTGCAGATAACCTAGCTAGATCGTGTGTTACGGCTGATGCTAAACTTGGCAATATAGGAATAGGTATAAAGACTTTCACAGAGGGAAATAAACATACATGGCAAAAAATAGCAGAGTTTAATAAAGCAAGAAAAACATATGTTGATTTAGATGATATTGATAAAATAAAAAAGATTTCCGAATTAAGAAATGAAAGAATAGAATCTACAATTTCTACTTATGGTTTAGAAAAAATGATTTATCACTGTGTTGTTAGAAATAAGGCAGGATTTCATTTTTATGAAGAACCAATGGATAAAATAGATATAGATAATATTCGTGTTATAAGTATAAGTGAATCATCAATTATATTTACTGATGGATTGCATGAATACAATTTTAATATTTCAAAGAGTGTACTTCAAAAGAGATTTAATACTAATGAATATTTTGACAGTATTGCAGTTCAAGTTGCTACCAATCCATTTGATGTGTTAAGAAAAGGAATTGGATCAATTGTAACAATAACTGAAAGCGAAACAGCTATTATTCCATTATATTCAGTCAAAGGTGGAATCAAAATGGTTTTCTCAAAGAGCGGATTAAATCAATGGAATGCTGGTGGCAGATCTAGAAGTATAGATGAAGTTTATATACCATTTAATAAAGAAATAAGAGATAAATATGCTGACTTTTTTCCTGATAGGAATACACCTTTTGATGTTACATTACCTAACGGAAAGACAATGTCTATGAAATTATGTCAGGATAAGGGGAAAGCACTTATGTCAAATCCTAATAGTGAATTGGGAGAGTGGCTGTTAAGAGAAGTATTAAGATTACAAGAAAATGAATTACTAACATATGAGAAATTGGAAGAAATTGGTATTGAAAGTGTTGTGTTTAAAAAAGAACAATCTGGTGAATACAAATTGGACTTTATGAAAATATCAGAAGAATTGGAGGAAAAAGGGCCCACAGAATAATCTGTGAGCTTTTAATTTGAATCCAAAAAGAAAATTTATTTGCTACAATTATAACTTCATTATTTTTATTAAGTGATATAGTACCTTTAACAGCAATTTGAATATTGTTATTTATATATTCTATGTTAGAGTTTTGTTAATATTAATTTTTTGTATATAAATGCAATTATTAAAGTATTAAAATATTTTAATGATGGATACAACTGAATAGTAGATATTGATTTGAAATCATTCTTTGATATAGTTAATCAAGATAAATTAATCGTAATAACGAAAAGAACAATAAAGGATGGAAATCTAATATCACCATTATTATTCAATATTATGTTAAATGAACTTGATAAGGAACTTGAGAAAAGAGATCTTAACTTTGTAAGGTATGCAGGTGACTTTCTAATAATAGTTAAATCAGAAAAAGTGGCAAATAGAATAATTGAAAGTATAACTACATTTATAATTAGAAAACTTGGATTAAAAGTAAATGTAGAAAAAAGCAAAGTGTAAGACCAAATGAAATAAAATTTCTTGGCTTTGGTTTTACAGAAAAATTAATCAAAATACATGGTGACAAAAACCACATATTAAATCATGTTATAAGTTTAAGATTAGACTATGTGATTTTTTTTATAAAAAGTAGAAGCTTTAGTTTGAATGTAAAACTACTTAAACTTAAACAAACAATATATGGTTGGGTTAACTATTTTAGAATTGCTGATATGAAAACTTTTCTATTGAAGGATATAGACACATGAATAAGAAGAGAATTGCATGTTATTATATGGAAACAATGGAAGATAATTAAAAAGAGGTATACATATTTGAAAAAAATGGGAATATCACGTCGTGATGCATATGTAACAGCAAATTAAAGAATAAATCATTATCATATTGCACATACATGTGTATTAGAACAAGCGATATCGAAAGAAAGATTAAATAAAAGATGTCTAGTTAATTCACTAGACCATCATATAAAAGTAAATATTATTACAAATTAAATCGCCGTATACCTAACAGTACGTACGGTAGTGTGAAAGGGTATCATATCAATAAAATAAATTTGTTGAAAATTTACTCTATTAGATTTATATTAAAGTGTTTTAGAACTATTGAGTGATTTTAGGTACACTTTTAAGTATACAAATTTAAAATAAGTTAAATTTTTTTGACAAATTTAATAAAAAGTTTTTTCATTAATTTTGTCAAAGATATAAAGTCTAAGAAATTGTACTTTAAAATTTCCTTTTTTATTTGTATAATACTGACAAATAGGGACTTTTTTGTTATAATGTTATTAGTGGAGGTGCTAAGATGTCTGAGAGAAAATTGGATTCAAGTATAAATGATTATATTGAAACAAAAACACCTAAAAACTATGTAAAACAATTACAATGGGATATGGCTATTGGACTTCAAGAAGTTGATAACTTAAAACCATCTAAGCATTTAGAAAAATTGTTACAAGAAAATGTAACAGGTGAAAAAACAATTTATGAAGTTGAACATGAATTAAAACAATATTATGTAGAAAAAGATAAAAAAGATAAAACAATTCAAAATGAATTTGAATGTGATTTAGTTTCTACTAGGATAGTTCAATTATTAGAAGAAGATAATTTTGAATTATCAGTAGATTATATAAAATATATTCATGAATATTTATTTAGAGATGTTTATGAATTTGCAGGAGAATTTAGAAAGGTAGATTTTTCTAAACACGAAAGAATTTTAAATAATGATTCGGTTGTTTATGGTGATTGTAAATTATTAGAACAGTCATTAGATTATGATATATCATTAGAAAAAAATAAAAAATATGATGAAATGAATATTGTTGATGTAATTATTAATATAACTAACTTTTCTTCAAGCATATGGCAAATACATCCGTTTAGAGAAGGAAATACTAGAACTACAGCACTTTTTATAGAAAAGTATTTAGTATCACTTGGATATGATGTAGATAATATTATGTTCAAAGAAAAATCAGTTTATTATAGAAATGCATTAGTAAGAAGTAATTATTTTAATAATTATTTAAATATAAAACAAGATAATAGTTTCTTAATTAAATTCTATGAAAACTTATTACTAGGTAAAAATAATAATTTACATTCAAGGGATTTAATTGTAGAAGAGTTATTTAATAAAGAGAATTAAAAAGAGGCGCTAGTACAGGCTTATTAATTTAATAGTTTTTTTGTATTGGTGTTTTTTAGTAGTAAAGGAAGTGACAAAGTTGTTAAATGATATTATAAATATTGATTTACATATTCACTCTATTGAAAGTGAATATAAAGAAGAAGAAGGTTATTTGAATAATTCTACAATAGATAATATAGATGTGTTGTTAAAAAAATTAAGTGAAAATAACATTAATTTATTTGCAATTACGGATCATAATAGATTTGATAAAAATTTGTATGACAAAATAAAAACTTTAATAGGCAAAGGACCTTATAAAAACATTTTAAATGTTTTGCCTGGAATTGAATTTGATGTTCAGATTGATGAAGGAAAAGAAGCTTGTCACATTATTTGCATATTTGACGATTCTAAACCAGAAGAATTATCAAATATAAATACTGTTTTAAGCAAAAAAATATTAACTAAACCAACTGAATATTATACAAAATATGAATTTGAAAACATTTTAAAAAAGATAAATTTAAGTACATTGCTGATTGCTCATCAACACAAACATTTTGATAATGCAAGTGGTGGTAAGAGAAGTTTATCGAATTCTGTAGACAATATATATGAATTTATTGAAACTGGGTATATAAATGCTTTAGAATATCAGAAACCTAGCGTTCAAGGAATGATTATTAATAGTCTAAAAAAAGTCAATAAAAATGTTGCATCTATAATTGGAAGTGACTGCCATCAATGGGAATATTACCCACAAAAAGATAATAAATCAGGTATTAAAGGCTATGTAAGTAAAATAAAAGCACTTCCAACTTTCAAAGGACTTGTGTTTTCTTTCACGAGTATGAATACTAGATTCAATAGATTAAAAAATACAAATGTTAATTATATTGAGAAAATTAAAATCAAAGATAGAGAATACCCTTTGAGTAATGGTATTAATGCTATAATTGGTGATAATGGTTCTGGTAAAACAATGTTAATGGATATTTTAACGGGTAGTAAGTTAAAAAATGAATATAAGGCAATAAAAAAATTAAATGAAATTGAAGTAATCGAATTAGGAACCCCAAGTAAAGAATATATAAAACAAAATCAAATTATAGACGATGTAAGAATGGGAAAACTTTTTAGTACCTCTCATGAAAATAAGTATAAGGACATAACAACAAAGCAAACATTTAAAACCAGATTAAATAATTATGCGATTAAATTAATAAAAGCAATAAATAAAAATATTGAAATTGAGGAGTTAAAAAACAACTTAGAAAATATTGTTTTTGCGCCTGCATCAGAGTTATGTGAAATTGTTATTCCAAATATTAAGAATGATTTGTCAATAGTAGAAAATGAATTTGAAGAACGTGCAGAAAGTTTGCAATCTATATTTGAAACATTATTTGATGAATATAATGATAATAAAAAATTCTATAATAAGAACAAAGGATTAAATACTATTATTACCCAATTGAAAAAATTAATAATCGACTATACTAAAAAGAGCGACAAAATTAATCAAGAAATTTTAATTAAGAATAGTATTATAAGTAGATGCGAAGTGTTTAATAGCAATATGAGCAGTAATGAAACTGATAAAGAAAAAGAATTTAAGGAATATAAAAAAAATAAACAAAAATTTATTAAAGCGTTTACTACGTTAATTAAATTGCAAAATAAAGATATTGTTTTTCCAGAATTTCCAAAACCTATAAAGGGATTTTCAAAAAAAATAAATTATGGATATTCATTCAATAAAGTAACTGGTTATAATGAAGTTTATGAAAAAGATAATTTTTTTATAGAGTTATTTACAAAAGGTTATGATGAAGAAAAAGTCAAAAAAATAAATTCTAAAGAAGAATTGGTTTTAGCTCTAAATGGAATATCAAAATATGAAGATATAAATAATTGGTATAAAAAGGTTGATAATTTTATTGATGAATGCTCTCTTGAAGAAACGTATATAGAAAAAGTGTCGACAAAACAATCAATGGGAAAAACACCAGGAGAAATAGCAATAGTATTTTATGATTTTAAATTAAAACATAATGATGAAGAAAAAAATGTAATATTAATTGATCAACCAGAAGATGATATTAGTAATAAAATTATATCAGATGAATTAACTAAATATATCAACGAAAATAGAGATAAAAAGCAAATAATAATTGTTACACATAATCCAGTATTAGTGGTTAATCTAGATGTTGATAATGTAATTTTATTAAATAAAGATTATAAAAATAATTTAGATGTTAAGAATGGATGCTTAGAGTTTGCTTGCGAATCATATGCTATGATTAATGAGGTTGCTAATAATATGGATGGCGGAATAGAGATAGTAGAAAAGAGGTTTAGATTGTATGAAAATAAAAATAAGAGTTGAATATGTTGAGCCAAAGCAAATAGTTCTTTTTGTGGATAAAAATAGTATTGTTTTAATATCCGATGAAAAGAAAAAAATATTAGCAAGTGAAATATATAATATTTTTGATTATAAAAAAGATAAAAAATATGAGTTGGAAGAAGTTAAAGAGTATAAAGAAATTCCATTGGATTATGATATATACTTAAAAGAATGTTATGATTTGATTGAAGGGATTATAAAAGATATACAATAAAAAAACTTAGTCCACTAGATTATTATATAATATTATTATAAATTAAACCGTCATATACCGAACGGTACGTACGGTGGTGTGAAAGGGTATCATATCAATAAAATAAATTAAAACTAAAAATTTACTCTATTCGATTATAATATATACTTAATAAGTTGGTGATATTATGTATGAAAATAAATTAAAACTATATAACTTGTATAATAAAATTTTTGATAATCAGATAAATAGATATTTAGAATTATCTCAAAAAAATACTCAAATTCCTCAAGAAAGTTTAATATTTTTAGAATCTGCAAAAACATCTATTAATAATTGCTTATCATTAATAGAAAATGATGAATATATTGATTCGTTATGTTTATTGAGAAGTTCATTTGAAGCAATTATGTTTTCTATAGCAATTTATTTTGATGAAAAAACATATGATATGTATAAACATTATAATAGAGATATCTATACTAGAGTACTAAAAATAAAATATAAAAAGGAAAAACAAAAAAAACCTAAATTTAAAATTCCTGATTTAGAAAAAGAAAGAAAAGAGTTTCTAAAACCGTATAATATAAGAAAAATAGTTGCTGATAATTATAAAAGCTTATTCGGTGAATTATTTATAGATTGTAAGGATGAAAGAGAAGTACTAGATGAGTTAAATAATTTTTATAAATATTTATGTGATTATACACATCCCTCTATAGTTAAAACATATGTGTATAAAATTCAAAACGATGAGGAAAATTTGAATAATATTAGAACTGTTTTTAGATTAAATATTAATTGTTGTAAAATGTTATTGCTCTTAACATTAAATTATTTTTCTAATAATGATGATATGAGCAATATATATGATTTATATGCAATAGTATTTTTGTTAGATATAAATTTAATTGATAATGTTGATAATTTAAAATTTTTATTAAAGAAATATGATGAATATTTATATTTAGATATTACTCATAAATATTTTAATAATAATAAAAATAAAATTAAGAAAATGCAGTCAGAAATTAAAGAATTAGATGAAACTGATAATCTAAATGAAAAATTAGTTGGAGTTATGAAAGATATTATCATTAAATTTGATGCATTAGAGCTATTCAAAGAATATTTTTAGGTACACTTTTAGGTGCACAAAACTATAAATTATATTAAATTTAAGTAAATTTTAATAAACTTAAAAACACTTAAACCCTTATAAAATAGGGGTTTTGAACTGCACCCTTTGGAGTAGACACAAATAAAAAAATAGTTCAAAATAAATTATAGTATAATACACCTTCGAAAGGAGGTGTTTTACTATGGCTAAAAAAGGACAAAAATTTAATAAAATAAATCTTGAAACAAAACTTGAAATATGTAGAAAGCATTTTGAAGAATATGTTCCTGAAACTCCATTAGCAAAAGAATATGATTTGCCTATCGGAACAATAAGATATATATTTAATAATTATAGAAAAGGTTATGGATTTGAAAGAAAAAAAGGAATTGAAAAAGGCAAAAAAAGAAAATCAATCACTTTAGAAGATTGGAAAGAAAGATATGAAATATTAAAAAAATACCAGGCCTTCCTCAAGGCACAACGAGAGAAAAAGTAACATTTATAAATTTATACAAAAATACTTTTAAACTTACTAATATGTGTGCCGTACTTAATATAAGTTCAAAAACTTATTATAAGTATAGAAATAAGGAAGATTCTGATTATTATGATTATTTAATAATAAAAGAAATATTTGATGGTTCTAAAGGTACATATGGATATCGTAGGATTGTTGAAGGTCTACTCTTAAAATATGGTGTAGTTATGAATGGAAAGAAGGTATTAAGAATAATGAAAAAATATAATTTAATGGCTGAATATATAAGAAAGTCAAAGAAAAAACATAAAAATGAAAGAATAGAAGATAATGTTAAACCAAATTTATTAAATAGAAATTTTACTACTGATGCTTTAAATAAGGTATGGGATACAGATGTAACTTATCTAATATATAAAGGATCTAGGGCATATTTATCTACAATAATTGATTTATACGATAGACATGTAGTTGCATATAAAATTTCTAAAACAAATGATAATAAATTGGTAATGGATACTTTAAATGAAGCAATAGCAAAAGAAAAAGATGTAAATGGATTAATCCTACATTCTGATCAAGGATTCCAATATACATCTTATGAGTACAAAGCTATATGTGAATCAAATGGCATTCAAATTTCTATGTCTAGAAAAGGAACTCCAATTGATGACTCTCCTATAGAAAGCTGGCACGCTCTTCTAAAAAAAGAAACTTTGTACAATAATAATATTACATCTTTACAAGAATATATTCAACTTGTAGAAGAATGGATATTATTTTACAACACCACTAGACTAAAGTCAAAAATTAAGAAAAAGAGAAAAACTTACGCAAAAAGAGAAAAATAACTTTTCTCTTTTTAATATACTATTTTTTTATTTGTATCTCCAAAATGGGATTCATATCAGTTTTAATATTTTTTAAACTAGACAAATTAGAACTAGATCGTCCCTGAAGAGAGCGAAAGCTCTCATTTTTATTTATAATAAATTACATAAATTGTGATTTCTATTTTTAAGTAGTAGACTTTTTCAAAAAAGTTTACTATAATTTTAATAGGTGTTAATTATGAAAATAAGTTATGTATTTAAAAAATTAAAAAATATGAAATTTAAAGAATATGTTAATCATGCAAAAATAGTTGGTGGTAAAATAAATAAAAGTACTTTTTATGTACTTTTTGATATGGCTAAATGTGCACTTTTATATGGAAGTGGGTATATGGATTATTTTGAGTTTGAGTTTTATCTTTTAAATAGTAAAGAAAGAAGTACTTATTTAACTGGTAAATATAATAATGATATAGTTAAAAAGTATAATAAAAAAGAAGACTGGCATTTACTTGATGATAAGGGAGAATTTAATAAGTTATTTACGAATTATTTAGGTAGAAGTTTTATTGATTTAAGGGATGCTTCTTTTAAAGAATTTAAAGATTATATTTTTGATAAAGAGAAAATAGTTTGTAAACAAGTTAATAATTGTGGTGGTAAAGGATTAGAGATTATTAATATAGATAGAAATATGTTTAGGAATGAATATAATGTTTTAAAGTTATATAATTCTATTATGAAAAAAGAAGAGTTTATTATTGAAGAGTTTATTTATCAACACGAAAGTTTTAGTAAGTTATATAAGGGAAGTGTTAATACTCTTAGAGTGCTTTCATTTGTTGATGATAAAGGGTTTACTCATATTTTAAATACTATTTTAAGAATAGGTAATAATGGAAATGTTGATAATTTTAGTAGTGGTGGAATGTATACTTTTGTTAATGATTTAGGAACTGTTTATGTACCTGCGATAGATGAGAAAGGAAATATTTATTATAAACATCCAAGCAGTGGATGTGATATTGTAGGGTTTAAAGTACTACGTTATAGTGAGTTAGAAAACTTTATAAGCACTTTAAGTAAGGTTGTACCAAGTATTAGATATGTTGGTTGGGATGTTGTTTTAAATGATAAAGGTGAATTTATTGTAATAGAAGGAAATCAGTATCCTGGAGTGTTTCAAGTTAAACCAAGTATTAGTGGTATTAAACAAGGTGATTTACCTAAATATAAAAAATATATGGATATATAGGAGGAATTATGGATTTATTTGTAGTTTTAGTATTAAGTATATTTGAAGTGTTTTCTTTATTAATTGGTTCTTTAATTGTTTTTTCTACAAAGAATAATAAGAAAGTTATGACTTTCAGTGTGGCTCTTGGATTTATTGTTTTAATTCTTTTGGGGTTATTTCATTTAATACCTGATGCTTATGAATTTTATAAAGAAGGATTTGATACATTTAAGAGTATACTATTTACTTGTTTCTTTATAATTATTGGGTTTGCAGTAGTAATCGTACTAGATGTTTTAGGTGGACATCATCATCATGAAGAAAAGAGTGCTTATAAACATATATCTTTTATTACTTGTGTGTTTTTAGTTATTCATAATTTTATAGAAGGAATGACACTTTATAGTACTGTTTTAACTAGCTATGATACTGCTGTTATTTTAACTCTTGGAATTGCACTTCATAATTTACCCCTTGGGTTTACTTTATCAAGTACGTTTAATGAATTATATGGTAAAAGTAAAACTTTATTATGTATGGTAGGTATTGGAATATCTTATTTATTTGGTGCTTTAGTTTTATATAAGTTTACTTTGAATGCATTTATTATTGGAACACTTTTATCATTTACTTTTGGTATGATTATGTATATTGCTTGTTTTGAGTTTTTACCTTTAATTAAAGATAGTAAGGATAAGAAAATGGTTAATATGGGAATTTTATTTGGTATTGTATTAATGCTTATAACTATGTTGTTTTAGTTTACAATATAGTTTTTTTGTTGTATAATTTTTATGTGGTTAATATGAAAAAATTTTTAAAAGTGAATAAGTATTATTTATTAACAATTATTTTAATGTTATTAACATTTATTCAAATAAAAAGATACTTTAGTTATGAGTTATTAACATTTGATATGTTTATACATGATTATATATTAGATAATTTAGTGAATAATGGTTTAACTATTTTTTTTAAAATTATTACTAATATGGGAAGTGTATACTTTTATATAACTACTTTAATAATTTTATTTGTTGTTTATAAAAATAAAAAAAATATTATTAAACTTAGTTGTTCTTTATCTACAGTTTATTTGATTAATTTGATTATTAAGTTTATTATTAAAAGAGAAAGGCCACTTACAAGTTTAATAAATGTTCCATGGGATCCATCATTTCCAAGTGGACATACTGCATGTAGTATTGTTTTTTATGGAATTTTAATTTATTTACTTAATAATAGTGATATTAAAGGATTAAAAAAAGTATTATTTACTATATTTTTAGTTATTATAATAATATTAATTGGAGTATCTAGGTTGTACTTGGGAGTACATTATTTGTCTGATATATGTGCTGGATATTTAGTTGGTTTAATTGTTTTATTTATGTTTATTAATTATTATAAAAAGGAGAATATATGAAAGAGAAAATATTTTTATTTATTAAAGGTATAATTTTAGGAATATCTTTTGTTATTCCTGGAGTAAGTGGTGGTACACTTGCTGTTTTGATGGGAATTTATGAAGAGTTAATTGAAGCAGCTAGTAATTTTTATAAAAGTGTTAATGATTTTAAAAAGTATTTTATGTATTTGTTACCAATAGGGCTTGGAGTAGTTTTTTCTGTTAGTGTTTTTGCTAGAATTATTAAGTTTGGTTTAGATAAGGCTCCTATTATAACTATTTTGATATTCTTGGGTATGATTATTGGTGGTATTCCTTCACTTTGTAAGAATGTTAAGGGATATAAAATTACTATAAAAGATACTTCTCTTATGTTAGTTGGAATGTTAATAGTTCTTAGTATGTTAATATTTCATAAAAGCAGTAATTTGGTTACTTTTGATAATATAAATATGTATGGATATGTTATTTTATTTTTTGTAGGTATGTTAGCTGCAGTTACAATGGTTGTTCCTGGTATAAGCGGTTCTTTTACTCTTATGTTGATAGGTTATTATGAACCAGTTTTAAATATGGTAAATGAGATTACAGCATTTAAAAATTTAAGTACTAATATTATTTTAATGTGTGTATTTATGCTAGGTGTTGTACTTGGTATTGTGTTTGTTTCTAAAATAATTGATTGGTGTTTAAAACATTATAAGAAAGAAACATATTATGCTATTATAGGATTTGTTCTTTCTAGTATAGTTAGTGTCTTATATGAAGTTAGTAAATTTCCTATGAATGAAGTGCATTTGGTAATAGGTGTAGTTTTATTAATTATTAATAGTGTTTTAGTTTATAAGGTGTTTGATTTATAAGAGGTGATTTAATGGATCCAGTTAGAATTGGTAACTTGATTAAAGAGTTAAGAATAAAGAGTAATCTTACACAAAATGAGTTTGCTAATAAATATGGTGTTACTTATCAAGCAGTAAGTAAATGGGAAAATGGAAAAAATATACCTGATATTAGTGTTTTAAAGTTAATATGTGAGGATTATAATATTAGTTTAGATAGTATTTTAGATGGGAAAGTTAATAAGAATAAAAAGAAGTTAATAATACTGACTTCAATTATATTAGTTATTTTATTAATAGTAATTGCTTCACTTAATTTTCGGGATAATCAAATAAACTTTAAGATAATTAGTTCAAGTTGTGAAGACTTTAATATTTATGGGTCACTTGCTTATAATAAGAGTGATAGTCATTTACATTTAGGAAATGTTACTTATTGTGGAGGAGATGATACTACTAAATATGTAAAAATAGAATGTGGTTTATATGAGAAAAAGGATGATAAGTTTAAAGTACTTGATACTTGTAAATATAATTATGATGGAAGTATTAAGTTAGAAGATTATTTGGAGAATATTGATTTTGATTTGAAAGATTTTTCTAATAAGTGTGATAAGTATGATAATAATAGTTTATATATACTTATTAATGCTACTGATAATGAAGGTAATATTACTAAATATCAAATTCCTCTTAATTTAAGTAATACTTGTAATAAAAAATAAACTCAACCTTAAGTTTAGTTACAAATAAAAATAAATATGTTATCATTTAAATAGAAGGAGGAAAAACATGAAAAATTTAAAAAAGTTTTTATTAGGAGCTATACTTGTAGTTATTGGTTTAATTCTATTATATTTCTTCTTTATTAGGAAAGATGATAATAAAGAAACTGATGCTCAAAAATTTAAAAATGAATATAGTAAGGTGAGTGATAATAATCCGTTTGTTTATAGAAATATAGATCAAATAATAAACATACTTGAAAAGGGAACTGGTGTAGTATATTTAGGCTTTCCTGAATGTCCTTGGTGTCAAGCTTATGTTCCTTATGTAGAAGAAGTAGCTAAAAAAGTTGGTATAGATAAAGTTTATTATTTTAATATTCTAGAAGATAGAAAAAATAATTCTGAAAAATATCAAAAAATAGTAAAAATATTAAATGAATACATACCAAATGATGAAGAGGGAAATAAAAGAGTATTTGTACCTGCTTTAATTGTTGTAAAAGAAGGTAAAATATTGCTATTTAATGATGAAACATCACTTGATACAAAAGGTTATGAAAAACCTGAAGATTACTGGAAAAATGAAGATAGTGAAGACCTAAAATTATTATTTGAAAAAGCATTTAATGAAGTTAAAAGCAATGTATGTAAAAGTGGCTGTAACGATTAGTTACAGTTTTTCTTTTTTATAGATTTAAATTTTATTTTATCTTTAAACTTAGAATATTAAATTATTTATATAATAGATTTATTAAACTTGTATTTTTTTGTAAATTAGAAACTTTGTTTTATAGATTTTTTATATTTTTTATGGTACACTTTTATAGTATAAGGAGTTATGATATGAAAAATAGAATTATTTTAGGTATATTCGCAGTTGTTTTTTGTTTCTTTTTAGCAGGATGTGAATTTAATGTTGGAGAAAAGAAATATAGTGTTAATGGTATAAATGTTACTTTAGAAGATGGTTTAGTAGAAACTGATATAGTTAGTCAAACTGTGTATTTAAAGGGAATAGATATGGAATTTACTGCTTTAAAAGAAAGTTTTACTGATTTAGAAAAAGTAAATATTACTAGTGAAAATTCTTTAGAAGATTATGCTAGGTTAGTAGTTAGTAATAATAAATTAGATAGTGAAGTAATTAATAAAGATGGTGTTGTTTATTTTGAATATGTTAAAGAAATGAATGGAAAGAATATTTATTATTTAGCTACTGTTAATAAGTCAGAAGATGCTTTTTGGTTAATACAATTTATTTGTTCAGAAAAGAATAAAGATAAGTACAAACCTAAATTCTTAGAATGGTCTAAGACTGTTAGTTTTGATAAGACTTCTAATTAGAGGTCTTTTATTGTGGTGTAAAACTTATAATTTATTATGAGAAATAGTATAGAGGTAAACTTAGATATTGAAAAAATTATTTATGTTGTTTTTATAATTATTTCAGTAATGGGAATAATAGGTACTAATTATGAGGAAAAGTTTATTGAAACAGGTGATAGTTTTTATCATGAAAAGGGTGGTACTATTTTTAAGATAACTATAGTTATAGCACTTATAATTTATCTTTATTATTTGAAAAGAAATTATGAAATTTATAATGAAGCAAGTTCTAAAGAAAAAAATCTTATTAGAATAAGACTTTTTGGTAGTGTATTTTTTGTTGTTGGTGCAATTTGTTTAGTTTATTTTAGATTTAAGGATCCAGGATTTGTTGATAGTCCTGAAATTTAGTTAATTAGTAGTATTTTGTGTAATTATTTTTATTAATTCTTTTGTACTAAAGTTAGGTGTAGTATTCTTATTAAGCAATATGCCTATCTCTCTAGAAGGAATTTTTTCTTTAATTGGTACAATAAATAGTTCTTTGTTATCTAAATTATTTTTTATATAATTTTTTGTAACATAACCAATTCCAAGACCAATACGTGAAAACTCACTTACTAAGTAATAACTTCCTATTTCAATTTTTGGTTTTAAAGTTATTTCGTATTTATTTGCAAAATCATCTAGGAATTTTCTTGTGTTAGAATTTTTGTCTTGAAGTATTAAAGGGTAGTTATTTAATTCTTTAATTGATATTTTTTCTTTAATAGGTTTATTACTTACAAAGCAATCTGTTATTGTTTTACATTTTATTATGTTAAAATCATTTTTTGTTTCTTCATTAGTTAAATTTAAAATGTGCATATCAATTAGACCATCTTTAAGCATAGACTTTAATTCACTAGTTAGATTTGTTCTTATTTCTATATTTATATTGGGATAAAGTTTATGAAAAGTTTCTAAGTAAGGCATTAAAAACTCTTTTGTTAGAGTAGTGTTTATTCCAATTCTAATAGTGCCACTTTCTAAGTTAATTAATTCATTAAATTTTGCTTCACCACTTTTAAAGTATTCTATTCCTTTACTAATATATTCGTACAATGTAATTCCTTCAGTTGTTAAGTTTACTCCTTTTTTTGTTCTAGTAAATAGTGGCGCACCTAAATACCCTTCTAAGTTTTTAATTGATTTACTGACAGCAGGCTCACTTATTAAAAGTTCTTTACTAGATCTTGTTATGTTTCCATTTTTAGCTACAATATAAAATATTCTATATAGTTCATAATCAATATTCATAAATAACCTCCAGTTATGACCTTATTATACTAAAAAATGTTATTTAATACAACTATAATATAAGTCTTTTTTTAGTTTTAGTAGATTATTTTCTTCTTTAATTTCTTCAGTTATTATTTTTGAATGAAAAATTGTTAGGTCTAAATCATAAGGAATAAAATTTATTTTGTTTGAAGAATATGTTATTGTATATAGTTTGCTATAATTAAATATTAGTTTATATGGAATATCTTGGTCGTTATTTAGTTCACTGTAAATGGTTGATATTTCATTATATAATATAATTTTTATGTTTGGGTTATTTTCTATTTTTTTATATTCTTCACTGGACTTAAACTCTTTATTAACTATGTATTTTATTTTTATACTTGGTATTTGTGAAAAGTAGTCTACAATTTTGAATGTTTGATTTTTATGTAGTCTAAAAATGTAGTTATTTTCATCTATATATATTTTATTAGTGCCATCAATTACCAGAATGTAGTTTTCAATTTTGTCTTTTTTATTTATTATTTTCATATTTTTTATGTTTCTTTGTTTGAATTCTTGTATTAGGTTTATCTCATCAATATCATTATAGCTTTCTAATATGTTGGATGTTATGGCTGTTAATTCTTCTATTGTGTAACCATTTTCGTTATATATGTCAAAGTCTCCATTTGGATTATCTTCTTTTTTATATCGAAAAGATATGTAGTTATTGTTTCTGTTTATACTTTCACTCCAGGAAAAAGTGTTTTCACCTGATATTTTTTTACCACATAAAATGCAAGTGTGTTCTTTATCTATAGATGTTAATCTTATTTCGTGTTTACATTTATTTTGTAATTTTTCTAATTCGTCATATTTATTTATTAAATTTTTTCTTTCGTTTATTAGTAATTCTTTAATATTTTTAATGTTATTTTTGAGTTCTGGATTTTCTATATTTGTAATAATAACTCTTTGTAAATCTAGTAAATCTGTTGAAATTTTAGGGCATTCTTTTTTTAGTTTAAGTAAAGTGTTAATTTCATATTTCTTCATTTTTAATATCTCCTTAATATTTGTATATTTTCTGTATACTCTAGTTTTGTTAAAAAGTCTTCAAGTTTATCTTTGTTATTTAATATTTCGTAGTCAATGTTAAAATCATTTTTTACTTTACCAGTTATTATATGTCTTGATGAGGGTGGTATGTCTTCTAAAAAAGAAGTACATATTGGACAGTAGATGTAGTTTGGGTAAATATAATTATTTTCTTTTCTTTCATCAATTACTATTTGATGTGAACATATTTTTTTTATTTCTTCTATAGTTAGATTTTTTTCACTTTCTAGTGTCTTAAGTTTTTTATCAATTTTATTTATATACTCACTAAGAATTAATGTGTCATTGTTATCTTTTAAATATTTTTTTGAAATTAATAAAAGGTTATTTAGTTCGTAATAATTAGTTTTTTCTCTTATAGTTATAATTTGATTAATAAGTTCTTTTTTCTTTTTTAGTAAATTTAACATTTCTTTATTCATGATTTTCTTCCTTTCTTTGGTAATAATATACTCCTTTTTTGGTAATAAGTATAATGCATATTTTTAATGGCATCTATAACTTGTAGTTATTACAAATATAACTAATTGGTAATTTTTTAATTATTAATTTTGTTATATAATGTAACTAAGGGAAGTGATTATATGTATAAATCTAATGATAGCGAAGAAATTGCAAAGTTATTAAGTAGTTTTAATTATGATGAAAGTAAAAAAGAGGAAGTGTTAAAGAAGTATTATGATTTAATAAAAGTAGCTGACTTACATACTCATACTAATTATAGTGATGGAACAAACAGTCCACTTGAAGTATTGGAATTAGCAAAAAAATCAAATGTAGGTGTACTTTCTATAACTGATCATGATACGATTGAAGGAATTAAAAAATATAAGAATGTTTTACATAATGATGAGAGTTTGAAATTTGTTGATGGAGTTGAATTATCTGTTAAGGTTAATCATGGTAGAATGCATATTTTGGGATATGGAATAGATATAGATAATAAATATTTAAATGATAAATTATCGTGGATTAAGGAAAATAAGATTAATTCATTTTTGACAATTTATGAAGAAGTTAAAAGAGAATATAATTTAGAATTTAGTAATATAGAATTAGTTAAATTAATAGAAAGTGTGTATAATGAAGGAAATACTATTAATAGGGTTGATATTGCTAAGATGTGTGTAAAGTATGGGTATGCTAGTGATGTTAAAGATGCGTTTAATAAATATTTAATTACAGCTTATGAAAATACAAGAAAATATAGAAAAGGGATAAATTATAAAGAAGCGATAAATGTTATTAATTTGGCTCATGGGGTAAGTGTACTTGCACATCCAAAAAGTTTAGAACTTGATAAAAAAGAGTTTTTGATTTTGTTAAAAGAATTAATTAAGTGTGGGTTAGGAGGAATTGAAGTGTATCATTCAAGTCATACTAATGAAGAAATGAAGTTTTATAAGCAAGTATGCTTAGAATATAATTTATTTATGACTGTTGGAAGTGATTATCATGGAAATAATAAAAAGGACGTTAAAATAGGAAGTGGGGTAGATAATAATTTAAATATTAGTGTTTTAGAACTTAAAAGATTAAATAATAATAAAAAATAGTGTTCTTGTAAATTATAGTTTACAATATCTAATTTTTTTTAATAGTATTTTTTTTAAAAATATAGTATATTTATATTGAGGTATGTTGTATGAAAAAGAAAAGAATGAAAGTAGGTCTTTTTATAGATAATTATTATCCTAATATAGATGGAGTTACAATGGTTGTTGATAATTTGGCTAGATGTTTAACAAAATATGCTGATGTTGTTGTAGTGTGTCCATATATTGATGGATGTGATGATAAAGGGTTTCCTTATAAAGTTATTAGGTTAAAAAGTTTAAAAGTACCTTTTACCTCTTATAAAATAGTTGATGTTTTTTGTAATAAAAGTGAACTTATTAATGAAGAGTTTGATATAATACATATACATTCTCCTTTTATATTAGGGCGTATTGGGATTAATCTTGCTAAGAAATTAAATATTCCTTGTATATCTACATTGCATACTAGGTTTGATTTTGAATTTAAAAGATTTGTTAAAAATGGAGCAATTGCTAAAAAAGTAGCAGGTGTTCTTATTAAATCTTTAAATAAGTGTGATTTATGTACTGTTGTTAATGATCCTTTGGTTCTTGAAGCAAGAAATTATGGATATAAAGGGAGAATTAGAATTGTTTATAATGGGACTGATTTGAAACCTGCAATTTTTAAGGGTATAAAAAAGGACATGATTAATGAAATGTTTAATCTTAAAGAAGAAGATAAAGTTATGATTTTTGTTGGTAGAATAATTGATATTAAAAATATATTTTTTATAATGGATGCACTTAAATTACTTAAGGATGATAATTTTTCTTTTAAAATGATTTTTGTTGGTGAAGGGCCTGATTATGAAAAACTTATTGATAGAGTAAAAGAGTATAATCTAGAAAACGATGTTATTTTGACTGGTAAGATAACAGATAGAAAACTTCTTTCATATATTTATAGGAGAAGTGACTTGTTATTATTTCCATCTTTGTTTGATACTTCAAGTTTAGTTAGAATAGAAGCTGCAGTTAATATGACACCAGGTTTATTTATAAGAGAGAGTATGGTTGGGTCAACAATTACTGATGGGGTTGATGGCTATTTGAGTGAATTAGATGTTAATTTATATAAGAATAAAATAATTAGTATTTTTAAGAATGAGAGTGAATTAAAAAAAGTCTCAAGAAATGCTAAAAAAAATTTAGGTGTTTCTTGGAGTGAAATTATTAAAAAGTATTATAAAATATATAATGAAGAAATAAGTATAAAAAAAGATTGCTAACTATAAATTATTAGCAATCTTTTATTTAACTTTCTAATAACTTTTTTTCTTTAATACTATTAAACTTATTAAAGATAAAATAGATAGAGGTATTTTTTTATGAATATAATGAATATTGAACATATAAGCAAAATTTTTGGTGAGAAGACGATTTTCGATGATGCGTCCATCGGTATTCAGGAAGGTGACAAGATCGGTATTGTGGGCATCAATGGCACCGGCAAATCCACGCTGCTTCGAATGATCGCAGGCGATGAAGTGCCGGATTCCGGCAATATTATCCGGCAGAATCAGCTGAAACTGGCATGGCTGCCTCAGGAGCCGAAGTTCCCGGAGAATGCGACGATTCTTTCTTATGCAGGCGATGACGAGACAGGATGGAAGGTTCAGAGCAACTTAAGTCAGTTGGGGATTATGGATTATAGTATGCCCATTGATCAGCTCTCCGGTGGCCAGAAGCGAAAAGTGGCTCTGGCTAAGGTGCTGGCACAGGATTTTGATGTGCTGCTTTTGGATGAGCCGGTGACAGGACTGGATCCAATCGTTACAGCAGAATTTTACCAACTGATCCAAAAGATCAACCGGGAATCAGGAATCGCAGTGGTGATGGTTTCACATGATATTGAAAGTGCAGTGGAGTATGCAAGCCATATTCTGCATTTGCAGGAGACGGTACTTTATTTTGGAAAGGCTTCGCAGTATAAAAAGAGCCGGGCAGGAAAAGCATTTCTCGGAGGTGAGTAGCAATGATACAGGAAATTATAGAGATGATGTCGTATCCTTTTATGACCAGAGCGTTTCTTGTTGGTTCACTGGTGGCACTTTGTTCTGCTCTTCTTGGTGTGAGTCTGGTATTGAAGCGTTATTCTATGATCGGTGATGGACTTTCCCATGTGGGATTTGGTGCAATGGCGATTGCAGCAGCAATGAATGCAGCACCACTTGCAGTAGCGATCCCGATTGTAATCGTGGCGGCAGTCCTGCTTCTGCGGATCAACAGTAATGCGAAGATCAAAGGCGATGCAGCGATCGCACTGATCTCCACCAGTTCTCTGGCGATTGGTGTTATGGTGATCTCGTTGACAACGGGAATGAATACCGATGTATACAATTATATGTTTGGAAGTATTCTGGCGATGAGTTCGGATGATCTGAAGCTGAGTGTGATACTTTCGGTTATTGTATTGATTTTATTTATATTCTTCTATCATAAGATTTTTGCAATTACCTTTGATGAGACATTTGCAAGGGCAACGGGGGTAAAAGCAGGGATTTATAATACGCTGATCGCAGTGCTTACGGCGGTGACGATCGTGCTTGGAATGCGGATGATGGGAGCTTTATTGATTTCCAGTCTGATTATTTTCCCGGCACTGACATCCATGCGAGTATGCAGGAAGTTCAAGAGTGTTATCCTTAATTCGGCTGTATTGTCAGTGGTTTGCCTGATCGCGGGACTGACAATCTCCTATGTAGGTGCGACTCCTGCCGGAGCAAGTGTAGTTCTTGCCAATTTAGCAGCATTGATCGTGTATTCATGCATCGGGATGATCCGTAACCGGATAAGGTAAAAAGACAGCATGGGCAAATAAAATACATCAAGAATTGAACGTTGACAAGCTTATTTATACAAATTATAATATATATAAATTTCGCGTTGACGTATCAGCAGAGAAGAGAGAAAATCTCTGAGATCAGGTGGCAACAAGGATGAAATATTCGCCCTGAGCATGACGTTCATGCTTGGGGTTTTCTTTTGGAAATAGGGAGGTACAGAATTTGAGACAGATTACAGGAAATAAGTTACTTGTCAGAGCTTTGAAGGAGGAAGGTGTCGATACTCTTTTCGGATATCCGGGAGCCTGCACGATCGATATCAGTGATGAGCTGTATAAGCAGGATGAGATCCGTGTGATCCTTCCACGACATGAGCAGGCACTGGTTCATGAGGCAGATGCGTATGCAAGGACAACGGGAAAAGTCGGAGTATGTCTGGTAACGAGCGGACCGGGAGCAACCAATATCATTACCGGACTGGCAGATGCCCATTATGACAGCATTCCGCTGGTTTGTTTTACCGGACAGGTGCCGCTTGGACTGATCGGAAACGATGCATTTCAGGAAGTGGACATTGTTGGTATGACGAGAAGCATTACCAAGTATGGTGTGACGGTGCGAAGACGGGAAGACCTCGGAAAGATTATTAAGATGGCATTTTATATCGCCCAGACCGGGAAACCGGGACCGGTACTGATTGATATTCCAAAGGATATCCAGACGGCATCCGGATCGGCAGAGTATCCTTCCCATGTGGATATCCGTGGATATAAGCCGATTCACGGGGTACATATCGGACAGCTGAAGAAAGCTTATAAAATGCTTAAGTCTGCAAAAAAGCCTCTGATTCTTGCCGGCGGAGGTGTCAATATCAGCCATGCGGGAGAGAAGCTGAAGAAATTTATGGAAAAAGAAAATGTTCCGGTTGTCACAACAATCATGGGCAAAGGCGCAGTGCCGACCACACATCCGCTGTATATCGGAAACTGTGGAATGCATGGAAAGTACGCAGCCAATATGGCAGTTATGGAATGTGATCTGCTCTTTTCCATCGGTACCCGTTTCAATGACCGGATTACCGGAGATTTAAATGAATTTGCACCGCATGCACAGATTGTACATATTGATGTGGATACGGCTTCCATCTCGCGTAATGTGGTTGTGGATGTGCCAGTGGTTGCAGATGCAGGTGTGGCGCTTGAAAAGCTGTTAGAGTGGGCAGAGAAAAAGGATACGGCAAAGTGGCAGGAACAGATTCACAGGTGGGAGAAAGAGAATCCGCTTGCCATGCGCAGGGACCGTGGGATCAGTCCACAGATGATCATGGAGCACATCAATGCACAGTTTCCACACAGTATTTATGTGACGGATGTCGGGCAGCATCAGATGTGGGCAACCCAGTATATTGACTTAAACGAGAAGAAGCGTTTTATTACCTCCGGCGGACTTGGTACGATGGGCTTTGGCTTTCCGGCAGCCATCGGAGCAAAGATCGGATGTCCGGATAAAGAGGTGATCTGTATTACCGGTGACGGTGGATTTCAGATGAATATTCAGGAATTTGCAACCGCAATGTGTCAGGAGACGAATATTATTGTCTGTGTATTGAATAATTATTATCTCGGGATGGTACGTCAGATACAACAGCTTTTTTATGGAAAACGCTATGAGGCGACCTGTCTGAAAAGAAGAAAGGCATGTCCTCCGCGCTGCAAAGGACCGGGAGAAGATTGTCCGCCATACGAACCGGATTTTGTAAAATTAGCAGAGAGCTACGGTGCATTCGGAAAGAGAATTGAAAAAGAAGAAGAGATTCTGCCGGCACTACAGTGGGCGAGAGAGCAGCAGACACCGGTGGTACTCGAATTTATGATAGCAACCGAAGAGATTGTGCTTCCAATGG